>Ga0154507_111_pt2 | contig 343099 bp, 324 predicted proteins | sample RifGroE1_FD_115986 | JGI IMG/M metagenome (GOLD analysis project Ga0154507, IMG submission 115986) | Burkholderiales bacterium GWE1_65_30
GGCCGGGGCTCAAGCCGTAGTGATCCCCGAAGGCGGCATTGAACCGGCGCAGGCTGGCGAAGCCGCTGGCCAGGGCGATCTGGGTGATGGGCAACGCCGTGTCAGCCAGCATCTGCTTGGCGGCCAGCAACTTGCGCGTGAGCAGGTATTGCAGGGGTGAGACGCCCAGCCGGTCTTCGAAAATGCGGCGCAAATGGCGGTCGCTCACGCCCAGGCGCGAGGCGAGTCGCGCCACCGTGGCGCCGCCTTCGCTGGCCCCGGGCCAGTTTTGTGGGTTGTCCAGCCATTGCGTGGCCTGTTGCACCAGGATGCTGCGCGCGTCCTCGACAGACCAGTGCCGTTGCAGTGGTGCAAGCTCCGGGCGGCAGCGCAGGCAGGGCCGGAAGCCCGCCTGTTCGGCCTGGGCCGCGTGCTCGAAGAAGCGGCAGTTCTCGCGCCGCGGCGTGCGCACGCGGCAAACCGGCCGGCAGTAGATCCCTGTGGAGGTGACAGCGGTGAAAAACCGGCCGTCGAACCTGGCGTCGTGTGAACACAGCGCCCGGTAGCGGGCCTCGTCGTCGATCGAGTCGGGGGTGTTCATGGCGCTCATGGTAGAACCTGCCACGGTCTTTGGCTGGCCGTTTTCGGACCTGTGCTGGCAGCCTCTGTCAGTCACGCGACCTACAATGCAGGGATTGGCATTCAGAGCTCCCATTCATGCAACTCGCGGCATCCATCTTCAAGGCTTACGACATTCGGGGTGTCGTCCCCGATACCCTAAACGAAGCCGTGGCCGAAGCCCTCGGGCTGGCTTTTGGGACGCAGGCTCTCCAGCAAGGTGAACACACCGTGGCCGTGGGCCGCGACGGCCGGCTGAGTGGGCCGGCCCTGTCGGCCGCACTGATCCGTGGGCTCGCCGCCGCGGGTGTCGACGTGATCGACATCGGCATGGTCACCACGCCCATGTTGTACTTCGCTGCCCATACCTTGTGCACCAGTGGCATCCAGGTCACCGGGAGCCACAACCCCAAGGACTACAACGGGTTCAAGATGGTGCTCGGTGGACGCGCGATCTATGGCGACGACATCCAGGCGCTGCGCCGGATGATGGAGGTGGAAAACTGGCAGCGTCTGGACGGCGGACGGGTTCGCGAGGTCAACGTGGGCCCCGCCTACCACGACCGCATCGTGGGCGACGTGAAGCTCCAGCGCCCGATGCGGGTGGTGATCGACTGTGGCAATGGCGTGGCGGGTGCATCCGCTCCGGCGCTGTTCCGCGCGCTCGGTTGCGAGGTGATCGAGCTGTTCAGCGAAGTGGACGGCAACTTTCCGAACCACCACCCGGACCCGAGCAAGCCGGAAAACCTGCAGGACGTGATCCGTACCCTGCGCGAGACGGGCGCAGAACTCGGCCTGGCCTTTGATGGCGATGGCGACCGCCTCGGCATCGTGACCCGGGGCGGCAACAACATCTACCCCGATCGCCAGATGATCCTGTTTGCGCGCGATGTGCTGTCGCGTGTGCCGGGTGGCAACATCCTGTTCGACGTCAAGTGCTCCCAGCGCCTGGCGCCGGCCATCGAAGCCGCTGGCGGCGTGGCGCACATTTACAAGACCGGGCATTCGCTGATCAAGGCCCGCATGAAGGAGCTGGACAGCCCGCTCGGGGGCGAGATGAGTGGTCACATCTTCTTCAAGGAGCGCTGGTACGGATTCGATGACGGCACCTACGCAGGCGCCCGCCTGCTCGAGATCCTCAGCCGCAGCCCGGACGCCAACGCCGTGCTCGACGCCTTGCCGACCAGTTTCAGCACCCCCGAACTCAATGTGGCCTGTGCCGAAGGCGAGCCCCACACGGTGGTCGCTCAACTGGTCGAACTGGCCCGCTTCGATGCGCCGGCCAAGATTTCAACCATCGACGGCGTGCGGGTGGACTGGCCAGACGGCTTTGGCCTGATCCGTGCCTCGAACACCACACCCGTGCTGGTAATGCGTTTTGAGGGGCATACCCCCGAGGCCCTGCACCGCATAGAAGCGTCCATGCTGACCTTGCTCCGGCAGGCCAAGCCGGACGCGGTGGTGGGCGCCAGCGCGCACTGAGATAGAGCCAGGCCTGAAAATGATTGCTCTGTTCGCCTGTATTCGGAGTTTGTGGTTTGTTTGATTTTCTGAAGATCAATCAAGGGACTGCATGGCTCAATGACGGCTCTGATGAGTCACACTGAATTGTCCCCAAGAACGTCCGGCAATATCCCTGGTTGGATATGGATGCTGTTTCTGGCATTGCTGACCCTCGCGCCCATTTCCACAAAAATGGCTGGGGCGGCCTGGTTTCTGGTGATTTGCCTGGGTGCATGGGCTTTCTGGCGCTTGCCAGTGATGCTGCCTGAATCTTCCAAAGAGAAGATTTTGTATGATGCGGTCAGATGGTGGCTCTATTTTTGTATTGCTGCTTTTTGTTTTAAAGCGATCGGCATGTTCTACTGGGATGATCCCTGGAGAACACGCCATTTCGACTTCAGAATCCTGTTGATGGCTTTTGCCCTTCGGGCCCTTGTACCCCGCATCCGGTTGTCGGCGGGCCAGGTTCTGATGTTGGTGATTGCATTGACGTTGGCCAGTTTTTCCGCCATCGCAGTCAGTTACATGCACGCCCAGTATGGGTGGGCGACGCCATCGAACCGGATCAACTGGGCTGGTGGACTGGCCATGCTGTCTTGCGTCCTGTTGCCCGTCACCGCATCCAGAACGATTGCATTGCGCTGGAGATGGTGCGCAACCGCGGGTATTGTCGTTTTTGTTTCCGCGATTCTGATGTCTGGGGCGCGCGGCGCATACCTGGCATTTCCCTGGATTTTGATCAGTGGCTTGGTTGTGCTTCGTGGGTACCTGAATGGCGGGTGTTCGGGTGCCGCGGTATACCGTGCTGCGGCCTTGCTTGCAGTCTGCGCCGTTCTGGTTTTTTACTTTGCGCCGAAAATCATCGAGGTGCCCAAGGAGCGCATATCGATTGCTGTTGCCGAGATTCACGCGGTATTGTCTGATGAGGAAACAACCGGGAATGTTGTTGACACCTCCATCGGTGCAAGAATCTACATGTGGCAGCGCAGCCTTGACGTGATTCAGGAAAGCCCCTGGATCGGCTACGGGAGGGCGCAGCGCATACGCTTTATCAAAGAATGGGGTGGCCAGGCGAACGCGCACATTGTGAAGGACCAGACCCACCTTCATAGTGAGTACATCAACGGAATGGTTGACCATGGTGTGTTTGGCCTGTTGAGCACATTGACCTACATGGCCGGTTTGATATTTCTGACCTTCATCTTGCGCCGGCACTGTCATTTCCTTGCGATGTCTGCTGGCGGACTGGCGTACATTCATGTCATGATGAGCTTTACCGATGCCAATTCTCAAACCAACAACTACAGTGTCATGATCGGATTGGCATTGTCAGCGATCTTTTTGCTGCGACTTGGAAAGCGTCAAGGTGAATAGGTGGCGTGGTGCCGAGGTTGCGCATCTGTGACTGTATTGAGAGTGTGATTTCATATGAAGGTATCGGTCATCTTCACGACATACAATTCTCCCGAATGGCTGGAGAAGGTGCTCGTGGGCTTTTTTTGCCAATCTGTTCGCGATTTTGAAATCGTCATTGCGGATGACGGCTCACGCGATGACACAAGGGCCTTGATCGAAAGAATGCGCCAGGAGTCCCCGGTTCCTATTCGGCACATATGGCATCCGGATGATGGATTCCAGAAATGCCGGATATTGAACAAGGCCGTCCTGGCTGCATCCGGTGACTATTTGATCTTTACCGATGGCGATTGCATTCCGCGCTCGGACTTTGTAGAGCAACACCTGCGAGTCTCATCGCGCGGGACTTTTCTCTCGGGTGGATATTTCAAATTGCCCATTGACATCAGTCAGATGATCTCCCGCGAAGACATCACTTCCCAGCGGGTGTTCAACATCGATTGGTTGCATTCCAAGGGGTTGAAGCGATCAATCAAGGATCTGAAAGTGATGGCGCGCGGTTTCTTGACGCGTTTTCTGAACTTCATCAGTCCGGCGAAGCTGACATGGAATGGTCACAATTCATCATGTCACAAGGAATTTGTGCTCGCGGTCAATGGATTCGATGAGCGCATGCAGTACGGGGGTGAGGATTGCGAGTTTGGGGACCGGCTGAAAAATCTGGGCCTCAAAGCGAAGCGCATTCGCTATTCTGCGATCTGCGTTCATCTTGAGCATGGCCGAGGGTATGTCAATCCGGCCATGATTGAGGCCAATAACAAGATCCGTCTGGAAACCCGCCTGCACCGAACGGTGAAGGCCTTGGTCGGGATTGACCAGTATGGCGTTGATCAAAGCTGGGAGCTGGCCGAAAAACCCCACTGACTATTGAGTGGTGGTCTGCCGTACCCGGGGGGGGCTCAAATGCATGCGGCATCAAGGTGGGCGAGAACGCCCCGACTACCAGGGTTTTAGGCAAGGTTGTTCGAAGTGTCACCGTAGCCGCTGGCCAATGGTTCCCAGCTGGCTTCTTCCCAGAAGAACGACGCGCGCTTTCGCTTTTCCTTGCGCAAGGAGCGCAGCAGCCGATCGAGGTTCTGCTGTTTCCAGTGGTGTTCCCTCCGGATCCCGCATTTGTCGAAATCCACGATCCAGGCCCGCCCGCTGTCGTCGAGCAGCAGGTTGTGGCAATTCAGGTCGGAATGAAACACCTGTCGGTCGTGCATCTGCCGGATGGCACGACCCAATGCCTGCCATTCCTCCCTGCTCAGTGGCGCCCGTGACAGGCGCTGAGCCACGTTCTGCGTGTCCGGAATCATGGCCACCACGATGTCGGCGGTGTACCACCAGCCGTGGCGCAGCTGCCGGGCCGCCACCGGCGCCGGCACCGGTAGCGCCCAGGCTTGCATGTGGCGCAGCAGCGCGTATTCACCCAGGGCCCGGCTGTCCTGGGGGCGGCTGCGCCAGTAGCGGTCGGGGCTCAGCCGTGCCATCAGTCCGCCGCGCCGGTAGTGGCGCAACACCACGTCGAGACCTTCGAGCACCATCCGGTGGGCCTGGCCACGACCGCTGCCGGTGGCCAGCGCGGTACTGCCGTTTTCGGGTTCAAACAGGGTGGGGGTGCAGACTTTGAGCAGCGCCGGGTCGTGCCACAGGGTCTGGTTCGTCAACGACTGTTGCACCACGGGGGTCAACAAGCCGGGCCGCGTGGGTTGCCACAAGGGTCTGAGTGCCTGCAGGCTGCGCTGGCTGCTGCCTTGTTGCCGCTCCACAAAGTGACGCGCCTGTACGCCCTTGCTGGCGAGCTGGGCAGGCTGATCCAGCCACTGTCCGGCAAGCTCCAGCAGGGAGTGCGCCGATGTGATGCGTTCTCCGATGCCGTGGCTCTGGATCTCCTGGTAGAGACGCTGGAAGTGCTGCGTGTTCGGACCGAACAGCACGGGTTTGCCGCAAGCCAGTGCTTCGAGGGCGTTGTGTCCACCGATGGCGGCCAGGCTGCCACCGATGAAGCACACGCTGGCGTGGGCGTACCAGAGGCCGAGTTCGCCCATGGTGTCGGCCAGGTACACGCCCGCTTCCGGTGCCAGCGTTTCCTGCCGGCTGCGTCGGGCATAGGGCAGCCCCGCCTGATCAATCAGTCGGGCGACGGCATCGAAGCGTTCGGGGTGTCGGGGCACCAGGATCAGGACGCTGCCGGGATGGCGCGCCGCAAAATCCGGCCAGGCCGCCAGCAAGGCGTCTTCTTCACCATCGTGGGTGCTGCCGGCAACGACCACCGAGCGCCCCTGCAGCCAGGGCAGATCCTGTGAGCCGGTCGCCGCAACGGGTTGGTCAAATTTCAGGTTGCCGGTCTCGAGCAAACGCTCCGCAGGTACGCCCAGGGCCCGCAGGCGCTCGGTGGTCGGCGTGTCGGCTGTCGCAACCAAGGCGAGCTGCGCCCAGACCGGCTGCATCACGGCCTGCCAGCGCTGGTAGGACTTCGCGGACGCTTCTGACAGCCGGGCGCTGACCAGCGCCACGGGGATCGAGCGCTCGCGGCATTGCAGCAACAGTTCGGGCCACAGTTCGCGCTCCACCAGCACCACCAGCTGGGGTTGCAGACGGTCCAGAAACCGGGCCGTTGCACCGGGCGTGTCGATGGGAAAAAAGACATGCTGGATGGCCTCGCCCCAGTGGGTGCGCAACTGGCGCGCGCCGGTGGGCGACTGGGTGCTGACGGTGATCGTGTGGTCGGGCCATTCCTGGCGCAACGCCTCGATCAGGGGGCGCGCGGCTTGCACTTCACCGACCGAGGCCGCATGGATCAGCAGACCGCCCAACGAGGCGGGCGCAGGCTCGATGAAGCCGAGCCGCTGTGCCAGGCCTTGCCGGTAGCCGGCATCCTTGCGACCCCGCCACCAGAGCCAGGCCAGCATCGGCAGCGCCAGCCCTCTCAACAGCAGCCGGTAGCCCCGGTGCGCCAGCGGGACGGCCTTCAACGCCAATGGTCGGCGACCCATTGGGTCGGCAGCACGCGCCGGTACCACTTGCCACTGACGCCGGCGATCGCGTCGGGCGGGTTGGGCTTGCCGTGGAAGGCGATGATGCGTGCGCCTTCAGGGATGGTGGGTGGCAGGAACCAGCCCATGATGCCGCCGCGCAGGCAGTGGCGCTTGAAACTGCGGCACCAGGTGTCGGGCCAGTAGCTGAGCTTGCCCTGGCGCGCCAGATACAGCGTGATGAACTCCTGCTCGTTGCGCACGGTGCTGATCGAGGCCGGGTAGTCGTTCTTCAGGTGTTCCAGCGCGTCGGCGTGGGCGCCGATGGTGTAGACATAGCAGGAGGTATTGCCCGTGCCGTCGCTCTTGTCCCATTCCTTGATCACGGTGAACTCGCCGGGCTGTTCAAAGAACGGGTCCAGGCTGTCCAGGATGACGATGTCCAGATCGAGAAAGAGCGTGCGGCCCTGCAGGTCGTAGAGCGGACTGGCGAAACTGGTGAGCTTGAGCCAGCCGTGGCCAAAGGTCCAGGGTTTGCGCTGGTCGAACTCGTCAAAGCCCACCATGGGGATGGGCTTGACTTCGATCGCCGGGTCGATGCCGGCGCCATCGTCGGTCAGGCAGACGAAGCGGAACGGCCGGTGCAGGTGGCGGCTGACCATGCTGTGCAGTTTGTTGACGTACTCGGGGCCGTACTTCTTGCCCCATTTGATGCACAGCACATTGACCGCTTGCATGAATCACCCTTCACTGGATCGCGCAGCCCGGGGCGACATGCCCGGCCGGCGAGGTGCCGCAGTTTACCGCGCGAGGAGGGCGTTGATGGGCTGCAGGTCTTCGGCCTTGAGAAGGCCGCCGGCCTGCTTCAGACGCAGCTGGCCCACCAGCACGTTGTAGCGTGCCTGGGCCAGGTCGCGCTTGGTCTGGAAGAGCTGGCTCTGGGCGTTGAGCACGTCGATGTTGATGCGCACGCCCACCTGGTAACCCAGCTGGTTGGCGTCGAGCGCGCTCTGGCTGGAGGCCTCGGCGGCTTCCAGCGCCTTGACCTGGCTCAGGCCCGAGAGCACGCCGAAGTAGGCGCTGCGCGTGGCCTGGCCGATGTTGCGCAGGGCCGTCTCGCGGTCGGCGCGGGCCTTTTCCACCAGCGCCACGGTTTCCTTGACGCGGTTTTCAATGGCATGGCCGGCGTACAGCGGCAGGTTGAACTGCAGCCCGACGCTGGCGGTGTTGGTGCGCACGTTGCCGGCCGTGGGCATCGTGGTGCTGGGGCCGCGCGCGACCTGGTACTGGCCCACCAGATCCAGCGTGGGCTTGTGACCGGCCTGTGCTTTCTTGACTTCCAGCTCGGCGATGTCAAAGGCCCGGATGGCCTGGCGCACCAGCGGATGCTCGCGCTGCGCCTGCTGCACCCAGGCTTCGGGATCGGCGGGCTGCACCGGCTCCAGCGCGACGGCGCTCACCAGGGGTTTGGGGCTGGTGTTGTCTTTGCCGACCAATTGATCGAGCGCCAGCTTCTTCACCCGCAGGTCGTTGCTGGCGGCGATCTCCTGCGCCAGCACGAGGTCGTAGCGGGCCTGGGCTTCGCGCGAATCGGTGACGGTGGTGGTGCCCACCTCGAAGTTGCGCTTGGCAGATGCCAGCTGTTCCGCCACGGCGGCTTTCTGGGCCAGCACGAAGGTCAGCGTGTCTTGCGCTGCGACCACGTCGAAGTACGCCTGCGCGGTGCGCACGATCAGGTCCTGCTCGGCCGCGTCCAGCTGGGCCTTGGCCACGTCGATCGACAGCTGGCCCTGCTCGTTGGTCAGGCGGTTGGCGGGGCGGTACAGCGGCTGGCTGGCAGAAAGCGCCAGGTTCTGGCTGTCGGCACTGCGGCTGCCAGCCGCTGCGCTGCTGTCCACGTTCGCCCAATTGACGCCGGCGCCCAGACCGGCCTGGGGCAGCAAGCCCGCCTTGGCCTGGTCGGCCTTGGCGAGATTGGCCTCGTACTGCGCGCGCGCCGACTGCACGGTGGTGTCAAACCCCCGGGCCATGTCGTAGAGCTCGACCAGGCTTTGCGCCTGCGCGCCGCCGGACACACCCAGTGCCAGCAAGGCCGCCAGCGCGAGCGGCTTCAGGGAAAGCGGGCGCAGCTTCAACGGGGTGAGGGCGGACAGGGCGGTCATGAGGGTTCCTTTGGATAACAGGCGCGGAATGCAGGGTGGCGGTTTCAGTACACCGGCACGGACGGGTCCCGCTCGCGGGCCCAGGCGTTGATGCCGCCGTGGATGTTTACCACCTCGGAGAAACCGTTCTGCATCAGGAAGTGCACCACCTGCGCACTGCGCGCGCCATGGTGACACAGGCAGGCCACGGGTTGCTTGCGGTCGAGTTCCAGGTAGCGTGCCGGCACACTGCGCATGGGCATGTGGACCAGATCAAAACCATCGGGCTTGACGGCCGCGGTCTGGAACTCCCAGGGCTCGCGCACGTCGAGCACGACCGGGCGCAGGTCCGGCGACTTTGAGCGGGCCTGTTCAAGCCACTCGGTGAGCTGGGCAGGGTGGATGGAGATCATGGGGTCGGACCTGTGAGCGTTTCAGCGGGTGTGCTGGCTCAGAACTGGAAGCGCGAAGGCTCGGGGAAGTTCCGCAGGCGCGGCGCCAGGGTGTCCCAGGGCTGGGCCGTGACGTACGACGCTTCGCCGGTTCGCGTGATGAAGGTGGCGCGCATGACGGGCTCGTTGCCCACGATGGCGGCCAGGCGGCCACCGGGGGCCAGCAGCGAGAGCAGGGCGGGCGGCACTTCGGCCACCGAACCGCTGAGCAGGATCACATTCCACGGCGCTTCGGTGGCGCAGGCGGCGAAGTTGTTGGCGGCGGCATCGGCCACGCGCACTTCGACGTTGGTGAAGCCGGCCTTCTGCAGGTTTTCACGCGCGGTGCGCGCGAGGGCTTCGTTGATCTCCAGCGACACCACGCGCTGCGCCAGGCTGGCGAGCAAGGCCGCCATGAAGCCGCTGCCGGCGCCGATCTCCAGCACCTTGTCGGTCGGCTGGATGGCCAGGTCCTGCAGCAGGCGGGCTTCCACGCGCGGCGCCAGCATGGTATCGCCGTCCACGGCCGGCTGCCCCAGCGGCAGTTCCATGTCGACGAAGGCCAGCGCCTTGTGGGCGGCGGGCACAAAGTCCTCGCGGCGCATGCGGGCCAGCAAGGCCAGCACCTGGGGGTCGAGCACCTCCCAGGGGCGGATCTGCTGCTCGATCATGTTGAAGCGGGCCTGGTCGAAGCTGGTGGGGGTCTGAGAAGTCATGTTTGATACTCCGGTGGGTATATTAGCCGATCCTGATGCATTTTACTGAGCGCCACCCGCTGTGGCCCTGACGGGCGTGCTGTCATCGGTGTGACCCGCACCGAACAGGCGGCGCAGCCAGCGGGCGAAATCGTCCATGTAGCAGTACACCACGGGCACCACCACCAGCGTCAGCAGCGACGAGGTGATGACACCCCCGATCACCGCCTGGCCCATCGGTGCGCGCTGCTCCGAGCCCTCGGTGAGCGCGAAGGCCAGCGGCACCATGCCGAACACCATGGCCAGCGTGGTCATGAGGATGGGGCGCAGCCGCACCCGGGCGGCCAGCAGCAGGGCGCTTTCGCGGTCCAGCGGCGCGGCGCCATCCAGCCCGCGGCGCGCGCGGATCGCGAAGTCCACCAGCAGGATGGCGTTTTTGGTCACCAGGCCCATCAGCAGCACGATGCCGATGACCGAGAACATGCTCATGGTGGAGCCGAACATCAGCAGCGTGAGCACCACGCCGATCAGCGTGAGCGGCAGCGCCGTCATGAGCGCCAGCGGCTGCAGGAAGCTCTGGAACTGGCTGGCCAGGATCATGTATATGAAGATGATCGCCAGCGCCAGCGCCGACACCGCGTAGCCGAACGATTCCTGCATGTTCTTGGTCGAGCCGCCGAATTCGTAGCGGTAGCCCGGTGGCATGGCGATGGTGTCGAGCACCTGGCGGATGTCGGCCGACACATCGCCGGCCGAGCGGCCGAACACGTTGGCGTTGATCGCCACCTCGCGGTTCAGGTTGCGGCGGTTGATCTGGTTCGGCCCGGTCGATTCCACCACCTGCGCCACCTGGCCCAGGCGCACCACGCGCGCGCTGCCATCGGCGGCGGTGCCGACCACGAAGGGCAGTTGTTCCAGGTCGCTGGTGCGTGCGCGCTGCTCGGGTGCCAGGCGCACGTTCACGTCGTAGCTCTCGCCGTCCGCGGCGCGCCAGTTGCCCACCGTCTGACCCGCCACCAGGGTGCGCAGGCTGCTCGCCACGGCGGCACCGTTCAACCCGGCGTCGGACGCGATCTCGCGCCGCATCACCACGTCCACCGTCGGCTTGTCCGGCTTGACGCTGGCGTCCAGGTCCACCAGGCCGACGATGGGGCGGACACGCTCCATCACCTGCGCGGTCAGGCGCTCCAGCTCAGCCAGGTCGTCGCCCTGCAGCGAGAACTCGATCTGCTTGTTGCCGCCCACCGGGTCAAGCAGGCCGGCGTGGGTCACATTGATGCCAGGCACGGTGCGCAGGCGTTCGCGCAGCTTCGCGGCCATGGCGTCGGCGTTGATGCTGCGGTCCTTGCGGTCCACCAGGCGCACGTAGACGCTGGCGTACATGGTGCCCTGGGCGTTGCCGGTGTTGATGGTGGACAGTGTGTACTTCACCTCTGGGAACTCGCGCAGGATGCCTTCGACCTGCCGTGTCTTGGCCTCGGTAGCTTCGAGCGAAGAGCCCACCGGCGTGTGGAACGAGAGCGAGGTTTCGGAGAAATCGGCCTTCGGAACGAACTCGGTGCCCAGCAGCGGCACCATGAACAGGCTGCTCACGAAGACGACCAGCGCCAGGCCCAGCGTGGCCAGCTTGTGCTGCAGCGACCAGCGCAGGGTGCCCTGGTAGAGCTCGGTCAGATCGTCCTGCACGCGGTCGAACCAGCCGGTCACGCGGCCAATGGTCTTGTCGTACAGCGTGACCGGCGCGGCGTGTTGGCCGTGTTTTTCGATTTCCGGGTCGTGCCAGATCGACGACAGCATCGGGTCGAGCGTGAAGCTCACGAACATGGAGATCAGCACCGCCGCCACCATGGTGATGCCGAACTCGTGGAAGAACTTGCCGATGATGCCGCCCATGAAGCCGATGGGCAGGAACACCGCCACGATGGACAGCGTGGTGGCCAGCACCGCCAGGCCGATCTCCTGCGTGCCGTCCATGGCGGCGTCGAACGGGCGCTTGCCCATCTGCACGTGGCGCACGATGTTTTCGCGCACCACGATGGCGTCGTCGATCAGCAGGCCGACCGACAGCGTGAGTGCCATCAGCGTGATCATGTTGATGGTGAAACCGAACAGGTTCATGAAGAAGAAGGTGCCGATCACCGAGATCGGCAGCGTGAGGCCCGTGATCACGGTCGAGCGCCACGAGTTCAGGAACAGGAACACGATCAGCACCGTGAGCAGCGCGCCTTCGATCAGCGTGCGGCGCACGTTGTCCACCGACACGCGGATCGGCCGCGAGCCGTCGGCGATCGGCTCCAGACGCACGCCCGGCGGCAGTTCGGCCTGGAGCGATGTGATGGTGGCCTTGAGGCCGTCGGTCACCGCAATGGTGTTTTCGTCCTGCGCCTTCTGCACCTGCATCAGCAGCGTGCGCTGGCCGTTGTAGAGCGCCAGGCTCTCCACCTCTTCGGTGCCATCGCTCACGCGCGCCACCTGGGCCAGGCGCACGGCGCTGCCGCCGCGGCGTGCCACGATGATGTCTTCAAAATCCTGGGGGTTCTGCAGCCGCGAGAGCACCTGCACCACGCGGTCGCGCTCGGCCGTCTTGAGCGTGCCCACCGGCAGATCCTGGTTTTCGTTGCGCACCGCGGTGGTGATCTGCTCGGCGGTGATGCCCAGCGCCTCCATGGCTGCCGGGTCCAGGTCGATGTTCACCGCGCGCCGCGTGCCGCCCACCAGCGTGACCGAGCCCACACCGCGCACGTTTTCCATGCGTTTCTTGAGCGTCTGTTCGGCCCAGGTGGTGAGTTCAACCGCCGAGGGCGCTTTCCCATTGACAGCTTCGGGCAGGACCGCGACCGACCAGATCGAACGCGCCGCCGGGTCGAAGCGCAGCACGCGCGGTTCCTTCACGTCGGTGCGGAAGGTCGGGCGCAGGATGGCGATTTTTTCGCGCACGTCTTCGGCCGCCTTGCGCCCGTCGATGTGCAGCTGGAATTCGATGATGACGACCGACTGGCCTTCGTAGCTGCGCGAGGTGAGCGTGTTCACGCCCGCGATCGCGTTGACCGACTCCTCCACCTTCTTCGTGACCTCGCTCTCCACGATCTCGGGCGAGGCGCCGGGGTATTCGGTGGTGATCACCACCACCGGGAAGTCGATGTTGGGGAACTGGTCCACCTTGAGGCGCTGGAAGGAGAACAGCCCGAGCACCACGAAGGCCACCATCACCATGGTGGCAAAGACCGGGTTGCGCAGCGAAATCTGGGTGAACCACATGGCGCGGGGCTCAGTGCGAAACGGTGGATGTTGCCGGCGCGGTGGCCGCGGCTTTGGGGCCCGTCAGCGTCACCGCCGTGCCCTCGCGGATCAGGCCGGCCTGCACGCGCAGCAGCGTGGTGCCCACGGGCGCCAGCGCCACGCCGTCGATCACCAGCATGGGCTCGCCGTCGAGCAGGCCCTGGCGACCCAGCACCACCGGCACGTGGGCGATCTTGCCGTCCGTGACGGTCTGGATGTAGGGCTGCGGCTTGTCGTTGCGTACCGCTGAAAGCGGCACCGCCGGTGCGTTCAGCTGGCCGGTGACGATCTGGCCCTGGGCGAACAGCCCTTGCCGCATGCCCGCGACCGCCGGCACCCGCAGGTACACCAGCACGCTGCGGCTGCCCGCCTGCACGCTGGGGTTGATGCGCGCCACGGTGGCGTCCACCGGCTGGGCCAGGCCTTCGACCGTGAGCCGGGCCTTCTGGCCGGGCGCCACGGCCATGGCGTCGGCAGGGGCCAGCGCGGCTTCGAGTTCGAAGCCGGAGAGGTCCACCACCTCCAGCACACGGGCGTCAAGCGCCACCCGCTCTCCGTTCTGCACCAGCCGGGCCGACACCTGGCCGGTCAGCGGCGAGCGCAGCGTGGTGTCGCCCAGCGCCTTGCGCGCGATGTCCAGCGCCGCCAGGGCGGCCTGGTGGGTGGCTTCGGCCGCGGCCAGATTGTTGCTGGTGGTTTCCAGCGCGGTGGCCGAGATGAAGCCTTGTTTCACCAGCGACTGGTTGTTCTCCAGCGCGCGGCGCGATATGGCCACCTGCGCCTGGGCCGACTTCGCCTGCTGCTCGGCCTGGCGCACGCGCGCCTGCGCGTCGGTGCTGTCGATGCGCGCGACCACCTCGCCCGCGCTCACGCTCTCGCCTTCGCGCTTCTGCAGGCCCTGCAATTCACCCGCCACCTTGGCCTTGATGGCCGCGGTCTGCAGCGCCTTGAGCGCACCCGACACGCCCACCGCCTGCGAAAGCGCCAGCGCCTGCACGGTCGTCACATCCTGCGGCGCCAGCTGGTACACAGGCGCCTGCTGCATGGCCGCGGCCGCGGCGTTGGCGGCTTCGCTCTGCAGCTTGCGCTTGTTCAGCGCACGCGCCACGCCCAGGCCAATGGCCAGCACCAGGGCGGCCAGCAGCAGCCATTTCAGCCAGGTGGAACGGGTCGTGTGTGGGTTCATGGCGTGGGACTTTTGTGTGTGTTGTCGGGCGTTGCCAGCATGCCGTTCAGCAGCAGGCTGACCTGGCTGTCGATGAAGGCGACCGGCTCGATCCGTTGCGAGGCCGGGCAGCACGGCGCCATGGAGTGTTTCCACATCAGCAGGAAGATCATGGGCGCGATGAGGCTGTAGACCGCGTATTCCAGCTCCATCGGACGGAACTCGCCGCGGTCCATGCCGCGCTGCAGGATGCGCCGCAGCAGGTCGTGGCCGGGGCCGATCACTTCCTGCTGGTAGAACGCCGCGATCTCAGGGAACATGCCCGCCTCGCTCATCACCAGCTTGGTGATGCCCGAGGCCGCGGTCATGCCGATGCGTTCCCACCAAGACTGCATGCAGTAGCGCAGCAGCTCGGCGCTGCTGCCCTCGAACGCGTCCAGTTCTTCGTTCCACTCGCCAAAGCGCCCGGCGATGGTTTCGCGCACGACCGCCTTGAACAGCTCTTCCTTGCTCGGGAAATAGAGAAACAGCGTGCCTTTGGAAACGCCCGCGGCCGCGGCCACTTCTTCCACCCGCGTGGCGGCAAAACCCTTTTCAACGAACAGGGTGAGTGCGGCGTCCAGCAGCTCGCCCGGGCGCGCTTCCTTGCGGCGTTCGCGGCGCTGGCGCGGTGCCTCTTCAACGAGGGGCATGAGAGGGGGAGAGGAGGATGGCATGGATTTAATGACCGGCGGGTTATTAATATAACCCATCGCCGGTTCCTCCAGCCTGGCCAGGGGTCCACCCAGCCTTGCGCCTGGCGCGCGCCGGAGCCTTCAGCCCAGCTTGATGCCCACGCGCGTGATGCGTTCGCCCGCCATCTCGCGCACGCTCACTTCGGCCTGCCCGAGCAGGGTGCTGTCTCCCACCACCGGCGGGCGTTGCAGTTCGCTGCGCAGCCAGGTGGCCAGGTCCTGGGACGCATCGGCCGGCAGCGGCAGGCCGTAGAAGGCGCAGAGGTTGTCCATCGAGGTACCGGCGTCCAGCACAAAGTCGCCATACACCAGCCGTGCCTGGGCCGCATCGCCCGGGTCGGGCAGGCTCACGCCCAGCCGCCGGGCGCTCCAGGCAATGGTCGAGCCCTGCAGCAGCAGCGAAGTGAGCACCACCACAAACGCTACGTTGAAGAAGGTCTGCGCGCCCTGCACCCCGGCCATCACCGGGAACACCGCCAGCACAATCGGCACCGCGCCGCGCAGGCCCACCCACGAAATGAAGGTGATCTCGCGGGCGTTGAAGCGCAACGGCGCCAGGCACAACCAGACCGACAGCGGCCGGGCCACCAGCATCAGCGCCAGCGACACGCCCAGCGCGGGCCACAGCGTGCGCAGCAGGCCGGTGGGCGTGACCAGCAGCCCCAGCAGCAGGAACATGCCCGCCTGGGAGAGCCAGGCGTAGCCGTCCATGGCGGACAGCGCCGCCCGCACCTGGCGCCGCGCCATGTTGCCCGTGATCACGCCCATGGCGTACACCGCCAGAAAACCCGAACCGCCCAGCCAGGTGGTGCCGGAAAACACCGCCAGCCCGGCCGAGACCACCAGCAGCGCACGGATGCCACCGCCTCCGTCCACCCCGCGGCCCAGGCGTTTGAGCAACTCGGCCAGCGCAAAGCCGCTGCCCATGCCCAGCGCGGCGCCCCAGCCGAACTGCTGCAGCAGCGACAACAGCACGTCCAGCGCGGTCGGCCCGGCGGCTGCGCCCGCCACCCCTTGAGCAGTGAGCGCCACGGTGATGAAGGTCAGCGTCAGGTACACCGCCATCGGGTCGTTCATGCCCGACTCGATCTCCAGCGTGGCGGCCACGCGCTCGTTGAGCTTCACGCCCGACGACTTGAGCAGCGAAAACACCGCCGCCGCGTCGGTCGAGCCCACGATGGCGCCCACCAGCAAGGCCAGCGGCCAGCTCAGGTCCAGCAACCAGTAGGCCGCCGTTCCGGTGATGCCCGTGCAGACCACCACGCCGATGGTGGCCAGCAGTATGGAAGGCTTCAAACCGGTGCGAAAGGTGCTGAAGTCGGTGCGCAAGCCGCCGTCCAGCAGGATCACCGCCAGCGCCACGTTGCCGACCCAGAAACTCAGGCGGAAATCGTCAAAGACCAGCCCGCCTGGCCCGTCCACACCCGCGAGCGTGCCCACGACCAGAAACACCAGCAGGAACGAAAACCCCATGCGGGTCGACAACACCCCCGCCAGCACGCTGATGAACACCAGCGAGGCGGCCACCATGAGTGGCAGGGTGAGGAAATCGAGCGAGAGGGCCATGCGCTGAAGCTAACAGAAAGCGTGCCAGCGGGAGACCTGCGCGATACATTACGCCAGGCTGCATGGTCACCCCGTGGCAGGTCGTCCACGCCGTCAGCCCGGAGTCCGTTCCATGACCGTCACGCTGCAAGCGCTTCTTGGATTCATCGCCTGGACCTTGTTCCTGCTGGTCCTCATGGAAGGCATCCGGTCCTGGCTCGTGCTGAGTGGCGCTGTGCCCGCCAACGGATTCAATCCGGAGAACTCGAACCTCTCGCCCTTCATGCAACGCCTGGCCCGGGCGCACGCGAATTGCCTCGAAGGCCTGCCCGTCTTCGGCGGGCTCATGCTGCTCGCCGTGGTGGCCGACCGCGCAACCGTTACCGACCCGCTGGCCTGGGTGCTGCTCGGTGCCAGGGTCGTCCAGTCCCTCATCCACCTCGCCTCGACCTCGCCCGCCGCCGTGACGGCACGGTTCACCGCCTTCGGTGTGCAGATGGGGGTGGCTGTGTATTGGGTGTTCGGGTTGGCGCTGGCGTTGCGCGTCTGACGGTTCAGGCCGGCAGGCGTTGCTCGTAGACCTGCCGGAGCCGAGTCCAGCCTTCCCAGAACGGGGCTTTGGACTCGCCCTTCATGCTGGCGACGAGCAGGTCCAGGTGCATGTGCCAGCCGGCGCCGACCATGGTGAGCGTGCTGCGGTCGGGCAGGCGGCGGTGGACCACCGTCAGCAGCACCTGGTCGCCACGCTCGGCCAGCTCAAAGGACACATCGCCGCTGCCTTGCCAGGTGAAGGCCAGCTTGCGCGGCGGGTCGAGCTCGGTGATGTGACTCGGCATGCGCTGCTCTTCCGGGAACCCGGCGGGCCGCTGGCCGGGCGTTTCGGACAGCTCGTCGTTGCGCCAGACCAGTTCAAAAGGCGCGCTGGTTTCCAGCGTCATCGGGCCAGCGGCCAGCCACTGGCGGCGCAACTCGCTCTCGGTGAGGTAGGCCCACACCCGCTCGATGGAGCCGGGCAGCAGGCGCTGGAGGGTGAGGGTGGCGGGCTCGGTCAGCACGCCGTGGCTGTCGGGGGCGGTCAGTTCGGTCATGGTGTATCTCCTGGGGGGGGTGGGGAAACGGGTGGGCGCTCCTGTTGCAGCAGCTCTTCGAGCACATCGAGGCGCACGGTCCAGAAGGCTTCGTAGTAGCGCAGCCACGCGTTGGCGCTGGCGAGCGGCCCGGGGTTGAGGTGGCACACGTGCGTGCGTCCGCGCACCTCGCGGCGGATGAGCCCGGCGTTTTCCAGCGCCTTGACGTGTTTGGACGCCGCCGCCAGCGAGATGGCGAAGGGCGCCGCCAGCTCGCCGACGGTGCGATCGGCCTGCGCGAGTTCACGCAGCATCTGCCGGCGCGTGGTGTCGCCCAGGGCGTGGAAGACGGCGTCGAGTTGGGGGGTATTTAATTCAACCATGTGGTTGAATATATCGACGTTCTTGCGAATAGTCAACCACATGGTTGAATGAAAACTCACCCCCTTGCCCCAAGCTCCAGCAGGCTTCTCGCACCGTGGCACACTGCGCCGCCATGCCGCTGCCCTTTGAGTACCAGAACCCCACGCTGCAGTTCGAGCGCTTCATGGTCGACGCCCGCGACTGCGCCGGGCTGCCCACCACCAACATGGCCTGGAACATGGTGGTGGGTGTGCTGAACGCGTTCCGCAAACGCCTGACCGTCCCGCAGGCGCTCGCCTTTGCCGCTGTGCTGCCGCCCGTGATCCGCGCGCTCTTCATTGAAGACTGGCCCCTCGACCAGGCGCCGGTGCCCTTTGGCGGGCCGGCCGAGTGGCTGGCAGACGTGCGCGCCGTTCGCACGGAGCACAACTTCTCGCCGGCCGATGCGGTCGTGTCCGTCGCCACCGCCCTTCGCCGGCACGTGGACGCTGCCGCCTTCGAACAGGTGCTGGCGCAGCTGCCGACCGAGGCCAGCCGGTACTGGCAGGCGAGGCCTGCCCAATGACACCCACCCGGCTTCAACTCCAGCGCTGGCAAGCGCTCGCCAGCGAGCAACAGCAATCCGTGCTGGCCCTGCACATCCCGCCCGAGCAGATTGAATTCGCGGGAACGATGGCGCAGGCCGTCGCGGTGGGCGAGGGCGCCAGCCCGGACGAAGTCGCCGGCCTGGCCGTGTTTCAAACCGAGGTGCCGGTCGGCTTCGTGGTGCTCTGCCGGGGTTCCCGGCTGCCGGAGTGGGCGCCCACCGGCGCCGTCGCCCTCAGGGCCATGCGCATCGACAGCCGCGAACAGGGCAAAGGTCACGGCAGACACGCGCTGGCCCTCGTGGAGGCCTGGCTGGCGGAGCACTGGCCGGTTTGTCCACTGCTCGCGCTTTGCGTGGACGATCAGAACCTGGCCGCTCGGCGCGCCTATGAGGTGGCGGGGTTCACCGAGTACACCGAGTCGGAGGCCGGGCGGATCGGGCTGGTGCGGTATCTGGCCAAGCCTTTGGCGGTGGTTGCGCGCCATTCCAGCAACGTCCGCGCGGGATGAACGGTGTCCTGGCCATCGGTGAAACCTTGACCAAGACCAAATGCGGGGATAGATTCAGTCCACCCCAAGGAGGCGCCATGCAAGCCCGCGAACACATCCGATCTATCTCTTATCTCAAGAGCCACGCTGCCCAGATCTCTGAAGAGGTGGCCGCCACCGGCTCGCCGGTCATCATCACTCAGAACGGCGAAGCCGCCATGGTGATCGAGGGCGTGCAGCAGTACCAGGAGAAGGAAGACCTGATCGCCCTGCTCAAACTGCTGGCCCTGGGGGAAAAAGACCGGCAGGCGGGCCTCGGCCTCTCGGTGGAGGAGTCCCGCGAGCAATTGGCCCAACGGCGCCAGCAGCGCTGAACGCCAGCATGGCTATCGTCATCCTGCCGGACGCGCAGGCCGATCTGCTCGACTTGCAGGACTACATGCTGGGACGCTGGACGCCCGAGCTCTGGCTGGCCGCAGAACAAGACATCTTTGACCAGCTCGCCCAGGTGGACTCGGGTTTCATCACCGGCCCGGTCGTCCCCTTGCTCGCCAGCGTGGGCATGACGGACTACCGAACCGTCCTTAGTTCACACCACCGCATCCTGTACCGGCAGATCGACGGCAAAACCTATTTGTACGCGGTGGCCGGGCAGACGCAGGATTTTCAGACGCTGTTGCTTAGGCGATTGTTTCGACGATGAAACTTGAGGAAGAGGCATGATCGATTCCGATCCCAAAAAGTCCAGAACCCCAAATCCAGATGGAGGAGTCTTCGTATGTCATTTCCTATAAATAGTACTCAATTTGAAGGGTTATTCAGGGATGCGCCAGACTATTTGTCTCTTGTGGTGAAATCTCATTATTCGATAGATCAGCATTTGATTTTAATGCTGCAAGATGCTTTGCCGAAGGCTGACGCACTCGAATTGGGACGTGTTTCGTTTTTGTTGAAGTTTGATTTTGCTGCTGGCATGGGTTTGTTGAGATCTGATTTGAGGCCAATTTTTGCTCTAATAGATACTGTAAGAAATCGGGTTGCACACAATCCGTATGTCGAATTTTCTCCAAAGGAATCTACAGAAATTAAGAACGTACTTTTGTCGAGGGTCTCGCCAGTCGTGCCGGATGACTTCAGGAAAGTAACCGAGGCTCGCAATATTCTGGAAACACTTTTTGCTGTGGGATTTATTAATCTTGAAGTTGCTCGTGAGCGGTTGATTGTCAGGATGGCTGAGTCTCGCATTACCAATCAAATGGTTCACGAGGCTTTGTCCAATAAGCGACCGGTAGAGGAGCCGGATTTATCTGTTCGTGAACGCTTCGAGAAACTGCTGAAGCGATATTTGGACGAGCACTATGGGCGGAGTGTGTCAGCATAACGGGCCTCTGCTAAGCGTTTGTTAGTCTCAAACTCGCTAACAAGAAGGGCTGCCAACGGCAGCCCTTCTTGTTGGTGAACGCAACCTGATCAGTTCGCAAACGCCGCAATCCCGGTAATCGCCCGACCCAGAATCAGCGCATGCACATCGTGCGTGCCTTCGTAGGTGTTGACCACCTCCAGGTTCACCAGGTGGCGGGCGACGCCGAATTCGTCGCTGATGCCGTTGCCGCCCATCATGTCGCGCGCCATGCGGGCGATGTCGAGCGACTTGCCGCAGCTGTTGCGCTTCAGGATGCTGGTGATTTCCACCGCGGCGGTTCCTTCGTCCTTCATGCGGCCCAGGCGCAGGCAGCCTTGCAGGCCGAGGCTGATTTCGGTCAGCATGTCGGCCAGCTTTTTCTGGATCAGCTGGTTGGCGGCGAGCGGGCGGCCGAACTGCTGGCGGTCCAGCACGTACTGGCGGGCGCGGAAGTAGCAGTCTTCTGCGGCGCCCAGCGCGCCCCAGGCGATGCCGTAGCGTGCGCTGTTCAGGCAGGTGAACGGGCCTTTGAGGCCGCGCACGTCGGGGAAGGCGTTTTCTTCCGGCACGAAGACTTCGTCCATGACGATCTCGCCGGTGATGGACGCGCGCAGGCCGACCTTGCTGTGGATGGCGGGGGCGCTCAGGCCTTTGAAGCCTTTTTCGAGGATGAAGCCGCGGATCTGGCCGCCGTCGTCCTTGGCCCAGACCACGAACACATCGGCGATCGGGCTGTTGGTGATCCACATCTTGGCGCCGCTCAGCGAGTAGCCGCCGGGCACGGCCTTGGCGCGGGTGACCATGCTGCCGGGGTCGCTGCCATGGTTGGGTTCGGTCAGGCCGAAGCAGCCGATCCATTCACCGGTGGCCAGCTTGGGCAGGTACTTCTGCTTCTGCGCTTCAGAGCCGAATTCGTTGATCGGCACCATCACCAGCGAGCTCTGCACGCTCATCATGCTGCGGTAGCCGGAGTCCACGCGTTCCACCTCGCGCGCCACCAGGCCGTAGCAGACGTAGTTGAGGCCGCTGCCGCCGTAGGCCTCGGGGATGGTGGGGCCGAGCAGGCCGAGTTCACCCATCTCGCGGAAGATGGCCACGTCGGTTTTCTCGTGGCGGAAGGCCTCGGTGACGCGGGGCAGCAGCTTCTCCTGGCAGTAGGCGCGGGCGGCGTCCTGCACCTGGCGCTCGTCGTCGGTGAGCTGGGCGCTCAGGTGGAACGGGTCTTCCCAGTTGAAGGTGTTTTTGGGGCTGGCCATGGCGTGTCTCCGGGGCGGGTTGGAAGAAGGGTTGGTGCGCGATTGTCGGCGCCTCATGAATAGCTGTCTAATATTGATTGCCGATTGATCAATACACATCGCATATTCATGGAATTCCGCCACCTGCGCTGTTTCACCGTGCTCGCCGAGGAGCTGCACTTTGGCCGCGCGGCACAGCGCCTGGCCATGACGCAACCGCCGCTCTCGCTCAACATCCAGCAGCTCGAAGCCTCGGTGGGCGCGCGCCTGTTCGAGCGCAACAGCCGCGGCGTGGCGCTCACGGCCGCCGGGCTGGCCTTTCTGCCGCGGGCGCAGGCGCTGCTGGAACAAGCCGCCCTGGCAGCGCGCGAGGCGCGCGACGTGGGGCAGGGGCTGGCCGGGCAGTTGCAGATCGGCTTTGCCGGCACCGTGCTCTACCGTGGCCTGCCGCAGGTGCTGCGCGACTTTGCCGCCGCGCACCCCAAACTGCGGCTGGCGCTGCTTGAACTCTCCAGCAGCGAGCAGCTGGTGGAGCTGGTGCACGACCGGCTGGACCTGGGTTTCGTGCACACCACGCGCGTGCCGGCGGGCTTCTCGCAGATCCTGGTGTCGAGCCAGCCGTTCATGGCCTGCCTGCCTTCAGGCCATCCGCTGGCGAACGCAAAAGTCCTGTCGCTCGATCAGCTGAAAGGCGAGGCCTTCGCCATCGTGATGCGCGCCGTCTCGCCCGACTACCACGACCGCATCCTCGCGGCCTGCGCGGACGCGGGTTTCGAGCCGTCGCTGGCCTTCGAATTGCGGCACTGGCTGAGCGTGGTCTCGGTCATCGCGCAGGGGCTCGGCGTGGGCCTGGTGCCCGCCGCGTTGCAGCAGGCCGGCCTGCCCGGCGTGGCCTTCGTGCCGCTGGCCCAGCCGCTCGCGCCCTACGACACGCACTGCCTCTGGCGCACCGGGCGCGACCAGTCGGCGCTGGGGGCATTTCTGGCGGCGGTGCGCGAGGTGGCGGCACGGTGAGGGCCGGGGCAACCCCGGCGGATCATGCAGCGACCGGCTCCTGCTGCCAGCGGAAATCGGCCACGTCTTTCGACGGCGGCGCGCCGAACGAGCGGCGGTACTCTCGGCTGAACTGCGACGGGCTTTCGTAGCCCACGCGAAACGCGGCGGTGGACGCCTCCATGCCTTCGGAGAGCATGAGGCGGCGCGCTTCGGTCAGGCGCAGCTGCTTCTGGTACTGCAGCGGGCTCATGGCCGTCAGCGTCTTGAAATGGTGGTGGAAGGTCGAGAGGCTCATGCCCGATTCGCGGGCCAGTGTCTCGACCCGCAGTGGCTCGGTGAAGCGGGCGTTGAGGCTGGCGATGGCGCGCGCGACCTGGTGGCTCTGGGTGTCCACGGTGGCGATCTGGCGCAGACGCGCACCGGCTTCGCCCGTGAGCAGGCGGTAGTGGATCTCGCGCTTGATCAGCGGCGCCAGCGCCGGGATGTGTTCGGGCTGGTCCAGCAGGGTGAGCAGGCGGTCAAAGGCCTCAAGCAGCGGGGCGGTGATGGCGCCGGTGGTCATGGCGCGGCTGTCGCGGGCCGCGGTCCCTGCGGGCACCGCGGGCGACTCCAGCATCAGCGAGGCGATCTCGCGCCAGTCCAGGCGCAGGGCCACCCCGAGGTACGGCCGCTCGGTGCTGGCCTCGACCACCGCCGACCTCACCGGCAGGTCCATCGACGTGATCAGGTAGCGATCCTCGCCGTAGCACAGGGTCTCGTCGCCCAGCGTGATCCGCTTGCTGCCCTGCACGATCACGGCCACGCAGGGTTCGTAGACGCTGCAGGTGTTCAGGAAGGGCTGGTCGATGCGGATCAGCATCAGTCCCGGAATCTCGGGCGGCATGTGCGGCGAGCTGTCGATCGCCCGCTCCAGCAAGCGCCGGACGATGGACGCGCGCGCGCCGGGCGCGGGTGGGGTGGAGGAAGAATCGGGCATGGCGGGGTGCTGGTGTCAGGTCTGCGGGCCATGGTATCGGCACTTGCCCGTTTGTGCAGCGCGCTCGCAGGATTGGGCAAACATGGCGCAGGTTCAGGCTAACGCCGGGCGGGGCCCCGGGACGACACTGGCGCCCTTCCCGGGGTTGCGGCCACGGGAACCCGCATCCCCGTTCCCCATGTTTCCAGGAGATCCCCCATGACCACCCTGCAAGTCAACGGTCGCGCCCAGCAGCTCGACGTCGATCCCTCCACGCCCGTGCTCTGGGCGCTGCGCGATTCGCTGGGCCTGACCGGCACCAAGTTCGGCTGCGGCGCGGCCCTGTGCGGCGCCTGCACCGTGCACGTCGACGGCCAGGCCGTACGCTCCTGCGTCACGCCCATCAGCAGCGTCGAGGGCAAGAAGATCACCACCATCGAAGCCGTCACCGGGGGAGAAGACCGCGTGGGCCGCGCCGTGCGCGACGCCTGGGTGAAGCACGACGTGGCCCAGTGCGGCTACTGCCAGAGCGGCCAGATCATGAGCGCCACCGCCTTCCTCAAAACGCTGCCCAAGGGCCAACAACCCGCCGCCGCCGACATCGACGCCGCCATGGCCGGCAACGTCTGCCGCTGTGGCACCTACGCCCGCATCCGCGCCGCCGTGGCCGACGCCGCGCGCACCCTGGCCTGAAGGAGCAACCACCATGTTCAATACATCCATGCAAGAACTCCCGCGCGCGCTGCAACTCCTGCTGGCGCGTGATGCCGACACCCCCGCTGTGGCCGAGCTGCCGCGCCGCACCTTTCTCAAGCTGGGCGCGGCCAGCGGTTTTGCGCTGGGCCTGTTCCCGCTGGCCGCGCACAGCCAGGGCGCCGCTGCCCCCGCCGCCCTCAAGCCGGTGGAGATGCCCGGCGCCTTCGTGGCCATCGCGCCCGACGGCACCGTCACCGTCACGGTCAACCGGCTGGAGTTCGGCCAGGGCGTGCAGACCGCGCTGCCCATGATCCTGGCCGAGGAACTGGACGCCGACTGGTCCAAGGTGCGCAGCCAGCTCGGCACCAACGACATGGCCTACGCCGACCCGCTGTTCGGCATGCACCTCACGGGTGGTTCCAATTCGATCAAACACAGCTTCACGCAGTACCGCGAGCTGGGCGCCCGCGCCCGGGCCATGCTGGTGCAGGCGGCTGCCACGCGATGGGGTGTGGACGCTGCGAGCCTGCGCACGGAGAACGGCGCGGTGCTCGGCGCCGGCGGCCGGCGCCTGGGCTACGGCGAGCTGGCCGAAGCCGCGATGGCCCTGCCGGTGCCCGCTAGCGTCACGCTCAAGGACCCGAAGCAGTTCCGCCTGATCGGCCAGCCCACCACGCGGCTGGACGCCGCCGCCAAGAGCAGCGGCCGGCAGGACTTCGGCATCGACGTGCGCCGCCCCGGCCAGCTCACCGCCGTGGTTGCGCGCCCGCCGGTGTTCGGCGCCAGGCTGAAGTCGGTGGACGACACCGCGGCGCGCGCCGTGAAGGGCGTGAAGGCGGTGCTGCGCGTGCCGCTGGACCGCGGTGCCGAGGGCGTGGTGGTGATCGCCGACGGTTACTGGCCGGCCAAGACCGCGCGCGACGCGCTCAAGCTCGAGTGGGACACCAGCACGGTCGAGAAGGTAGACAGCGTCCGCCAGCTGGTGCAGTACCGCGAAATGGCAGGCCAGCCCGGCGCGAAACATTTCGACGCCGACATGGCGCCGCTCGCGAACGCGCCGAAAAAGATCGAGGCCGAGTTCGTGTTTCCCTACCTGGCGCACGCGCCCATGGAGCCGCTGAACTGCACGGTGGAGCTGTCGGAGCAGGGCGCCACGCTCTGGGTCGGCTCGCAGATGCCCGGCCTGGACGGCATGGCCGCCGCGCGCACCCTGGGCCTCAAGCCCGAGCAGGTGAAGGTGCTGGTGCAGTCCGCCGGTGGGGGCTTCGGCCGCCGTGCCATCCCCACCAGCGACTACGTGGTGGAGGCTTGCACCATCGCCAAGGCGGCCCAGGCCGCCGGCCTGCGTGCGCCGGTGCGCACGCTGTGGAGCCGCGAGGACGACATCAAGGGTGGTTACTACCGCCCCATGCACCTGCACCGCGCGCAGGTGGGCTTTGACGCGACCGGCAAGGTGCTGGCCTGGGACCACGTGATCGTGGGCCAGTCCATCCTCGCCGGTTCGCCCTTCGAGGCAATGATGGTCAAAAACGGCGTCGACGCCACCGCCGTGGAGGGCATGCGCGCGCCGTACCCGCTGCCCATGCGGCTGACGGTGCACCACCCCAAGCAGAACGTGCCGGTGCTGTGGTGGCGCAGCGTGGGCAGCACCCACACCGCCTTCGTCATGGAAACGCTGATCGACCAGATCGCCCGCGAGACCAACCAGGACCCGGTGGCCTACCGCATGAAGCTCATGGGCGCCGAGCACCCGCGCCACCGCGCGGCGCTGCAACTGGCGGTGGACCAAAGCGGCTACGGCAAGAAGCCCTTGCCCGGCGGCCGCGCCTGGGGCGTGGCGGTTCACGAGTCTTTCGAGTCGGTGGTGGCCTACGTGGTCGAGGCCTCGGTGAAAGACGGCCAGCCGCTGCTGCACAGGGTCACGGCCGGCGTGCACTGCAATCTCGTGGTGAACCCGCGCACGGTGGAGGCGCAGGTGCAGGGCGCGGCCCTGATGAGCCTGGGCATGTGCCTGCCGGGGGCGGCCATCACGCTCAAGGACGGCGTGATCGAGCAGCAGAACTTTGGTGACTACACGGTGGCGCGGGTGACCGACATGCCGGCCATCAGCGTGCACACCGTGCCCAGCGCCGACCCACCCACCGGCATGGGCGAGCCGGGTCTGCCGCCACTGGCGCCGGCGTTTGCCAACGCCATCAGCCGCCTGACCGGCAAGCCGCTGCGCGCGCTGCCGTTCAAACTCGCCTGAACGCGAAAGGAGTGTGACCATGGAAGACCTGGACACCCAAGTCCTGCGCGCGGCGCAGGCCTGGCACACAGCGGGCCTGCCGGTGTTGCTCGTCACGGTGACCCGCACCTGGGGTTCATCGCCCCGGCCGCCGGGCTCGCTCATGGCCATCAACGGCCGGGGTGAAACCGTGGGTTCGGTCTCGGGCGGCTGCATCGAGGACGACCTGATCCGCCGCGTGCGCGAAGAAGGGCTGGACGCGGTGTGCGCGCAGGGCCGGCCCGCCACGCTGCGCTACGGCATCTCGGCCGACCAGGCGCACCGCTTCGGCCTGCCCTGCGGCGGCACGGTGGAGCTGGTGCTGGAGCCGGTGGCCGCGCACAGCCAGTTGCCGCAGCTGTTGCAGGCCAACCTGGAGCGGCGCAGCACACAGCGCCGGCTGGACCTGCGCAGCGGCGCGGTGGAGCTGCAGCCGGGCCGGCGCGACGGTGTGCCGGAGCTGACCGACGACACGCTGGTCACCCACTTCGGGCCGCGCCACCGGCTGATCGTGATCGGCGCGGGCGACCTTTCGCGCTTCCTGAGCCAGATGGCGCTGAGCCTGAACTTCGAGGTCATCGTCTGCGACCCGCGCGAGGAACAGCGCGCCAGCTGGGCGCTGGACGGCGTGACCCTCAGCCACGAGATGCCGGACGACCTGATCCTGCGCTTGAAGCCCGACGCGCGCACCGCGGTGGTGGCGCTCACGCACGACCCCAAGCTCGATGACCTGGCCCTGATCGACGCGCTGCAGTCCGAGGCCTTCTACGTCGGCGCCATCGGCTCGCGGCGGCACACCGCGCTGCGGCGGGACCGCCTGCGCGAGCACTTCGGTCTGGGCGAGGCCGAGCTGGACGCGCTGCACGGGCCGGCCGGCCTGTACATCGGCAGCAAGACGCCGGCCGAGATCGCCTTGTCCATCATGGCCGAGGTGGTGGCGGCGAAGAACGGCATTCAGCGGGCCGCGCTGGTGCCGGTGGCCGAAGGCAAGGCCGGTGGGGCTGCACCCGCAGACCTGCCGGCCATCTGCCCGGTGTGAATCGATGAGCGCCGCGCCGGGCCGTTCCCAAGCCAGCTCGCACCGCAGCCCGGAGGACGGAGGTACGCCAATGAACCTGCCCGTGCACCCTGGCGTCCCGGTGGCGGCCACCCTCCTGGCGGCCGGTTTGGGCCGTCGACTGGGTGGTGTGCCCAAACCGGCGCTGCTGATCGATGGGGAAAGCCTGTTCGAGCGGCTGGTGCGTGCGCTGCGCCAGTCGGGCATTGAGGCCATCAGCGTCGTGATCGGCCCGTACGCCGACACCCTGCTGGCTTTGGCCCGGCGCTGCGATGTGCAGGCCATCCGGCACAGCGGGCCCGCGGACGAACTGGTGGCCTCACAGCGGCTGGCGGTGCATGAACACCTGCGGCAGCAGCCGGGCGCCGACCTGATGCTGCTCGTGGCGGATCTGCCGCTGCTGGCGGCCGACGACATCCGTCCCCTGCTGCGGGCCTGGGCGCAACGAACCGCGCACGCGCAGGCACAGGTGCCCGTGGTCGGCGGTGTGCGCGGTCATCCGGTGCTGCTGTCCTGGCAGGCCGTGCAGGCGGTCGCCGGGCAGTCCTTGCCCCAGGGGGTGCGTGAGTGGATGCAAGGTTCGATCGATGCGACGCAGATGCTGACGAGCGATCGGGACGCCTACGTCACCGACCTGGACACGCCGGACGACTTGCAGGCGCTGCGGTCCCGTCTGGCGGGCGCCAGCATTGGATGGCCTGAACAACCCTGACGCGGCCGACCCCAGGGGCGGTGGGTGCTTGGAGCTTGTCCCATACTGCGGGCCAAGGAGAATCAACCATGACCCTATCGACCATCGTGCTCGGCGGCGGCTGCTTCTGGTGCACCGAGTCCGTCTACAAGGAAGTGCGCGGCATTACCGACGTCGAGTCCGGCTACAGCAACGGCCAGGCCGAACGGCCGAGTTATGAAGACGTATGCACCGGCCGCACCGGCTGCAACGAAGTCGTGAAGCTCGAGTACGACCCGGCCGTCATCAGCACACGCGAGATCTTGGAGATCTTCTTCGTGATCCACGATCCGACCACGCTCAACCGCCAGGGCAACGACGTGGGCACACAGTACCGCAGCGGCATCTACTTCACCAACGACGAACAGAAGCAGACCGCGCAGGCGCTGCTGGACGAACTGGCGCACGACAAGGCCTTTGACCGCCCGGTCGTGACCGAACTGATGCCGCTGGCCCACTACTGGCCCGCCGAGGACTATCACCAGGACTTCTTCGAGCGCAACCCGCACCAGGGCTACTGCATGGCCGTGGCCGCGCCCAAGGTGGCGAAGTTCCGCAAGACCTTCGCTCGCTTGGCGAAGTAGTTTCGCTTCAGTTCAAGCGCGCCCGCAGCCGGGGCCAGAGGACGATCACAGCCAGGCCGCTGAGCACGAGCAAGGCAGCCCCGAGCTTCCACCCCGGCAGGCTTTCACCCAGCGACAAGGCCGAAGCCCCCATGCCGAACACCGGCACCAGCAGCGCCAGCGGCGCCACGGTGGCGGCCGGGTGGCGGGCCAGCAGCCAGTTCCACACGCCGTAGCCAAAGAGCGTGTTGCCCAGCGCCTGCCAGAGCACGCTGGCCCACACCAGTGGCGTGGCATTGATGACCGCACTCTGCATCAAGGCAGGGCCTTCGATGAACCATGAAATGGCCAGCAGCGGCGGCACCGCGAACACGCTGCTCCAGACCATGAAGTGCAGCATGTTCACCGGCCCGAGCGACTTCACCACCAGGTTCGCGCCGGCCCAGAAAAAGGCGGCCGAGATCACCAAGGCCAGACCCAGCCACGTGACCACGGCGGCGTCCAGGTTCAATGCGATCACGCCCAGCCCGGCCAGCGCCAGCAGCAGGCCCACGATCTGGAAGCCGCGCACGCGCTCGCCCATGAGCAGCAGCGAGAGACCGATGGTGAAGAACACCTGCACCTGCACCACCAGCGAGGCCAGCCCGGGCGATATGTTGCCCTGCATCGCGAGGAACAGCAGGCCGAACTGGCCCACACCGAGCAACACGCCGAACGCGGCGAGCTTGCGCCACGGCGCGGTGGGTCGCGGAATGAACAGCAGCCAGGGCAGGGCAGAAAAGGTGAAGCGCAGCGTGGCAAACAGGAACGGCGGCAGGCCGTCCAGTCCCCAGCGGATGACCACGAAGTTGGTGCCCCAGACGAACACCACTGCGAGGGCGAGCAACAGGTGGTTGAGAGGCAAAGGGGGCTCCGGCGGGTGAAAAGCCCGCCAGTGTAGCCACGTGCCGCCCCGGGGCAGCGCGCCTGCGCGACGCTCAGTGGCCCTGGATGGCCTGGGTGAGCGCGGTGGTGTTGGCGCGCATCATGGCGACGTAGCTCGCGGCCGGGCCTTGGGCGTTGGACAGGGAATCGGAGAACAGCTCGCCCGCGGGCTTGGCGCCGGTCTCGCGGCCGATCTGCGCGATCAGGCGCGGGTCGGAAATGCTCTCGACGAACAGCGCCTTGATCTGCTCCTGCTTGATCTGGCGCACCAGTTGCGCCACGCCCTTGGCAGAGGCTTCGCTGTCGGTGTTGACGCCTTGCGGGGCGAGGAACTTCACGCCGTAGGCATGCGCGTAATAGCCGAACGCGTCGTGCGAGGTGATGATCTTGCGTTGCGTTGCCGGAATCACGGCCCAGGTGGCGCGGATGTCGGTGTCCAGCGCCTTGAGTTGTGCGTTGTAGGCCACCGCGTTGCGCCGGTAGCTGGCGCAGCCGGTGGCGTCGGCCTCGCACAGGCCTTTGACGATGTTGCCCACATAGACCATCGCGTTGGGCACGCTTTGCCAGGCGTGCGGGTCGGTTTCCTCGTGTTGGTGTCCGGCATGTGGTTTTTCACCGGCTTCTTCGGTGTGGATCGCCTGGATGCCCCGGCTGGCCACCACGTGACGGCCCTTGTAGCCGGCCGTGCCCAGCAGGCGGCTCATCCAGCCTTCGAAGCCCAGGCCGTTGGAGAACACGATCTGCGCCTGGCCCACCAGCCTGGCCTGCGAAGGCGTGGGCTGGAACACATGGGCGTCGCTGCCGGGGCCGACCAGCACCTCCACCGCGACGCGGTCCCCGCCGACCTGGCGCACCAGATCGCCGAGGATGCTGAAGCTGGCCACGGCCTTGATGGGGGCCACGGTCTGGGCCAGCAGCGCGGGGCTGAGGGCTGCCGTGGCGAGGCCGATGACGGAAGCGATGAGGTGACGGCGCAGGGAAGTGTTCATGAAAGATCCTTAGGCTTGCAGATGGGACGAGGCGGGACGCTGGTGGCGCAGCGCGCCCTGCGGCGCGAAGAGCAGGGAGAGCAGGTACATCGCGCCGAGGCTGAGCACGATCACCGGGCTGGTGGGCCAGTCGGCGTGGTACGAGATGAGCAGGCCACTCAGGCAGGCCAGCAGGGCGAGCGCGGTGGCCAGCAGCAGCAGGGGGCCGAGGCGGCGCACCCAGAAACGCGCGGTGGCCGCGGGCAGCACCATGATGCCCACCGCCATGAGCGTGCCCAGCGCGTGAAAACCGGCCACGAGGTTGATCACCAGCAGGCCCAGAAAACCGTAGTGCGCCACCGGGCTCCAGCGGCTGACCTGGCGCAGGAAACCCGGGTCCAGACACTCCAGCACCAATGGGCGGTAAAGCAGGGCGAGCGCCACCAGCGTGGTGGCCGAGATGCCGCCGAGCAGCGTGAGCGCCGCGTTGTCCAGTGCGAGCACGGTGCCGAACAGCACGTGCAGCAGGTCCACGCTGTTGCCGCGCACCGAGACAATGAGCACGCCCAGCGCCAGCGACAGCAGGTAGAAGGCGGCGAGGCTGGTGTCTTCGCGCAGCACGGTGTTGCGCGCCACCAGCCCGGAGCCCACGGCCACGGTGAGCCCGGCGGCGATGCCGCCGATGGTCATGGCGGTGAGCGAGAGGCCGCTCACCAGGTAGCCGATGGCGGCGCCCGGCAGGATGGCGTGGGCCATGGCATCCCCGGTCAGGCTCATGCGCCGCAGCATCAGGAACACGCCCACGGGCGCGGCGCTCAGCGAGAGCGCCACACAGCCGAGCAGCGCGTCGCGCATGAAGCCGAATTCGGCAAACGGGCCGAGCAGCGGGTTGCCCACCAGCCAGGCCATGAGCGGTGAAACGGCGATGTCGTTCATGTGAACGCCTCCGCTGCATGGGTGTGGGGGTGCGTGTCCGGCGTCGCCGCGCAGAGCGGCGCTTCGTCGTCGAACGCCTCGTGCATGCGCTGGGCGCGTGCCCAGTGCGCATCGGTCAACACCTCGGCGGTGGGGCCGCAGGCCACCAGCTCGCGCGCCAGCAGCAGGGTGAGCGGGAAGTGCGCGCGCACCTGCGCCAGATCGTGCAGCACCACGATCACCGTCTTGCCCTGGCGGTGCCAGCGGTGCAGCAGGGCCAGCAGGTCGCTGGTGGTGCGGTTGTCCACCGCGGCAAAGGGCTCGTCGAGCAGCACGACCGGTGCGTCCTGCAGGATCAGGCGGGCAAACAGCGCGCGCTGCAGCTGGCCACCGGAGAGAGCGTCCAGGCTGCGTTGTTCAAAGCCCGTGAGCCCGACGGCGGCCAGTGCTTCGGCACACAGGCGTCGGTGTTCGGCGGTGAAGAGCCCGAACGCGCCGACGTGGTGCCACAGGCCCAGGGCCACCATGTCGCGCACGGTGACGGGGAAGCTGCGGTCGAGCTCGCTGCGCTGCGGCAGCCAGGCGATGCGCGGCCCGGTCAGCCCGTGCAGCGTGCCGCTGATGGGATGCAGCTCACCGGCCAGCGCCTTGATGAGCGTGGACTTGCCCGCGCCGTTGGGGCCGACCAGGGCCAGCAGCGAACCCGGCGCGATGCGCAGGCTCACGTGGTGCACGGCCGGGTGGCGGTCGTAGCCGAGCGTGAGATCGTGCAGTTCGATCGCCGGGACAGCGGATGGGGATGGGGGTTTGTGCATGGAGGGCGGGCGTAAACTATCGCAACTGAATTGCAGTAACGACGATATTAACGCAACTTTGTTGCAATAATGAAGCCATGCCCGTGTCCACACGCCCGCCGAAAGAACCCGCCCTGGTGCCTGCCGAGATCCAGGCCCGCCTGGAGCGCGCGGGCCTGCGACGCACCCTGGCCACACGCGCCGTGCTGGGCCTGTTCCTGGCGAATCCGCAAGGCACGCTGAGCCACGCGCAGGCGCTGGCCTCGCTCACCGCACGCGGGCTGGACATCAACCGCGTCACGCTCTACCGCCTGCTGGACCGGCTGGCCGCCTGCGGCGCACTGCAGCGCCACGCCAACGACGACGCCCGCACCTGGCGCTACGGCCTGGCCGACACCGACGAGGGCCTGGCGCCGCGCTTTGAGTGCGACGCCTGCCATCGCCAGTTCCGCCTGACCGAGGCCAGCGAGCCGACGCGCGCCGTGGCTACCGATCTGTTCCGCACCCTGGCCAGCCTGGGCCACCAGGGCCAGCGGGTGGATGTGGCGATCCACGGCACCTGCGCGAGCTGCTTGCCGCAGGAGCCGGCTGCGTGATCCACACCCGCGACCTGGCCTGCCGGTTTGCCGACGGCAGGACGATTCACTTCGCCGATGTCGATGTGCCCCAGGGCGGCACGCTGTTGCTGCGCGGGCCGTCGGGCAGCGGCAAGTCCACCTGGCTGGCGCTGGCCGCGGGCCTGCTCTCGACCGCGGGCGGCGAGATGGCGGTGGCCGGGCAATCGGTGGGCGCGTTGGCGCCCGCCGCGCGCGACGCCTGGCGAGCCCGGACCATCGGCTTTCTGCCGCAGCGCCTGCTGCTGAGCGAAGCGCTCACGGTGGCGGGCAACCTGGGCCTGGTGTTTTTCGCCGCCGGGTTGCCGCAGGACAAGGTGGCGATACACCACACGCTGGATGCACTCGGTGTGGCGAACCAGGCCGCGCGCAAGCCGGCACAGCTCTCGGGCGGCGAGGCGCAGCGCGTGGCGCTGGCACGCGCGCTGCTGTTGCGCCCGCGCGTAATCCTGGCCGACGAGCCCACCGCCAGCCTGGACGATGCCGCCTGTGCCGCCGCGCTCACGCTGCTTCGCCAGCGCGCCCAGGCCGCGGGTGCCACGCTGGTGATCGCGACGCACGACGCGCGCGTGCTGCAGGCTGTGCCAGGCGCTCAGGTGCTGGCCATGGGGGGCGACGCATGAACGTGTGCTCGCTCTCCTGGCGTTACCTGTGGTCGCGTCCGCTGGCTTCGGCGCTGAACCTGCTGCTGCTCACGCTGGGGCTGGCGTCGATGGCTTTTGTGTTGATCGCGCAGGACCAGATTGACCACGCCTTCGAGCGCGATCTGGCCGGCATCGACGTGGTGGTGGGTGCCAAGGGCAGCCCGCTGCAGCTGATCCTGGCGGGCGTGTTCCACATGGACGTGCCGCCGGGCAATGTGCCGCTGGCCGAGGTGCAGGCGCTCGCCACGCACCCGCAGGTGGCACAGGTGATCCCGCTGAGTCTGGGCGACAGCGTGGCGGGCTTCCGCATCGTTGGAACCAGCGCCGACTACCCGGCGCACTACGGCGCCACGCTGGCGCAGGGCGCGCTGTGGAGTGCGCCCATGCAGGCGGTGCTGGGCGCACAGGTGGCGCAGGCCACCGGGCTGCCGTTGGGCCAGCGTTTCACCGGCGCACATGGTCTGGGCGGTGGTGGCCACGAACACGCCGACATGCCCTACACCGTGGTGGGCGTTCTCGCGCCCTGCGCCTGCGTGCTGGACCGGCTGGTGCTCACCGACACGGCCTCGGTCTGGAACGTGCACGAGGGGCTGGCGCCGGGCGAGTTTCAGAGCCTGTCGGCCGAAGACCGTGAAGCTATTCGAGCCGAGCGCGAGGTGACTCTGGCGCTGGTGCGCTACAACACGCCGATGGCGGCGATCAGTTTTCCGCGCTACATCAACGCCACCACGAAGATGCAGGCCGCCGCACCGGCGATGGAGATCACGCGCCTGCTCTCCATGTTGGGCGTGGGCACGCGGGTGCTGCAGGGCATGGGAGCCGTGTTGCTGCTGGTGGCGGCGCTCTCGGTGTTCATCGCGCTGTGGAGCGCGGTGCGCGAGCGCCGGGCCGACATCGCCATGCTGCGCTTGCTGGGCGCTCCACCGGTCAAGGTGGGCGCCTTGCTGCTGTGTGAAGCACTCTGGCTGGCGCTGCTCGCCAGCGCGCTGGGCCTGCTGGCCGCGCAGGGCCTGTCCGCTCTGGTGGGCTGGTGGTGGATGGCCGACCAGGGCCTGGCCATCAGTGGCTGGCACTGGCCGACCGCGCTGGCCGGCATGCCCGTGGCGGCCCTGGGGGTGGCGCTGGTCGCGGCTGCGGTGCCGGCGGTGAGCGCCTACCGCACGGATGTACTGTCTCTTTTGCAAACGAGGTAAACCGGATGAAAAAACACCTGCTCTCGCTGTTTCTGGCCCTGCTCGCCACGGCCGCTTTCGCTCAACACGCCGACAAGGAAACCCAGGAAGACATCGCACGCCACCGCGCCATGGCCGCGGCGCACGAAGGCGCGGCCAAGTGCCTGGCGTCGGGCAAGAAAGAAGACGTGTGCATGGCGGAACTTCAGGCCGCCTGCAAGGGTCTGGCGATTGGCAAGTACTGTGGGATGCGGCACAGTCACTGAGCACACCCCCATCGCGTGCTCGCTGCGCCCCGAATTGCCGCCTCAAGCGGTAGTTCGCTTAGCCGCTCAGCCCCTCGAGGGGCAACGCTGGCGGCCCGGCGAAGCCGGTTCCGCGGCGTTCTCGGCTGGAGACACTTCGTTGACATGAATCACCTCTCTCGTTCTTTGATCACTGTGTCTTTTTGCGGAGCAGCTGCCGTTTTCGCGCAGACCCTGTCGTCCCCGTTGGGGTCGCCGCCTGCTTCCGCCCCGGCAGGTGCGCCGTCGGCTGTGCCGCACGGCCAAGGCGCGGGGGTGCACAGTCCGCTGAGCCCGTTCGCGCCGCTCAAACCACGCACCGACGTGGTGGCCTGGTCGGTGTTGACGGATGTGAAAACCAGAATCCAGAACCGGCGCATCGTGCCGGTGTACCCGGCCGCGGTGACGGCGCTGGACCAGAAGACGATCCGCCTGCAGGGCTTCATGATGCCGCTGGGTCCGGGCGAGCAGCAGCGCCATTTCCTGCTCGCTTCCGTGCCGCTGACGTGTGCGTTCTGCACGCCCGGCGGACCGGAGAGCATGGTCGAAGTGCGCACCGTGAAACCGGTGCAGTACAGCCAGGCCGCGGTGGTGGTCGAAGGAAAATTCCATGTGCTGCAGAACGATCCAGCCGGGCTGTACTACCGTTTCACCGAGGCCGCGGGTGTGAAGTGAACGGCCAACTCCGAAAGCCCCTGGCCTGTGGGCACGCGCACCGCGGCGATACCATCGCCCGGTGAACATCACCGCCCACCCCGTCGTCGCTTCGCTCACCCCGGTCTTCCTGCTCATTGGCCTGGGCTACCTGGCCGGGCGATTGCAGTGGATCCGCGAGGGCGCGGTGAAAGACCTGTCCAACCTGGTGTTCCTGCTGCTGATCCCGGCGCTGCTGTTCCGCACCATGAGCGCGGTCAACGTGCAGGCGCTGGACCTGCGGCCGCTGGCGGCCTACTTCCCGGTGGCGCTGGGCTTGCTGGGCGCTTCGATCGCCTGGCGCGGTTTCAACCGCGGCAGCGTGGTGATGGCGGTGGGCGGCGTGTTTTCCAACATGGTCATGATCGGCATCACGCTGGTGGAACTGGCCTACGGCAAGGCGGCGCTGGTGACGCTGCTGACCCTGGTGTCGGTGCACGCGCTGATCCTGCTCACGGTGAGCTCGGTGGTGCTGGAACTGGTGGTGGCGCGCGAAGCCCGCGAGGGTGGCGAGCGCGTGCCGCATGTGCTGGAGACGGCGTGGGCGGCCTTCAAAGGCGCGCTGATCCACCCGATTCCGTTGCCCATCATCAGCGGCCTGCTGTTCGCGCAGACAGGCTGGACGCTGCCCACGGTGGTGGACAAGCCGCTGCAGCTGCTGGGCAGCGCGTTCGGCCCCATCGCGCTGGTGCTGGTCGGTGTGACGCTGGCGCGCACGCCGCTGGGCGGACACCTGCGCCAGGCACTCTGGATCACGGCGTCGAAGAATCTGCTCTTGCCGCTGCTGGTCGGGCTGGCAGCCTGGACACTGGGTATCACAGGCCTGCCGCTCACCGTGATGGTGGTGGCTGCCGCGCTGCCGATGGGCGCCAACGTGTTTCTGTTTGCCCAGCGCTACGAAGTGGCGCAGGAACTCACCACGGCAGCGATGGGCCTGTCCACCGTGCTGGCCTTGTTCACGCTGAGTCTGGTCATGCTGGTCATGTCGTACTTGAACTGACCCCCGCCGCGCTGCGCGCTATTGGCTTATTTTTCGGGCTTCTTCGATCTGGTACTCGAAGTAGCGCTGGATGCCAAACGCGAGGCTGCCCATGAAGGCCACGGTACCGACCAGCAGCGCCAGCACCAGCGCGCCGATGGTGAGCCAGTTGGTGCCGCCCGCCACCGCTTCGGCGTCCAGGCCGGGGTTGAACCAGCTGTTCCATTGCGCGCGGTCGCTCAGTGCGTAGACGATGCCGGCGAGGCAGCTGGTGGCGATGCTCGCGCCCAGGAACGGAATCAGCACCCAGGCCAGCTTGTCGTCCTGCCCCAGTTCCTGCACCCGCTCCACGCCCCACCAGCCCAATGCCGCAGCGATGGGGTGCAGCCAGCCGATCCAGTCGCCCAGGCCACGCAGGTAGAAACGGTGCAGACCCATGCTGCCGCCGAGCACGGCGAGCCAGACGGTGAGCGTCTTGTTGCGTGCGCGGGCGGTCATGCCGCGCCTTCGCCGGGCTCGGGCGGGGTGCTGTCGCCCGCGCCCAGGCTGCGCTGCATGAGCACGATGTCAAGCCAGCGGCCGAACTTCCAGCCGCAGGATGGCACCACGCCGACCTGCTCGAAACCGAGTGCGCGGTGCACACCGACAGAGCCGGCGTTGGCCGAGTCGCCAATCACCGCCATGACCCGGCGCACGCCGGCGCGCTCGAAACTCGCCAGCAGCTCGGCCAGCAGGGCGCGGCCCAGGCCCTTTCCCGCGGCTTCCGGCGCCAGGTAGATCGAGTCCTCCACCGAGAAACGGTAGGCTGGGCGCGGCTTGAACCAGTTGCCATAGGCGAAGCCGAGCACCTGACCGCCTTCTTCGGCCACCAGCCAGGGCAGGCCCTTGGACAGCACATCGGCGCGCCGCGCCGTCATGTCGGCGAGCGAGGGCGGGGTGGTTTCGAATGTGCCGGTGCCGGTCAGCACGTGGTGGCCGTAGATGCGGGTGATGGCGTCGAGATCTTCGTCGCGGCTGGGTCGGATGAGGGGCATGTCGTGAGGGAGGGCGAATGGTTGGGGATGATGCGCTGATGGGGGTACCACACGGGCTATAATCGCGGGTTTTGTGGTGTTTCGCTGGCCGGGTGGTCAGTCGTGTGTCTCAGGCGCTGCAATGAATGGGGTTTATTCAGCCAAAAAAACCCACTGAAGTCCCGATTTTGGGGCTTCTCCATCCGAAGGATAAATCATGGTCGTCATCCGACTCTCCCGCGGCGGTTCCAAATCGCGCCCGTTCTACAACATCGTGGTTGCCGACAAGCGCAACCGCCGCGATGGCCGCTTCATCGAGCGCATCGGCTTCTACAACCCGCTGGCCCGCGGTGGTGAAGAGCCCCTGCGCGTCGCCATGGACCGCCTGACCTACTGGACCAGCGTCGGCGCCGAGCCGTCGGACACCGTGTCCCGCCTGGTCAAGCAAGCCGCCGCCAAGGTCGTGCCCGCCTGATGGGCCTGGCCGGCCCGCACAGGGCTGGCCGGTTTGCCTCTTTCCTGCATGTCCAACAGCCCGTTCGCCACCGCGTCCCTGCCGGACGACGCCATCGAACTGGGCCGCATCCAGGAAGCCTGGGGCATCAAAGGCTGGGTTCGCATCCTGCCGCACAGCGCCGACACTTCGGCGCTGTTTGAATCGTCCGAATGGTTTCTCCAGCCGCCCGAAGCCCGCTTCGCACGCGGCTTTTCGGCGTTTGCGGGCGGTGTCCGGGTGAAAGTGGCCGAGATCAAGGCCCACTCCGACGGCATCGTGGCCCGGATCGAAGGGCTGGACGACCGCAACGGCGCCGAAGCGCTCAAGGGCGTGCGCATCTACCTGCCGCGCAGTGCGTTCCCGGCCACACCCGAAGGCGAGTACTACTGGGTCGACCTGATCGGTCTCACCGTGGTCAACCGCGATGGCGTGCACCTGGGCGTGGTGCGCGACCTCATGCCCACCGGACCCAACTCGGTGCTGGTGATGGAATACACCGAAATGGTGGATGGCAAGGAACAGAGCGCCGAGCGCATGATTCCCTTCGTGGCCGCCTACATCGACGACGTCGATCTCAAAGCCCGTCGCATCACGGCCGACTGGGGTATCGACTACTGACCCCCCCTGCGCCGCTTTGCGGCTTCCCCCTGGGGGACAACGCCTTAGGCCCGGCGAAGCCGGATCCTCGGCGTTTGCTGGGTTGGACCGGGGCGCGCCGCCATCCCTTGGGTCGCAGAGACCTCGACAACTGAATTCACAGCACGCTCGCGAGCGAGGTGTCTTGCCCAGCGGGCGCCGAGGATCCGGCTTTGCCGGTCAAAGGGCGCCGTCCCCCTTGGGGGGGAAGCCGTGCAGCGGCGCAGGGGGGTGACAATACCCCCATGCGCTTTGACGTCATCACCCTGTTTCCCGAGCTGTTCGAGCCGTTTTTCAAGAGCGGCATCACCCGCCGTGCGTTCGAGTCGAAACAGGTGGATGTGCGTCTGTGGAACCCGCGTGATTTCGCCGAGGGCAATTACCGCCGCGTGGACGACCGGCCGTTTGGCGGTGGCCCTGGCATGGTCATGATGGCCGAGCCGCTCTGGCAGTGCCTGCAGGCCATCCGTGCCGACCGGGCCGAACCCGGCGAAAAACGCGCTCCGGTGGTGTTGTTTTCGCCTATCGGCCAGCGTCTGGACCATGCGGGCGCTACACAGTGGGCCGCCAGCACCGGCGCGGTGCTGGTGTGCGGCCGCTACGAGGGCATCGATCAGCGTTTCATCGACGCCTGTGTCGATCAGCAGATCAGCCTGGGTGACTTTGTGCTCTCAGGTGGCGAGATCGCTGCGCTGGCTTTGCTGGATTCGGTGGCGCGTCTCATGCCGGGCGTGCTGGGCGATGTGGGCAGCCACCAGCAGGACAGCTTCAATCCGGCGCTGGACGGTCTGCTCGACAGCCCGCACCACACCCGGCCCGAGGTCTGGAACGGCCCGCAGGGACCGATGGCCGTTCCTGACGTGCTGCAGGGTGGGCACCACGAGCGCATCGCGCGCTACCGGCGCGAGCAGAGCCTGGCGCTCACCGCCCGCCTGCGGCCCGAGCTGCTCGAGGAGGCGAGGGCGACTGGTCGCCTCAGCAAAGCTGACGAGGCTTTTCTGAGACAGCCAAAAAGGCTATAATCCAAGGCTTTTCGATCCTCTGACCGGCCGCCATGACCGGGCCAGCCCGCAGCCAGCGCCGATTCGTCAGTGCCAGCTGGACAGGGCTTTTGCCGGATTCGTGGCCTTTAGTGCAGCGCGGGCATGATCGTGAAAACAGGAAACCATGAACCTCATCCAGACCCTTGAGCAAGAAGAAATTGCTCGCCTTGGCAAGACCATTCCCGCCTTCGCGCCTGGCGATACCGTGATCGTCAGCGTCAACGTGATCGAAGGCACGCGCAAGCGCCTCCAGGCTTACGAAGGCGTGGTGATCGCCCGTCGCAACCGTGGCCTGAACTCCAACTTCATCGTGCGCAAGATTTCCAACGGTGAAGGCGTCGAGCGTACGTTCCCGCTGTACAGCCCGCTGATCGCCAAGATCGAAGTCAAGCGCCGTGGTGACGTGCGCCGCGCCAAGCTGTACTACCTGCGCGAGCGCAGCGGCAAGTCGGCACGTATCAAGGAAAAGCTGGGCGCTTGATCGGCGACCGCTTCCCTTCGCAAAAAGCCGCTCCCTGGAGCGGCTTTTTTGTGCCCGCTGGGGCTGTTCCTGGCGGGACGATCGGTTGCACGCCTTGTGTCCTATGCTCGCACCACCATGTCTCAAACATTGCCTGTTTTTGATCCGCGCCTGATTCCGGTGGTGCCCAGCGCATCCCGTGAAAACTTGCTGCCCGCCCGGGCCGATCACCTGACCGAGCAAGGCTTGCGCGAACGGTTTTCCCGGCCGCCCGTCTGGACGCCCGAGTTGTGGCGCGAGGTGAAATTTGCCGACCGGGCGCCCGCGCAGGCGGCGGTCTTGCTGCCACTGGTGATGCACGCGCGGCCAACCCTGTTGCTGACCCAGCGCACGGCCCACCTGTCCACCCATTCGGGCCAGATTGCGTTTCCCGGGGGCAAGCTGGATGCGACGGACGCCGACGCCACGGCTGCGGCCTTGCGCGAGACCTTTGAAGAGATCGGCTTGCCCCCGGAACGGGTGGAGGTGCTGGGCAGCCTGCCTGTTTATGTGACGGGCACCTCGTACATCGTGACGCCCGTGGTGGGCCTGGTGCAACCCGGCTTCACCCTGCAGCCCAACCCGCACGAGGTGGACGATGTGTTCGAGGTGCCGCTCGACTTCCTCATGAACCCGGCACACCACCGCAGGCACGCCCTGGAATGGGAGGGCGTGGTGCGCGAGTGGTACTCGATGCCCTATCAGGACGGCGAGCACGAGCGCTTCATCTGGGGGGCCACCGCCGGCATGTTGCGCAACTTCTACCGGCTGCTCAGCGCCTGACGCCTGGTGCCGGAAGGGTCGCCGCGCTGAATGTGGTGCCCGCTGGGTGGCAGCCACCCGCACGCGGGACCAGACACTATCATTGACCCATGAGTTTCTTCGCCATCCTGATCGCTTTCCTGCTGGAACAGGCGCGCCCGCTCGCCTACGACAACCCGGTGCATTCGGGCTTGCGTGCCTGGGCGCGGCTGGTGCGCCGCAACCTCGATGCCGGGCAGAGTGCCCACGGCTGGCTGGCCTGGCTGCTGGCCGCGGGGGTGCCGGCGCTGCTCGCGGGCCTGGTGTACTGGGGGCTCTGGACGTTCAGCACGGTGCTGGCCTTTGCGTGGCTGGTGGCGGTGCTGTACGTGATGGTCGGGTTCCGGCAGTTCAGCCACCACTTCACCGACATCCGCCAGGCGTTGGAGACAGGAAACGACACGGAAGCCCGCGAGAAGCTGGCCGCCTGGCTGCGGGTGGATGCGGCCAGCCTGCCGCGCGCCGAGCTGCTGCGCCAGGTCATCGAGCACTCGGTGCTGGCGGCCCACCGCCATGTGTTTGGCGTGCTGGCCTGTTTTGTGATCTTCTGGGTGCTGGGGCTGGGGCCGTCGGGGGCGGTGTTCTACCGCATGGCCGAATACCTGGCGCGCAACTGGCGCGCCCGACCCGATGGCACGCCCAGCGCCGCCCTGCAGCAGGCTGCTGCTGTCGCATGGGCCTGGGTGGACTACCTGCCCGCGCGCGCCACGGCACTGGGTTTCGCCATCGTGGGCAATTTCGAAGAGGCGGTGGCCAGCTGGCGCGATGAGTCCGACCGCTTTGCGCACGGGAACGACGGCGTGTTGCTGGCGGCCACGTCGGGCGCGCTCGGTGTGCGGCTGGCGCAGCTCGCCGAGGTCGATGGCGTGGTCGAAGCCGTGGAGGGCAGTTCCAGAGCCGAACCCCAGATCGCCCATCTGGCGAGCGCCGTGGGTCTGGTGTGGCGCAGCGTGGTGCTGTGGATGTTGCTGCTGGCGCTGCTGACGCTGGCCCGCTTGATTGGATGAGCTGTTGGGCGAGCCACAGTTTCATCTCGAAGCTGCGCGATTTGCGCCGCACGACATGGTCCAACCGGGGACACCGCCGGGCCGGCTTTGCCGGACGGCTGGTGTCGCCCCCGTGAGGGGGTAGCGCGAAGCGCTGCGGGGGCGGTATTTCTCAGTAGCTGCGGCGGGCTGAGAGTTCGGCGAACAGTTCGCCGTAGATCCGGTAGCGGTTGTCGCCGATGCTTTTTTCTTTGCTCGCGCGGCCCGCGTCTTCGACGCCCATCACCTGATCGCGCACCGCGCAGCCTGGTTCGTGCAGGTGCGTGCAGTTGTAGAAGCGGCAATGGCCGAGCGTGGCGCGCAGGTCGGGCATGAAGTGCGCGAGCTGCATAGGTTCGATGTGGTTGAGGCCGAATTCCTGAAACCCCGGGGAATCGATCAGGGCGGTGCAACGCGTCTCGTCCACCCAGTACCAGGTGGTGCTGGTGGTGGTGTGCTTGCCGGAGTTGAGCGCGCGCGAGATTTCACCGGTCAGCGCCTTGGCGTGTGGCACGAGCCGGTTGACCAGCGTGCTTTTGCCCACGCCCGAAGGACCGAGCACGAGCGTGGTCTTGCCCGCCAGGTGTTGCTCCAGTTCGATCAGACCGAGCTCGTTTTCTGCAGCGGTCTGGCCTTTGAGGCGCAGGGGCAGGACCTCGCAGCCCATGCGCCGGTAGCTCTCCAGCCGTTCCCACGCCTGGTCAAAGCCGGGCTGCAGATCGCTCTTGTTGAGCACGATCAGCACCGGAATGCCCTCGGCTTCGGCGGCGATCAGCGAGCGTGCCAGCTGGCGCTCGGAGAACTCCGGGTCGGCGGCGATCAACACCAGGATCTGGTCGAGGTTGGCGGCAAACGACTTGGTGCGCATCTCATCCTGCCGGTAGAACAGGTTGCGGCGGGGTTCCACGCGTTCGATGCTGCCCTCGTCCCCGGTGGCCTGCCAGGCCACCCGGTCGCCAACCACCACGGCGTTCTTTTTGCCCCGGGGATGGCAGATGCGCCGTGTGCCATCGGGGCTCTCCACCAGGCAATGCCGCCCGAAGGCGGCGACCACCAGACCGGGCTGCAGAGCGTCGGCTGCGGGGGTGGCGGGTTGTTTGCTCAAGGCGTGGGTCCGGTGGCGGGGAGGGAGTGCATTCAGTCTTTCAGCAGCGCGTCGACCGCGGCGGCGCAGAAAAAATCGCTCACCGAGATGCCGCCCACGTCGTGTGTGTTGAAGCGCACGGTGCAGCGTCCAAAGCCGAGCGCGAGATCGGGGTGGTGGTCTTCCCGGTGCGCGATCCAGGCCACGGCGTTGACGAAGGCCATGGTGTCGTGGAAGTCGGGGAAGGTGTAGGTCTTCTCCAGCGCCCCGTCGATCAGTTTCCAGCCCTGGGCCGCGTCGCCATTGAGCTGGGTGAGCTGGGTCACGACCGCGGTGGCGGACAGGGCTTGCCGGTTCTGGTGGATGGGGTTCATGGGCCTTGGGGACAACAATGTGGATCAGGCCGGGGTGCCGGTGGCGCGCAGGCGGGCGATGCGTTCGCTCGCGGGCGGATGGGAGTAGTAGAAGCGCGCGAACACGGGGTCGGGCGTGAGGGTGCTGGCGTTGTCCTTGTAGAGCTTGAGCAGCGCACTGGCGAGGTCCTGGCCATTGGTTTGCGCCATGGCGTAGGCGTCGGCCTCAAACTCGTGGCTGCGCGACATGCGCGCCATCAGCGGCGACAGGAAATAGGTGAACAGCGGCACCACCATCATGAAGAGCAGCAGCGCGAGGGCGTTGTTGGGCGCATCCAGCGACGGGATGACCCCCAGGCCGGTGTAGAACCAGATCTGGCCCGACACCCAGCCCAGCAGGGCAAAACCCAGCAGGCTCAGGGCGAACATGAGCACGATGCGTTTGAGAATGTGGCGGCGTTTGTAGTGACCCAGTTCGTGGGCGAGCACGGCGTCGATCTCGGCCGGGTTGAGTTGCTGCAGCAGGGTGTCAAAGAACACCACGCGCTTGGCGGCACCAAAGCCGGTGAAGTAGGCGTTGGCGTGGGCGCTGCGCTTGCTGCCGTCCATGACGAACAGGCCTTTGGCGGCAAAGCCACAGCGCTGCATGAGCGCGTTGACCCGGGTCTTGAGGGTTTCGTCCTGCAGCGGCTCGAACTTGTTGAACAGCGGGGCGATGAGGGTGGGGTAGAGCACCAGCGCCAGCAGGTTGAAGGCCATCCAGACACCCCAGGCCCACACCCACCAGCTCGCGCCCGCGGCACCCATGAGCCACAGCACCAGCGCGGCGATGGGCAGGCCCACGAGCGCACCCACTAGCGCGCCCTTGAGCAGGTCGCCCAGCCAGAGCGAGAGCGTCATCTTGTTGAAGCCGAAGCGCTCTTCGATGCGGAAGGTGGACCACCAGGCGAGCGGCAGCCCGATCAGGCCACCGATCAAAGAAAACGCGGCCAGCAGGGTGAGCTGTTGCACCATTCCACCACCGAGCGCCGCGAGCAGGGTCTGGTTCAGCCAGTCGAGTCCGCCCAGCAGCGTCCATCCCAACAGCATGGCGGCTTCCAGGGCTGTGTCCAGCAGGCCGAAACGGGCTTTGGTGATGGTGTAGTCGGCCGCTTTCTGGTGGGCTTCGGGTGTGATGGTCTGGGCAAAGGCGGCCGGTACGGTGGCGCGGTGCCGGGCCACGTGCCGGATCTGCCGGCTGGCCAGCACGGTGCGCGTGATCAGACCGGCCACGAGCAGGGCGCAGAAAACGAGGGAAAGCATCAGGGCGGGGGATTCCATGGGGGGAGTCTATCCAACACCGCATGCACATGGTGCCGGGAGGGATGGCCCGGACGGGCTTGCTGGCGGGGCGGACAGGCCAATCGGTGAAAATCGGCGGCATGACCGAACACACCACCCCTTCGTTGCCGGCCGCAGAACTTGCCGCGCCGAGCGATACCCCTGTCCTGATCAAGAGTGACCAGAATCTGGTCTGGCTCGATTGCGAGATGAGCGGGCTCGACCCCGAAAAAGAGCGCCTGCTGGAGATTGCGGTCGTCATCACCGGGCCGCAACTCACGCCACGCGTGGAAGGGCCGGTGCTGGTGATCCACCAGAGCGATGCGGTGCTGAACGCCATGGACAACTGGAACAAGGGCACACACGGCAAGAGCGGCCTGATCGACAAGGTGCGCGCCAGCACCGTGGATGAGGAGCAGGCGCAGGCCGAACTGCTGGCCTTCATCGCCCGCTACGTGCCGAAGAACAGCTCGCCCATGTGCGGCAACACCATCAGCCAGGACCGCCGTTTCCTGGTGAAGTACATGCCCAGGCTGGAGGCGTATTTCCACTACCGTTGCCTGGACGTGAGCACGCTCAAGGAGCTGGCCAAGCGCTGGCGCCCGGCGGTGTACGACAGCTTCAAGAAACACCAGAAGCACACGGCGCTGGCCGATGTGCACGAGTCGATCGACGAGCTGGTGCACTACCGCACGCATTTCCTGCGCTGAGCGGCGCGCCGTTTTCACCCGAATTCCGCCCGCACGCCGGGCTTTGACGGCCTTGCTCGGCGCCCTGGGCCGTCAGGTCGACATGTCAAAATCGTGTCATTCACGAGATATTTTCATGACAAAAAAATCCCGCTCCAGCTTCGTCACCCGCCACATGGACGTGTTGCAACTGGGCTCCGCCATCGGCTTTCTGCTCCTGGTGGGCCTCTACGCATCGCTCACGGGCGCCAACGTGCTGGGGCTGTCCAGCACGGCGGTCTGGCTGCTGATCATCTCGGCCGTGGTCGGTGGCTACATGGCCATGAACATCGGCGCCAACGACGTGGCCAACAACATGGGCCCCGCCGTGGGCTCGGGCGCCATGACGATGGGCTGGGCGATCGTGGTGGCCGCCATCTTTGAAGCCATGGGCGCGATCGTGGCCGGCGGTGAGGTGGTGGGCACCATCAAGGGCGGCATCATCGACAGCAAGCAGATCACCGATGCGACGCTGTTCGCCTGGGTGATGTTTTCAGCCTTGCTGGCCGGGGCGCTGTGGCTGCACCTGGCCACGGCCATCGGAGCGCCGGTGTCGACCACGCACTCCATCATTGGTGCGGTCATGGGCGCGGGCATTGCGGCCGGCGGCTGGGGGCTGGTGAACTGGGGCACCATCGGTTCGATCGTGGTGAGCTGGGTGGTGTCACCCTTGATGGGCGGCGCCATCGCTGCGGCCTTTCTCTACCTGATCAAGCGCAGCATCACCTACCGCAACGAAATGACCGAGGCAGCCACCCGCACGGTGCCCTGGCTGATTGCGGTGATGGCCTGGGCTTTTGGCACCTACATGCTGCTCAAGGGCCTGGGGCAACTGGTGAAGGTCCCGTTCTGGATGGCGTTGTCGCTGGGCGCGGTTCTGAGTGCCCTGGTCTGGGCGGCGGTGCGCCGGCCCGTTGCCCGACTGGCCTTGCGGCAAGACAACAGCAAAGATGGCGTGAACAAGTTGTTCACCTGGCCTCTGGTGTGCTCGGCGGCTCTGCTGAGTTTTGCGCACGGTGCCAACGACGTGGCGAACGCGGTCGGTCCGCTGGCGGCGATCTATGAAGCGGTGAAGGCGGGGGCCATTGCCACCAAGGCCGCGACGCCCCTGTGGGTCATGCTGCTGGGCGCGCTCGGACTGGCGGTGGGTCTGGCGCTCTATGGTGCCAAGCTGATCCGCACCGTGGGCAAGGAGATCACCGAACTGGACAACATGCGGGCCTATTCCATCGCGATGGCCGCCACCTTGACCGTGATCGCGGCATCGCAGGTGGGCATGCCGGTCTCGACCACCCACATCACCATCGGCGCCGTGTTCGGCGTGGGCTTCCTGCGCGAACTGCTGAAGGTGAACTACGCCAAGATGGAAGCGGTGGTTTTTGCCGGCCACCAGGGCGAAGACCGGGTCGAGGTCGAGGCGTACCTTCAGCGTTTTGAAGCGGCCGAAGTGCAGGAGAAAAAACGCATGCTGGCCGACATGAAGCGCCGAGCGAAGCTGCATGAAACGGCTGAAGGTGCAGTGTTTGCCAAGAAGGAGCAGAAGGCGCTGAAGAAGGCCTACAAGAAGGAGCTGGTCAAACGCTCAGCGGTACTGCGGATCGTGGCCGCCTGGATCATCACCGTGCCGGCCACTGCGGTGCTCGCGGCCATCCTGTTCCACCTCGTTGCTGCCGTGCTGGGTTGATGTTTTGAAATATTTCTAGGGTTATCCCTGAAAACCTGCGATAATTGCAGGCTGCGCAGGAAACTGTGCTGATTTGTGCATCTGCCTCTCACACCAGGCCTCCCGATACTTGCGCTGGCTTTTCCCTTCCCAGGAAGGTGATCTGCCTGCACGCCACGGAACACTCCGCTGGCGCCACGGAAGAGGCCATTCGCTCCCGGTGTCATCTGCTTTAGAGCAGGACCCCGAGCGCGTTGACCGTTTGATGGTTGATGTTTTGTAACCACGAACGGATCAAGCGCCCTGGAGCGCCCGCCCATGAGGCGGGCATCATCCTTGTGCTTTTTTCGATCAATTGCGCTGTATCTGCGCAAGGACGAACATGAGCGACTCTTTTGAAGCCCGCGGCGATTTCTCGCCCGAAATGATTTCCAACGAATCCGATAACCTGCTGGACCAGCCGGTTGTTCTGGAGACCCCTGACGTGCCCACGGAGCCCAATGGCTTCGAGTTGCTGGGTCTGGCACCCGAACTCGTGCAGGCCTGTGCCGACCTCGGCTATGTGCAGCCGACGCAGGTGCAAAACAACGTGGTGCCCAAGGCCATGCTCGGCGAAGGCGAAAAGCGCTTTGCCGACCTGATGGTCTCCAGCCAGACCGGCAGCGGCAAAACGGCGGCTTTCCTGCTGCCCGTGCTGCACACCCTGCTGCAGCAACAGGCCCAGGCCGAAGCCAACGAAAAAGCCGAGTTCGAGCAGAGCGTCGCCGACGCCCTGGCCCGCGGCGAAGTGGCTCCGAAGCGCGCCAAGCGCAAGGACCCGACCAACCCGCGCAACTTCAAGGCCGCTACCCCCGGCGCCCTGATCCTGTGCCCGACGCGCGAACTCGCCCAGCAGGTGGCCAACGATGCCATCGACCTGGTGCGCCATTGCCGTGGCCTGCGCATCGCCAACGTGGTGGGCGGCATGCCATACCAGCTGCAGATCGCCAAGCTGCAGAACGCCGACCTCGTGGTCGCCACGCCCGGCCGCTTGCTGGACCTGCAACGCTCGCAGCAGATCAAGCTCGACCAGGTGCAGTTCCTGGTGGTGGACGAAGCCGACCGCATGCTGGACCTCGGTTTTGCCGACGACCTGGCCGATGTCAACGACATGACCAGCCAGCGCCGCCAGACCATGATGTTCAGCGCCACCTTTGCGCCGCGCATCCAGCAGCTCGCCATGCGCGTGATGCACGATGGCGGCAAGCACGTGCAGAAGGTTCAGATCGACAGCCCGCAGGAACAACACGCCAACATCAAGCAGGTGCTGTTCTGGGCCGACAACGCCGACCACAAGCGCAAGCTGCTGGACCACTGGCTGCGTGACACCGGTATCAACCAGGCGATCGTGTTCTGCAGCACGCAGATCGAATGTGATGGTCTGGCCACCGACCTGCAACAGTCCAACTTTGCCGCCGTCGCGCTGCACGGTGCGCTCAGCCAGGGCATCCGCAACCGCCGTCTGATGGCTTTGCGTGGCGGTCAGGTGCAGATTCTGGTGGCCACCGATGTGGCTGCGCGCGGTATCGACGTGCCCACCATCACCCACGTGTTCAACTTCGGTCTTCCCATGAAGGCCGAGGACTACACCCACCGCATCGGTCGCACCGGCCGTGCCGGCCGTGACGGCCTGGCCGTGACCTTTGCCGAGCTGCGCGATCGCCGCAAGATCGGTGACATCGAAGCCTTTACGCGTCAGCGCATTGCGGTGGAAACCGTCACCGGCCTCGAGCCGCGCCAGCGTGCCCCCATGGCCGAGCCCTTTGGTCGCGGCGGCCCTGGCCGTCCGGCCGGTCGTGGCGGCAACGAGCGTTATGCCGAGCGCCGTGGCCCGGCCCGCGGCCCACGCTTCGAAGGTCGCAGCGAAGCCCCGCGTTTTGAAGGCCGTGGTGATGCACCGCGCTTCGAAGGCCGTGGCGAACAAGGCCGTTTCGACAACCGCGCCGAACCGGCACGTTTCGAGAACCGCGGTGGCCCGCGTCCCGAAGGTCGGTTTGACAACCGTTCGGACAGCCGTCCGGCAGCCCCGAGCCGTGGTTTTGGTGATCGTGGCGCCCCGTCGCGTCCCGCTGGCAAACCCAGTGGCTTTGGCAGCTTCGGCCGCAGCGACGCCGGTGGTGACCGTTTCAGCGACCGTGGCAACTCCGAACGCACGGCCATGCGCGGTGGCGAATTCGCCCCGCGCCGCAGCGAAGGCGGCACGGCACGTCCGGTGGCGCGTCGTCAGCCACGCTGATCGACTGTTTCTAAAAAGGGCGCACCAGACGCCCAACAAAAAAGCCGGGTTTTGACCCGGCTTTTTTTTTTCGCGTGAATACCGCTGCGAGCGGAGCCCAAGTGACGCTATTTCGCCTTGAAGATCAGGGGTGCGAGTTGTTCGACGTAGTAAGTGGCCGCACCGGTGGACAAATGACCGTAGTCATACGAGAGCGGTTGGGTGGAATCCTCGGACATGCGGGTCAGGCAGCCCTGCTCGTTGCAGAAAAAATCCATGCCGGAAATGAACTCGATGTTCATCTTCTGTGCCCGCGCCCGCATGCTCGCGGTGGCGGCACGGACGCCGGGATCCAGGAACTCGTCTTTCAACCGCATCGGAGGCCGCTTCATGGGCGGACCCTTTTTCCATTCCTCCAGCAGGATCTGGGGCAGTTGCTTTTTCCAGTACGGTACTGCGCCGAGCATGATGATCCGCGGGACGCCGGCCTTCTTGATTTCTGCCACGGTGGCTTCGAGGTTTCTCAGATCGTAGCGTTTGTTGTGCCACCAGGAATAGAGGATCACCACATCGGGTTTGACATCCCGGATGGCCTGGATATTGGCCTCGTTGAGACTTTTGCAGAGGGGGCGGGGTTCGATGCCGAGCACGGACGGGCAAATGGCGGCCGCACGCTCGCCCAGGCCGAAGCTGTACTTGCCACCCTCTTGCAGTGCCTTGAAGCCGGGATACAGCGAACCGGCGTGGGAATCGCCCCAGAGAAACACCAGCGGACGCTTCTTCTCGATGCAGAAGTCCTTGTAGTGGGAGGCCGGTAGTCTGAAGTCCAGCGTGCAGTCGCCGTCGCGCCATCCCTCGACGACGGCGGTTTTCCCACCCTTGGACATCATGTTGCGCACGATTTCCGGGAAGCGCTGCTCAAAGCCATCGCGCTGGTAGGTGGCGTAGCCGGACCCCGCCATGGCCGTCATGCCGGCACACAGCGTGCCGATCACGACTTTGCGGTTCCATCGGCCGAAGCGGATCGGTTTCTCCACGAGCTGGAAGGTGAGCCAGGCCAACAGCACGCTCAGGGCGATCCAGCCCATCTGGGTTTGCCAATGCGGCAGTTCACCCGCCTGGATATGGGCAAACGAAAGCAGCGGCCAGTGCCAGAGGTACAGCGGGTAGCTGATCAGGCCGATCCAGACAAAAGGTTTGCTGGCCAGGACATGGCGGTTGAACCAGGCCCTGGGGCCGGCGGCGATCAGCAGCACCGTGCCCAGGGTCGGCAACAGGGCCCACCAGCCCGGAAAGTGGCGTTCGGGGTGGATGGTGAGCAACACGATGACCAGCAACGCCAGGCCGGTCCACGACCACAGGTTGTTGCGCCAGTGCCGCTCGGTCACGCTGTCTTCCTCGGTGGACACCTGGTTGCGGAAGATGGATTTCCAGCCCACACGGTGCACATGCATGGCCGCCAGCATGGCGCCGACCATCAGTTCCCAGAAACGCGAGACCGGGTTGTAGAAGGCGGCGGTGGGTGAGGACCTGACCAGGGCCAGGTTGATCAGGAACGAAACCACCAGCAAGGCGAATATCCAGCGCAGCGCATTCATGCGCCAGCGGTGGAGGGCGAACAGTGTGAGTGGCCAGAAGATGTAAAACTGCTCCTCAATCGCCAGTGACCAGAGGTGCAGCAGGGGTTTGTTGGCGGAATCCGCATCAAAGTAGCCCGCCTCGCCCCAGAAGGCAAAGTTGGAGATGAAGGTGCTGCCCGCAAAAATGTGTTTGCCCACCTGTTTGTAGTCAACCGGCAGCAGCTGGTACCAGCCCATCACCAGCACCGTGGCCAGCACAAGGAACAAGGCCGGGAAGATGCGTTTGATGCGGCGCACATAAAAATCCGCAAACCCGAAGTGCTGTTTCTTCAATCCGCCCAGAATGATCGAGCTGATCAGGTAGCCGGAAATCACGAAGAAGATGTCCACCCCGATGAATCCCCCCCGGATGTGTTCGGGGAAAGCGTGGTGCAGCACCACCGAGACCACCGCAATCGCGCGCAAGCCATCGATGTCGGGGCGGTATTGGGAGCTGTGGGGATCAGAAGACATGGAGGGAAGACAGGCCGCGCAGCGCGCGGCGATTCATGAGCAGAAAAGGCAGCCTCCCGCGAACGGAGGCCGCGGCGGTCAGGCGTAGAGCTTGCGTGCGATGCCCAGCGCGAGCGTGTCCGGCAGCTCGACATCGTCGAAGCTCAAGGTCTGGCCGGCCAGCACCGGTCGGGTGATCACGGCATTCTGGATCATGCCGATGGGCACATGGTTCGGCACGTCCTGGATACGGGCCGCTTCGCCGCGCACCTGGAAACCGCCGATGGCGCGGTCGATCCGTGTGCCGGCGGGCAGGTCAGTTTTGGCAATGCCCACGATGGAAACCGTCGGGGCGATGGAATTGTTGAGCAGCACGCCACCACCGTTGATGACACGGCGCACGGTCTTGATGATTTCGTACTGGCAGAGGTGGAACGGGCGAACCAGCACGTAATAGGGACCATCGCCCAGCTTGAGGTAGTTCAGCGCTTTCCATTCCGACTTGTCGTGCGTCCCGACAACAAAGACGCCGGCGTTTCCGGGCGAGAGCACATAGTCGGAAATGGCCTGTCCGCGTTCGGCCGCGGTGCGGGCCAGTTCAATGGCCGCTTTGGTGACATCCGCCGACTTCGGACCTTCCATGCCCTGCCGGGTGATGGTACCGCCAAAGCCGTTGGCCACCAGCGCCTGCTCGATCTGGATCTTGGTCCCATCGGTGAACGAGGTCGTCTGCTCGACGCTGATGCCCTGTTTGCCCGCCCAATAGGCCATTTCTTCAGGGGTCGGGTGGTGGTTGAGGAAGCCTTTCATGTTGCCGTAGACCAGGGGCTTGAAACCCATCATCACGGCTTCTTCGCGCAAGGCTGCAATGGAGCCGGGCTGGTCGCCCTCGGCTTCGGTCAACAGGCCCTTGTCGGCAAACCAGGAACCGGTGGTGACATGAAACTCCGAATTCATGGTCACGACCGGCTTGCCGGCGCGCAGCGCGGTGTCGATGACATCGGTGGCGTGCAGCACGTCGCCGCTGCACTCCACGATCATGTCGCACTTGTCGAGCAATTCCTGAACCGAACGGGTGAGCCGCTCGGGAAAGGGGAAGCCTTCGGTGTTGTCGGGGGTACGGCGTGTCAATACGGCGGCAATGTCCAGGTCCGGGGCATGGTTGTGCACCAGGCGCGCGAAACCGCTGGCGATGAACCCGGTACCCACCAGGCCGATTCGGTGCTTGTTCAAGCTGTTCATGGAAGTCCTGACCGTTGAGTCGCTATGTATTGATGGGATGGGGCCGCACAAGCCATGGTTCCATGGCTCCCTGCAGGCCGGGAAAAAGACTGGGGGATTTCCTGGCCTTACACGCAGTAGCGCAGACGTCGGGCCGGGCTGGCGGCGTCCAGCCCCTGGTCTTGCGGGGTGTAGCCCGAAACCAGCTCGACCAGCAGCGCCTTGGTGCTTTCGACGTCGTTGCTGGCGAGCAGGTTCTCCAGCTCTTGGAGTTTGTCCTGCAACAGCGGCCAGGCAAGGAATTCTTCATGCGCCTTCATGATGCGCGGGTGTGATGTGGGGCGCGGATCGTTGCCGATCAGCAGCTCTTCGTAGAGCTTCTCGCCAGGCCTCAGGCCGGTGATCTCGATCGCGATGTCGCCATCGGGGTTTTCTTCGTCCCTGACGGTCAGGCCCGAGAGTTCAATCATCCGCAGGGCCAGGTCCATGATCTTCACAGGGTCGCCCATGTCCAGCACAAACACATCGCCGCCCTTGGCCATGGCACCGGCTTGGATCACCAGTTGGGCAGCCTCGGGGATGGTCATGAAGTAGCGTGTGATGTCGCGGTGGGTCAGCGTGATGGCACCCCCGTCTCGGATCTGGCGCCGGAACTTCGGCACCACCGAACCCGATGAGCCCAGCACGTTGCCAAACCGGACCATCGAAAACCGGGTGTGAGGCGCGGTGGAGGCGAGGGCCTGCAAAGCCATTTCGGCCAGGCGCTTGCTGGCCCCCATGATGTTGGTCGGACGCACGGCCTTGTCGGTGCTGATCAGCACGAAGTCGGTGACGCCATGCTCCACCGCGATCCGGGCGGTGGTCAGCGTGCCCAGGGTGTTGTTCTTGATGCCCTCGATCGGGTTGTGTTCCACCAGCGGAACGTGTTTGTAGGCCGCGGCGTGGTAGATCGTGTCCGGCTTCCAGCTGGCCATGACATCCCGCAGACGATCGGCATCCCGCACCGATGCCAGAACAGGCACGAGCAGGGTGGTGTCGTCGGCGAGCTTGTCTTCAAGCTCTTGCTGGATCTCGTACAGAGCGAATTCGCTTTGTTCCAGCAGGATGAGCGTGGCAGGGGCCATGCCCAGAATCTGCCGGCAGAGCTCCCCCCCGATGGAGCCGCCGGCACCTGTCACCAGAACGACCTTGTCGGTGATGTTCTTGCCCAGCAGGATGTGGTTGGGGCTGACGGGTTCGCGCCCCAGAAGGTCGTCAATATCGAGTTCGCGCAGGTCGGAGATGCTGACCATGCCCTGCGCCAACTCACTCACGGCGGGCAAGGTACGCACCTGCACGTGGGCATCGAGCATCTGCGCGATGAGTTCGTTGCGGCGGTGCCGGCTCACGGATGGCAGGGCCAGCAACACGGTACTGACCTGGAGCGAATTGACGAGGCCCTGCAGATCTGCCGGGCTGTAGATGGACAGGCCATTGAGCACGTGACCGTGCAGGCGGTCATCGTCATCCAGAAAGCCCACCACACGCATCTCGTGACTGTTGGCCATGGCCGCGGCCAACTGCCGGCCGGCATTGCCAGCGCCATAGATCAGCACACGGGGCAGCGCAACCAGCTTGAGTTGATTGCGGTAGAGGCCTCCGAGCCAGAAGCGCGCCAGCATGCGCGAGGCTCCGACCAGCAGCAGCAGCAGCATGGGTTGTATGAGCCCCACGGTACGCGGCACGCCATTCACACCAAAAGCCGTGAAGACCGTGGCATAGAGCAGCCCGTAGACAGCGATCGCCTTGATCATGGTCATCAGCGCTGTCAGTCCCGAGTAGCGGAAGATCGCGCGGTAAAACCCGTTCACGACAAAAATCGGCAGGGCCACGACCAGCGACCCACCGACCGCCCACAAGGGTTGCCAGAAGCCGTCACCGGAGAGTTTGACCCACTCACCCAGGCGAAGGTAATAAGCCAGCCACACGGTGATCACGCACAGCGAGGCGTCCACGCTCAGCACGATGACGCGCTTGGCACGCCGCGGCATGGCGAGTATGGGCAAGGCGAAACGGTTCAGCATCGGAGGGTTCCTGACTTCAGTGGGTGACGCCATCACGGCGCAGCACGCGCCACGCGGTCAAGAACATGATTTTGAGGTCCAGCCCGAAGGAGTGCGTCCGCAAGTATTCGGCGTCCAGGCGAACCTTCTCGGGAATCGGCAGTTCGTCCCGCCCGTTGATTTGTGCCCATCCGGTCAGACCCGGAACCAGCCGGTCGATGCCGTTGTGGGTGCGCAATTCAATCAGATCGTCCTGGTTGTACAGGGCTGGACGTGGGCCGACGAAACTCATCTCACCCTTGAGGATGTTCCACAGTTGCGGCAATTCGTCGAGGCTTGTTTTGCGCAAGAAAGACCCCATCGGTGTCAGGCAGGCCTGCGGATTGGGCAACAGATGGGTGGCCACGGCGGGGGTGTCCACTCTCATGCTGCGAAACTTGGGCATGCGGAAAATGCGGTTGTGCTGGCCAACACGGTCACTCCAGTACAGGGCGGGTCCAGGCGACGTCCAGCGCACAAGCAGGGCGATGACCCCGATCGGCAGCAGCAACAGCAGACCCAGACAGGCCGCCAGCATAAAGTCGAAAGCCCGCTTCATCTGGTGAAACCCTGCACGGTGAGCCTCAAACCCTGCTGCAATGTCAAACGGGGCGACCAGTCCAAAACTTCTCTAGTATGCCCGATGTCCACCTGCAAGGACCCGATCAGGCGCTCAATCTGGTGTGCCCGACCCGTCAGACGACCTGCCCAGCGTAGCCAGCTGACCGGAACCGGCAGCAGCCGGGGCGGTCGTCCCATGGCCGCGGCCAGTTGCCGCACCAGATCGGGGGTGGAAACATCCTGATCGTCCGAGGCGAGGAAGGTCTGTCCGGGGGCGTCGGGGTGTCGGGTGCACAACTGCAACAGGTCGGTCAGGTTGCCCAGGGCCAGCAGGGAGCGCTGGTTGTTTACCTGCCCGAATGGCAGGGGCAGACCGCGCGCCACCGCTTGCATCAGGCGCAGGAAATTGGCTTTGACACCCGGGCCGTGCACCAGTGGCGGACGGACCACCACGACTTCCAGCCCGGTGGGCTTTGAAACGGCCCACAAGGCCTGCTCGGCTTCCCATTTGGAGCGACCGTAGGCGTCCTCCGGTGCCGGGGGCGTCAGGTTGTTGAAACGCAGGCCCGGCGCGGTCTGCTCGCCGAGCACCTTGAGCGAACTCAGAAACACCAGTCTTCGGACACCGGCGTGCGCCGCTGAGCGGGCCAGACGGCGCGTGCCTTCCACGTTCACCCGCCGAAACGCGGCCAGAGGATCTGCCTCGGTGTCTTGCATCACATGGACGCGCGCAGCGCAGTGGACGATGCAGCTGACCCCCTGCAAGGCAGCGGCCCAGTCGGTGTCGGCGCCGATGTCGCCGATCACGCGGGCCTGGGGCAGGCGCGCATCGGGTGAACGAACCAGGGCCCGGAACGGCACACCTTGATCGGCCAGGGCCTGGCAGAGCGCACGACCGACAAAGCCGCTGGCACCGGTCACGGCGATCAAGCCCGCCCCCCGGCTGCGAGGCGAACGGCGCCGCTTTTGCCCAGGCTGAGAGCCAGCCAGCTTTCCATCACGGCAACCACCGGGATCAGGAGGGCTGCGGTGACCGCCAGAACCACGAGACCCAGGCCCACGCTGGCCTCGATCTCCCGGATCGGCATCGACAACACACCGGCGAGCACCACCTTGACCGATTTGATGATCAGCATGTGAATCAGCATGATGGACAGGCTGTAGCGTCCGATCCAGGCCAGGAAACGCCCCTTGCTTCCCAGCAGCTGAACAAACGCCAAGACCATGAACAGCCCGCTGAACGCGAACAGGAAAAAGAGTGCGGGGTGACCCAGCCGGGTGTCTGCCATGGTCACGAAGCCGTTGATCTGGCTGAACAGGCTGATGAGCAGGCAAATGGCCAACCCGGCCCAGCGCCAGCCGGCAGACGGCCAGCCCGACCTGGCGAGACCCTGGAACGCCACGCCCGTTTCGAAGAACACCAGGCCGACCAGGGCCGGACCGAGGCTGAACGGCAGCTTAAAGTGCGGAGCCACGGCATGGGCGGCCGCGGCCAGCAGCAAGGCGATGAACATCCGCAGAGCGAAGGAAGAGGTCAGGCGCCGGAGCAGATGGCCGATCATCAGGGTGCAGAACAAGGCGATGACAAACCAGACCGGTGTGTTGACCAGATGGCCGTCACCCAGCGATCCGTAAAAAATGCCGAGGAAGGGCGTGAGCAGGCCATGGTTGAACTGCTCCAGTTTCAGTCCCGAACGGGCCGCAGCCCAGTAACCCGCGAGGTAAAAAAGGTAGCCCAGTGCGGCGTAGCACAGGTAGGGCACCAGCAGGGTTCGGAACTTTTTGCGGAAGAAGGCCGGGAGGGCAGGCGGGTCAAAACGGTAGGTCAGACCGGCAATGAAGAAAAACAGCGGAACGTGAAAGGCGTAGATGAAGACGTAGAGCGGCGAAGGCTCCGCTACCGAATAAATGTGGCCGATCACGATCAGCACGATGCCCAGCCCCTTGGCCGCATCAATCCAGTCTATGCGTGGACCCGTGCGGGGTTCGTCGACGGGACGGGCTACAGGCTGCATTGTTGTGGTGAACTGGTCAGGCAGCCGCCGCGCTCAGCGCAGCGCATCCCGGTTCTGCAAGGTCATCGAGCGGATCTCTTCGAGCAGCTTGCGGTTGGCGGAGAGCAGATCGGCCACGAAGGCAATCAGGATGGTTTGAAAACCGATGACCATCAGCGAGCTCGCCAGAATCAGGGATTGCACATGGCCGTCGTAACCGTTGTCCGTCGTCAACCATTTGTAGACAAAGCGCATCCCGATCAGGAACCCCAGACCAAAGAGGGTGATGCCGATCGAAGCGAAGAAACGGAACGGCCGGTAGATGACGAAGACGCGGATGATGGTGACGATGCTGCGCCGGATGTACGAAGAAATACTCTTGACCAGTCGGGACGGGCGCAGGTCGCCGTTGACCCGGATGGGCACCGACGTGATGGCCATGTTTTTCTGGCCCGCCTGGATGATGGTTTCCAGGGTATAGGTGTAGTCACTGAACACGGTGAGCTTCTGGGCTGCAGCCCGGCTCATGGCCCGGAAGCCGCTTGGTGCGTCCGGGATGCTGGTCTTGCTGGCCACCCGCACGACCCAGCTCCCCAGCTTTTGCAACAACTTCTTGATCGGGCTGAAGTGTTCGATCGCCTGGATAGGGCGGGCACCGATCACGATGTCGGCTTTGCCGTTGACGATGGGGGCCGTCAACAGAGGGATGTCGTCGGCCTCGTACTGGTTGTCGGCATCGGTGTTGACGATCACGTCGGCGCCGTGCTCCAGGCAGGCTTGCAGTCCGTTCATGAAACCACGCGCCAGACCCTGGTTGCGCGTGTGCCGGACCACATGGTCGACACCATGACTCAGCGCGACCTTGACCGTGTCGTCGGTGCTGCCATCGTCAATGATCAGCCACTCAACGCTGTCGAAGCCGGGGACTTGTCGCGGCAGCGCTGACAGGGCAATGCCCAGGGTTTCGGCTTCGTTGTAGCAAGGGATCTGGATGATGAGTTTCAAGGTTTCGCCTCTATGGTTCGGCTGTCACGATTGTGAAATCAAGAAGAGACAGTCGGGTGATCTGATATCACTCTTCCCGTGTGGGGGTGCGGATTGTTCTGGAAGTATCGTTTCCCTTGTGCTGTATTGGATATAGCAGCTTGATTCAGGGATTCCACCAGATCATTTGTAAAGCACCCGTTCTTGTCTGCGGCGTCAATGGACGGTTTCATGGCGATTGCCATTTCCCATTCTGCTTCGTTCAGGCAATAGGGTCTGATGTCAAAAATTGGATAGGGCTTGCAACTGAACTCCGGATGCAGCGAGATAAAGGTGCTGAAGAGTCGCTCAATGATGAATGGTAGAAATGACGCCTTGTTCGAGTGATAGGTGTCCTGCATCACCTGCATTGCAGCCGGATGATCAGGTTGCTGCTGGAGAAATTCGGCTATTGGAATCAGAATGCCGCCAACATAGGCATCCCAGAATTTCTCATTGGCAGCCCAGAAGTTTGAAAAGGCCAGAAATCGTTCGTCGTGCCGGGGCATACGGTCAATTTTCCAAGGAATGCCGACCGCATCCATCAGGCTTTGGGCCGCCTGTATCAATCCTGGATGCCAGGGCTCTCCCTGGGTCCAAACGTTGTATGCCAGGTACCGGACCTGGGGGAATGGATTGAAGAAACAAACATCAACTTCTTCATGGGACCGGCAAAAGTCGAAAAACTGGGAGGTTCGAATCTTTGATTTTAGTGGGAACTTGGGTGAAAAAATGCCACAGCGTCCAAGACCACGGTGACGCCCTTGTCGGTAGAAGTCAACATATATCCTGAACTCGCGCCAGGCAAAGTCATTGTTGGCCAAAGGGAGAGGCAGGAAGAGGGGTTCGACCTGTTGTTGGCCGACCGCGTAGAGTGGCTCATAAATCCGGAGCATGTGCGCAGCCATGGTCAACCGAAAGTCTGAACGAGGGCCGCGGCGCTCGTGCGAACATGGTGCCGGCTCATGATGTCATCAAAGGCGGCCACGCGAATGCGCTGGCGCAGGTTCAGATCAAACGCCAGATGCTCAAGCGCTCGGGACCAGTCATTCAGGCTGTTCTCCACCAGAATGCCCGTTTCCATGTTGGTGATACAGCGCGTGTAGATGGGTGATGCCGAGTAGATGCCAGGAATGCCCGCGGCCCCATAGTTCAGGTACTTGAAGGGGTTCTTGCAGGCGTTGAAATCCGATGCGGCTGCGTCCTCACCGGCGCCCAGCGGTGTGATGGAAAACGCATAGCTGCCCGAGATGAGTGAATGCATGTACTGCTCATAGGGCATTCGGTTGGTGAAATGCAGGAAGGGCAACGAAATGATTTCGGGAAACGGGTCACCGTAGAAATCAAGAACAAACTGGGGGTGCTTGAGAAAGAAAACCTGCAGGGCCGTCAGCAGCAGTTCCTTGGAACTCTCCAGCTTGATGAGGTCGGCATTCGTGAACACGATCCTGTTCGGAATGGCCTCCTTGCTGATGGTCGGCAACCCCGAGGCAGCGTACTTCTCGACCCACATGCCGTTGGGCACATAGTGCGTGACCGGCACATGGGTGCGGATCTTCTCCTGCAGGCGACGGTTGGCGACCGTCACCACATGACAGTTCTCCAGGATGTCCAGAATAAGGCCGGTCTTGTCGTTTTTCGCCCGTCCACCGCTGTATTCAGGAAAGGAAAATATCCAGTCGTCAATGTCATAGACGAGGCGCTTGCCCAACTGGCGACCATATTGGGTGAGCTGCAGTGCGGCGGTTGAGGAATGCTTGCTGAGAATGATCACATCGGCCCAACGCACACCATTGTTCGCTGCCGGGTCGCTTTCCGAGATGGAGGCGTAGTCAATCTGACCCCGGTCCTGCAAGTAGTCCAGCAATTCCGTCACTCGGGCTGCCACCGACAAGGAAGGAACGCCGGGAGCCACGTGCGATTCACGCTGCAAGGCGAGGACGCGGACCTTGCTCATGCAGGGACCCCGATCAGTGTCTTGGCCGCAGACTCGGGTAACTGGGAAAACAGCACCAGTTTGCCCGCGTCGTCGCCCGACGCATAGTCGATCACACTCAGGCTGGCATTGCGCGCGATGAGGCTGGGAAAACGCTCCATGGGGATGCCCAGGGCGTGTTGCAGCAGGCAGGCGATGGGTCCGGCGTGCGTCACGGCCACGACCGTACCCGTGCATTGCTCCTGGATATCCTGGAGCCAGGCCAGCACACGCCGATTCAGCTCCGCGTGTGTCTCACCATCCGGGTAGCGGTTCAGGTGATTGGCGTAGAAGTCAGGTTGCTGAACGAGGAAATCGGGCAGACGAATGTCGGCCACCGACCCCGCGTGGGTTTCGCCCAGGCGGGGGTCCACTTGGAAGTATGCATCTGGAAACAGGATGCGGGCGCTGTGTTGCGCCCTGAGCCACTGGCTGGTGAAAAAGTGCTTGGCCTGGAAGTCAATGCGCTCCAGGAAGCGGCGCGTTTGATCCACCTGCTCGATACCAGCCGGGGACAGGTCGTCCAGTGGCGTGCCCGTCACCAGCCCCTTCAGATTGGCCACGGATAGGCCGTGTCGCACCAGCACCAGTCTCATGCCGCGATGTCCGCCAGTATGTGGACCAGCCGTTCGATCGACTCGTCGGCGCAATACGGCACCAGGTGCTGCGACAAGGCCTGCGAGCCAGGCTCCCTGGTCAGCGAGACATCGATCGCGTTGCGAATGGAGTCCAGGCTGTTCGGGTCGCAGTACTGCACCAGGTCGCCAAAATGCTCTCTTGACCAAGCTGAATCGCTGAGCACCAGTTGACAGCCGGCCAGACCGGCCTCGATGGCCGAAAGCCCGGGAGGTTCGTGTGAGCACTCGATGAACAGGCGGGATTCGCGTAATGCCGATCGCATCAGCTCGGAACGGGCCGGCAAGGCTTCAATAAACAGCACATCGTTCCCGCCCTCCTCTTGACACGTTTTGTAGTACTGGGAGTCGCGATGTCCACCAATGAGAACGAGCTTGATGTCCCTGCCCTTGAGGGCCCGGATCACCGACAGCTGGTTCTTGTTGGGCTCGATGATGCCGACACCGATCACATACCGCTCCAGTCCGTAGAGTGCAGGAAACAGGCCCGCAGGTGCCGGTTTCTGATACACCGGATCGGCCTGAGCGATGACCCGGCGGATCTTGTCGGCGGGCAGCTCGAACTGGCTGGAAAACATGGTTTGCTCAGCCGACGACTTGAAGATCACCACGTTGGCCAGGTCGGTGTAGGCGCGCACCATCTGACCGATGTCGTTGGCAGGCCGGTTGAGCCAGAGATTCGGCCACAGCGCGATGGGTTTGCCCTGATCGTGGATGTATCGGAGCAGATCCAGACCCCCACCATGCACCGAAAAGTGCAGCACCACGTCATAGCTCTCCAGGCCACGGGACAAGGGCCCGTAGATGTCGGCGATCATGCCGTGGCGCTTGAGCTTCTCCGAAATGGAGAAAATTTCGAACTCTCCACCCGCCTTCTTGAGATAGGCGTGGTGGTAGGTGGTCAGAAGAACGCGAGGAGGCGACATGTTATAGGTATCAATGCGCGACCACGCGATCAGCGCCTGGCCGGTGGTCGTGAATCGCGGGGTCGCCTGGAGCGGTGCCAAAAGTCGTTCCAGGAGCGGAATCCAGATGTCGACAGAAGCTTTGGCGGATCAGCGCTGATGCGCTCACATGGGTCGATTTTACCAGTTCGTCGCGAGCCCCCAGATCGTTCGGAACCCTGTGCTGCTGACCAGTAGCCTCACCGGCGATTGAGAACGCCGGAACCGCATCCCCGACTGCGGCTGTTCCCTGTCTGGCTAGGACAGGCATGCCAAGTGCATGGCATCAAGGACAGCCACGCATAACCTCTTGCCGGGCCTGTAGGTGCATGTGTCGCAATGCTTCAAACATCTCGTGGACCATACTCTTGACGGCAATCAAGGTTGTGAATTGGTTGGGTTGCTTTCTGGTATTGAATTGTCTTGAATCACTCTGCCAGTGTGCGGATGTGGATGGATTGAAAAGTGTTCTTTAGCAGCCTTTGTATCGTCGCAAACCAGCTCCCACATCGTTTTCAGCAATTCCTCGGAAAAAAACCCGGCTTGATCCGCAGCATCGATCGTGGGCATGATTTCCAACAGGCTGGTTTTTTCATACTCCGAAAGGCAATAGTCCAGGGTATTTTTCAGGGGGTATGCTTGCGCTTTGATATCAGGGGAGAAAGACAAGAAGGTGCTGAACAGACGCTCGATGATGAAGGGCAAAAATGGGGCAGGGTCGGAGTGGAACGTCTGACGCGTCACCGCTTGGGCCGCCGGATGTTCGGGACTGCTTTCCAAGAACTGCGCGATGGGTTCGAGGATTTGCCCCACATATCTATTCCAGAATTTTTCTGATCCTACCCAGAAATTGGAATAAGCAAGTGTATCTTCGGCCTGGCGCGGGACGGTGTTCAATTGCCATGATACGCCGCAGGCGTCCAAAAGGTTCTGAGCGCATGTGGTCAGGCCAGGATGGTTTGCCTCGCCTTGCATCCAGACATTGTAGGATCGATAACGGATATGCGGAAATGGGTTGATAAAACAGACATCTGCTGATTTGTGTTTGTGACAAAAATCGAGAAACTGCTGTGCAGATATCTTGGATTTCAATCCGAATTTCGGTGAAAACATTCCGACTTTATCTTTTTCAAGATGTCTTCCGGAGCGGTACATGTCGATGTAGATGCGAAACTCACGCCATGCCGAAAATCGGTTGTCTGAAATCTGCAGGGGATGGAACAATGGCTCCGTTAGAACCTGTCCAGACTGGTATATTGGTTCAAAAATTTTCGGCATGATAGTCTTTGGAGGCTTTGTTGCACAAAGTCGGTCCGGTGGGCTGGTAGCTTCACGTTCATTCGGGAATCAGCTTATAGACCTCATAGTCCCTCAGCAATGATTCTCGATCAATACCATTTTTGATCGAAAATAATCCAATGGTATCGACTTTTTTCACGATATCCAGATACTGGAGAACTGTGTGGTACTGCGGTCGGTTCCAGAAATCATGGATCAATATTTTTACGCTGGAGTTAACTTGGCATTCCAGAATTGATTTGAGTGTGCATGCTACTCTGAATCTGCCATCAACCAGAATTAAATCGATCTGGCTGCAGTCGATAGACTGAAAAATGCCGGATGAATATGTTTCAAAGGAATTTTTGAAGTTATCCGATTTTGGGTAACCCCACTCTAGCACGGGGCCGATGTCTACAGAAAATATGCGGAGCCGTCTTTTCTCATGCTGTCTCACAAGCAGGTATCTTCGCATTTCCTTCACCCAGTCCGTGCTCGATTCGACTGTATGAATGATTGCCTTGGACCTTTGGATCGCTCGAATGGTGCTCCCCCCTAACCCAAACTCGAGATAATATTTTGCATCTTTGATCTCTTCGTCAAATACTCTCATTTCCTCATTGGACATGACGAAGGGGTGAAGTATTGGATAGGGGGAGAATCTATCCAGTATTTTCAAAGCATTCTTTGCAATATTATAAAATAGCATGGGGGCTTGGCTTTCGGTTTCTTTTAGGCTGAGTCCAGATTGCGTCGTGCGGAGTAAAATCATGAAGCCTAATTCGCCAGATTTTCCTTGTATCTTCAGGGGCGCTTTATCTGCTGTTTCAGTCCTTGGGCATTGGGTATCAACTGACCAAACCCAGAATGTCCAGAATCAATGGCAGGATCGACCGCCTCAAAGGAGGCATTGCGGATGTGCTCAAAAAGGATCACTGCCACGGCGAGCAAGATCTGGAGCAGACCTTGATGTGGTTGGGGTCCTCGCACAACCCATCCGCTACTTGTGGCATTAGGAGAAGCCGGACTTCGCGTCAACTTCTTGCAACAGCTTTTGCCAGGCACCGGCCGAGGCCTGCGCCAGCAGTTCGGCGGCGCGGCGCCGCCCGGTTTTTACCATCGTCTCCCTGAGCCACGGCTCCTGCGCCAGGCGCTGGAGCTGGTCGGCCGCCTGTTCGATGGAGACGAAGTTCTGCACCGCGTCCGCGCCCACCTCGCTCGCCGCCGTACCCTCGCGCATCACCACCGGCAGGCCGCGGTGCATCGCTTCCAGAACGGGCACGCCAAAGCCCTCGTGTTCACTGGTCAGCAGCAGAGCGTCGCTTTCGCTGTAGGCCCGCAGCAGGGCGGGCGCGTCGACCAGGCCCTTGAAGTGCACCGAAGTGCCCAGTCTCAGGGACAGCACCAGTTGATCGAGATGGTCCTGGTAAACCCTGTTGCCGGACGAACCCACGATGTTCAGTGTGGCCGCCACGCCGTGCTGGCGCAGCAGCGCCAGCACCTGGATCGCGTCTTCCAGGCGTTTGTGCGGCACCACCCGGCCCAGCACCAGGAGGTTCAGGCCTTCGTTCCGGTCGTGTTCCAGCACCGGGCCGGGCTGGAACTGCGGGAAATTGGGCGACACCGGGGGAATCACCACGCTGGGTCGGCCCGGTGCGTAGCGCTCCAGAAAGCGTTGGTTCAGTTGCGAGCTGAGCACCAGCCGATCAAAACCGGCCAACAAGGGAAACTGCTCAATAGAGCGTTGACACAAATCGGCTGTGACAGGCTCGTGTTCGCGCAGCAACTCGGGCGGCGTCACACCATGGAAATAGCAGAGCTTGCGGCAGGGCAGGGCCAGCAGCCGCTCCAGATACGGGTCAAAGATCGAGTAGCTCACCAGCAGCAGGCTGTCGGAGAGGTCTTGTGTGAACAGGGTTTCGAGGGCGTGCACGGGCACGTCGGGTGGCGAAAATCGCTGGGCGTACAGCTGCACGTCCAGACCGGTGTTGCGCAGGTCCTCGGCCAGATAGAGGCAATGGTTGCCCACCGCGTCGAAGCGGTGGATGTCCGGGGCGACAATGTGCAGTTTTTGGGGCATGCGCGAGATTAGATAGGTCTGTTGGAAGTGGGGCTCTTTCAATTGACGCCCAGCGCCTTCAGCCGGTTCAGGTAGCGCACGGCCACTTTGAAAACGGTGTGGTGGTTCTCGATCTGCAGCTTGCCCGCCGTTGCCAGGGCTTGCGTGTGCTCACCATCGTCGATACAACGGCGCATGGCGTCGGCCGCCATGCCGACATCCGGGTCCATCCAATGTTGATTTTCGAACTCGACATAGTCACCCGGTTGGAGTGCCACCATCGGGCCGTCCACGGTGTAGGCGGTCTGCTCAAAAGCGAAGTCCACGCTGCCGGAATAATTGGTGGAGATCACGGGTTTGCCGATGTACATGGCTTCAGCAATCACGCGGCCAAAACCCTCTGAACGGTGCAGCGAGACAAAGACGTCACAACAATCGATCAAGGCCAGCATGTCGTTGCGCGAGAGGAACTTGTCGATGACGATGATGCGGGGGTCGTTGCCAGCTTGCTGCAACAGCTCCTGGTACTCGGCCAGATCGGGTCGCGAGTTCATGATCTTGACCACCAGGCGCACGTCGCTGCGGCTGCGTGGGAAGGCAGCGCCAAATGCGCGGATCGCCGCTAGCGGGTTCTTGCGCTTGATCCAGGAATTGCAGTCGAACACCGAGAGAAAGGTGAAGGCCTGTTCGGGGATGCCGAAGAAGGCCTTGCTGACGGGGTGGAAGACCGGTTTGTCCACGGCCAGCGGCATGTAGGTGACGGGCTTGTCGGTCGCGGCCTGGAACATCGTCTGCACAAAACGCGACTGGGCCCAGATCTCGTCCGGTATGTTCAGCAGTGGTGCCCATTTGTCGGGCCAGTGCGGCAGTTCCCATTGCCAGCCGCAGATGTTGTAGCGGCCGTTCAAGGCCGGTGACCATTGTTTGAGCAGCAGCTGGAAGCAGTCGGCGGCAGGCAGGCAGATCAGGTTGGTTTTGGCGACGGGTTCGGGTTTGATGAAGTCGTCGGTCCATTCATCGCGCGAGACCATGGTGGCGATCGAAATCGGCGCCGGGCAGACCGTGGTTTCGAAGCCGGCGCGCTGCATGGCTCGGGTCGCTGTGCGCGCATCTTCGCCGATGCCAAACTGGCCGTTGGGCAGGCCGATGATATTGATGCCGTCCGGATTGAATGTGCCAAATGGGCGGCCATGAAAAATGGTCTCTTCTGACACCGGTGCTGGCTGCACAAAGCCTTTGAGTAAGGCCAGCAGATCGGGACTCTTGATGGCCCACCATTGTTCGTAGGTCGCAACATCGCCTTGTTGCAACAACTCGACCAGGCGCGGCGTACCGGCGTGAAACACCGGCAGCAGCAAGGCCAGATTGGGCAGGTGGGCCAGGTTGTCGCCAAACCGCCGGCAAGGGGCTTGCAGGAATTCGATCTCGGCCGGCGTTGGCACCAGGAAGCGGTATTCCTGCTGGCCCAGGGAAAGTCGCCAGAACACCAGGCACTGGCGCCCCAGGTAGCTGTTGAGGTCGAAGCTCTGCAGATCGGGCCGGGTGCGCCAGGCCGCCAATGCGCCGCGGCTGATCGGCAGTGCCGCGTCTTGCTCCAGGCCGGTTGCGGGCTCGTAGACATAGGACGGAAACAGGTTGTCCTTGGGCCAGGCGATGTCGGGGCAATTGTTGCGCTGCGGCTGCTCCCAGAAGGCCATGCCATTGAGCACGCCATCGACCGTGTCGCAGTGGATGCCCATCTTGTCGGACAGGTCGGGCCACACCGTCAGCAGCTGGGTCAAGAAGTATGGTACCTCGACGCCTGCCGGCGTCGGCACCGGCTCAAAGAACCAGGCGAAGTCTTTGGTGTCGCGCAGCTCCGAGGCCTCCAGGATGTGGCGGAAGATCAACTCGATGGGGTATTCGGAAACTGCCGCGATCAACTTGTCCCAGCCATGGGTTTCAATCTTGACCGGATTGACCTGCAGCAACTCCCTTTTGATGAACGGGAAGTTCATGTTGCGGATCAGCAAATCCCAATAAAAGTGCGTGGGATTGTGTTTGACCGTGATGTTGGCGAGCAGCAGGCGGCGCAGCGTGGCATCGTCGTGCAGACGCTCATTGACCGAATCGGTGATGTACCTTTTCAGACGTGATACATCGCAAAAAGCACCCAGCTTGAACGACTTGTCGATGAAGTGCGTCGAGCCGCCAATCTCGAAGTCGTCGATGATTTGCTGCTTCTTGATCTTCAGCGCGTCGCGCGAATACTTGACCTTGTTCCAGAACAGATTGAACACCGGGCTGGCCACGACATTCCGGTTGTAGACCATGAAGTAACTCTGGATGTGGTAACGGACCGCAAAGCTGTCGGTTGCGCCCCACATGTCGAGGTTCTGCGAATCGCCGTAGGTGATCAGGTCGTTCAGATCGTGGAACGGCCCGTAGCAGCTGTCGTTCGCCAGCACCAGCTTTTCATACCGGTCCAACACCGGCGCTGCCGCGTCGATGCCGCACTTGTACGAGCCGAAGTCGTAGCCGTAGTTTTTGCGCACAAGAACCCGGCAGCAGAGCGCATCCAGGCGAGCGAGCTGGTCTTCGGGCAGGCTGTCGCTGGTGGAGACGAAGACGATGTCGCAATGGGCTTCGCGCAACTTCTGCAGGTAGAAGTAAACGTAGTCCGCGACCTGCTTGTTTCTGGAGAAGTGGGAGAACACACACAGGAAGCGGTTTGACGCATCGGAAAACTGGCCCCTATTCACTTTGAGGTAGGGGCTCTTCTTATAGGACGCTGGCATAGATTTCTTTCAGCTTTCGGGTGACCTGGGACCAGGCGTAGGTTTGCAGGAAGGCGGCTGCGTCGAGCCCCGCTGGTACGCCGCGCGCGCGCGATTGCAGGGCCTGGCTGAGTCCTTGTTGAACCGAGGTCGGATCCTGCGGCACAACATAACGGGCCGCCGCACCGAAATATTCGCGCGTCGACCCGACTTCTGTGATGACCAGGGAGCATCCCTGCACGGCGGCTTCCAGGGCCGCCAGACCGGGGGTTTCCAGGGTGCTGGGCAGGCAGAAGGTGGCGCAGGCCTGGTAGGCCGAGCGCAGCAGCTCTGAATCGTGGGGCAGCGGCCCAAGGTAGATCACCTGTCCGGGCAACCCGGCTGCCACGGTTTGCACCAGGTAGTCCGGATCGCGCACGTGGCCGATCAGCACCAGTTTGTGGTCGGGCAGGCTGCGCATGGCCTGGGCCAGCACCAGCTGGTTTTTGCGCGCTTCAATGTTGCCGACATTGAGCACGAACTCGCCGGCCAGACCGAAGTGTTCCCGGAACAGGCTGGCCGGGGGCCGTTCCGAAAAAACCGCATCCACACCGTTGTAGACCGAGGCAAAACGGTCGCGCGCAATGTCCAGCACGCGGGACAGGGTGTCGCTCTCCATCTCCGAGTTGGTGATGATGCGGTCAGCCAGCGAGAGCTGACCGCGAATCTCGTCCACCGGGTAGAGGTGGCGCGTGTCTTCTGTGATCCACAGGCTGGAGCTGATCACCAGCGGCAAGCCCAGGCGTTTGACAAAATTGCACAGGTGGATCGAGCCACCCACACAGGAGAAGAAGTGCACCAGATCGTGATCCAGAAACCGCGGGTTCCACGGATCCATCAACTCGACATTCACGCCCAGGGCAGGCAGGTGCTTCTGGTAGGCCAACAACTGGACCTCTCCACCACCAGGCGTGTGAAAGGCCATGGGGTAGGTAGCAAAAAGTATGTTCACGTTTTGTAGGCTGGAGCCGCAGGTTCAGAACACAGCGGGGCAGACCCGCAGCAGGCACCCGGCAAGATCAGAGCGGACCCAGTGCTTCGTGCAGCACTTCGATGACCCGATCCTGCTGGGATTCTAGTCCGGTCCACAGAGGCAATCGGAGCAGGCGGTCGCCCGCCAGATCGGTGATGGGCAGTTCACCGTGGCAACGCGCGTATTTGCGTCCCGCGGGGGAACTGTGCAGGGGAACGTAGTGAAACACCGGGTGGATGTCTTGCGCGCGCATGGCTGCGATCAGGCGTGTGCGGGTCTCCAGGCTGTCGAGCAAAACATGGTACATGTGGGCGTTGTGCTGGCATTCCTGGGGCACGATGGGGCGGCGCAAAACTCCCCTGGCCTCCAGGCCTGCGAGCGCGGCATGGTATTTGTCCCAGATCGCCAGACGCCGGTCGGTGATGACTTGCGCGTCCTCCATTTGGGCCCACAGGAACGCTGCCGTCACTTCGCCTGGCAGGTACGAGGAGCCGACATCGACCCAGGTGTATTTGTCGACGGCGCCGCGAAAGAACTGGCTGCGGTTGGTGCCTTTCTCCCGGATGATCTCCGCGCGCTCGACATAGCGTTTATCGTTGATCAGTAGCGCACCGCCTTCGCCCGAGATCACGTTCTTGGTTTCGTGAAAAGAATAGGTGCCGAACTGGCCCAGGCCGCCCAGCGGACGGCCCTTGTAGGTGGACAAAAAGCCTTGGGCAGCGTCTTCGATCACAAACAGCTGGTGGCGCGCCGCGATGTCCAGGATGGCGTCCATTTCGCAGGCCACGCCGGCATAGTGCACCGGCACGATGGCCTTGGTGCGTTCGGTCACCGCCGCTTCGATCAGGCGCTCATCGATGTTCAAGGTATCGTCGCGGATGTCCACAAACACCGGAACGCCGCCGCGCAGCACAAAGGCGTTGGCAGTCGATACAAAGGTGTAGGAGGGCATGATGACCTCGTCACCCGGTTGGATGTCGGCCAAAAGCGCGGCCATTTCGAGCGCGGCCGTGCAGGAGTGCGTCAGCAAAGCCTTGGGCGCCCCCATTGACCGCTCCAACCAGGCATGACAGCGCTTGGTGAACGGGCCGTCGCCAGCCAGCATGCCGTTGGAATGAGCCTCTGCAATATAGGTCAGTTCCTTGCCGGTCATGTAAGGCTTGTTGAAGGGGATCTTCATTTCTGGCACTCCATGATGCAATGGGTATAAGGAATCATTCGGCGATGTTTCACCTCAGCCTGTAGTTGAGGAAATACCGACTGACCCAACGCACGGTAGCCAGCAGCATCGCGCACATTTTGACCTCGATCATGGGCGACCAGATAGCGTGCCAATGGATGCTGGTCAGGGGCGAAAACTGGGTCAATCGAAACAAAACGACCGGTGGGGCCCAAACTGGCCTTGGCCAGGCTCAACAAGGCCAAAGCCTGAGTATCGTCAAGGTGATGCAGCACGCCGACAGCCAAGACGATGTCAAAGGCCTGTAGGCCTTGCAGCGTTGCATGTTGCACCAAGGCACAGTCAAACTGGCCGCGCGTAGGATAGCGGCGCTTTGCATCCTCAATGTAGGCTGAGCTGGGGTCAAATCCGTGGTACTGCACATCGGGTAAATGGTCAAGGATACGGGCTGTGCCGCAGCCAATATCGAGAATTCGCATGCCGGCAAATGGGCGAATATGGGTATGAACCAACTCCTGACGGATGCTCGACGCACCCATCAAACTTTGAAAAGCGTCGTAAACCAAGGAGTGGGAAAGAATGGCACGAATGCCGCTGGTGATCTGCATGGGGTAACCAAAAAAACAGGTGAGGAAGTGCTGTAGACAAGGACTTGGTCGACATCCAAAAAACTTGGCACAGTCTACGGTCGCCCTGTATTGATGAGACTGTTGTGCGAAAGGGTTGCAGCGCCCTACTGCAAGTGTGCACCAAGGCAGAGCCACAGGAGCGTCACCGAAGTCTCAAGAAGTATGTGTTCCCCACGCTTTGCATGCCGAATTGCTGCAAATCGGACCGCAGGCACTCCTGCAGTAGATCTTCTGCAGATACAGGTCCCGCTGGTGGAGCACAAGGGAGAGGCCACGGTCCGATCGCTGCACCGTAAGTACCGCCAAGGTTGAAGTATTGAGATCAATGATGCTCAACTTGAGGAGTTCTGACACCGGCGTGAGAACAGGATAGGAACGTTCAAAGAGAAATCGATCGCCCCATGCAACAAATACCTCTTGCGCTGGAAGTCTTTGCAAATCGGTGCGGGCGCCAATGAGATGGGTGAGATCAATCGACTGGCGGTGAGTCGCAGGAACATAGTTACGAACTTAGCCCTTGGCCAGGACGACAATTCCTGAAATCACCAAAAATGTCCCAAATGCCAGTCTGAGGCTGAAAGTTTCGTTGAAAAATAGAACGCCGAAAGCCATGATCAGCACAAAATTTAGGGCGGTCCAGGGGTAGGCATAACTGACATTGAAGCGGGACATGGCTAGCATCCACGAGATGCCGGCTAGCAGAGTTGAAAAAATGCCCGATAGAACCCACGGATTCATGAACAAATGAAGAATAAAGTCGAATTTGCCTAGCAGCGAAGCCGGTAGTTCACCTGCTTTGGCGGTTTGCCAGCGCAGCACCATCTGGCTGTAGACGGTAAAAGCGATGGTGGCGAGAATATAGATGTGATCAAAGAATCGATTCGCCATGAGAATGGGTCTGAACAGTGGGAGCGGGGTGACGGTGATAGACATCACAGGCATCAATCAAGCGAAAACCGAGAGAGGCGTATAGATTCACCACGCTGAGGTTGCTCGCGGAAACCGAGCTTTGCAGTGTCTGCTCGGGTTTTTTGAGTAATTCAAGTCCCGCGAGGCTCCACCAGTATTTGGCAAGTCCTTGACCCCGGAGTGGTTCGGCAATCGCGTGCAGTACCAAACGATTGTCTTGATAGCCGATAAATCCGGCAAAAGCACCTTGCCAATTTAATTCAAAAACACTGTCGTGGGCAATGAGTTGCTCAAGCCAATTGCGGAAACGCAGATTGGCCAAGGCAGGCGGGATGTTGAAATCGCGATGGAAGCGGCTGTGGGTGAAGGCGCTTTGCGCGAGTTCGAGCATGGGCTCAGTGCTGATCGGTTTGCCCAAGGTGGCATCGGGGTGAAGTATCGGCTTGAAGTGCTCACGTGAGGTTTGCGGCGTCAGGAGGGTGTCGCAGTAATAAAATCCGTGTTCGTGCAACAACCGGGTGTCTTGAAGAGGCTTGACCTTGACGCAAAGCACGCTGCGCTCCGCCTCGACCAGGGCCGCGTTCAGTGTGGCGGCCGAACAGTCCGAGAGATTGCCAACTCGAATACCAAAGGCGAGTTCATCCCAAGGTGAAAAATCAATCATGTGGAGTCAGCGGAAAGGTGGTCCTGTTAACAATGTACAGCGGGCGGTTCTTCATCTGGTCAAAGGCTTTTCCAAGATAGACTCCAATCACTCCGAGAATCATGATGATGATGCCGGAAAGAAAATAAAGGGAAACAATGAGGCTGCTCCAGCCGGTAACCGAGGTGCCATGCAGCAACGCTCGCAGAAAAATTGCAGCACCAAAAACAAATGAAATGAAAGACATCAAAAAGCCAAAATTCACGACCATTTTCAAGGGTTTGTCGGAAAATGCAATGATGGTGTCGGAAGCCAGTCGAAAGAGCTTTCCGAAGGTGTAGCTGGACTGACCTTCATGGCGCTCTGCATGGGTTACTTCAATAAAGGTCGGAGAAAAACCCGTCCATTGCACGAGACCGCCAAAAAATCGCAACTGTTCGCGCATGGTTCGGAATGCCAATACAACCTTGTGCGACATGATGCGGAAATTTCCAACGCTGCCATCGTAAGGGAGATCGGTGAGGTAGCTGAACAGCCGGTAAAAGGCTTTGGAAGTCAGGCGCTTGATCAAGGAATCAACCCGTTGGGTGCGCCGGGCCAGCACCAATTCATGGCCTTCCAATGCCTTGGCGTAGAGCCGGGGAATTTCCTCAGGACGGTCTTGCAAGTCGCAATCCATCACGATGACCCAATCACCTTGAGCCTGGTCCAGTCCGGCGGTAATGCCATAGTGCTGGCCGAAGTTGCGGCTGAATTGCATACCTTTGACGCGGGGATCCTGCTTGGCCAGCTGTTGAATGATTTCCCAGGAGCTGTCGCCGCCGCAGTCTTCGATCAAGATGATTTCAAAGTTGCGGGTGCAAATTTCAGTGGATTCGCGCAAACGTCGATAGAGTTCGTGCAGACAACTTGCCGCCTTGTAGACCGGAATGACAATGGAGATGTGGGGTTTTTGCATTTTTGGCTGAGGCGGTAGCGAGGGCAAAGCGTGTGATGAGCAAGCGGGGAGCAATTCAAGAGCAACAGGCCGGGCGCTAAGGTACACAGTGCTTCAGCGTCGCCGGATTTTTAAGAGTGGGTTTGAGCAATACGGTCACGACGCCCTCCTTGCGCCTGTTGGCGCTGCCGTAACTGTGTCTCAGGCTGGCGCGCGCCGCTTCGGTGTAATCCCGCTCCTGATCGAGCCCATAGCGCTGCAATACCGCAGGGTTAATCATGCGGGGGCCAGCCAGCTCAATGAGAAGCCAGGCGTGGGCCAGTTCGTGGCAAGCGGTGTGGTCCAAGGCGTTTTGGGCCATTGCCAAACTGCCCGGGTAACCGCCCAGCAACCAAGGCAAGGCGATGGCGCGCGCACCAAGCAAATACGGCAGGGTTGGTCGGTGGCCCGTCAGATCCAGCATGGGCACGCCAGGCATGAGGCCCGCTGCGGCAGACTGCGTTTTCAAGGCGGACACATAGCTCGCCAGCGGTTCACTCACCACCAGTGGCTGTGAGCCGTTTGGCAGGTTGATGGCCACGGTATTGCGATCCAGCGGCACCAGTTGGCGGTACGGGCGCGTCATGCTCAGGTGCAGTGCCAACACGCTCAGCGCAAATGTCATGCAGGCCAAGCTGCCCAGGGCGGTCCATGATAGATTCGGCCGGTTGGGCAACAACAAGGCAACACCCGCAAGCACCCAAAAAAACCCCGCGCCAATGGCGGTCATCCAATAGTTGTTGCCGGAGCCAAAGGCATAGGCAACTGGCAGCACGAGAAAGAAGAGCGCAGTTCGTGCCTCGGGCCACGGGCCTCCACGATCTGATTTCCGCATCCAGTGTGCAAACCGTCCCAGCATGATGCCAAGCGGTACGGCCAGAAACACCAGGCCATGGAATCGAAAATGTCTAATGCTAGGCTGGTAGACGCCCAGGGCAATCAGCATGGCCAAGAGGAGCAACAACAGCTGGCTCGCGTAAAACAGCCAGATCCCCAGGCGTCTCGCTGTCAGTCCCAGCCAGGTGCTCAGCATCAGTGCCAGGCTGGTACCCAGCACGCTGGCCACGAGCGGCAAGGACCACCAGATCTCATCAAGGCGGAACAAGGCTTTGCGTCGTTCGCCCCAAAGCACCTGCATGTCCTCCACCCCCGCTCTGAAACGGTGCACCAGTCCGAGCGCGCTGTCATCGGTCACTATTCCGGAGAGCAACAGCAACACGACCGCACTCGCGATGGCGAGTCCGAGGCCGCGCCAGTGGATCGCCTTCTCGACCCAGAGGAACGCCAGCACACAGGCGCCGAGTGCCGCAGCGCTCGAGGGCTTGGCCATGAAGCACAACCAGCCTCCAAAGCCCATCAAGACCCAACTCGCTGCGTGGGAAGCTTTGCCTTTTCGGGTGATGGCCAGCGTCGCTGCCACCGTGATCAAGAAGCCTTGAAATGCCAACGAGTTGTAGCTCAGGGTGGGCATCCAACCATCTGTCAGTATCAGGTTGAGCCAGGCTGACACAGCGATCAGGGCCGCCATCAAAGGCTTGCTGAACCCATGCCAAGCGTTGGTCGGTGGCAGAGCGCGCAGCAGTAGCCAGGTGACGCTCAAGGCCAGGCCATAGCTGATCAGCATGCCCGCTTGACGCAGACGAACGACATCCTGCCCCAAGGCCTCAAACAACGCGTGGTAAATGAAGCCGAACTGGGTTACGGTACGCCCGTAAAGCCAAGGATCACTGATGTTGTTGAGATAAAAACCTTCGTCGGTCAGGTCCAGGCCATTGTGGGCCATGCGCAACAGCCACGAAAGGGCGACCAGCACCGGGATCAGCCCCGCTGCGAGCAGCGCGAGTTGGCCAGGTGCGCAACGGCGAAACGGCGCCACAGTATGCGAATGCACCGGTTTATCCATCAGCAGTCTCCATTTCTCATCTGTTCGATCGTGTGTCGTGCGAGCCAGAAGCGCTGCTGCCGTGATGTGATGCCATAGAGGGTAATTTCCAGGTGGCTGGCAGGTAGCTTGGTCAGCTTGCAGCCAAGCCTGAACCCAAGCCCAATGGGCGCTTGAGCATGCACGCGTTGCACGTCGGGACGCGGCGTGCGCTCCAGCAACAAGACGGCAAGCGGGTCGCCATTGATCTCAACTTCAAAATCAGCAAAACACTGATTGCTCTCCAACAACCCCCAGCCTTCGATCTCCAAGCCTTCCTCGCCCCACAGCACGTGATCGATATGCCCGGGCATGGAGGGCGGCGCGTCCAGGATATTTTGCAGCGCCGCACCATCGATGTCTGCTGCCAGGGGCAGCGGCTGGACATCAGCCTTCCCCGGCACCCAGGCGACCAACTCCAGTGTCTCCATGGTGGGAGGCAGTTGCGCTCGGTCCATCTGGAGTACGAAGCCGCTGTGCAGTGGCCCCCGAGGAAAATGGCGCTGCACGTCGGCGCGAGGTATGCCGGTCAGCAACCGGCTGGCCAACAGACTGCCGTTGATTTTGAGCTCGCAGCGCTCCAGCGCTTGATCCCGCCAGGCCAGTCCCCAGCCAGAGATGCTGAGCTGGGTGCCGCTCAGTGCAATGGATTCAACCGCGCCATTGACGATGCCCGGCGCCACCGGCTGGTTCTGTGGGCCGATCATGCGTGCAAAAAAAGCTGGGTCGATGCCGCGGGGCCGCAGGGCCGACAGGATCGTGTCTATTTCGGCTTGCACACGCTGCAGGTGTGCTGCGGGCACCGGATCGTGCACCTCGTTGCGGTCGTGGAAAAAAAAGAAGTCGTGGTTCAGTCCCGCGTTCGGCGAGACGGCGCGGCCGCGACGGATCTTGCGGTCCACATATTCGGTCCAGGACTTGATCACATAGTGGTTGATGCGGAAGTCCTGCCAGCAGATGGTTTCCGACAGGCCCAGGGCGGTCGGTGTCTTTTCGAAGTAGCTGGGTTTTCGGCGGTACGCCGTGCCATCGGTGTGCAGGTACTGGTATCCAGCATGCAGGACGGCGTAGTGCGGGTTCCGGTAGCGAGCCACAGCTTTCGTCCGGACTATTGACTTGATGTGGTGGTTGACCTCAAAGCCGTCGTTGGCGCGCCGTTCAAAGCGCTGGATCACGGGCTGGTCTTCAAAATGGACCTGGCGTGACGAGCCGTAGGTGGCCCAGTTGAGCGCGATGGCGCCGACTTGGGTCTGGGCATGAAAGCGCGCCACCATGGACGGAAGGTCCTGCAGATCCGAGGTGGGCCAGATGAATTCATCGGCATCGATGAAGGCCATCCATTGCACCTCCGAGCCGAACCGATCCAACACGGCTGCGTAAGCCGGGATTTGCGGCTTCACCCCCTCGCGGGTCGGCGTGAGGAGCAGGCGGAGGTAGCCCTGCTCCTCAAGCGCCTTGAAGAGACGTAGGTTGTCGTCGTCGTTGTCGTTGGCCGCGATGAAAAAGTTTTGCACGCCCAGGCAACGGTGGTGGGCCAGCCACTCGACCAGATAAGGGCCTTCATTTTTCATGATGGCCGCGATGCCCAGCAGGGCTTTGTCCGGGCTGTTCATGTGTGATCGCGCAAGACCGGGTGTGCCAAGCCCGGGATGTCCACGTATTTCCCGAATTCGATGGGTTCGGAAAACCCTTCTTCGGCCAGACCATGGATGGTGACTGTGTGGATGGTCTGCGGCAGATGCTCGCGCGCGCACAGGGCGTTGAACCCCGAGTTCACCGGTGCCTTGGCGTAGTGAGTTTGGACATCGGGGCGGGCCAAGGCCACAAAATGGCTGAGCGGAACATCTTGCTGATTGACCTGCACGCGCAGGCCGCGCAAGGCGCTCTCGCGCCAGGCCAATCCCCAGCCGCTGATCCGCAGTCCCTCTGCGTTCAGCGTCAGACCGTCGATGCAGCCCTCGATGGGGCCGGTGAACGGGTTGGCGTTGAGCTCGGCGGCACTGCACGCCAGGTCCAGGCGATCGAGCGCAAAACCGATGCCTTGCAGTTGATCGCGCAGGCGCTGGATTTCATCGGCCAGCGCGCGCAGGTGTGCCTCGGGCATGGGTTGCGGACAGTCGTTGTTGTCGTGCCCGAGAAAGAAGCTTTTGGTCAACGCGGCACTGTCGGTATAAGCGCGTCCACGCGGGATCTTGCGTTTCGAAAATTCGAGCCACGATTTGACGATGTAGTGGTTGACCCTGAAGCTGTCCCAGCAGACGCGGTCGCTGTGCGTCAGTCGGCCAGTTTCTTTTCGCGTGTATTCGGCTGATTCAACCAGTTCATGTCCGTCGCTCATGACGCAGCAATAGGGCGGCTTCAGGAAGACCCCGTGCACGCTGGCAAAGCGGTCCAGCGCTTGCAGCTTGACGATGCTTTTGATGTTTTGGTTGAGCCAGTGAGGAGGCGATGCGCAATGCTGAAACCGCTGTTGCACCGGTGCGTTTTCGTAAAAGTAGTTTCGACCCGAGCCGTAGGTTGCCCAGTTGAGCGCGAGCGCACCCACATCGCCTTGGGCATCAAGCGTCCGAATGAAGTCCTCAATGCCCGGGCCAGGGCTGGTGGGCCAGATGAATTCGTCGGCGTCGATGAATGCCATCCAGCGCACGCGGTCGCCGGCCAGTTCGACCAGTCGCTGGTAGGCCGGGATTTGCGGCTTGATGCCGGGCTCGGTGGTGTGTCGGATCAGCTCCACGTGGCCGAGCCGGGCCAGCGCTTCGAACAGCTCGGTGCTGATGTCGGTGCTGTCGTTGTCAGCGATAAAAAACCGGTGTATGCCCAGCAGGCGGTGGTGGGCAATCCACTCCAGGATGTAGGGCGCTTCGTTCTTGAAAATGCCGGCGATCGCCAGAAATGTCGGAGCGTTCGATGTGCTCATGTCTCGCTCCATATCGATATCCATATCCATGTTTCAGGGTTGGGTCGGTAGCGCCTGGCGCTGCAATTCTTCCAGCATGCGGTCGATTCTGAACCCCCAGGTGTTGTGCCCGACCAGTGCGCGGCTCTGCTGTTCACTGTATTTGCCGCGTTGCAGCTGAGCTTCAATGGCCTCGACAAAAGCCTCGCCGGTGCCGGCAATACGCATCTCCAGATCTGGCTCGCGGGTGAAGGCCAACGGGGTGGAAACCACCGGCAGGCCTGCGGCCAGGTATTCGAAGTACTTCATCGGGAACATGCCGTTTGTGTAGTCGTTGACCAGGGTGGGCAGCAAGCCCACGTTCAAGCCGCGCAGGTAATCCGGCAGTTGTGCATAGGTTTTGTAACCCAGCAGGTGCACGTTGGGCAGGCTGCCCAGTTGCTGAAGCAAGGCGCTGTGCTGGCCTTCGCGCTCTTCGCCGATGAGCACCAGGTTCCATTCGGAACGTGCTTTGGCCACCTCGATCAGCAACTGGAAATCGATCTTGAAGTCCGACAAGGCACCGATGTAAGCGAGCCGCGGTTCGGGAATGGCTTGCAGATCGGCGGGCAGCGGGCCGGGCCGGTGGGCTTGGGTGAAGTGGTCCACGTCGACCACGTTCGGGTGAAAGTGCACCTGTGCGCTGTAGGGGCTGCATTGGTCGCGCAGGGCCGCGCTGGTGGTGAATACCATGTCGGCTTGTTCCAGCAGGCGCCGTTCTTCGGCCCTGAACGCGGTGGCGTCCACGCCAGGAATCGCGGCCAGATCGTCAACGCAGTGGTAGACCAGCGACCCGGTACGGCTCTCCGCTTGCGCATTCAGGCGCTGCAGCAGCTCCAGCACATAGGGGTGGTAGGTCCAGATCAGCGGCCGCATCAAACCCTGGCGGCGCATGAAACGCCGCACCATCCAGGTCAGCAGGCCCTGGTTGAAGGCCCGCACCCAGGGGTGGCTGTGCAGCACCGGCAGCACCAGGGGCGAGAGCACCCAGACATTGTCTTGGACCTTGCGCACGCCCTTGAGGCCGCGCCACAGGCGCCGCGCCAGACGGCCTAGGTCCAGACCGCTGCCCAACCTGGGCGCGCGCAGGCCCACGCTCTCCACATACAACACCTTCCAACCCCTTTTCGCGAGCTCGGCGGCTGTGTGTTGCTTGTTGGTCCAGTACGGGGTGTCCCAGTCGGCGGTCGCAAACAGAATGCAGTGCGGCGCTAGGGTTTGTGCGGCCTCAGCCGGCATGGGCTGCTCCTGCCGCCGGGCGCAGCAGCGCATCAAGGATGCGCCGTGCGGCCTGGCCGTCTCCATAGGGGTTGGCTCGGTGTTTGAGCCCCTGCACCAGCGACGGCGAGCTTAGCCAATGTTCGGCGGCGTCGACGATGGCCTGGGTCTCGGTACCGGCGAGCGTGGCAAAGCCGGCGTCGATGCCTTCCTGGCGCTCGGTGTGCTGGCGCATCACCACGCTGGGCACGCCAAAGGAGGGCGCTTCTTCCTGGATGCCGCCGGAGTCGGTGAGGATGAGGCGGGAGCGGCTTTGCAGGAAGAGGCTGGCTTCAAAATCCACCGGCTCGATCATCACCAGGTTGGACATGCCCGCCAGGCGTTCGCGTACCACGTTCTGCACCTGGGGGTTCAGGTGCACCGGGAATACAAAGCCGAGCTCGGGATGGCTGGCGCACAGGGTCCGCAGCGCGCTGCAGATGTTCTCCAGGCCCTGGCCGAAGTTCTCGCGCCGGTGCGTCGTGACCAGCACCAGATCGCGGTCAGCAAACAGGTGCGCCACCTCGCCCTGGTAGGGCCGGGTGCGCCATTGCGCCTGGATCAGGCCGATGGCATCGATCACGGTGTTGCCGCAAGCCACGATGTCGCGGGCCGGGATGCCCTCGGCCAGCAGGTTGGCGCCGGCCTGGGGCGTGGGCGTGAAATGCCACTGGGCCAGGCGCGCGATCATGGCCCGGTTGGCCTCTTCGGGAAACGGGCTGTGGCGGTCGCCGGTGCGCAGGCCAGCTTCGACGTGGGCGACCGGAATGCGCTGGTAAAACGCGGCCAGGGCGGCGGCAAACGCTGTGGTGGTGTCACCTTGCACGATCACGACCTGGGGCCGCTGCTCGGCCAAGGTCTGGCTCATGCTTTCGATCAGGGCGGCGGTCAGCGTGGGCAGGGTCTGGTTCGCGCGCATCAGCGAAAGCTCGATGTCGGGGCGCATGCCAAAACAGTTCAGTGCCTGGTCCAGCATCTGGCGGTGCTGGCCGGTGGAGCAGACCAACAGCTCGACACCGGCGCGCGCACGCGCTTCTACGACCACCGGGGCCAGCTTGATGACCTCGGGTCGAGTGCCGAACACGACCATGAGCTTCTTCATGACAACAGGCCTCCGGCCGGGACGGGCAGCGATTGGCCGCGGTAGCGCAGCTGTATCGCCCAGGGCGTGCGTGGCGTGGCCGGTGGTGTGATGCGAAAGCCCTCCGGTTCGGCTTGCACCCGGGTCTGTGCGCGGTCCAACAAGAAGTCCATGCACTGCTGCTCGTTGGCGAACAGCACCCGGCCCCGGCGTCGCATGTGGGCGATCAGATCGACGTGGGCGGCGATACGCTGCGCCTCGTCGGTCCAGCCGTACTGGTAGCGTTCGGAAAATGGGTGGTCGAGGTAGCCGAAGAAGGCACCGCCGGCACACGCCATGTCGAACGCCTGTTTGAAGATGCGCAGGGGGTCACCATCAGCCAGCATGCAGTCGCCATGCAGCATGCATTGCTGACTGTGGCCGATGAAACCCGTCGCCGACCCTGGCGGCACACCGGCGCGCGCCATCAGGAAGTCGAAGTCGTTGCGGATGATGCCGCCGATGCAGCCGCTGTAGCCGGCGTCGGCCAGCCCGAGTCGGGCGTAGACGGGGGTCTGGTGGAACGGCGAGACAGCGTAGCGCACCGAGGTGCCGGTGGCCTCGCGGATCGTATCGGCCGAGGTCCGGCCCTCTTCAAACGCGGCCGCGTAGCTGCCGCCCCAGTCGGGCGCGTGGGTTGCGGTGTGCGAGAGCAGGGCGCCACCGGCGGCCAGCACCTCGCGCGGCAAACGGTGCTGGGCCGGGTCGGCCAGCACCTTGCTGTGCAAGGCCAGGCTGAACGGCACCTGCTGTTCCTGGTAGGTCTTCCAGAGCGCGCGCGCCGACTCGATGTCTTCGTCGCAGTCCAGGCGCATGCTCACGGCCGCGTCAAAGCCCCGTGGCACCTCGGCCAGCACCGGCCAGCACGGCAGCTCGTCAGGGCGGTGGCAGGACAGAAAATCTTCCACCAGGCGCCACTCCTGGGAGTCGATCGGGCCGGCGCAGCGGTTGAACCAGAGCAGGCTGCTCGTGGCCCCGGTCCACAGACCTGCATAGGCGCTCAGCGTCTGCCCATTCGCTTCGACGCTGGCGAGCTGGTGCTCGGGCTGCAGCTGCGCGAGCTGGGCCAGGGCCCAGGGGCTGTCATCGCTGGCGATGGCACCAAAGCCCAGGTTGTTCCATTCGTCGGTGAAGTCGTAGCGGCGCAGCGCTCGTTCGGCCATCGCCGGCGCGTGGCCGGCGATGCGTTGTACCGCCTGCGGGCTGTAGACGACGCGCGCGGCGCTCTCGCTGCTGGCGAAGCTGGGGGCCGGTGCGCAGGCGGCAGCCGCCTGGAACGCAGGCGAGAGCGGCTCGCAGTGCATCTGCAGCAACTCGGCCAGGGGGGGGGAGATGTGCCCGAACACCAGCAGTTTGTGGCGGGCCTGGAGCAGGCGCGCGATCGCGGCCGTCCATTCGGGCCGCGGATCGATCAGCACCCAGGCGCTGCCGGGCGCTGCTGCATCGCGAAGCTCGGCATAACCACTGGGGCGCAGCAAGTCCTGGCCACAGCTGCGGGCCAGGGCGCTGGCGACAAGGTTGGCTGTGGCTTGTTGGTCGCCGGGGGCAAGCAGATGGATCATGGAACTCAGGCGGTGACGACGTGGCGAAACTTGGCGTGGCGGCCAACGCGCACCAGATCGCCGTGCTGCACAAATTCAAGCTGGAACGCGCCCGGCCAAAAAGCCTCGACGCGCGCCGCAATGGTCTCGGGGCTGCCGTTGGCGTCAACGACGATGCGCAGCAGCGGTTGGGCACCGCGCAGGTCGATCTGGAATTCCTGGATGCCACCCACGCGGTGGTCCAGTACGTCCTGGATGTGGTGCGTGGCGTGGGGTGTGCCGTTGATCGGCACGATGTCGTGCAGGCGGCCCACCACATCGGTCAGGAACAGGCCGTTCGCCCGTTGTTCGACGCGGCCCAGGTCGCCGCTGCGGTAGCGCAGCAGCGGCATCAGGCGGTTGCGGAACGAGGTGAACACCAGCTCCTGGTGGCCGTCGGGCGTGTTGTCGGTGGCGAGCGATTCGCTCCAGCCTTCGGAGTCGAGCAGCTGCATGTCCTGGTCCCGGCCACCGTCGAGGTCGTAGGCCATCACGCCGAGTTCGGCCAGGCCGTAGCGGTTGACCACCCGGCACTGCAGCACCTCGGCGATCTTGCCGCGCTGGTAGTCTTCCATCAGCTCACCACTCGATTCGAAAACGGCAAAGGCCTTGCCCTTGCCTTGCGTCTTCTCGATGTGGCAGGCGAGCGCATAGATGGTCGACGGGTGACCGTGCACCAGGTAGGGCCGGCGCCGCTGCAGCGTGGCCCAGATTTCATCCAGACCCGCGGCGTCCAGCGCGCCGAAAAAGATGTTGCTGCGGTTCATCGCAAAACACTTGAAGTCTTCGCGCGATGGCCAGGGCGGCACCGGGTCGCCGGGGAAGCGGCAGGCGAAATGCAGCTCGGACTGGCGTTGCGACTTGCCCGCCATCTTGCGGCAATACAGCACCACGGCCGCGGCGTGATCGGCGGCGATCTGGTCGTATTCGATGACGCAGGAGAGACCGGTTGAGCCCCCGGTCTTGCAGGTGAAGTGGGGTGCCTCGGCCAGCGGACGGGACAGCAGGCGATCGCCCTGTTCGCGGATGATGTCCTTGGTCAGCAGGGGAATGTCCTGCAGGTAGCCGATGTCCGTGCGCAGCCGCTCGGGGTCAAAGCCGATGCCGCCCAGCGTGTCCTTGTAGTAGGGCACGGCCTTCATTGCGAAAGCGACGGTGTCCGCGAGCTGGTGCCGGGCCAGGCGCAGGCGCTCGGCGAAGGGCTTGCGGTAGTGGCGGTGCAGCTCGGCGAGCTTGCCGCGCACCTGGCGCTGCTCCATGCGCTCGGCCACCGGGTAGGCCAGGTAGGCGCTGGTCAAGCCCTTCAGTGTGCGCACTGGCTGGCGGCCGGAGAGCCATTCCAGGTAGGGAAAGATGGGGTGGTCGGCGTTCATGGCAGGCGGCTGATCGGGGGTACCGGTCCGGCCGGCTTCAAGCGAGCGCGGGCGCCGGGTCGCTGGCCTTGCCCAGCACCTCGCTGGCCACGATCTTGCCGTGCTCCAGCTGCAGCTTCTTGTTGCAGACGTTGTCGATCAGCTCCGGGTTGTGGGAGGCGATCACGAGGATGGAGGCGTTGTCGACCAGGGACTTGAGGCGCTTGGCGGCTTTTTCCCGGAAGTCGGCATCGCCGACGCTGAGCCATTCGTCCATGAGCAGGATGTCGGCCTGGATGCTGGTCGAGATGGCGAACGTCAGGCGCAGCATCATGCCGCTCGAATAGGTGCGCACCGGCAGGTTCAGGTATTCACCGAGTTCGGTGAAATCGGCGATCTCGTCAATCTTGCTGCGGATCAAGCTCGGTTTGAAGCCGTTCATGATGCCGCGCAGGTAGATGTTTTCAAACCCGGTGGCGTCCGGGTCCACGCCGGTGGAGACGTCGAGCAGGGACGCGGTCTTGCCCTTGATCTTGAGCTGGCCGCGCGTGGGTGAATAGATGCCCGAGAGCACGCGCAGCAGCGTGGTCTTGCCCGAGCCGTTGTGGCCCACCAGGCCGACGCGGTCGCCGTCCTTGAACTCGAAGTCCAGGGCGTCAAGGGCACACACCACGGGGTGGTTGCCGGCGTCGTTGCCGATGGTGCCCCCGGTGGTCAGGTGCAGCACCTTCTTCTTCAACGAGCGGTGCGAGTTTTCAAAAATCGGGAACTCCACGGTCAGCTGCCGGGCGGAAATGCTTGTGCTCATGGGGTTACAGCCAGTAAGTCAGACGGTGGCGCGCGCGCTGCATCAGGTATTGGGCGGCGACAAAGCCCACGATCAGGAAACCGATCGACCACACCCAGGATTGCAGGTGGATCGGGGTGCCCAGCACCGGTGCCCGGACGATTTCGATCAGGTGGTACAGGGGGTTGAATTCAGCAATCCAGGCACGATCCCGCAACAGGTCGGGTGACCACATGATGGGTGTGAAGAAGAAGGCGACCTGGAGGAAGTTGGTGACGATCGGCAGGATGTCGCGGTAGCGCACGCACAGGATGCCGAGCAGAACCCCCATCCAGACACCGTGCAGCAAGAGGATCAGCAGGCCGGGGATGATCAGCAGGAACGTGATGCCGGGCCAGTGGCCGATGGCCAGCAGGAAGAGGATCACCACCGGCAGGCTGTGCAGCAGGATGCAGAAATTGCGCCAGACGATGCGGCAGACATGGATGCTCAGCGGCATGCGGATCTGCTTGATCAGAAAGGCCGAGTTGATCATCGAGTTCGCGCCCTCGGTGATGACGGTCGAGACGTACTGCCAGATCACCAGGCCCACGCCCAGGTAGGGCAGGTAAGTGACGATGTCCTGCTTGAGCAGGGTGGAGTACAGCACGCCGAGCACACCGATCATGATGAAGGTGCTCAGGGTGAACCAGAACGGACCGAGGACCGAACGCCGGTAACGCTGACGGATGTCGTGCCAGCCCAGGGCCGACCACACGTGCGCATTGCGCAGCCCGACCCAGATGTCGCTGCGCCCGTCGTGTTCGTACCAGGCGTCGTCGTGGCCCATGTCCAGGGGTGGGGACTGGCTCAAGGCCGTATCAGTTTGTTCTGCCATAGATGTCTTCAAATCGCACGATGTCGTCTTCACCCAGGTAAGAGCCGCTCTGGACCTCGATCATCACAAGCGGATCCGGGCCGGGGTTGTGCAGACGGTGCTTGTGCTCGGCGGGAATGTAGGTGGATTCGTTGCTGGCCAGGCGGAACACATTTTCGCCGTTGGTGACTTCCGCCACGCCGCTGACCACGATCCAGTGTTCGTTGCGGTGGTGGTGCATCTGCAGGCTCAGGCTCGCACCCGGCAGCACTTCGATGCGCTTGAGCTTGTAGCGGGCGCCTTCGCCCAGCACGGTGTACGTGCCCCAGGGCCGCGCCACCGTCTGGTGCAGCTGGTACGCCGGGTGCTGTTTCTGCTTGAGCAGGCTGACCACCTGGCGCACGTCCTGCACGCTGTCGGCGTCCGACACCAGCAAGGCATCGGGGGTGTCGACGATGATCAGGTTGCGGGTGCCCACGGTGGCGACCAGGCGCTGGTCGGCGTGGATGTAGGTGTTCTGGCTGTCGATGAAGATGCTGTCTTCGTTCGACCGGTTGTTGTCGGCGTCGCCTGGTGTCAGGTCGCGAACGGCCGTCCACGACCCGATGTCCGACCAGCCGATGTCGGCCGGGATCACGGCCACCTGGTCCGACTTTTCCATCAGGGCGTGGTCGATGGAAATGGAGGGCGCCTGGGCGTACAGCGCGTCCGGGATCTCCAGCCCCTGCCCACCGTCCCCTGTCTGGCCACGCATGGCCGCGTAACACGCCTGGCAGGCGGACAGGACCTCCGGTGCGTGCAAGCCCATTTCATGCAGGAAGGTGTCGACCTCGAAACAGAACATGCCGGCGTTCCAGAGGTACTCGCCCGATTGCACGTATGCCGTGGCCGTCGCGAGATCGGGTTTTTCGACAAAGCGGCTCACGGTGTAACCCGGGGACAGCGCCTCACCGGTCTGGATGTAGCCGAAACCGGTTTCCGGACGGCTGGGCTGGATGCCGAAGGTCACGAGCCGTTTCCGGGTGGCCAGCACGGCGGCCTGTTGCACGGCCTCGGCAAACGCTTCCACCTGGCCCACGAGGTGGTCGGACGGCAGCACCAGCAGCAGCGCATGGCCACCCAGGTGTTCAGCGGCATACAGCGCAGCCATCGTGATGGCCGCGGCGGTGTTGCGGCCATTTTTCTCCAGCAGGAACACACAACCGCTGGTGTCCGAGACCGATTGTTGGAGGGTGTCGCGGCTGGAAAAAAAGTAGTCCCGGTTGGTCACGGTGATGGAACGATCGGCACCACTCGTCTGTTGCGCGCGCAGATAGGTCTTCTGCAGCAGGCTTTGGCCGTCGGGCATCAGCATGAACGGTTTGGGGTGCGCCTCGCGCGACACCGGCCACAGGCGCGTGCCTGTGCCGCCGGAAAGGATCACGGGAATGATGGTCTGAAGTCCAGGGGTCATGGCGTGGGTTCAGTGTGGGGTGACGGACTGGTACAGCGCCGCGTACGACCGGGCCATGATGGCGCCTGTGAAGTGCTGCTCGTAGCGCTGGCGTGCCCGGTGGCCCATGGCCTGGGCCTCGACGTCATCGGCGATGAGTCGGTTCATCGCAGCCGCCAGCGATTCGGGATCCTCGGGGGGGACGACAAAACCGGTTTCCAGATGCTGGTTGATGAAGCTGGTGCCGGTGCCGATGTCGCAACTGATTTGCGGTTTGCTGTGCATGGCTGCTTCGAGCAACACCATGCCGTAGGCCTCGGATCGCAGATGGGAGGGCAGTGCCAGTGCCGTGCACCGGCTGAGCAACTCGTGCTTCTCGGCTTCGCTGACCTGACCGGCAAAGACCACGTTGTCCAGCCCCAGGCGGGCGACCTGCTGGCGCAGGTTCTGGTCTTCAGGCCCACTGCCCGCCAGCACGATGGTGCCGCGGGTATGCCTCGCCGCTTCGACCAGGACATGCAGGCCCTTGTAATAACGCAACACCCCCAGCGACAGGATGAACGGCTGATCCGTCAACTCGAGCCGGGTCACGATGGAGTCCGCGCCGTCGTCGACCGCCAGTGGCAATGCATCGTTCATGCCCAGCGGGATCACCTTCAGTTGTTCTGCGCTCACCAGCTGTTGCAGCACCGGGCTGGTCTGTGCATACGCCGGCGAGGTGGCAACGACGGCGTCCATGCTGCCGAGGGTGTGCCGCATCAGTGGGTAGTACAGACGACCCAGCACCCGCTGCTTGACGATGTCGGAGTGGTAGGTCATGACTTTGGGCTTGCGCGCTGCCGGCATCAGATTGAGCAGGTCGGCAAACGGCCAGGGAAAATGGAAATGCAGCACATCGGCCCACCGGGCGAGCTGGTCGAAGTGGCGAAAGGCTTCGGGTCCACCCAGGTCGCAGGAGGCGGGTGCCCAGTACGATCGCGAGCGGTGCACCATGCCTTCGGCACGGGACAAGCTGGCCGGGAGCGGGGAGGGTGACAGCGTGTACACCGCTGACTCGACGCCGAGTGGTTGGCAACCGGCACAGATTTGCTGAATCGCTTGTTGCAACCCGCCCGGTGGATCGGGGTAGTACGTGCGATAGACATGCAGAACTTTCATGGTCTTCGGTATCGCACTGGACTCAAAACGGGATGCAGTTCGATAGCGCTTGCCCTTGTGGTGGAATCAGTCGAACAGGTCGGCGTTTTTCAGCAGGGCACCGGCCTGGTCCTTGCCGGACAGCAAGGGCACGGCATCGGTCGGCCACTGGATGCCGATGTCCGGATCGTTCCAGACAATGCTGCGCTCGTGGGCGGGCGCGTAGTAGTTGGTGGTCTTGTACAGAAATTCTGCGGACTCGCTCAGCACCAGAAAACCGTGGGCAAAACCTTCCGGTATCCAGAGCTGGTGTTTGTTCTCGCCGCTCAGATGGGCACCCACCCATTGACCGCAGGTCGGTGAGGAGCGGCGAATGTCCACCGCCACGTCAAAGACCTCGCCTTGAACAACGCGCACCAGCTTGCCCTGGGCTTGCTGGATCTGGTAGTGCAGACCGCGCAGCACGTGGCGCGCGGACTTGGAGTGGTTGTCCTGCACGAAATCGACCTTGCGGCCGACGGCTTCTTCAAAGCGCAGCTGGTTGAAGCTCTCGAAGAAGAACCCACGATCGTCTCCGAAGACCTTGGGCTCAAACAGGATGACGTCCGGAATGGCGAGCGGTGTGGCTTTCATGGCTTATCGCACGTCTTCCCGCAGGATCTGTTGCAGGTACTGTCCGTAGCCGTTCTTCGACAGGGGCTTGATCAGGGCTTCCATCTGCCCGGCGTCGATCCAGCGGTGCCGGTAGGCGATTTCTTCGGGGCAGGCGACCTTGAGGCCCTGGCGCTTTTCCAGCGTGGCGATGAACTGGCTCGCTTCGAGCAGGCTGTCGTGGGTGCCGGTGTCCAGCCAGGCGTAGCCCCGGCCCATCACCTCCACCTGCAGCTTGTTGGCTTCCAGGTACAGGCGGTTGAGATCGGTGATCTCCAGCTCGCCACGGGGGGACGGTTTGAGGTCCTTGGCCAGGCGGGCCACATCGTTGTCGTAGAAATACAGGCCCGTGACCGCGTAGTTGCTTTTGGGGTGCTTCGGCTTTTCTTCCAGGCTCAGCACCTTGCCCGACGGGTCAAATTCGGCCACGCCATAGCGCTCCGGGTCGGTCACGTGGTAGGCGAACACCGTGGCGCCTTCGGTGCGCTGACCGGCGTTGTGGAGCAAGGCGGCGAAATCGTGGCCGTAGAAGATGTTGTCGCCGAGCACCAGCGAAGAGGGGCTGTCACCGATGAATTTTTCACCAATCACGAAGGCTTGGGCGAGGCCGTCCGGGCTGGGCTGGACCGCATATTCCAGGTTCAGGCCCCACTGGCTGCCGTCGCCCAGCAGCTCCTGGAAGCGGGGCGTGTCGTGCGGTGTCGAAATCACCAGGATGTCACGGATACCCGCCAGCATCAGGGTGCTCAAGGGGTAGTAGACCATCGGCTTGTCATACACGGGCATGAGTTGCTTGCTCACCGCCTGTGTGACCGGGTAGAGGCGTGTGCCGGACCCGCCAGCCAGGATGATGCCTTTGCGTTGAGAGGTGCTCATAAGATCTGTTGCAGTATGTGGTTCAAGCCTTGCTCCCAGTGGGGCAATTCCAGGGCGAAGCTGCGTTTGAACCTGGACGAATCCAGCCGGGAGTCCCGTGGACGTTTGGCCAGTGTGGGGTAGGCGTCGGTGGTGATGGGCATCACCCGGTCCGGGCTCGTCCGCAGTTCGTAACCCTTGATTGTCGCTTGTTCCAGAACGTACCGGGCGTACGCGTGCCAGGAGGTCTCGCCAGAGGCCGTCACGTGGTAGAGCCCGAAAGGAAAAGAGGCGTGGTCGGACTGTTGGAGCTGGCGCACCAGATGGGCCGTGAGATCGGCCAGCAACGCGGCCGACGTGGGGGCGCCGATCTGGTCGGACACCACGCGCAGCTCGCTGCGCTCTTGGGCGAGCCGCAACATGGTCTTGGCGAAGTTCTGTCCGTGCGCCCCGAACACCCAGCTGGTGCGCAGGATGAGGTGCTTCGGACAGGCCTGCCGGAGCGCGATTTCTCCCAGGAGCTTGCTGCGACCATAAACCGACTGCGGCTGGGGGGCATCGTCCTCAACATAGGGCGCCCCTTTCTCACCGTCGAACACGTAGTCGGTCGAGAAGTGGATCACCGGTGCGCCCAGCCGATGCGCTTCTTCGCCGAGCACGCCGGGCGCCACGGCATTCACGGCCACGGCTTTGTCCGCATGGGACTCGGCCAGATCCACCGCCGTGAACGCCGCTGGGTTGACCACCACCTGCGGCCTGACCCGGCGCACCAGCTCGCGCACGGCTTCGCTGTCTTCGAGGTCGCAGTCGCTGGAGTCGACCGCATACACCCGACCCAGCGGCGCCAGCGCCCGCTGCAGTTCAAAGCCCAGCTGACCATTCTTGCCGGTCAGGAGAATGTTCATGCAGCGGCACCGTATTGCGTGCCGATCCAGTTGCGGTAGGCACCACTTTGCACATGGGCCACCCACTCTGGGTTGTCGAGGTACCACTGCACCGTCTTGCGGATGCCGCTTTCAAAGGTCTCGACCGGCTTCCAGCCCAGTTCCGTGTGGATCTTCCGGGCGTCGATGGCGTAACGGCGATCGTGACCCGGGCGGTCTTTCACGTAGGTGATCTGTTCTTTGTAGGGCTTTCCATCGGCCCGTGGGCGGAATTCGTCGAGCAGGGCACAGACCTTTTTCACGATCTCGATGTTGGCCATCTCGTTCCAGCCACCCACGTTGTAGGTTTCGCCGGGCTGGCCAGCCTCCAGCACGCGGCGGATGGCGCTGCAATGGTCCTTCACGAACAGCCAGTCGCGCACCTGCTGTCCATCGCCATAGATCGGCAGGGGCTTGCCCTGCAGGGCATTGACGATCACCAGCGGGATGAGCTTTTCGGGGAAGTGGTACGGGCCGTAGTTGTTGGAGCAGTTGGTGGTCAGGACCGGGATGCCGTAGGTGTGGTGGTAGGCGCGCACCAGGTGGTCAGACGATGCCTTGGATGCCGAATACGGGCTGTTCGGCGCGAAGGGGGTGGTCTCGGTGAACGGCGCATCGTCGGGGCCCAGGGTGCCATAGACCTCATCGGTGGACACGTGCAGGAAACGGAAGGCGGCCTTGTCGGCGTCGCCCAGCGCTGTCCAGTGGGCACGCACCGACTCCAGCAGGTTGAAGGTCCCGACCACGTTGGTCTGGATGAACTCGCCGGGGCCATGAATCGACCGGTCCACGTGGCTCTCGGCTGCAAAATTCACCACGGCGCGGGGGGCATGGTCTTTCAACAGCTGGTCAACCAGTGCCCGGTCGCCGATATCGCCCTGCACGAACACATGCCGTGCGTCGCCCTGCAGGTTCTTGAGATTTTCGGGGTTGCCGGCGTAGGTCAGCTTGTCCAGATTGACCACGGCCTCGCCGCTCTGGGCCAGCCAGTCAATCACAAAGTTCGATCCGATGAAGCCAGCGGCCCCTGTTACCAAAATCATGGGTATGTCCTTGAAGGTGAGTCTCTGGAGTGGAGGTGGAAGCGCGCCCAGGCGCTTCAGGAACGGGTTCTTGAGAAAGATTGCACGAACACGATCGCAAGCACCAGACTGACGATCAGGTTGATGACCACGAAGGACATCCACTGATGCCTGGAGATGGGTTGCTGGACTTCGAGTGCAAACGGCAGGGACAGGTTGGATACCACGCCGTCAATCTCTGCGGCGTGCCCCTTCTTGTGGGGCGTCATGATCACCCGGGCAATTTTTGTCTGGGAGGGCGATTCGGCCGAAATCTGGATGGACACCTGCTGGTCTTTCAGCTCACCCAGCTTGGCATCTTCAAAGCAGAGGAGGCCAAAATTGTTCCTGATGACAGCCGTGTTGAATAACTTGACAACATTCAGATGGTCGCCAACCAGGGCAATCTTGAAGGGAACGTGCTGGAAGTTGGGGAAGTTCCTGTCCAGGAACAGCGACAAGCAGATGGGTCGATCCATGTACTCATCTCGGAAATTGATGTGATCCATGTCTATTTTCTGACTCAGCAGGAATTGCCCGCCAAATGGCCCCACCGGTTTGATGGCGGTGATTTCCTTCTGGTCCAGTACCATCGTGTTGCCGAAGTGCTGCACCTTGTTTCTGCTGAGCGACCAGGTCAGTGCGGCAAACCCGGCGAACAGCGCCGCAGTGAGCAGCAAGGTCTTGATGAGTTTGCTCATATCCGCACGTGTTGAAAGAAGGGGATCACATAGGTGGCGTAGGCGTTGACATAGGCCCAGCCCATGCACAGGCAGATCACCAGCAGGAGTTGCGCCTGGTACCGGAAGGTCTTGGTGGCGAGCATGAACGAAGCCAGCAAGAGGGGGACAAAGGGCAGCAGGTAGCGCCCCTGGATGCCATGGGGTGATCCCGCCAACAAGATGGCCTTGTAGCCCTGGTAAAACAGCAATGCCACGAACAACGTCAGCAGCAGGGGACCATAGGCTGTCAGCCGTTGGTGGGGTTGCTCGCTTGTGAACACGCTGGCGATACCCAGGAAGCCTGCAAACGCCAGCAGAAAGCTGGCGCCAAAAGGCAGTGCGGTCCGGGCCCATGAAGCGTTGTGGCTGTTTATCAGCGCAAAGGCCACGCCAGCCGTGCCCAGGGTGAACAGCAAGACAAAAAACAGCTTTCGAACCGACCTGTTGCCCAGCAGGGAAGAAGCCCATGCCTGTAAGCTGATCCAGCCCTTGGCCTCTGGACGAACAGCCGTCGCGCGCCAGGCGTTTCGCGTGATGGCAGCCAGCAGCGCCAGGACACAGACCAACGCCAGCGCAGTGAACACCAGATAGGAGGGGCCTTCCACCCGGAACAGCTTGCCGCCGTGGCACAGGCGTTGTACCTGTTCTGCGGTCTGAGGGGTCTGGCAATAGCCTGAAAACCCGATCAAGGCGTAGAAGTGGTACATCAGCCACTCGAAAAACGGCTGCTGGCGAAAATAATCCAGCAGGGAGTAGTCAAACACCATCTGTTTCAGATGCGATCCATGGATATAAAAGGGATCGCCAAAGTGGTAAATGTTCCGACGCATCCACCACAGGGCGGTGCTGACCGACAGCAGCGACACGGCGAGCGCGTGTCCGATCCACAGCAGGCCCCGTTTGCGCATCTCAAACAGCAGAATGCCCACGTAGGCCGCGATCAGAATCCAGGCCGTCATTTTGGTTGCCCCGGCGCAGGCCAGCCAGAACGCGCAGGCATAGGCGTGCCGGATCTGACCATCCACCACGTACTTCACCAGGTAGAGCGTCGCCAGGGCGCCCATCAGGGTCAGAAACAGGTCGTTGGAAATGCCCGAGGCGAGGTGGGTCACCATCGGGATGAAACCGATCAGTGATGCACCGGCCAAGGCCGTCCCTTCTGCGAAGCCCAGAAACGCCAGCATCCTGAACAGGATCAGCACCAGCAAGCCGAGCGACAAGGCCGACACCATCCGCGGTGCGCGCGCGAGGATGTGCTTGTCTTCGGTGAATTGGTGAACGATCGCGTAAGGTATGGCTGCGATGCCGTAGTACAGCGGAGGGTGCTGGACGATGTAGTTTTTCCGGTGGTGATCGACCACGCCTTCGATGTCGCGCCAGAGGTTTGGCGGTATCTCCGCCTGGCCCAGCAAGGGGAACGGCCGCCCCTTGGTCATGTCCACCACATAGGCGTAGTGCCCGGATTCGTCTGGCAGATCACCCGTTGGCGTGACAAAAATCGCCAGGAACACGGCCAGACAGGCAAACAGGGTTGCCACCAGGTACGCAGGCCAGGGTCTGTTGTTCATGGTGGGACTTGTGGGTGACAAGGGGCTGGTTTCAGCGGTGGTTTTGCACGGGTGGCGGCGACATTTTCAGGCTCGCCATGCCCAGCAGGAAGGCCAGCCCGTCGCCCAGGATGGAGGTGACGCGCATTGTCACGGAAATGCCCAGGGTCGCGCCGGCGCCAATGACCGGGGTGAACAGCAGCAGCATCATGGCCTCGCGCACGCCCATGCCACCCGGCGATCCGGGCACCACGTAGCCGATGATCCAGGCCACGCTGAACAGCAGGGCAAACAGGAAGAAGTTGCCCCCGTGGGCCTGAAAGACCGACGTGGCCTGCAGTTTGAGCACGGCGCCCAGTACGAACAGGTTGAACAGGATGATCCCGCCCACCACCAGGCTGGTCCCGACCCGCGGGGGCTTGACCAGGGAGCCGCCACCGAGCTTCAGGCTCAGCCGGGGAAACACCCGGTTCATCACCATGATGCCCACCGTGGGCGCGGCCACCGACACCAGCAGCAGTGCGATCAGCATTTCGGTCGTCGCGAAGCTGTCTTCCAGCACCGATTCGAACCCGCCGATGCCCAGCGCCAGCGCCAGCAGTGTCAGCGCCGCGCCCACGATGACATTCCAGATGGTCTCGATCGAAGTGGTCGCCACCGTCACGCCCATGGGAATGCCCTGTTCCTTGCCCAGCACCGCACGGCCGGCGAAATGGCCCACATTGCCCGGCAGGTATTTGCCGATCTGCGAAACCGCCACCATCTGCCAGACGTGCAGCAGCGAGACATGCACATCCTGATCCCTGAGCAACAGGCGCCAGTTGAGGGCGATGGTGAGGGTGTTCAACGCCGTGACCAGGATCGACAGCACCAGCGTCAGGATGATCGCGAAGGACCAGTCTATCGGCGGAATGTCGGCCAGATGCCGGTTGAGTTGCAGGCCGAAATAGACCACCGCAACGGACACCAGCCCATACGAGACGATCTTGAAGAGGACTTTTTTGAGATTCATGCGGTTGCCAGGCCGACCCAGCGACGTCTCTGGTGTGTGGGCTCAGGCCTTTTTGCTCACGACTTCGTACAGGATGGCTTCCAGTCCTTCACCAAGCTTCTGGATGGTGCCGTGTTCGAGAAAGCGCCAATGGCCGTTTTCGGCGATCTTCTGGCGCAGGCCTTCATCGCGCTGGAGCTCGAGGATGGCATCGGCGATCGCCCGGGGGCTGGCGGCGTCCACCAGGTACACGCTCTCCTTGTGCTGCAGCAGTTCCTGGACCGGTGCGTTGCGGCGTGTGATCAGCGGTTTGGCCATGCCGATCGCTTCGTTGACCTTGTTGGTCAGCACCAGCTCGGCCCGCATGTTGTCGCCAAAGATGCCCAGACACACATCGGCCTCCGCCATGTGGGTCGCCAGTCCGGCGTAGGGAACCGGATCCAGGATTTTCACGTTCTGGACGTTCAGTTCCTTGAGCAGGGCCATGTCTTGCTCAAAGGTCAGGCCGCGGCCGATGATCTGAAAGGTGACATTCTCGTTTTCCAGCAGTTTGGCAGCCTGGAAGATGTGTTTGACACCATGGAACGGGATGTACTCACCGTGGAAATGCACCAGGAAACCATCGTGCTTCTGCTGGCGTTCCCGGGGGTAAATGACGGTGTTGTCGACGGCCAGGAACAGGCGGCGCAGCTTGCTCGTGCTGGAGCGGGCGTATTCGCCGAAGTGGGCGATCACGTGGTTGCTGTCCAGGATGGACACATTGGCCGCTTTGTACGACAACCAGTCGGACAAGGCGTAGATCTTGGCTTTCAGCGAACCGGGTCTGGCTTTTTCCCGGTCAAACACCATGGTGTCGTAGGTCGTGATGTACATGTCGAACACGATCGGCTTCCAGGTCAGCAGCCGGATGACCGGGGTCAGCAGCTGGCCGTAAAACCCGGTCAGCACCACATCGCAGGACGGTGCCTTCAACAGGGCCGAGAGGACCAGTCCGGGGTAGTGTTTGAACGATTTGTCCGGGGGCAGGCATTTGACCACTTCATGTCCCCGCATTTCCAGCGCACGGATGACGATTCGCGTGCGGGAGTAGCTTTCTTCCCGGCCGGCGACATACAGAATTTTCATGATGGGAGAGCAGTTCGGGATGCCGGCGCTGGTCAACGGCCACGCCACGGTGGCTGGGGCGGTGGAATTCTAAAGGTGGGGTGTTTGCCCGTGCAGGTTGAACCGGCTCGCGCGGTGAAGACCGCCAAAAGTGTTCAATCGGGCCCCGGAAACGTCACCCGCAATGATACCTTGTCACGCCAACGCCAAAAGAGTAGCCAACCCCGGGTTCGCAGGCTCAGTCCTTGCCGAACAGGTCGCGGGTGTAGACCTTGTCTTTTACATCGGTCAAGGCTTCGGATTGGCGATTGGCCACAATCACGTCCGACATCTGTTTGAAAGCGTCCAGATCGCGGATCACGCGCGACTGGAAGAAGTTGTCTTCGTTGAACATGGGTTCGTAAATGACAACCTCGATGCCCTTGGCCTTGATGCGTTTCATGATGCCCTGGATGCTGGAGGCGCGGAAATTGTCCGAACCGCTCTTCATGATCAGGCGGTAGATGCCCACCACCTTGGGGCGCCGACGGATGATGTCGTCGGCGATGAAGTCCTTGCGGGTGCTGTTGGACGCCACGATGGCCTGGATCAGGTTCTGCGGCACTTCCTGGTAGTTGGCGAGCAACTGCTTGGTGTCCTTGGGCAGACAGTAACCGCCATAGCCGAACGAGGGGTTGTTGTAGTGGGCTCCGATGCGCGAGTCCAGGCACACGCCGTCGATGATCTGTCGGCTGTCCAGCCCGTGGGTCGCCGCATAGGTGTCGAGTTCGTTGAAGTACGACACGCGCATGGCCAGGTAGGTGTTGGCAAACAGCTTGACGGCTTCGGCCTCGGTCGGGTCCGTGAACAGCAGGGGCATGTCTTTCTTGATGGCCCCTTGCTGGAGCAGGCCGGCGAATGTGCGGGCCCGTTCGCTCTGTTCGCCCACCACGATGCGGGTGGGGTAGAGGTTGTCGTACAAGGCGCGGCCTTCGCGCAAGAACTCGGGTGAAAAGATCAGATTGTCCGTCTGGAACCTGGCACGTGCCTTGACGGTATAGCCCACGGGAATGGTGGATTTGATCACCATCACCGCCTTCGGGTTGATGGCCTTGACGTCCTGAATGACCGATTCGACCGAACGGGTGTCGAAGTAGTTGGTCACGGGATCGTAGTCGGTGGGCGTCGCGATGATGACAAATTCGGCGCCTTCATAGGCCTCGTGCTTGTCGGTGGTGGCCCGCAGGTTCAACGGTTTTGTCTTGAGGTATTCCTCGATCTCTGCGTCGATGATGGGTGACTGCTTGCGGTTGAGCATCGCCACCTTGTCGGCCACGATGTCCAGTGCGACCACTTCGTTGTGCTGGGCCAGCAAAACGGCATTGGAAAGGCCGACATAGCCGGTACCCACGATGGCGATTTTCATGATTTGTCTTGGCGGTCAATGGTGGTTGGGTGCGCTGCCATGGGTTTTTGCTGAGAATGCAGAGAACACGCCCTGCATTTGCAATGCTGGCGTTGAGCAAAGTGGCCCATGAGAGGGGTTGATGTTTGAGCAGCGTTCTTCAAAAACGTTGAAGGGCGCTCAGGCGCCCTTCAACAGGTTCGGTCAGCCCATGGGATCAGAACAGGAGGTTGGCCAGCAGGCTGACGCGCTGCGTGTCCTTTGTTTTTTGCAGGTCGGCGGCGTAGGAGGCGGAAAAATTCAGGGATTTCGAAACGCCCAGGGAGGCATTCACGCCAGCCAGCGTGCTTCGGAATTTTGCCCGTTCAATCGTTTCACGCTGCGGCACACCCGGTTGATTGGCTTCCGTCATGGCGATGCTCAAGGCGCTGCGGTACAGCGATTCCGTGTGGCTGAATCCGCCACTGAAGGTCAGGGTTTTTCCGTTCTGGAGGGCGAGCGGTGCGAACTGCACATCGAAACCGATGCCCGAGAAGACGTCTCTGGCGCGAGAAGCACTGTATGAAACGTCCGACGTGTAGAGCGACTGGGATACGTAAGGTTTGAGCTGGTGGGTCTGGCTGGAGAAGGATGCCCATGGCGTGATGCTCATCCACTCGTTACCCATCGGGCGGCGAATCTTCTGCTCGAAAGACCATGTATTGCCGACGCTGGTACTGGCGAACGACCGATCCAGCAACTCGTCGCGGGCGTTGTTCTCGACGCGCAATGTGAGGTTGGAAAGCTGGGTCGTGAAAAGGAAACTGGAAACGGGCTGGTGCCAGTAAAAAGTGGATCCTTTTGAGCTGTAGCGTTGCAAGAGCCGGTCGGTGCTGTGCAGTTGCTGGGCATTGTCGTTTTGCGTGATCGCAAAACCGTAGCGACCGTTCTTCTTGAAGAGGCTGTTGCTGGCGGTGAAGTCGAGGGCCACACCGGTCGGTACGGTCGCGTTGGCGTGAGGGTCATTGAGCGTCGCAAACCGGTTGCTTGCCACCGAGTGACGATCTGTAGCGCTGGTCTGTCCGATCGGGATCAGGTTGAATCCGGCGGCCGTGGGCGTGCCGCGCAGGTTGAAAGCCAGGATTCCACTGTCGACCTCCGCCCCAAGGCGCTGGGCCGACTCAGCGCCGGCCGCCACCGAGTTCGACCATTCCCAGCCGCGCGTCAGGTAGTGTTCGTACACGCGCGCAATGATGGTTTGACCGCGGGTGCCGAAATGGGTGGTGTCGTGAAACAAGGCGTCAACCGCCGACCGGCTGGCATCCGGCGTGGAAACGTTGTTGAATCCAAAGGCTTGGGGATTGGCGAAAATGCGTTCGAAGGCCGTGTACATGTCCACGGCAACGATGTTGGGATTGCTGTTGGCAACCCCCGCGATAAACGCATTCCAGGCAACCACCTGATTGTGGGTCGAATCCTCAACGCCGGGATTCTTGCTCCAGTCGTGCAGCTGGGTCACGAAGAGGCGCCGGTTTTCATTGGCGGCACCCATGGCTTTCAGTCGATTCACCCCGTCGGTGAGACCAAACTTGGCATGGGCCAGGTCGTCGCGGGCACCGCCCCTGTTGATGTCGTTGTGGCCCAGGTAGACGATGGTCAGGTCGGTGTCGCCCACTTTGTCCTGACCGCGCAAGGTCATGGTATCGAGTTGTCGGTTGAACTCCCGGTGACCCGCGTACCCAGCCCGTGCGCCCCCAATGGCGTAGTTCAGTGTCACATCGGTCGGGATTCGTGCACCGAGTTCCCTCACCCAGTTGCCCGTGTGTTGCGAGTTGGTGAAGGCAATGTCGCTGTAACTGTCGCCAAAAACCCGCAATGTGCCAATGTGGGGCTGTGTAGCACCCGAGCTGGTGGCGATCTTGAAGGGGTTGGGTGCGACGGAGCCGCCGCTGCTGGCACAACCCATGAGGCTGAGCGCCGCAACCACCGCAGCTGTGAGGGGCGCAAGGTGGCCAAAGGGGGCGGGGAAAGACATGCTGAATCCTCGATGACAGGTTGCCGATCACGACGGCTTGAACAAGGCAGGTGGGGTCCGCTCGGGACCCCAAAATCCCTTGAATTCTGCCACAGGCGGTTGTGGGGCAAGTTGACAACAAGGGCGCTGGTGAGGATGCGTGGGTCCGCGGGATGCTCAAAAATCCGGGAGGATGCCCAGTGCAAACGGCAAACTCACCATCCCCAGCAGCGTGGACAATGTGACCAGCCCGGCCACATACGGCCCGTTGTAGCCCATGCGGGCGGCCAGCACGTAGCAGCTCGACGCGGTGGGCACGGCGGAGAACATCAGCAGGACCGTGGTTTGTGTGGCATCGAGCTGGAACAGGCGGGACAGGCCCAGCGCCATGAGCGGCATGCCCAGGTGTTTGACGGCCAGCACCGCCACCCCGAGCGTCTTGGCCGCGTGCAGCGACCCGAATTGCATCCCTGCGCCGGCGGCCATCAGGCCGAGCGCCAGCGAGGCCTGGCCGATGCGGCTCACCGTGGGTTCCAGCCAGACCGGGATCTGGAAGCCCAGCAGGTTGGCCACCAGGCCCGAAGCGGTACCGATGATCAGGGGGTTGCGCAGCAGTTCACCCGCAAAGTGCTTCTGTGCGTGGCGGGCCATGGGCCACACGGCACCCACATTGAACAGCGGCACGCACACGCCGATGATCACCGCGATGAGCTGCAGGCCCTGCGGGCCGGCCACTTTGTCGGCCAGGGCCAGGGCGATGAAGGAGTTGAAGCGAAAGCCGATCTGCGCGCTGGCGGCGTGCAGCCGCACATCCAGCCGCTTGCCGAGCCAGGGCCAGTGCGGCAGCGAATACGAGAGCGCAATGCCGCACAGGCCGAGTGTGAAGCCGGCGGCCATGAGGCTGGAGGTGGCCCCCAGGTCCAGCGGGCTTTTCACGATGGACTGGAACAGCAGCACCGGAAACAGGAAGTAGTAGACCAGGCTCTCGATGGGCTCCCAGACTTTGCGGTCGAGTGCGGTGAAACGGCAGAGCAGGTAGCCGATCAGGATGAGCGAAAAGTCGGGGAAGAGCAGCTGGGCAAAGTTCACGGAAGGAGCATAGCGCCCGCCGTCGGTTCAATCCGGGGGTTTGTACTTATGTAGTCTCCCCATGGCCAAGGGCCTCGCGGCTGTCTACAGTGTCTGTCGAGGCGGGTTCGATCAGCAGCCTGTCTGATCTGGCGCGTGCGCGCCGGATCGCCGCAGGTAATATGACCCTGCTATCCTTTTTGTTGCCTCTCTTTCAAGGAGTGTTTGCCATGGTATTGCGTCGTCAGCTGTTTGCCTGGGGTCTGGTCACTGCTTCGGTCGTTGCGGCCACCGGGGCCTGGGCACAGGCTTTCCCGAACAAGCCCGTGCGGATCCAGGTGCCGTTTGCGCCCGGCGGGACGACCGACATCATTGCGCGCGTCATGTCCGAACCGCTGGGCAAGACCCTGGGCCAGAGCGTGGTCGTGGAGAACAAGGCCGGCGGCGGTGGCGTGGTGGGGGCACTGGAACTCTCGCGCGCCCTGCCTGACGGGCACATCCTGGGCATGGCGACCGTGTCGACCACGGCGGCCAACCCGGCCATCAACCCCAAGATTCCGTACAACACGCTCACCGATTTCACGCCCATCATCAACATCGCGGCCACACCCAACGTGATCGCGGTGCACCCCAGCTTTCCGGCCAAGGACTTCAAGACCTTCCTGGCCGAGCTGAAAAAGAACCCCGGCAAGTACAGCTACGCCAGCTCGGGCACGGGCGGCATCGGCCATCTGCAGACCGAGCTGTTCAAGAGCCTGGCCGGCGTGTTCATGACGCACATCCCCTACCGCGGCGCGGGCCCGGCGCTCAACGACACCGTGGGCGGCCAGGTCCCCATCATCTTTGACAACCTGCCTTCAGCACTCCCGCACATCAAGGCCGGCCGCCTGATCCCCATCGTGGTGGCCGCGCCCGACCGCCTGGCCGCGTTGCCCAACGTGCCGACCTTCAAGGAAGTGGGCATGGAGCCGGTCAACCGCATGGCTTACTACGGTCTGATCGCGCCCAAGGGCCTGCCCAAGGATGTCGTGGACAAGGTCTACAACGCCACCAAGCAGGCGCTGGCCGATCCGGCGGTGAAAAAGCGCATTGAAGACACCGGTTCGCTCATCGTGGGCAACACACCGGCCGAATTCGCCGAGCAGATCAAGGCCGAGTTCGAGGTCTACAAGACGGTGGTCGCCAAGCAGAAACTCAAGCTGGACTGATGGACAAAGCCCTGGCAGCGGCCAGCGAGGCCAGTGCCGGGGCCTTCGTCGATGCGCTCTGGCTGGAGGAAGGCCTCTCGCGCAACACGCTCGACGCCTACCGGCGCGACCTCACGCTCTTCGGCCAATGGCTGGCCGCACGCGGCACGGCGCTGCCCGAGGCCGTCGAAAGCGACATCAACGCCTACTTCGCCGAACGCCACGCCCAGACCCGCGCCACCACCGCCAACCGGCGGCTCACGGTGTTCAAGCGCTACTACCGCTGGGCGCTGCGCGAACGCCTGATCACCGCCGACCCCACGCTGCGTCTGATGGCCGCGCGCCAGGCGATGCGCGTGCCGAAGACCATGAGCGAGGCTCAGGTGGAGGCCCTGCTCAACGCGCCCGACACCGGCACGCCGCTGGGTCAACGCGATCGCGCCATGCTGGAGCTGATGTACGCCAGCGGTCTGCGCGTGAGCGAACTGGTCACGCTCAAGACCTTTCACGTCGGCATGAACGAACACGTGCTGCGCATCACTGGCAAGGGCAACAAGGAGCGGCTGGTGCCGTTCGGACAGATCGCTGGCCAGTGGCTGCAGACCTGGCTGGGCCAGGGGCGGCGCGAGGTGCTGGGGGGCTTGCAGAGCGAAGACCTGTTCGTCACCTCGCGCGGCTCGCGCGCGGGTGAGGCCATGACACGCGCCATGTTCTGGCAGCTGGTGAAGAAATACGCGCTGGTCGCCGGCATCACCTCGCCGCTTTCACCGCACACCCTGCGCCACGCCTTCGCCACCCACCTGCTCAACCACGGCGCCGACCTGCGCGCGGTGCAGATGCTGCTGGGTCACGCCGACATTTCCACCACCACCATCTACACCCACGTGGCGCGGGAGCGGCTCAAGAGCATCGTGGCGCAGCACCACCCGCGTGGCTGAATCAGTCCACGCAGGTCACTGCGCCATGCGCAGTCGACGTGCCGCGTCTTCATCGCGCGCGTCGTCGATCTCGCGCATCACGCTGGCCAGGTCCACCTCGGCGTGGGTCGGCGTGTAGCGCCCGGTGAGCAGCGTGTCGTTGCTCAGCAGGCCACGCTGGTACAGGCTCCAGATCTCGGGGCCGTACCGGGTGGCCAGCAGCTCGGGCGCAAACTGGCCAAAGAAGTCGCGCAGGTTGGCCACGTCGCGCAGCAGCATGCGCGGCGCGTGGTTGTTGCCGGCGGCGTCCACCGCCTGCGGCAGGTCGATGATCACGGGGAAGTCCTCACCGTCCGCTTCGCCCGAATGCGCGAGCAGGATGTTGAATTCCGACAGATCGCCGTGCACGACGCCCGCGCACAGCATGCGCACCACCTCGGCCACCAGGGTGGCGTGGTGCTGGCGCGCCTGTCCGGGCGTGAAACGCACGTCGTTCAGGCGCGGGGCGGCGTCGCCGTGTGCGTCGGTCACCAGTTCCATCAGCAGCACGCCGTCGCAGAAGTTGTAGGGCTGCGGTACGCGCACGCCGGCTGCGGCCAGGCGGTACAGCGCGTCCACTTCGGCGCTCTGCCAGGCCGCCTCCTGCGCCTCGCGGCCAAACTTCGTGCCCTTGGCCATCGCGCGGGCCTGTCGCGAGTTCTTGACCTTGCGGTTTTCGGTGTAGTCCACCGCCTGGCGAAAGCTGCGGTTGTTGGCCTCTTTGTAGATCTTGGCGCAGCGTGTCTCGTCGCCGCAGCGCACCACAAACACCATGGCTTCCTTGCCGCTCATGAGCTGGCGCACCACGGAGTCGATCAGACCTTCTTCGATCAGCGCCTGCAGGCGGGGCGGCGCCTTCATGCGGACCCGCGTCCGTTGCGGGAAGTGCTCACTTGGGCGCCAGCGACCAGCCGGCGCGCTGGTTCGTCTTGTCGTTGGTGTAGTGCCAGTGCGCACCGCAGCGGTCGCAGAAATAGCCGGTGATCGTCACCTGGACATCGCCGCGCAGTTCCTTGCGGTGGTTGCCCTGCTGCAGCTCGGCATGGCCGGGCGCACCGCGCCAGTTGCGCTGGATGCCCTGGCAGGGTTCGCACAGTGGCGAGGGTTCGATGGGGCTGGTGACGTCTGGTGCTGGATTCATGGCTTTAGGGGGGCGTGCGATCGCGCGGGTGCAGGAAGGAGATTGTGCGCCCAGCGACTTGTGTGCTGTCGCTACATCAGGAAGTCGAGCAGGCTGGCGAACGGGGCGATGGCGCGCATTTTGAACAGGGTGTCCTCGTCGGCGTCTTTCACCAGGGCATTCAGCCCGCCCGCGTTGGCCGCACCCACCACCGCGCGGGACTGCGCGATACGCAGGCGCATGTTGTGCTGCAGGGTCTCGGCGAGGAAGCGGTTGTTGCGGCAGACCACCATCAGCTCCGAGTTCAGGTTGGCCGAACGGGGATCGATGTTGTAGGTGCCGACGACGATGGTGTGGTCGTCGAAGACCGCGCGTTTGGCGTGTACGCCCCAGCGAGGCGAAGCGGAGGGCCGCTCGCTGCCCGCCAGCGCTTGCCCGCCATAGGCCCAGACTTCAAGCTTCGGCAGGGACAGGCGGTCGAGCGAATTCGCCAGACTGGCCACGGTGTAGAACGCGTCGGTGGAATACAGGCTGTTCGTCAAAATCTGCAGCTTGACGCCGCGTTGCGCCACCTGCTGCAACACCGCGAGGCCGTCGTCGCGCAAGACCAGGTAGGGGCTCTCCACCATGATCTGCTGGCGCGCCTCTTTGGCCAGCCGGGTGAGCTCCAGAAACACCTTGCGCCGCTCCACGCCCGAGCCCGGGTAGTCGGTGACGAAGTGCATGTCGTTGCAGGTGCTCAACGCGTGCTGGGGCTGGTGGCGCTGCAGTTCGGCGGCCAATGCGGCCTCGGCGGCGGAGGGCAGGCCCAGCAGTTCCGGGCCGGGCACGGTCGACGATGCGGCCACGTCGATGGGGTTCGTCACCCAGTCCGAGGCCCAGTAAAGATCGAAGCTGTCCGTGATGCCCGAGACCACCGGGCCATCGATGTACATGTCGCTGTCGAGGAAGTTGTAGCGTTCCGAGAGGTCGAAATAGTCATCGGCGATGTTGCGCCCGCCGATGATGGCCTTCTGGCGGTCCACCACCAGCAGCTTGCGGTGGGTGCGGTGGTTCGAGGCGAAGAACCGGGCCAGGCCCGCGGTGTTGTAGTAACGCACTTCCACGCCTGCGGCCTCCAGCGCCTGGGCGTAGTGCGGCGCAAGCTTGAAGACCGGCAGCGCGAAGTCCACCAGCAGGCGCACCTTGACGCCTTCGCGCGCCTTGCGCGCCAGGGCCTGCGTCACCAGCCGGCTCGCGGTGTCGACCTCGTAGATGAAAAATTCCAGCTCGATGGACTCTTTGGCTTCTTCAATGAGCCGCATGCGCGTGGCCAGCGAGTCGAAGCCCACGTCGAGCAGGGCCACCGTGTGGGGCTCGCGCGAGCGCATGTCGATGGCGGTGTGTGTGGGGGCTTTGCCCAGCCACTGCCGTTCGCTCGCTTCCTGGATACCCAGGAAACCGAGGTAGAGCAGCACGGGCAGGCCCACGAAGATGCCCGCCAGGCTCCAGGCCAGGACTTTCGCGGCCCGCCAGAGGGTCCATCGGCTCCCACTCATGCTGTGTTCCCTGTCATCGTTTGAATGCGGTGTGCGGGCGCAGTATCGCATTCGTCGCCAGGCGCGAAGTGACAGCCGGCCGGGGCCTACAGCGGCCTGGTGACCAGCTCGACCGCCAGGCCTTGATCGGTCACGGTGATGCGGCCCGGTCGCAGACCCAGCAGGTCGGCCATCGCCGTTTCCTGGGCTTTCAACTGGTACAGCACCACTTCGCGCAGGGACTGTTCGGCCAGTGCTGGCGCGTAGGTGTTGAGCAGCTCCGCCGCGTCGGCCGGCAGGCCGGGGAAACGCATGCGGTAGACCTTGAGCTGGTGGGCGCGCAGCGTTCGATCGCTGTGCTCGTAGCGCAGTGCGAAATCGACGGTGAACGTGCCCGGCTGGTTGCGCTGCAGGATCGGGCCGGCCGCGTTCACAGCCATCTCGGCGCGCAGCCGGTTCGAGGCCGGCAGCAAGCCCAGTTGCGGCACCGCGAGGTCCAGGTTCACCAGCCCGGCCACGGGGTAACGCAGCGGGAAACGTTTGCCCACTTCGCTCTGCAGCACATCGAGCGGCACGTTCAGGCGGGGCGGCGAGGTGGGTGCCGCGTCCGGTGAGGGCGCGGCCTGTGCCCGTGCCGCGCCGATCCAGGGCAGCAGCGGTATCCAGGCGGTCAGCAAGACACGGCGGTGCATGGCGGTCTACTTGTAGAACACCTCGACCTGGCCCTTGAGCTGGATCAGCAGGGGCTGTCCTTTGCGGTCCACCGTCTTGCTGGAGGGCACCTTGACCCAGCCTTCGCTGATGCAGTATTCGGCCACGTCGAAGCGCTCCTTGTGATTGAAGCGGATGCCGATGTCGTGTTCAAACACGGCGGCCACGTGGTGCGGGCTGCGTGGGTCGATGGAGAGGCGGTCGGGCAGGGCGGGTTGGGCCGGTTGGGTGTTCGTGTCGTTCATGGGTCTATTTTCGGGGAGTTCTGGGGGGGTCGGCAGGCGGCGGCCCGGCGGCATCAATCGGTCAGCACCCGCACCTTCACGCTCTTGCCCTTGATGCGGCCATCGTTCAATCGGCTGGCGACCTGCTCGGCGATGGCGCGGTCCACCGCGACGTAGGTGGACCAGTCGTTGACGTTGATCTTGCCGACCTGTTCGCGCGTGTAGCCGAGGTCGGCGGTGAGCGCGCCCAGCACGTCGCCGGGGCGGATTTTTTCCTTGCGCCCGCCCTGGATGTGCAGCGTGACCATCGGTGGCATGAGCGGGCCTTTGCCGGTGGGAACCAGTTCGGCCAGTTCGTGCCACTCGGATTCGCGGCCCTGCAGCTGCTCGATCTTGCCCACGCTGCCCATCTCGTTCATGCTGGCCAGGTTCAGCGCCAGGCCGCTTTCGCCGGCTCGCCCGGTGCGGCCGATGCGGTGGATGTGCACCTCGGCATCGGGCGTCACGTCCACGTTGATCACGGCGGCCAGGCTCGCGATGTCGAGCCCGCGTGCGGCCACGTCGGTGGCCACCAGCACTGAACAGCTCTTGTTGGCAAAGCGCACCAGCACCTGGTCGCGTTCACGCTGCTCCAGTTCACCGAAGAGCGCCAGCGCGCTCATGCCTTGCGCCTGCAGCACGGCCACGAGATCGCGGCACTGCGCCTTGGTGTTGCAGAACGCGAGCGTGCTCGCCGGGCGGAAGTGCAGCAGGAGCTGGCTCACCGCGTGCAGTCGCTCGTTGTCTTTCACCTGGTACCAGCGCTGTTCAATCTGGCCACCGGCGTGCTGCGCCTCCACCGTCACCGTGACGGGATCGCGCATGAACTGCGCGGCCAGCTTGGCGATGCCTTCCGGGTAGGTGGCGGAGAACAGCAGGGTCTGGCGATCTCTCGGGCACTGGCGCGCGACCTTCACGATGTCGTCGAAGAAACCCATGTCGAGCATGCGGTCGGCTTCGTCGAGCACCAGGGTGTTGAGCGCGTCGAGTTGCAGGCTCTGGCGCTCCAGGTGGTCCATGATGCGGCCGGGTGTGCCGACCACGATGTGCGCACCATGCTCCAGCGTGGCCAGCTGCCCGCGCAGCGGCACGCCACCGCACAGCGTGACGACCTTGATGTTGTCTTCGGCGCGCGCCAGGCGGCGGATTTCGGTGGTCACCTGGTCGGCCAGCTCGCGCGTGGGGCAGAGCACCAGGGTCTGCACCGCGAAGCGGCGCGGGTTCAGGTTGGCCAGCAGGGTCAGCGCGAAGGCGGCGGTCTTGCCGCTGCCGGTCTTGGCCTGGGCAATGATGTCTTTGCCCAGCAGGGCAGCCGGCAGGCTGGCGGCCTGGATGGCTGTCATGCTCAGGTAGCCGAGCTGCTGCAGGTTGGCCAGCATGGCCGGGGTGAGCGGCAACTGGCTGAAATCGGCGGCGGAGGCCGCGGCGGGGGAAGTGTTCGGGGAAGCGGTGGTCATCCCCGATTATCCGCGCACCGTTCGGGCGAACGGTATGGGTTCTTCATGGGACCGGAGCGCCACCCGCGGCGCATGAAGTGATCCAACCCAGGGCACCGCCGGGCCGGCTTTGCCGGAGGGCCAGTGCCGCCCCCGGGGGGTAGCGCGAAGCGCTGCGGGGGGAGGGTAAATCACGTGCTCAGCGTGAAGTGGAACGCGGCGCCCAGACCGGGCTCGAAAAAGGCCCAGACCCGGCCGCCGTGGCGCATGACGATGCGCTGCACGATGGTCAGACCGATCCCGGTGCCGGCGTATTCGTCTTCGCGGTGCAGGCGCTGGAAGGGGCCAAAGAGCCTGTCCGCCGACGCCATGTCAAAGCCACAACCGTTGTCGCGCACAAAGAAAATGATTTCGCCGTTGAGGGTCTTGCTGCCGACGTCGATGTGGGTGATCTCTTTGCGGGCAGAAAACTTCCAGGCGTTTCGCAGCAGGTTGTCGAGCAGGCTGCGCACCAGGGTCGGATCGGCCATGGCTTCCAGGTTCGGGGCAATCCGCACCTGCGCTACCCGTTCGGGGGCGGCCTCCATGAGCTGGGCGGCGATCTCGCTGGCGATTTCACTGACATTGACCACGCGCAGCTGCATCGGCAGCTGGTTCAGGCGCGACATGTGCAAGAGCGCGTCGATCAGCGCTCCCATGCGTTGGCCCGCGGTCACGATCCGGTTGACCAGATCGATGCTGTCGGCGCCCAGTTCGCTGGCGTGTTCCCGGATCAGTTCCTGGCTGAACCCGACGATGACCCGGACCGGGGAGCGCAGGTCGTGGGCCACCGAGTAGCTGAAGGTCTCCAGTTCCTTGAGGCTCTGTTTCAGCTCGGCGGTGCGCTCGGCCACCAGGTTCTCCAGCCCCTCGTTCAGCAACTTGAGCCGCAGCTCGCTGTTCTTGCGCTCCGAAATGTCCTGCACCACGCCCGTCATGCGCTGGCCGGAGGCGTGGCCCGCGTCGAGCTTGATCCAGCGCGGAGGGACATCTTTGGAAAGGACACGAAACTCTTCGCTGAACCGTTTCAGTTCGGCCAGGCTCTCGTCCAGCCGGGTGGTCACCTCGGCCCGTTCCTCGGCGTCCACGCACGAGAGCAGGTCGTCCCGGGCGTGTGGCTGGTTCAGTGGCCAGCCCAGCAGTTCGGCCGTTCGGGGCGATGCGGTGATGGCCGAGGTGGCCGTGTCCATTTCCAGCACGCCCATGCTCGCAGCCTCCAGGGCCTGTTGCAGCAGCCGCTGGTGGTCCACGAGTTCAACTTCCAGCTTGTGACGCTCGAAGGCCATCTGGATCGTGGCGTGCAGCTCGCGCTCCGAAAAGGGCTTTAGCAGGTACCCATAGGGGCGGGTCTGCCGTGCGCGCTCCAGCGTGGAGTCTTCGGAATACGCGGTGAGGTAGATCACCGGCGCGGAGTGGGTTTCACGCAGCCGGGAGGCCACCTCGATGCCGTCCATGTCGCCCTGGATGTGGATGTCCATCAACACCAGATCGGGCTGGGTCTGAGAGAACATCTCCATGCATTCTTCACCAGAGACCGCAATGGCGGGCACGTCGTAGCCCAGTTGCGCCAGACGCTGTTGCAGGTTGAAGGCAACGATGCTCTCGTCTTCGACCACCAGGATGCGGGAGGGTCTGTTCATGTTTTTCGCTCCAGTGGAAAACGCAAGGTGAAGCAGGTGGGACCACTGCGCTGCACGTCCAGCCGGCCATGGAGCTGGCGCGTGAGCAACTGGACCAGCTGCAGGCCGAGTGAACCGCTGCGTTCGAGGTTCTGATGCTCGGGAATGCCGAGACCATCGTTGCTGATGGCGAGTTCGATGTGGTGGTTGTCGTCCTGGCGCATGAGCACGCGGACCGTGCCGCACTGCCCGGACGGAAAGCCGTGCTTGAGCGCGTTGCTCACCAGTTCGTTGACGATGAGGCCACAGGGGATCGCTTCGTTGATGGGCAGCTTGACCTGGTTGGCTTCGATCACCATGGCCACGTGCCCGGTCACCATGCCGTAGGAGTCCATCAGATTGGGCATCAGCTCACCCAGAAACTGCTGAAAGTCGACTTGGGCGAAGTCGTGCGACTGGTACAGGGTCTGGTGGATCATCGACATCGACCGGATCCGGTTCTGGCTGTCACGCAACATGGCCACGAGATCCGGGTCCTTGATCTTGAGCGCCTGCAGGTCGAGCAGGCTGTGGATCACCTGCAGGTTGTTCTTGACGCGGTGGTGCACTTCTTCCAGCAGCAGTTCTTTTTCCTGCAGGGCGTCGTGGATGCGCTTCTCGTTTTGCTTGCGTTCGCTCAGGTCCAGAATCACCGACAGGATCATCGGGCCTTCGCCGGTGTCGACCGGGTTGATGCCGATCTCCACCGGAAACTCGCTGCCGTCCTTGCGCAGGCCGCTGAGGTCACGGCCGGCGCCCATGGGGCGGGCGGTGGCTTCGGACTGGAAGCCCCGGCGGTAACCCGGATGCGCATGGCGGTAACGCTCGGGCACCAGAACCTCGACCGGTTGCCCCAGCAGCTCTTCGCTGGTGTAGCCGAAGGTGGACTCGGCCAGCCGGTTCAGGCGCGTGATCACACCCTGCTGGTTGACCACCACCATGGCGACCGGTATGCGGTCAAAAGCCTGCCCAAGGTACTCGTCCAGCTGGATGTGTTTGACGCTCATTGCCAATATTCGGAAAGGTCATTGCCTCACCGCCTGCCCTGAAACAACGCGGCCCTGCGGCGCAGCATAAGCCCGAATCGACAACACCGCACGTGGAAGAACCCTTGTCCGCACGTGATGTGCGGGACCCTGAATACAAACAGCCTCGTTGTGGGACTCAGGCGCCGAGAAGGTAGTCCAGCTCTTGCTGGCTGAAGCCCGCTGCGCGCCGGGCCGCGTCGTTGAACGGTGGCTTCAGTCTGGGCGCGTTGTGCGTGCGCGAGAGCACGCGGTAGTGCGCCAGCGGGTCCAGGCCCTGCTGCGCGCAGAGCCAGCCGTACCAGTGGTTGCCGATGGCGACATGACCGATCTCGTCGCGCAGGATCACGTCGAGGATCTCGACGGTGCGCAGGGCTGCGGGGGTGCTGACCTTGCGCAGGCGGGTCTGGATCAGCGGGGTGGCGTCGAGCCCGCGCGCTTCGAGCGTGCGCGGCACCAGCGCCATGCGCGCGGTGATGTCGTGTTGCGTCTTCACGCACATTTCCCACAGGCCGTCGTGCGCGGGGAAGTCGCCGTAGTGGTAGCCCAGGCTTTGCAGGTGCGTGTGCAGCAGGTCGAAATGCGTGGCCTCTTCCGCGGCCACGCACAGCCAGTCGCGGTAGAAGTCGACGGGCATGCCGGCGAAGCGCCAGACCGCATCGAGCGCCAGGTTGATGGCGTTGAATTCGATGTGGCAGACCGCGTGCAACAGTGCGGCCAGACCCTCGGTGCTGAAGGGTGATCGGTGCGGCACGTCCATGGGCGGCACCAGGGCGGGTCGCTCCGGCCTGCCCGGCAGGGGTGCGCCGGGCACGGGATCCAGGGGGGCGTTGGGGCGCAGGGCTTCGAGGCATCGATCCGCATCGGCGCAGTCGCCCAGGGCGGCCCACAGCGCCAGAGCCGCGCGGGCCTTGTCGCCCGGGTCGGGGATGCAGAGCGTGTGCAAGGCGCGTTCCCTCAGGCTGGTGCCGGGCATGTCGGAAGGGGGGCGGTCATCGGGGCGCTGCATCCCTACAATTCTAGGTTTCGCGTGTGGCCCCCTGGGCACCGCAACAACAACCAGGATTGGAGACACCCGGCATGGCGATCTATGAACTCGATGGCGTGGCGCCGCGCGTGGCCGATTCGGCCTGGGTAGCCGAGAATGCGTTGGTGATCGGGGAGGTGAGCCTGGGCGAGCACGCGAGCGTGTGGTTCGGCACCACGGTGCGCGGCGACACGGCCACCATCACCATCGGCACCGGCAGCAACATCCAGGACGGCAGCGTGCTGCACGCCGACGACGGGCTGCCCCTGACCATCGGCGCCCATGTCACCGTGGGCCATCAGGTGATGCTGCACGGCTGCACCGTCGGCGACGAATCGCTGATCGGCATCGGCGCCATCGTGCTCAACGGCGCAAAGATCGGCAAGAACTGCCTGGTGGGTGCGGGCGCGCTGGTGACCGAGGGCAAGGAATTTCCCGATGGCTCCATGATCATCGGCAGCCCGGCCAAGGTGGTGCGCCAGCTCACACCCGAGCAGATCGAAGGCTTGCGCCAGAGCGCGAAACACTATGTCGAGAACGCGGAGCGCTTCAGGCGCGGCTTGAAAAAGATCGGTTGACCCCGATCTGCCAGCGTTGACCGAATCGAAAGAACCCCTTGTCCGAACTCCACAAATTCATGTTTGAAGGTCTGCCGGTGCGCGGCATGCTGGTGCGCCTGACCGGTGCCTGGACCGATATCCTGCAGCGGCGCGAGCAGGCGGGCGGCTATCCCGCGGCGGTGCAGGAACTGTTGGGCGAGATGACTGCCGCGGCCACGCTGATGCAGGCCAACATCAAGTTCAATGGCGCGCTGGTCATGCAGATCATGGGCGACGGTCCGGTGAAGCTCGCCGTGGCCGAGGTGCAGCCCGACCTGAGCCTGCGCGCCACGGCCACGGTGTTGGGCGAGGTGGCGGCCGATGCGCCGCTCTCACACATGGTCAACGTGAACAACGCGGGCCGCTGCGCCATCACGCTCGACCCGAAGGACCGCCCGCCGGGCCAGCAGCCCTACCAGGGCGTGGTGCCGCTGTTTGGTGACCGCCACGAGAAGCTGGAAAAGCTCAGCGAGGTGATCGAACACTACATGCTGCAGAGCGAGCAGCTCGACACGCGTCTGGTGCTCGCCGCCAACGACAAGGTGGCGGCGGGCCTGCTGATCCAGCGCCTGCCGCTGCAGGGAGAGGCCAACCTGGCCGGAGCCGGTGCGGTGGCCAGCGACGAAGACCAGATCGGCCTGAACGAGGATTACAACCGCATCGCCATCCTGGCCGCCAGCCTCAAACGCGAGGAACTGCTGGAGCTGGACGCCGACACCATCCTGCGCCGCCTGTTCTGGGAAGAAGACCTGCGCCGTTTCGAACCCCTCGTGGACGACGAAGGGCCGCGTTTCGCCTGCACCTGCTCGCGCGAGCGCGTGAGCAGCATGCTGCGCAGCCTGGGCCGCGACGAGATCGAATCGATCATCGCCGAGCAGGGTCAGGTGGAGGTGGGCTGCGACTTCTGCGGCGCGCAGTACCGGTTCGATCCGGTGGACGCGGCGCAGGTGTTTTTGCAGCCGCACGCGCAGCCGCCCGCCACGCCCAATCTTCAGTGAGCGGCGGGCCGGGTCAGGTCGTCGCGCGCAGCCGCCGCGCGCCCTGGCCCAGCGTGTCGAGGACGTCGAAACAAGCCCCCATGGTGTGGTAATCCACCTTGCCTGCGGGGCTTTTTTCGTCACTGATCTTGGTGTTGTCGGCGCGCAGGATGCGCCACCAGGCACCGTGTTGATGGTCCACGAAATGCTGCCAGGCGTAGGCCCACAGGCGGTCGTAGTCGGCCCAGTAGCGTGCCTCGCCGGTTGTCTGGGCCAGGCGCGCTGCCGTGGCCAGCGACTCGGCCTGGACCCAGAAATACTTGTCGCTGTCGCAGACGCTGCCGTCGGGCGCGAAGCCGTAGAACAGGCCGCCGTGTTCGGCATCCCACGACTTCGCCATCGCGGTGTCAAAGAAAAACCGGGCGCGCGGCGGGTGGTCGGCGCGTGGACGGCGCTGATCGAGCAGCAGCAGGAGCTTGGCCCATTCGGTCAGGTGGCCGGGCTGGAAACCCCAGGGGCGGAAGATGTTGCTCTTGTCGTCCTTGTTGTAGTCCCAGTCGACCGACCAGTCGGCGCGGTAGTGCTCCCACACCAGGCCATCGGCCAGCGCCGCCTGGCGGATGCAGATGTGGTCGGCCAGCCGCTCGGCACGGACCAGGTAGCGGATCTCGCCCGTGGCGTCGAAGGCGGCGAGCAGTGCCTCACACAGGTGCATGTTGGCGTTCTGGCCCCGGTAGCCGCTGAGTACCCCGTCGGGGCCGATCTCGTCGGCGTAGAGGCCGTGGTCCGGCTCCCAGAAACGCTGCTCCAGCAGTTCGAAGGTCTCGGCGATGCCAGCGTGTGCCTCGGGCAGTCCGGCCATGAAGGCCTGGGCGTGCGCCAGCAGCACGAAGGCCAGGCCGTAGGCGTGCTGGGTGCCGTCGAGCGCGCTCTTTTTTCCGTCGCGCCAGTCCAGCAGCCAGGTGTAGCCACCGCTTTGGGGGTCGCGGTGCACGCGGCGCAGGAAGTCGAAGGCGTGGGCCAGTGTCTGGCGGTGCGAGGCATCGGCCCCCGAGCGCACGGCCATGGCGTAGGTGACGACGAAGCGGGTGCTGCTGACCAGGTGGCGGGTGTGGCGGTCGTAGACCTCGCCGTTGTCGCGGAAAAAATGGAACAGTCCACCGCTGGGGTCGATGGCCCGCGGGTGGTAGAAGGCCATGCAGTCGCGCACGTGCGCGCGCAGGAAATCGGGTGAGCGGAAGTCGGGCAAGGGTTGTGCCGGGATCATGGTGGCGGGTCCCTGGTGTGATCGGTGGTCAGAAGCTGGCTGAACAGGCGGTGTTCGCAGTCCGGGTCGCTGCAACTGTCGCAGACCCAGCGGCCCCGGCCCAGACGCAGCGCCGGATCGTCGGCCAGCAGTTGCCGCCCGAGGTGCTTGCCGATGGCCCTCAAGGCTTGCTGCAGGCGCTGAGGGCCTTTTCCATAGATCGTCTGGTAGCGCACGCCGGCGATCTGCAGCTCGCGCCGCAGCACGGCGTCGGTGGCGTCGCGCACGGCCGGGCCGTCGCGAAACAGGCCGTCGGCGACCCAGGGCAGGTCCAGCCCCATCAGCAGCGTCAGGCCGTAGCCGCGCTGTTCGGCCCGGGCGACGGGTAGCAGCGAGGTGTCGTTGAAGTACAGCTCGCTGTAGGCAGCGATCACGAGGGAGGTGGTGTCGGCCACCACGAGCTCCACACCATGCTGGCTGGCAGCCTGCGCGATGAGCGCTGTCTGCTCGGCCGCGCGAGCGGACTGTTCATCGGCGCGCGGCGCGCGACCCATGGTCTCGCACCAGTGCCGGAGTTGTTCGGCAACGAGTGCGGTGGGGATGTGGAGCACGTCGTTGAGGTGCCGGCACAGTGCCTGCGCCAGGTCGGACTTGCCGGTGGATTCACCACCCAGCAGCGTGATCGTCGTGGCCACGGGCGGGGCGTTCAACGACGTGTTGTAGCGGATGATGCGCGAAAGACGCTCGGCCGCTCAGGGCCGGGTCTGTGCGATCTGGACAAAGACCTCGTTGGGCTTGACCATGCCCAGGTTTTGCCGGGCCAGCTCTTCCACCATGTCCAGGCCCTCCTGCAGGTCGCGCACCTCGCTGGCCAGCTGGTCGTTGCGCAGTGTGGCCTCGCGGTTGCTGCGCTCCAGCCTGGCCAGTTCCTGCTTCATGCCCGCCACCGTGGGCACGCTGCCCCGGCCGAACCAGAGCTGCGCGTGCAGCACAAGCAGCAGCGTGATCAGCAGGGCGGGGATGAAGCGTGAACCCATGGTGGCAGGAGTCTATCGGTGCAAGAGGCCCGCAGACATCACTTCAAGTTGTAAAAGGCGGCGCGACCCGGGTACACGGCCACTTCGCCCAGGTCTTCTTCGATGCGCAGCAGCTGGTTGTACTTGGCCATGCGGTCCGAGCGCGACAGCGAGCCGGTCTTGATCTGGCCGGCGTTGGTGCCAACGGCGATGTCGGCGATGGTGCTGTCTTCGGTCTCGCCCGAACGGTGCGAGATCACGGCGGTGTAACCCGCGCGCTTGGCCATCTCGATGGCAGCAAACGTTTCGGTCAGCGTGCCGATCTGGTTGATCTTGATCAGGATCGAGTTGGCAATGCCCTTGTCGATGCCTTCTTTCAGGATCTTGGTGTTGGTGACGAACAGGTCGTCGCCCACGATCTGCACCTTCTTGCCCAGGCGGTCGGTCATGAGCTTCCAGCCATCCCAGTCGCCTTCGGCCATGCCGTCTTCGATGCTGATGATGGGGTACTTGTCGACCCAGTTGGCCATCATGTCGGTCCATTCCTGGGCGGTCAGGCTCATGCCTTCGCCGGCCAGCTGGTACTTGCCATCCTTGTAGAACTCGGAAGCGGCGCAGTCCAGGCCCAGGGCGATCTGTTCACCGGCCACGAAGCCGGCCTTGTCGATGGCTTCCAGGATCATCTGGATCGCGGCTTCGTGGTTTTCCACGTTGGGGGCAAAACCGCCTTCGTCGCCCACCGCCGTGCTGATGCCGCGGTCGTGCAGGATCTTCTTCAGCGCATGGAACACCTCGGCGCCGTAGCGCAGGGCTTCGCGGAAGCTCGGCGCCCCCACGGGGATGATCATGAACTCCTGGATGTCGAGGTTGTTGTTGGCGTGTTCGCCGCCGTTGATGACGTTCATCATGGGCACGGGCATCTGCACCGCGCTCATGCCACCGAAATAGCGGTACAGCGGCAGGCCGGCTTCTTCAGCGGCAGCGCGGGCCACGGCCATGGACACCGCGAGCAGGGCGTTGGCACCCAGGCGACCCTTGTTGTCGGTACCGTCGAGGTCGATCAGGGTCTTGTCCAGGAAGGCCTGCTCGGACGCGTCGAGGCCCAGCACGGCTTCGGAGATTTCGGTGTTGATGTGTTCGACGGCTTTCAAGACGCCTTTGCCAAGGTAGCGGCTCTTGTCGCCGTCGCGCAGTTCGATGGCTTCGCGGCTGCCGGTGGAGGCGCCCGACGGCACGGCCGCACGGCCCATCACACCGCTCTCCAGCAGCACGTCGCATTCGACGGTGGGGTTGCCACGGCTGTCCAGCACTTCGCGGCCGACGATATCAACGATTGCACTCATGTTTTCAACCTTTGGATCAACAAAACAAAAAAGATGAGGACGCTCAGACGCCCTCGACAGCAAACATGCGGATCGAGCCCGCGCCTTCCCGCAACTGGCGGGCATGGGTATAGGTTTCGGAGTGGTAGTAGGCCTGCGCGGTGGCCAGGTCCTTGAACTTGAGCACGACCACACGCTGCGGATGCCAGTCGCCTTCGAGGGGCTCGACGCGACCGCCGCGGACCAGCGCCTCGGCGCCAAATTCCGTCATGGCGCGCGAACTCCATTCGCGGTAGACCTTCATCTGTTCTTCGTTGGTGACGGTCACTTCCGCAATGATGTACGCGCAAGGTGTTGAACCTTCGCCCTCACGGGCTGCGGTGCGAGCTTGCTTGGGGCGGTCCGGCGCTTCGCTCATTGGAAGTTGTTCTCCAGCAGTGGCGTTTTCTTGACAACGGCATCGAGCGCCACCAGTGTTTCGAGCAGCGCCTTCATGTGCTTGAGCGGCACGGCATTGGGGCCGTCCGACCAGGCCTCGGCGGGCTTGGGATGGGTTTCCATGAACAGGCCCGCGACCCCGGCGGCCACACCCGCACGGGCCAGAACCGGCACCATCTCGCGGGCACCGCCACTGACCGAGCCCAGGCCGCCTGGCTTCTGCACCGAGTGGGTCACGTCGAACACCACGGGCGCGCCGGACTTGCGCATCTCGGCCAGGCTGGTCATGTCGGCTACCAGGTTGTTGTAGCCAAAACTCACGCCACGTTCGCAGGCCAGGAAACGGTCTTCGGACAGGCCGGCTTCCCTTGCAGCATCGCGGGCCTTGTCGATCACGTTTTTCATGTCCCAGGGCGCGAGGAACTGGCCCTTCTTGATGTTCACCGGCTTGCCCGACTGCGCCACAGCACGGATGAAATCGGTCTGGCGGCACAGAAAGGCAGGCGTCTGCAACACGTCCACCACGCTGGCCACTTCGGCCACGTGCGAGGTGTCATGCACGTCGGTCAGGATGGGCAACTGCAGCTGGCGGCGCACCTCATCGAGGATCTTCAGACCCGCCTCCAGGCCCACGCCGCGCTGGCTGGTGCCCGAAGAGCGGTTGGCCTTGTCGAACGAGCCCTTGTAGATCAGCGGAATGCCCAGCGCCGAGCAGGCCTCCTTGAGCTGGCCGGCGACGTCGATGGACATCTGCAGCCCTTCGATCGAGCAGGTGCCGGCGATCAGGAAAAAGCGCTGGTCCAGACCGACATCGAATCCGCAGAGTTTCATGAGGGCGTTCCGTTACGCAGCAAGGGCTGCCTGGCGGCTGTGCTGGTGTTCCACCGCGGCCTTGACGAAGGCGTTGAAGAGGGGGTGTCCGTTCCAGGGCGTGGACTTGAACTCGGGGTGGAACTGCACGCCGATAAACCAGGGGTGCACAGCCTTGGGCAGCTCGACGATTTCGGTCAGTTGCTCGCGCTGGGTGAGCGCGGAGATCACCAGGCCGGCCTTGCGCAAGCGTTCGAGGTAGTTGACGTTGGCTTCGTAGCGGTGGCGGTGGCGCTCGGTGACCACGTCGCCGTAGATGCTGTGGGCCAGGGTGCCGCTCTCGACGTCGGAGCTCTGGGCGCCCAGGCGCATGGTGCCACCCAGATCGGAGCTCGCGCTGCGTGTCTGGATGCTGCCATCGGCGTCCTTCCATTCGGTGATCAGGGCGATCACCGGGTGCGGGGTGGCCGGGTCGAACTCGGTGCTGTTGGCACCTGCGAGGCCGGCCACGTGGCGGGCGTACTCGATGGTGGCCACCTGCATGCCCAGGCAGATGCCGAGGTAAGGCACCTTGTGTTCGCGGGCGAAGCGGGCGGTGTTGATCTTGCCCTCGACGCCGCGCTGGCCAAAGCCGCCCGGCACGAGGATGGCGTCGTACTGAGCGAGCTTGTCCGCGGCGTCGGCGCCTTCCATGGTCTCGGAGTCGACGTGATCGATCTTCACGCGCACATGGTTACGCATGCCGGCGTGGCGCAGCGCTTCGTTGACCGACTTGTAGCTGTCGGACAGGTCGACGTACTTGCCGACCATCGCGATGCAGACCTCGCCTTGCGGGTGTTCGGTTTCGTGCACCAGGCTGTCCCAGCGCTTGAGGCTGGTGGGGGGTGTATTCAGGCGCAGCTTGTCGCAGATCAGGCCGTCCAGGCCCTGCTCGTGCAGCATGCGTGGCACCTTGTAGATGGTGTCCACGTCCCACATGCTGATCACACCCCACTCGGGCACGTTCGTGAACAGCGAGATCTTGGCGCGTTCTTCTTCCGGGATGCGGCGGTCGGCGCGGCAGAGCAGGGCGTCCGCCTGGATGCCGATCTCGCGCAGCTTCTGCACCGTGTGTTGCGTGGGCTTGGTTTTCAGCTCGCCAGCGGCGGCGATCCAGGGCAGGTAGGTCAGGTGCACGAAGGCCGTGTTGTTCGGGCCCATGCGCAGGCTCATCTGCCGCACGGCCTCCAGGAAGGGCAGGGACTCGATGTCGCCCACGGTGCCACCGATCTCGACAATGGCCACGTCCACCGCGTCGGGTGTGCCGATGCCGGCACCGCGCTTGATGAATTCCTGGATTTCGTTGGTGACGTGCGGGATCACCTGCACCGTCTTGCCGAGGTAGTCGCCGCGGCGTTCCTTCTCCAGCACCGACTGGTAGATTTTCCCGGTGGTGAAGTTGTTGGTCTTCTTCATGCGCGTTTCGATGAAACGCTCATAGTGGCCGAGGTCCAGGTCGGTTTCGGCGCCGTCGTCGGTGACGAAGACCTCGCCGTGCTGGAAGGGCGACATGGTGCCCGGATCCACGTTGATGTACGGGTCGAGCTTGATGAGGGTGACGTTGAGGCCGCGCGATTCGAGGATCGCAGCCAGGGAAGCAGAAGCGATGCCCTTGCCCAGGGAGGACACCACACCGCCGGTGACGAACACAAATTTGGTCATGTCTCGGGCGAGCCGGTCGCTCGCAGGAGGTGGAAATGCCGATTATAGAGGGCACCCCACGGACCAGGCCGGCCTCCGGCCCGATGGGACCGGGCCGACCGACCGTCTGAGAACGCTCAGTTGTTGGCGCGCACGCGCAACCTGAAGTTGCGGGACAGCGAACCCTTGTTGCCGTTGACACTGGCCGTCGCCGTGATCTGGAATTCGTGGTCCTGGGCGCTGTGGTTGTCGTAGCAATTCGGAAAGCCCGTGCAGCTCTGGGTGATCAGGCCGGTGTCTGCCTGGATCCGGAGGTTGCTGGTCAGGCTCGCGACCTCGGCCGCGCCAACGTTCACGCCCGTGACCTTGAAGCTGTAGCTCAGGGTGTGCCCAGCCGGCACGCTGGCCGAGGTGTCGATGGCCCATTTCGATTCGGTGCGGTTGTTGGCCGCATACGCCGGATTTCGTGGCCCGAAATCGGCCTCGTTGCCCACAAAGTAACTGCCGTCGGCCTTGAGCTTGTCCAGCGGGAAGTAGCTGTCGCTGTCAATGAACGCCAGATTGGGCAAGGGCGACCCGGTCGGGGTGACCTCGGCGTCATCCGATCCGCCGCCGCAGGCAGCCTGTGTCACGAGGGCGGCGCAAAGGCCCATGGTCCGAAGTGCGGGAGCGATACGCATGGCGGTGTCTGTTGGTCTGGTTGATGTGGCAGGTGGGATTATCACTGCGGTTCGCAGTGATGCGGGCGCAAGGCCTATCGGGGGCATTGTGCCTGCAAGCGCTGGTCAAAACCGCATACAAACTGATACATTGAAGCCATGAACGACCTCGCCGGAAAACACATCGTCCTGGGCCTCTCGGGCGGCATCGCCTGCTACAAGGCGGCCGAGTTCTGTCGCACCCTGATCAAGGAGGGCGCCTCGGTGCAGGTGGTCATGACGGAGGCGGCCGAGCAGTTCATCACGCCGGTCACGATGCAGGCGCTGTCGGGTCGTCCGGTGTTCACTTCGCAGTGGGACCAGCGCACATCCGGTGGCTCGGACAACAACATGCCGCACATCAACCTCAGCCGCGAGGCGGATGCGATCCTGGTGGCGCCGGCCAGTGCCGATTTCATGGCCAAGCTGTTGCATGGCCGGGCCGATGACCTGCTCAGCCTGATGTGTCTGGCGCGTCCACTGGAGAAAGTGCCTCTGATCCTCGCGCCGGCCATGAACCGCGAGATGTGGGCGCACCCGGCCACGCAGCGCAACGTGGCGCAGTTGCGCGACGACGGCACCACCGTGCTGGATGTCGGGGTGGGCGATCAGGCTTGTGGCGAAACGGGCGATGGCCGCATGCTGGAGTCCGAAGAACTGCTGTACGAGCTGGTGCGATTCTTCACGCCCAAGGTGCTGGCGGGCCAGCAGGTGCTGGTGAGCGCCGGCCCCACTTACGAGGCCATCGACCCGGTGCGCGGCCTGACCAACCTCTCCAGCGGCAAGATGGGCTTTGCCATTGCGCGCGCGGCGCACGAAGCGGGCGCTCACGTGACCCTGGTGGCCGGACCGGTGAGCCTGCCCACGCCGCGTGGGGTGGGGCGCATCAATGTGAAGTCGGCGCTGAACATGCAGAAAACGCTCAATGTGCTGAGCCAGACCGCGACCGTGTTCGTTTCGGCCGCCGCCGTGGCCGACTGGCGCCCCGCCGAGTCGGCCAGCGAAAAGATCAAGAAGGACGGCAGCGGCCGGGTACCCACCCTGTCCTTTGTCGAAAATCCGGACATCCTGGCAGGCATTGCATCGGGCGCCCGGGCCCTGAACCACCAGCTGTTCTGTGTGGGTTTTGCCGCCGAGAGCCACGACCTGCTGGCGAACGCGCAGGCCAAGCGCAAGCGCAAGGGCGTGCCGTTGCTGGTGGGCAATATCGGGCCCGACACCTTTGGTCAGGACGACAACGCCCTGCTGCTGGTGGATGCACAAGGCACGACCGATCTGCCCAAGGCTTCCAAGCTGCAGCTCGCGCGCCAGCTCGTGGCCGAGATCGCACGGCGCCTGCCGACCTGACCCTGTCGCCGGGCCGCTTGCCTGCCTGGCTGTTCCGGTCTTATGATCAAGAATAAGCACATGCTTATTTGATGATTCGAAAGACAGGAGACAACCCATGAAGCAGCCGACCTCACCGGCGGACGCCGGCAACGCCCTCAACCCACACGCGACCGAACGCAGCCGCCGCGCGTGGCTTCGCATGATGGGGGGCGCGGGGCTGGGGGTGGCCGGACTGGCCCTGGTTCCTGAGGTGAGGCTGTTTGCCCAGCAGGTGCACGAGTTCATCGAAGGGCCGCCGGTACCCGATGTGAAACCCGAGCAGCTGTCGCCACACGTCTGGATGGTATACGCCAAAGAGGGCTTTCCGACGCAGGAGAACCAGGGGCTGATGGCCAGCATCATCTTCGCCATCACCCAGAAGGGCGTGGTGGTGCTGGACACCGGGGCTTCGGTGCAGATCGGCCAAATGGCGATCCGCATGATCAAGACCGTGACGCCCAAGCCGGTGATCGCGGTCTTCAACAGCCACTACCACGGCGACCACTGGCTGGGCAACCAGGCCTTTGCCGAAACCTATGGCGCCGATCTGCCGATTCACGCGCTGGCCCACACGCGCGACCAGATCGCAGGCAATGAAGGCAATCTCTGGCGCAGCCTGATGGAGCGCTGGACCAACCAGGCGACGCTGGGCACGAAGGTGGTGGCGCCCAACAAGGTGGTCGAACATGGCCAGGTGTTCGACTATGGCGATGTGCAGATCAAACTGCACCACTACGGCCGCGCCCACACGCCGTCCGATCTGTGTTTCGAGATCGTGCAGGACAAGCTGACCTACGTGGGCGACATCGCCATGGCGAACCGCATCGCCAACATGGACGATGGCTCCTACCCCGGTACCTTCAAGTTTTACGACGAGCTGAAGAAGGCGGCGGGCGACCAGCTCTGGCTGCCCGGCCATGGTCGCGGCAGCAAGGATCTGCTCGACACCTATGGCACTTTCATGAAGGGTATCTGGGAACCTTCCGTTCAGGCAGTGAAAGACGGCATTCCGCTGGATGGAGCCAAGACGCTCGTGATGAGCGATCCACGCGTCGCCAGCCGCGCCAAGACCATGGACGGCTTCGACAGCAACATCGGCAAGTACACCAGCCTGGCGTATCTGGAGGCTGAGAAGGAAGCTTTTTAGCTGGGCACACCCCCATCGCTTGCCCAATGCGTGTGGCCGCTCCGCCCCTCAAGGGGCTTTGCCGGGCCGCTGGCATCGCCCCCTTGAGGGGGTCGCGCGCAGCGCGGCAGGGGTGACCCTCTACCTCCACCAGGGCAGCAGCCGCTTCATGGCGGCCACCTCGCCACTGTGATCGCTCGTGTATCCAGGCAACCTGTCCAGTCGCGCCTGCCACGCCTGGCTGCCCAGCAGGGCGAGCAGGCGTTTCACCGCGGGCAGCTCCAGCGCCGACTTCAAACACACCAGCAGGTAGCGCTCATCGGTCAGGGGCACGAAGCCCAGGCCCTGGCTGCGCGCCGCGTATTCGGTGCCCAGGCCCGCATCACCGTCTCCGCTGGCGATCGCCTGCGCCACGGCGGCGTGTGAGCTTTCCACGCGGTCATAGCCCCGCAGATCGATCGGGTCCATGCCGGCCTGCGTCAGCAGTTCTTCGAGCAGTAGGCGGGTGCCTGTGCCTTTGGCGCGGTTGATGAAGCGCGCCTGCAGCCGGGCCACATCGCGCATGTCCCACAGGCGCAGCGGGTTGCCTGGTGCCACCATCAGGCCCTGCGAGCGGCGGGCGAAGCCGATGATCTTGTGGGTGCCCGGTTTGAGCAGCGGGCGATAGGTGCGCGCGCTCAGGCTGGCTGCGTCGGCGAAGGGCTGGGTGTGAAAACCCGCCAACACGCAGCGCCCTTCGTTCAGCGCGCGGATGGCGTCCACGCTGCCACAAAAGCGGATGTCCAGGTGCAGGCCCGTCGCGCCGGCCACCGGGCTGGCGGCGATGTCCTGTAGCTCGTTCAGGGCGTGGTCGTGGCTGGCGTACAGGGTCAGCACTTCGGCGCCCGCTTCGCTGGTTTCGGGCTCGAACGCCAGCGCAAAGGCGCGCTCGAGCTCGGCCCGCAGGCTTTCCATCTGCGGCCCCAGGCGCGCCTGCGCCAGCCGCTCCGCCATCAGCAGGCGCTCGCCGAACGGGCTGAGCAGGGCTGACTGGCCGCGTTCCCACACCAGCAGTTCCTGGCCCAGCTCGGTCTCCCAGGCCTTGAGCTGGCCCCAGACGTGGCGGTACGACAGACCCAGAAAGCGCGCCGCGCCCGAGATGGAACCCCGCTCCCGGACGGCGTGCAGCACGTCCATCATGGTGTTGCGCAGCAGCGCATGGTGGGGCGTGCGGCCCGTGCCCTGGGCCGTGAGCGAATACGAAAGCTCGACCTTTCTCATGGGCGCGAGTGTGCCTCAAGCGCCGTCGCCGCTGGCCTGGCGCCTATGCACGCCGGTTCATACCGCGTCACTACGTACTCTCAAACCCGCGGTGTCCACGTAAGCTCGTCCGCACCATATGAACACCTTTTCCGATAGCGCGGGAACCGCGCTGCAACTGATTCTCTCGGGCGACGCCGGACTCTGGGCCATCGTGCTGCGCTCGCTGGCGGTGAGCGCCACGGCCTGCCTGCTGGCCTGTAGCCTGGGGCTGGCGCTGGGCGCCTGGCTGGGGGTGTCGCGTTTTGCGGGCCGGGGCGTGGTGCTGACGCTGCTCAACACCTTTCTGGCCGTGCCGGCGGTGGTGGTGGGGCTGGTGGTTTATCTGCTGCTCTCGCGCTCGGGGCCGCTGGGTTTTCTGGGCTGGCTGTTCAGCTTTCAGGCCATGGTGCTGGCGCAGGCCATCCTGGTGCTGCCACTGGTCACTGCGCTCACGCGCCAGGTGGTGGAAGACGTCGACCGCAGCCATGGCGAACAGTTGTCGTCGCTCGGCGCCCGCCTGGGCCTGCGCAGCCTGCTGCTGGCCTGGGACGAGCGCTACGCCCTGCTCACGGTGCTGATCACCGCTTTTGGCCGCGCCATCGCCGAGGTGGGCGCGGTGATGATCGTGGGCGGCAACATCGAAGGTTTCACCCGCGTCATGACCACGGCCATCGCGTTGGAAACCAGCAAGGGCGACCTGCCGCTGGCCCTCGGGCTGGGCATCGTGTTGCTGGCCGTGGTGCTGCTGCTCAACAGCCTGGTGGCGCTGCTGCGCCGCTGGCGCGAACACCTGGACGGCGGCGACCTGCGGATGGCCACGACATGAGGATCGCACGTCCCACCGAAGGCAGCGCGGCCGGCGCCACGGTGCGACAGGACACCGTGCTGGAACTGCAGGACGTGAACGTGAGCCTGGGTCCTGCGGCCCAGGTTGAAGCGCTGCGCAACATCACGCTCACCATCGACGCCGGTGAGCGCGTGGCCCTGGTCGGGCCCAACGGCTGCGGCAAGAGCACGCTCTTGCGCGCGCTGCACGGCTTGCTGCCCATCGCCTCGGGAGAGCGGCGTGTGCCTCAGGCCTCGCGCATCGCCATGCTGTTCCAGCGGCCGCACATGCTGCGCATGTCGGTGCGGCGCAACCTGCAGCTCGGCCTGTGGCTCAGTGGCGTGCCCTGGGCGCAGACGCGCGGTCGTGCCCAGCAGGCACTCGTGCGTGTTGACCTTGTTCACCTGGCCGATCGCAATGGCCGCGCGCTCTCGGGCGGGCAGCAGCAGCGCGTGGCGCTGGCGCGCGCCTGGGCGCTGCAGCCCGACGTGTGGCTGCTCGACGAACCCACCGCCAGCCTGGACCCGCACGCCAAGCGCGATGTGGAGGCACTGATCGCCGACTTTGGCGACGAGCTGCCCGCAACCGGACGACGGCCGCCCACGCTGGTGCTGGCCAGCCACAACCTCGGCCAGGTCAAGCGCCTGGCCAGCCGCGTGATCTATCTCGAACAGGGGCGTGTGCTGGCCGATCTGCCGGTGCACGACTTCTTCAACCAGGACCTGCTCGAACAACGTTCGCCGCAGGCCAGCGCTTTTGTCAAAGGAGAAACCACATGAAAGCTTCCCTCTCTTCCCGCCGCACCGTCGTGCGCCTGCTGGCCGCGGCCGGCTTCGTCACTGCCGGCCTGCTCGGCAGCACCGCCGTGCTGGCGCAAAGCAGCATCGTCGTGGCGTCCACCACGTCCACCGAGCAGTCGGGCCTGTTCAGCTACCTGTTGCCCGAGTTCAAGAAGGCCAGCGGGATTGACGTGAAGGTGGTGGCGCTGGGCACCGGCCAGGCGATCGACATGGCGCGCCGTGGAGATGCCGACGTGCTGTTCGTGCACGACAAGGTGGCCGAAGAAAAATTCGTGGCCGACGGCTTTGCCGCGAAGCGCCAGGAGGTCATGTACAACGACTTCGTGCTGATCGGTCCCAAGGCCGACCCGGCGGGCACCAAGGGCAGCGACATCGTGGCCGCACTCAAGAAGGTCGCCACCGCCAATGCGCCCTTCATCTCGCGCGGCGACAAGAGCGGCACGCATGCGGCCGAGCTGCGCTTCTGGAAGATGACCGGTACCGACGCCAACAAGGGTTCGGGCTACAAAGAATGCGGCTGCGGCATGGGCCCGGCCCTCAACATCGGTGCCAGCAGCGGCGCCTATGTGCTGGCCGACCGCGGCACCTGGCTCAACTTCAAGAACCGCGCCGACATGGTGGTGCTGGTCGAAGGCGACAAGCGCCTGTTCAACCAGTACGGCGTGATGCTCGTGAGCGCAGCCAAGCACCCGCAGGTGAAAACCGCCGAAGGCCAGAAGTTCGTCGACTGGGTGACGGGCCCAGCCGGGCAGGCCGCGATTGCAGGCTACAAGATCGGTGGTGAGCAGCTGTTCTTCCCGAATGCCGCAGCAACCGCTCGCTGACCTCACCCCATGGCTCTGTACGCTGACGGCGTGAGGCCCACCGATTTGCGGAACTGGCGTGTGAACGAGGCCTGGTCGGCGTAGCCACACGCCAGGGCAATCTCGCTGATCGGATCGCGCGAATGGCGCAAGAGGTCGCACGCCCGCTCGATGCGCGCCCGAAGCACGTATTGACCCGCCGTCACACCAAACAGGCCGCGGATGCGCTGGTCCAGCTGAAACACCGAAAGACCGGCCAGGGCGGCGAGTTCTTCCAGCGGCAGCGGTGAGTCCAGGTGCCGTGCGACGTGCTCGATGGCGCGCGACACCGCAGCGGCCTCCTTCGTTGAGCCCATGGGCTGCTGGATGTCGCGCGACAAGCCGGCCAGCCCGACGATCCGGCCTTGCGGGTCGGTGACCGCGACCTTCCAGGTGAGGCACCAGCCCGGTTTCCGGTTGCCGTACAGGTGCAGCTCCAGCTGAGCCTTGATCGCGGGGCCGCCTTGCAGGATGCGCTGGTCCTGTTGCGAATACCCGGACCCCAGCGGGAGCGGGAACACCTGTTCCGCTGTCTTGCCGATCAACTCTGACTTGTGCTCGAAGCCGCAGCGCCCGACCAAGGTGTGGTTGACTGCCGTGTAGCGCCCTTGCCTGTCTTTCAGAAAGAACACGGTGTCGGGCACGTGGTCGAACAGCAGGTCGCCCCGGAAGAACCCGTGGTCGATCAGGAGCCCTGGTGACAGGGGCGATGGCAGAGAAACATCCATGGCATTCAGGGGCCGACTGTTTGTGCAATTTCCCCAGTCGGCACCCCACTTTCCGACAAGACGTGGCGCGCCCAAACTGCGAGACTGCCGGCAGCTTAACAGTCACTTGAACGGAGCATCCCACCCATGAAACGGAATATCTTCAGCGGCACGATTCCCGCCTTGATGACCCCTTGCACGACCGACCGTCAACCGGACTTTGACGCCCTGGTCAGCACCGGCCGCGACCTCATTGAGGCCGGCATGTCGGCCCTGGTGTACTGCGGTTCCATGGGCGACTGGCCCCTGTTGAGCGACGAGCAGCGCATGGAAGGCGTCGAGCGGCTGGTGCGCGCACGTCTGCCCGTGATCGTGGGCACCGGGGCGCAGAACACGGCCCGTGCCAGCGCGCTGGCCGCGCACGCCTAGGCCTGCGGCGCCAAAGGGCTGATGATCATTCCCCGCGTGCTGTCGCGCGGCAACTCGGCGGCGGCCCAGCGCGCGCACTTTGCCGACATCCTGACCGCGGCGGTCGACCTGCCCAGCGTGATCTACAACAGTCCCTACTACGGCTACGAGACCAAGGCCGACCTGTTCTTCGACCTGCGCTCGCGCTTTCCCCACCTGATCGGCTTCAAGGAATTCGGCGGCGCGGCCTCGCTGCGCTACGCAGCGGAGCACATCACCTCGCGCGATGCGGGCGTGACGCTGATGGTCGGGGTGGACACGCAGGTGTTCCACGGCTTCGTCAACTGCGGCGCGAAAGGCGCCATCACCGGCATCGGCAACGTGCTGCCCAAGGAAGTGCTGCAACTGGTGGCCCTGTGCGAGCAGGCGGCCGGCGGCGACGTGCTGGCCCGTCAGCGCGCGCAAGAGCTGGAGGCGGCGCTGGCGGTGCTGTCGTCTTTTGACGAAGGCGTGGACCTGGTGCTGTACTTCAAGCACCTGATGGTGCTGCAGGGTCACGCGGAATATGCCCTGCACTTCAACCCCAGCGATGCGCTGTCGGACAGCCAGAAGCACTACGCCACCCGCCAGTTCGAGCTCTTCAAGCGCTGGTACGCCAGCTGGCCGGGGAGGGCCTGACCATGGCACCGAACACGACGCGGATCGAGATGCAGGTCATCGACTCCCACACCGAGGGTGAGCCCACGCGCCTGGTGGTGGCCGGCGGACCACCGCTGGGCAACGGCTCTTTGAGCGAACGCAAAGCCCTCTTTGCCCGCGACTTCGACCACTACCGCGTGCTGGCGGCCAACGAACCGCGCGGCTACGACGCGGTGGTCGGCGCCTTGTTGTGCGAGCCGGTGGACAGCAGCTGCGCCGCCGGCCTGATCTTCTTCAACAACACCGGCTACCTGGGCATGTGCGGCCACGGCACCATCGGCGCCGCCGTCACGCTCGCCCACCTGGGCCGCATCGAGCCCGGCGTGCACCGCTTCGAGACACCGGTCGGCGTGGTCAGCGTGGAGCTGCAGTCCGCCAACGAAGTGACGATCCAGAACGTCGAGAGCCAGGTCTTCCGGCGCGATGTGGCGATCGACGTACCCGGCCTGGGGCGGATCGTGGGCGACGTCGCCTGGGGCGGCAACTGGTTCTTCCTGTGCCACAGCACCCCCTGCGAACTCTCGCTGCAGAACATCGGCGAACTCACCCGCCAGGCCGAGGCCGTGAAGATGACGCTGGTGCGCGACGGCATCACCGGGCGCGACGGCGCCGAGATCGACCACATCGAGTTCTTCGGCCCCGCCTTGGCCGCCGACGCGCACAGCCGCAACTTCGTGCTGTGCCCCGGTGGCGCCTACGACCGCTCCCCTTGCGGCACCGGCACCAGCGCCAAGCTGGCCTGCCTGGCCGCGGCCGGCAAGCTCCAGCCGGGTGAGACCTGGGTGCAGGAAAGCGTGATCGGCAGCCGCTTCGAGGCCAGCTACCAGGCCACGGCGCATGGCGTCATCCCCAGCATCACCGGTCGCGCCTACGTCACCGCCGAAGCGCGGCTGATCGCCGACCCGGCCGATCCCTTGCTGCCGGCGGCGTTTCGCTCGGCACTCTGACCTCAACTGACGCATGACATCAGGCACCCATCCCGAGTCCGCCAGCACCGATGTGGCGGTGGTGGGCGCCGGCATCATCGGCCTCTCGGTGGCGATGCACCTGGTGGCCCAGGACCGTTCGGTGCTGTTGATCGACCGCAAAGGCATTGCCCAGGAAACCAGTGCCCAGAACGCCGGCGCGCTGGCCTTTTCCGACATCCTGCCCCTGGCCTCGCCGCGCATCCTGCGGCAGGCGCCGCGCTGGTTGCTCGACCCGCTGGGGCCGCTGGCCATCCGCCCGGGTTACGCGCTCCAGATGCTGCCCTGGTTGTTGCGCTTCGGCCTGGCCAGCCGGCCCTCGGCCTACCGCGCGAGCCTGCAGGCCCAGACACAGCTGATGCGGCTGGCCGCGCCCGCGTTTCACGCCATGCTGGCGCGAGCGAAGGCTTCGCACATGATCCGCCAGGACGGCTCCTTGCAGGTCTATGAAAGCGATGCGGAGTTCCGCGCTAGCCTCGCGGGCTGGCAGCTGCGCGCCGAAGCGGGCATCGCCTTCGAGCACGTGAAAGGCGAGCGGCTGCGTGAGCTGCAACCGGGCCTGGCCAGCGCCATCATCGCGGGCACCTTCGTGCCGCATTGGGAAACCGTGAGCGACCCGTTCGAGGTGGCTTCGGTGCTGGGGCGCCATGTGCTGCAGGCGGGCGCCACCTGGCGACAGGCGGAAGTGCGCTCCATCGCCGTGCGCGATGGGGGTGTGGAACTGCAGCTCGCGCAGGGCGGCGCCGTGCGCGCGAAACAGGCGGTGATCGCCACCGGCGCGTGGTCGCGCCAGCTCGCGGCCCAGCTGGGCGATGCCATCCCGCTGGAAACCGAGCGCGGCTACAACACGACCCTGCCGCCCGGGGCGTTCGACCTCCAGCGCCAGATCAGCTTTGGCGCCCATGGTTTTGTGGTCACCCCGCTGTCGACCGGCATCCGCGTGGGTGGTGCGGTGGAGCTGGGCGGGCTCCAGCTGCCGCCCAACTTCAAGCGATCGGCCCACATGCTGGAGAAGGCATCGCGCCTGCTGCCGGGGTTGCAAACCGAGGGCGGCACGCAGTGGATGGGCTACCGCCCCTCGCTGCCCGACTCCCTGCCCGTCATCGGGCACGCCAAGGTCAGCCGGCAGGTGGTGTACGCCTTCGGGCATGGGCACCTGGGTCTGACACAAAGCGGCGCCACCGGGCACCTGGTGGCCGAGTTGCTGGCGGGGCAAACGCCGTCCATCTCGCTCGAACCCTTCCGGCCCGACCGCTTCTAGCGCACCATCGCCACGCCCTTGATCTGCGCATACACCGGCAGGCCAGGCGCGATGCCCAGCCGCTCGCAAGAAAGCCGGCTGATGCGCGAGAGCAGGCGCGTTTCCTGCCCCAGGCGCAGGCCCACCAGCACCTGACCCGGGCCATCCTCGCTCACGTCGGCCACGGTGGCCGGCAGGCAGTTGAGCACGCTGGTCTGCTCCGGCTGCACCAGCGACAGGCTCACGTCCCGCGCCTGGATGCGCACGCGCACCGGCGTGCGGTCCGGCAACGGTGTGGCGCGGGTTTGCGGCAGCAGCAGCGTGCCGCCGTCAAAGCGCAGCTCGCACAGGTCGCTGTCGCTTTGCAGGCCGCAAGTCACGGCTTCCACCAGGGCGCCTGCGCTGTCGCCGTGGGCCAGCGGCAGATCGGTGCGCGTCATCAGCTCCAGCACCGGCCCTTGTGCCATCACCCGGCCCTGCTCCAGCAGCACCAGGTGGTCGGCCAGGCGCGCCACCTCGTCGGCCGAGTGCGTCACGTAGACCACCGGGATGTCCAGCTTCTGGTGCAGCTGCTCCAGCCAGGGAAGGATCTCAGCCTTGCGCGGCGCGTCCAGCGCGGCCAGGGGCTCGTCCATCAGCAGCACGCGGGGGCTGGTGGCCAGCGCCCGGGCCATGGCCACGCGCTGGCGCTCGCCGCCCGAGAGTTCGTGCGGCATGCGCTGCAGCAGATGGCCGATGCCCAGCAGCTCCAGGCCGTGGTCCCAGCCGTAGCGGCGCTGCGCGGCGGGCGTGCGGCGGTAGCCGAAGCGGATGTTGTCCTGCACGCTGAGGTGGTCGAACAGGCTGGCCTCCTGAAACACATAGCCCAGCGCGCGCTGGTGCGGGGGTACGAACAGCCCCCGGGCGCTGTCCTGCCACAGCTCGCCGCCCACGCTCAGGCGCCCACTGGCCGCCGGCTCCAGGCCGGCGAGCACGCGCAGGCAGGTGGTCTTGCCCGAGCCCGAGGCGCCGAACAAGGCGGTCAGCCCGCGGCCCGGCAGCGTGAGGTCGAGGTCCAGCGTGAAGGCGCCGCGCGCCAGCCGGGTCTGCAGGGTCAGGCCGGCGCTCATGGGGCGCTCCGGCGGCGGCGCGCGTTGTAGAGCTGCAAGGCCAGCAGCACGGCAAACGAAAACACCAGCAGCACCGCGGCCAGGCGGTGGGCCTCAGCGTATTCCAGCGCCTCCACGTGGTCGTAGATCTGCACCGAGGCCACGCGCGTTTCGCCCGCGATGTTGCCGCCCACCATGAGCACCACGCCGAATTCGCCCACCGTGTGGGCAAAGCTCATGATGACGCCGGTGACCAGCCCGGGGCGGCACAGCGGCAGCACCACGCTGAAAAACGTGTCCAGCGGCGAAGCCCGCAGGCTGGCCGCCACCTCCAGCGGGCGGTTGCCCATGGCCTCCATGGCGTTGTGCACCGGCTGCACCATGAACGGCAGCGAATAAAAAACCGAGGCCACCACCAGGCCGGTGAAGCTGAAAGGCAGCAGACCCAGACCGAGCGCCTGTGTCCATTGGCCGACCGGGCCGTTGGGCCCCATGGCCACCAGCAGATAAAAGCCCAGCACCGACGGCGGCAGCACGATGGGCAGCGCCACCACCGTGGCCAGCGGCGTCTTGAGCCACGAGCGCGTGCGCGCCAGCCACCAGGCCAGTGGTACCCCCAGCAGCAGCAGGATGGCCGTGGTCAGCGTGGCGACCTTCAAAGTCAGCCCGATGGCCTGGAGATCGGCGGGGGTCAGCAGCATGGAGGGCTTGCGTTCTCAGAGGTCGTAGCCATACGAGCGGATCAGGTCTTTGACGTTCGGGCTTTTCAGCAGTGTGAGCAGCGCCTGCGCCGCCTCGTTGCCCGCACCGCGTTTCAGCAGCACGGCGTCCTGCCGGATCGGATCGTAGAGCGCCTGCGGCACCACCCACATCGAGCCGCCCTTGAGTCGCCCGCCCTCCAGCACCTGCGACATCGCCACAAAGCCCACCGCGGCGTTGCCGGTGTGCACGAAGCTGTAGGTCTGGCCGATGCTCTCGCCCTGCACCAACTTCGGCGCAAGCGAGGCGCTCAAGCCCAGCCGGTCCATCGCCTGCACCGCCGCCGCGCCGTAGGGCGCCAGCTTGGGCGCCGCATGGGCCACCTTGCCCAGGCCAGGGCTTTTGAGGACGTCGCCCCGGGCATCCACTGTGGTTGCGCTGGCCGACCACAGCACCAGCTTGCCGGTGGCGTAGGTGAAGCGGCTGCCTGGCTGCGTCAAACCCTCTTTCTCCAACGCCTCAGGCGTCTTGGCATCGGCCGCCAGCAGCAGGTCAAACGGCGCGCCGTTCCTGATCTGCGCGTAGAGCTTGCCGGTGGAGCCCAGCGTGATCTTCAGCGTGTGGCCCGTGGTCTTCTCCAGCACGGCGGCGATGGCCTTGATCGGCTCGGCGAAGTTGGCCGCCACCGCCACCTGGGCTTCGGCCGCCTGGGCGGCGCAGTGCGCGAGCATGGCGAAGAGCAGGGCGGCGAGGGGGGGGTAGGGCAGGCGCATGGGGACCTCGGGCGGTTTGCGGGGAGGGTTGAAGGATGGCAGACGTTCGCTATCCCAAAATGGAATAGCGAGTGTAGCAAGGCTTGAGCTCTCGCGGCCCATGCGCAAAACACCCTCATTGGAGGGATGACTCCAACGACCAAACGCACGAGGAACTGGATCCGAAACACATAGCCAGGGCTATAGCTCATATGTCGGATGGACTGGTCGAAAGTGGGTCGCTTCTCCCTCGGGTGCAAAGACGGTCGGGGCGACTTTGCCGAACAAGAAGCTCATGATTTCAAATGCATTTTCGGCTTTGCTCGGCCACGTTATCCGACTGCCACAGGGCATATCAGGTAACTTATCTGCTACCTCAAAGTCAGATTTCAGAGGGCCCCATGGCGCTTTCCATTGAACAACTGCTAAATCTCGATCTTGGATTTCCCGGCATCTCGTTCGGCTACGAGTCGTGGGCATTGGAGAGCTATTTGAATGTTCTCGAAGAGCAAATTTCGCAGGCACAGGAGCAGTAGCGGCTCCGTGCCATGCACGCACTTAAAACAGAGAAAGACAAACTCGAACCACACGAGTACGACGTCAATTTAGGCGAGATCGGCGAAGCCGCCGGGCGGCTCCGGGGCGGTGCGCACAGCACGCAGCAAAAGCTGCCACTGCTGGCTAGAAGCTGCGCCGCGCCATCATCGTCTTGATCTTGCTGATGGCCCCCGCGGGCAGCAGGCCCTTGGGGCACACGTCGACGCAGTTCAGGATCGAGCGGCATCGGAACAGGCGAAAAGGGTCGTCCAGGTAGTCCAGCCGCTCGGCGGTGGCCGTGTCGCGGCTGTCGACGAGAAAGCGGTAGGCCTGCAACAGGCCGGCTGGCCCGACGTATTTGTCCGGGTTCCACCAGAAGCTCGGACACGCCGATGAGCAGCACGCACACAGGATGCATTCGTACAGCCCGTTGAGCTCTTCGCGCTGCTCGGTGGACTGCAGGCGCTCCCGCTCCGGGGCGGGCGCTTCGTTGATCAGGTAGGGCCTGATCGAGTGGTACTGCTTGAAGAACCCGGTCATGTCGACGATCAGGTCGCGGATCACCGGCAGTCCCGGCAAGGGTTTGAGCGTCACCACGCGCGGCAGCGTGTTCATGTTGGTGATGCAGGCCAGTCCGTTCTTGCCGTTGATGTTCATGGCGTCCGAGCCGCAGATGCCTTCGCGGCAGGAGCGCCGAAACGACAGGCTCGGGTCCAGCGCCTTGAGGCGCACGAGCACGTCGAGCAGCATGCGATCGCCGGGGTGGACGTCGAGCTCCAGCGTCTGCATGGTGGGCTTGGCGTCGAGGTCCGGGTCGTAGCGGTAGATCTTGAAGGTGTGCATTGGGGGCTTTCAAAAAGAGCTCACGACTTCACCAGCCGCTGCATCCAGTCGAGCAAAACGATGGGCAACGAGGCCGGCGTCTGCAGCAAGGCGTGGTGCTGGGCACCAAACACGGCGGGCAGGTAGCTGGCGGCTTGCCGGTCCACGGCCAGGCAGAACGGCGAGATGCCCTGCAGCCGGGCTTCGGTCACGGCCTGGCGGGTGTCTTCGATGCCGTAGCGGCCTTCGTAGACATCGCAGTCGTTGGGTTTGCCGTCGGACAGGAGCAGCAGCAGCCGGTGTGTGGCGCCTTCGCGCATGAGCGTGGCGCTGGCGTGGCGCAGGGCGGCTCCGGTGCGCGTGTACTGATCGGGTTCGAGGGCCGCGATGCGCAGCGCCACGGCGGGGCTGTAGGGCTCGTCGAAGCGCTTGATGTCCCAGAGGCTCACGGCGGCGGGCCCGTTGCCCGAGAAGGCCTGCACCGTAAAGGGTTCGCCCATCGCACCGAGGGCGATGCACACCAGCAGCAGGGCCTCACGTTCGACGTCGATCACCCGGCGGCTGTTCGAGATCCAGCCGTCGGTGGAGCCGCTGACATCGATGAGGATCAGGATGGCCATGTCTCGCCGGGTGCGCTGCTGCGAGCAATACAGGTCGTCGGCCATGGGCCAGCCAGCGCGCAGGTTCGCCAGGCCTTCCACGCAGGCTTCGAGGTCGATGTCGTCGCCGTCGGTCTGGCGGCGCCGCAGCGTGCGTTGGGGGCGCAGGGCCGCGAAGCGCTGGCGGATGGCGCCGAGCAGCGCGTGGTGCGCGGCCAGGGTGTCGTCCACCCACGGCTGTGCGCCGGCCGGTGCGGCCAGCAGCCGCACCGTGGCGCCGGGGTGGCGGTAGGCCGCCGTCCGCCAGTCCCACTCGGGGTAGCAGAAGGTCTGCGGGGTGTCTGGCGCGGTGGCGCTGGTGTGTCGGGGCCGCACGGCCGGCGGGTCGTCGGAGAGCAGCACCTCCGGGGCCTGGCCCGGCGTCCAGACGAGCCGCGCCTGCGCCAGCTCCGAGACCAGGTCGGCGAACTCGTCGGCCCCCGCCGACTGGTCTCGATCGGTGGGCCGCTGCAAACCGAACGGGTCTTCGGCCTGTTCGTGCGGCACGTCGGGCGGGATCATCCACGCGCCCGGCGTTTTGTCTTCTTCCTGCTCGGCGCCTTCGCGCACCTCGGGGCGGCGCGTGAGGCGCGCGCTGCGCGGCGCGCGGGTGGCGGCGTTGTCGGCCACGTCATTGCCCGCCAGCGCTGAGCCCGTGGCTCCGCCGGGCGGGCGCAGATCGCCGGTCCAGCTGTCGCGGAACAGGGGCGATGGCCCCAGGCGCCCGGCGCTGGCGAGGTCGCGCACCATGCCGGCCGCCAAGCGGTGAGCGGTGATGGCCGAGCTGTCGGGCGACGCACCGAGGGGGGCGTGCGCGTTCGGCTGGTCGCAGGGCTGCGCCATCCAGGCGCGCGCCAGGGCCTCCAGCGGGCGGCGCGACGCGGGGAATTGCGCCAGCGGCGGGCGGGCCGCGAGCGCAGCGCTGCGCAGGCCGTTCAAGGACTTCACCATGCCGGGCAGCAGCCGCGCCAGCGCCGCGTCGGCCCCCACCGCCTCGATCAACAGGTAGAGGTCAAGCACCAGCGGCGAGGCACCGGGGCCCGGGCCGGCGGCGCTGCCCCGGCTCGCCCGCATGGCCTGCACCAGGGCCAGGGTGCGAAAGCGGTCCAGGGCCAGTGTGGCGTCCGCGAGGCCGGTGTCGGGTGGCAACCAGATGCACTGGCCATCGGTGGCCGGCAGCGCGGCGCGCGCGCGCGGGAAGGCTTCGCGCTGGAACGTCTGGGTGAGCAGGGTGGGGCGGGCCGGCGTTTGCGCCGTGCGCAAGCGGTACGAGGTCCCGAACACCGCCTCGATCAGCAGGTCCAGCCGCGGCGCCACGTCCGCCAGCTGGGTCTGGGGCCGGGAGGGCGCCTGGGCGCGGTGCCGCCGCCACAGCGCCTGCGTGAAGACGGTGGCGTGCCGGGCCACGTCGGTGATCACGTCCTCGGCTTCGGCCATCGGGCGGGGCCTTGTTCAGACGAAGGTGGCGTCGACCAGATCGCGCATCGCGCCCACCAGCGCTTCGTCGTCCGACAGCGGCGACACCACCGCGCTGAGGCAGGCCTGCCGGATCGGGATGCCGCTGACCACCAGCGCGGCCGCCGCGATCAGCAGACGGGTGCTCGGCACCTCGGCCAGGCCGCGGTCGCGCAGCGCGCGCAGCCGTTGCCCGAGCGACACCAGCGCCATGGCCGTCGCGTGGTCGGCGCCGGCCTCGCTCTCGATGATCGCGGCCTCGCGCGGGGCCGGTGGAAAGTCGAAGTCCAGCGCCACGAAGCGCTGCCGCGTGCTGGGCTTGAGGTCTTTCAGCATGCGCTGGTACCCCGGGTTGTAGGAAATGACCAGCTGGAAGCCGGATGCAGCCACCAGCGTCTCGCCCGTCTTGTCGATGGGCAGGATGCGGCGGTGGTCGGTCAGCGAATGCAGGACCACCATGGTGTCCTGCCGCGCTTCGACCACCTCGTCGAGGTAGCAGATGGCGCCCTCGCGCACGGCGCGGGTGAGCGGCCCGTCCTGCCAGTCGGTGCCGTCGTGGCGGATCAGGAAACGACCGATCAGATCGCTGGCGCTCAGGTCGTCGTGGCACGAGATCGTGATCAGGGGGCGCCGCAGCTTCCAGGCCATGTGCTCGACAAAGCGCGTCTTGCCGCAGCCGGTGGGGCCTTTGAGCATCACGGCCAGTTGCAGGGCGTGGCAGTGCTCGAAGACGGCCACCTCGGCACCCGATGGCAGGTAATACGGCTCGTCGGCGGTCGGCCGATCTGGCCCGACCAGTGGGCCAACGGTGTGGAGCAGTGGAGCGGCCAAGGGGTCACTCACAGGGTTGACAAGATGGCTTCGGCTTTGGGCGAGCGAGGTGCAGTGGGGTCCGACTCGACATCGAAGCGCGGTGCATGGCGGAAGAAGTCGTAGATGAACAGCCCCACGCCGATCGCGAACAGCGAGCCGGTGGCGATCAGCATCACGAAGTGCACCTGGATCTTCAGCTGCGCGTCGAGGTAACCCATGCCCATGATGCGTTCGAGGTAAACCTGCGCGATGCCGGCGGTGGCGAACGACAGCGTCATGCCGAACATGCCGCCCAGCTGCATCCAGAACGCCCAGTAACCGAGGCTGCTGCCTTGTTCGCTGCGCCCCGGCGCCATGGCCGGCAAGGCGTAGGTGATCATCGCGAGCACGATCATGGCGTAGGCGCCGTAGAAGGCGGCGTGGCCGTGCATGGCGGTGATCAGCGTGCCATGGGTCCACTTGTTGACGTCGGGGAAGGTGTGCGCCAGGCCCAGCAGGCCGGCCCCGAACAGGGTGAACAGCGCGCTGCCGATGGTCCAGTGCAGGGCCAGCGTGTTGGGGTGCGAGAGGCCCGCGCGGCGCATGGCCGAATACGCGAACATCGCCATGCCCACCAGCGCCGCCGGTTCCAGTGCGCTGAAGACGCCGCCGATGGGTAGCCAGTACGACGGCACGCCCACCCAGTAGTAATGGTGCGCCGTGCCGAGGATGCCGGCGATGAAGACCAGGCCCACGATCACGTAGAGCCACTTCTCCATCACCTCGCGGTCGGCGCCGGACAGGCGGATCAGCAGGTAGGCCAGGAAGCCGCCCTGGATCATCACCCACACGCCCTCGACCCAGAGGTGGATCGTCCACCAGCGGTAGTAGATGGAGACGGTGTAGTTTTCGTATTCCAGCAGCGCAGGCAGGTACAGCAGCGCGGCCAGGCCGAGGCCGAGCACGAGCACACCCTCCGTGGTGGTGAAGCGTTTGGAGCGCCAGATCGTCATGCCGATGTTGTAGAGAAAGATCAACATGCAGATCACGATCACGATCTTGTGGGGCAGGGGCTGTTCCAGCAGCTTGTTGCCGGTGCCGTAGCGGAACAGGTAGCCCACCACGGCGGTGACGCCCATCAGGGTCCAGAGACCCAGCTGCACGTAGGCGAGCCTGGTGCTGTAGAGCTCGGTGCGTGATTCGTCGGGCACCATCCAGTAGGTGGCGCCCATGAAGCCGGTCAGGACCCACACGATCAGCAGGTTGGTGTGGATCACCTTGGTCACATCGAACGGCAGGATGTTCAGCAGCGGATCGGGGCCGAGGTACTTGGCGGCCGACAGCAGGCCAAACACCAGCTGCAGCCCGAACAGCACCATGGCCACGGCGAAATACCAGTAGGCAACCGATTGAGACCTGTAGCGCATGTCAGAACTCCTGCAGAAGTGGCGGCGGTGGCCCGCGGCCTGTGTGGGCTGGACGGCTTCGAAGCCCGTTACTTGAAGGTCGCCAGGTAGGCCGCTATGTGGGCCAGCTGCTCGGGTGTCAGGTCTTTTTGATAGGTGTTCGGCATGAACGAGACCCCGTTGGCCGAGTACATCGCGCCCGCGACCAGGTGCGCGCTGGGATGGGTGATGGACTCACGGATGTAGGTCGCCAGGTCGGTGGCCGAGCCCTTGTAGTCGGGAGAAGCCAGCGTCTCCTGCGTGCGTGTGGCGATGCCGGCCAGCGAGGGGCCCGCCATGTCGGCCCCGGGCGTGAGGGAGTGGCAGGCGGTGCAGGCGGGCGCCGCAGATCGGAACACGCGCTCGCCCAGGGCCACCGGGTCCTTGTCGGAAACGGTCGCGGCGGCGGTCGATCCCGCAGCGGCTGTGGGGCTTGCGGCGTTCGCTCCCGTTGCGCCCAGGCCGGTGACCATGATGGGCCGCGGTGGCCAGTCCTGGTTGTCCACCTGGCTCACCCAGTCCAGAAACGCGATCAGGCCGTCGATGTCGGCATCGCTCAGGTCCTGCTGGGGCATCAGCCGGCGGTGGCGCTGCTCGTCGTAGAACTTCGAAGGGTCTTTCAGGAAGGCCCGCAGGTAGGGCGCGCCGCGCTGTTGCGCGATCTTGGTGAGGTCGGGGGCGTAGTACGCACCTTCACCGAACAGTGTGTGACAGTTGATGCAGTTGTTCTTGTGCCAGACATCCTTGCCCAGGGTGACCGCGGGCGTGATGTTCTGTGCGTTCGTCAGTTTCGGGAACTGGCGGTGGCTGTCGATGGTGAGACCGAGGAAGACCAGCGTGGCGAGCAGGGTTGAACCGATCGCGAAGTAACGTGCCTGACGCTTGTTCATAAGGCCGCACCGGCGTCAGACGCTGATGCCCGTCCAGTAGATGACGCTGATGGTGCTGGCGTACGCGATACCGGCCAGCATCAGACCGAGCACGACATGGCTGAACACCTTGAGACTTCGGTACGCGGTCATGGGTAGCACCTCGACGGTTGAGCCCGCGTTCCCTCGGGGGTGAGAGAGGCCGGCAGTCGGTGCATGTTGACGAGGTCGCTTCTCATCATCTGTGCGGAAGCGCACATATCCGAAGTCGCTCACATGCAGGCGCACTCGTGCTGGCGACCCAGACCTGCCTACCGCCTTTCGGTTTCGAGACGGTACAGCGAATATTCGGCGAGTCGCAGGCCTCCTGTGTGCCTCTTCAGTTGCTGATCAGAAACCCGGTTTGTTGGTGTGCAACCTGGCTTCAATAATTTGAGGGGCGTGCGAGGCTTGAACGGTCTGCGGATCTTCCAAACCGCCCCAGTCCCACCTCGACCAGACCTTCAGCACGGCGCAACAGGAACAGCACATCCATCCCCACGCGCTGTGCCATGGCCAGGCCCTCGTCGGGACCCGCCACCAGCAGGGCCGTGGCCCAGGCGTCCGCGTGCATGCAGGTGCGCGCCAGCACGGTGACCGATGCCACACCGTTGTTCACGGGTGCGCAGCGGCGCGCGTCCATGGTGTGCGCGAGGCGCGCATCGCCCACTTCCAGATAGCGTCGGTAGTCGCCCGAGGTGGCCACAGCCAGATCCTCCAGCTCGATGACGCCGTGTACCGCGCGGCGCCCGGGCTCTGGGCGTTCGAGCGCCACAGCCCAGGGCACGCCGCTGGCCTGAACGCCCACGGCGCGCAGCTCGCCATCCAGCGCTGCCAGCGCATGCCGCACGCCGTGTTGTTGCAACACATGGGCCATGCGGTCCACCGCGTAGCCCTTGGCAATGCCGCACAGGTCGAGTTGCAAGGTGGCACGCTTGCGGGCGCGGCCTGAGGGCCTGTCCAGCTCCAGGCGTCCGTGCGCAGGGAGCGGTGTGGACTGGCGTGCGGCACGGATCGCTTGTGCGTCGGGTGCATCGCGCACCGCACCAAACCCCCAGGCATTCACCAGCGCCCCCACGCACGGATCGAATGCACCCGCGCTCAGGCGGTGGACATCGAGCGCACAGTCCAGCACCTCCAGGATGTCAGCGGGCAGGTCCACCCACTCGTCCACGGGCGCGCGGTTCAGGCGCATGAGGTCGCTGTCCGGTTTCCAGGGCGACATCTGCATGTCCACCAGCTCCACCGCAGCGGCGAGGTCCCGGCGCAATGCCGTCAGGTCCATGGTGTGGTCGGCGTCGACCGTGGCAGACCAGCGTGTGCCCATGGCCGGGCCGTGCACGGTGGTGCGCTGGCAGGACGCAGCGGGCTCAGAAGACATCTTCGGCATAACGTTCCCTGGCTTTCAGCGTCGAAACGCTCAACTGCAGTGGCGCCAGCACCATGTCCAGCGTCTCGGCCACGCCCTGCGCCATGGCACGGCTTCCGCAGACGCGCACGAGGGCGCCCTGTGCCACCAGGCCGCGCACGCGCTCGGCGTCTCGGCGCAGGGCGTCCTGCACATAGCCGCCGCCGTCGGGCACGCGGGAGAAGACAGTCTCCAGCGTTGACAGGCGCCCTTCGCCGAGCCAGCGCTGAATGTCGGAGCCGAAGTAAAAGTCCCGCGCCGGGTCGCGCCCACCAAAGTACAGGTGCATCGGGCTGCGTCTGTCGTTGCGGCGGATGAAGCCGGCCAGCGGCGCCACGCCTGTGCCCGCCCCGATCAGCAGCACAGGCCGCCGCGTTCGCGGCAGTGCAAAGCCGGGGTTGGACCGGACAAAGGCGGTGATGCTGTCCCCCATCTGCAGGCCCAGCAGGTGCGTCGAGCACAGGCCGCCGGGCATCTGGCGCACGCAGATTTCCACGAACCCGTCTTTCCAGCCCGACGCCAGCGAGTAGTAGCGCGGCACGGTCGAACCCGGTGGCACGATGCCCAAGAGATCACCGGCTGCAAACCGCGCCAGACCGTGCCCGCGCAGGCGTGCGCCCGGTCCCTGTGCCGGCCAGGCAAAGCGCAGGATCGCCGTGGCCTGCCCGGTGACACCGGGATAGTCCTGGCGCGCCATGAGCGTGAGCGCCGTGGTAGGTGGCACGCGCGGTACATGCTCCAGGACCAGGGGTTCGCCGAGCGCCTGCGCCAGTGCAACGCCCCAGCGCGCGAACTGCTGGCCCGATTGCTGGTGGATGCACTCCAGCGGCAGCAACGTGGGCCAACCCCGTGCGCGCAGTGTCTGGTCCAGCGCCTCGGCAAAGGCGCAGAAGGCCGGAAACTGCCGATCACCAAAGCCCACCACCGTCACCGGCACCGCGCTGGCGCTGAGCCCGGCGATGTGCTCCAGGGCGCCGCTGGCGTGGGCCGGGGCCTGGCCTTCGCCATAGGTTGCTGCAAGCACAAACACCTGCCGCGTGTCGGCCGTGGTTCGAAAGTTCTCCAGCGCGCTGGTGTGAACGCGGTGGCCGCCCTGGCTCAGCGCGTCTTGCAACGTCTGGGCAAAACCCCAGGTGCTGCCGCCTTCGCTGGCCACGAAGATGAGCACGTCGGCCTGTGCCAGCGGGGTGTTGCCGGTGATGTGTGGCGCCTGGCGGCGCGCTTGCCACCAGATGACAACGCCCGACAACCAGAACAGCAACACGCTGGCGCCCACCAGCCCGAGCACCACGGCCCAGGGCCAGGCCGCTTCGCCCGTGTGCAGCACCACGGCCCAGTCGTAGACGCGCTGCGCCAGGGTGGCGTCCTGCCAGGCCAGCATCTGGCCCGAGTACCGGTCGATCCAACCCTGACCCTGGGCGGTGGCCACGTTCCAGGTGTCTTCCGGGTCGGTGGGGCCGGGAAAATTCAGCTTGCGCAAATCCTGCACCGCAAGGCTTTGCAGCGTGGCCAGCTGCGCGCCAGGCAAGTCGGGCTGGCCGGTGAGCACCGAGAGCACTTCCGGCTCGGCCCGGGAGTCGAGTTCCACGAGGCCCAGGGTCGATGCGCTCATGGTCAGCGCCGTGAGCGATGTCAGGCAAAGCACGGCGAGCACCACACGGCCCGCGACCACGTGGATGCGCTGCGCCAGCGAGCCTCGCACCCGCGCCGTCAGCTGCCGCCAGCCGCCCATGCGCCGCAGCAAAAGCACCAGGGCAGAGACGCACAACAAGCCCATGGCCAGCGCAATGCCCGCTGCACCCCAGCGCCCGGCGTCGCCGAGCAGCAGCGAGCGGTGCAGGTTCTTCACCCAGCGCGGCAGCGCCGAGGCTTGCCACGCACCCAGCACCCGGCCATCGGCCGGGTCCACGTACTGCGCCTGCGGCTGGTCGCCGGCAAAGCTGAACACCACGATGGCACCCGAGGGCAGGTGGCGAATCTCTTCCGCGCCGGGAACGGTGCGCGTCACACGCTCCACCAGCGTGGCCACGGGCAAATCACCGCGTGCGGCCGGTGCCTGCCACGCCTGCTGCACCGGGTCGATCGCCAAAACAGAGCCGGTGATGCCCAGCACCACAGCCAGGGTGCCAACGGTCAGGCCCAGCCAGCGGTGGATGACTTTCCAGCTCATGCAAGTCCCTTCACTGAAGTTGGAAGGTCACCGACTGGATGTACTGCTTGCCGGCCTGCGGCTTGCCGACGTTCGCTTTGGACAGCGGGATGCGGACCTCCGACGGGCTGTCCCGCATGTCTTCCACGGCGGCGTCGACGCGGATTTCATAGCCCGCGTCCATCAGTGCATCCGCCAGATCGGCGGTGACCTTGAGCGTGCGCCCTGCGCCCACACTGGCGCCGGTCACGCCATCCAGGCGCTTGGCATCACCCGCCGAGAGGCGGCTCCAGTCAGACAGGTGCTTGTGGTACTTGGCCTTGCCACCGGCCACCCACAGCGTGCGCACATAGGCGCCTTTCGCATCGGTCAGGTACGCCGCCAGGTAGGCGCCGTCGCCGCCGTAGTTCTTGAGCTGGGCGGTCAGCGTGAGCGGGCGGCTGTGGGCCAGGGCGGGAAGGGCCAGGGCGGGAAGGGCCAGCGCGCAGGCGGTGGCCAGAACGGTCATCAGAGGTTTGGACATGGTGATGCTCCTGTGGGAAGGGGGTTATTCGATCTGGCCGCGCGGCGCAGCGTCAGGGGTCAACAAAGGCGATGGCACGGCGGTGTCGTCCGGTTGCGGCGGTCGGGTCTGCCGCGCAGCACCGTCCTCACCACGATCGCGTTCCCGGGCACGCTGGCGCCTGTCTTGGTTCATCTTCAACACCTTCAGGGTTTCCGGGTCGATCTTTGCTCTGAAGCTGCGTCCTTGGGCATCCGTGCCGCGAATTTCATAGCAGCCGTCGTCGATCTTCAGCCGCTGGATCTGCCAGCCCTGTGCGGCGGCCATCTGCCGCACGGCCTCACGCGTCTGCCAGCGATTCAGCGGCGCGTCGCAATCGTCACCGGCCCATGTGGGCAAGGCGGCCAGGCCCAGGGACAGCGCCAGCAGGCCGTGCCGCAAAAAGGGGATGGGTTTCATGGGAGGCTCCTTTGCAACGGGTTGGCACATGACGGCCAAGGCGGGTGCCCAGCAGCTGGATGCCAGGTACAACTTGGATACGCATGGGGGTTCTGCTTTCTTGTTGAATGGCATTGTGGAAAAACCACCTTGTACGCGTGCTGAATGGCGCGTTCATTGTCGGTTCATCCTCCAGAAGGCAAAACGCAGCAAGACGCCGGCCAACGGTGACGATGGCCGTGACAACGTGGCCCTGAATTCCCATGGAACAATCTCATCATGACGCCACTCCCGCCAGCCGCCCTCTCCGAAGCCCTGGGCCATGCCGCGAGCGACAAGCGCCTGGAGGTCCTGCGCCGGGTGGGCGAGACGGGCTCCATCTCGCAGGCCGCGCGCGATGCGGGCATCAGCTACAAGGCAGCCTGGCAGGCCATCGACACACTGAGCAACCTGAGCGGGCAGACGTTGGTGGACCGCACGGTGGGCGGCTCGGGCGGTGGCGGTGCGAGCATCACGCCGCAGGGGCTGCAGCTGCTGGCTCTGGCGGACGAGCTGGCCCAGGCGCGTGAGGCGGTGTTGGCGCGCTTTGCCGGTGGGTCTTCTGGTTTGCGCTTTGGTCTGGGTTTGCGCACCAGCATGCGCAACCAGTTGCCTTGCCGTGTGGAGGCGGTGGAGCCGCTGGGGCAGGGCGATCCCACGGTGCTGGTTCGGATGCGCACGCCGGGGCAGGCGCTGCTCACGTCGAGCGTGACGCGTGAGAGCGCCGATCTGCTGGGCCTGCGCGCGGGGCTGGAGGCGCTGGTGCTTTGCAAGGCCACGGCGGTGCGGGTCGGCCGGGATGAGGTGGAAGACCTGCCAGGCCAGTGTGTGTTGCCCGGTCGCATCGAGCGCCTGGCGCGGGGGCAGGTGCGTGACGAAGTCGTGCTCGCACTGGACGGTGGCGGTCAGTGGGTGGGTTTTGCGGAGCACCCGTTGGCGGCGCGCAAGGGGCAGCGGGCCTGGGCTTCGATGGGCGTTTCGTCGCTGGTGGTCGGTCTGGCGGGGTAGCCGGCATCCAGCGTTGGCACCGGCGTTCATATGAACGGGTGTGCCGTACCAGGCTGGCACAGTGCGCTGCGGCGTGGGCCTGAATGGCGCAACCCTTCACTTTGTGTTGTCAAAAAAGTGAGCAATCGTCTCAATTTGAGTCGGTCTTCTGGCGTGGCACGGAAGTTGTGGTGATGAAGGCAGCCCATCGGGCGATTCACTTTTTTTCACCATCCCAGAGGACGACAAACATGATTTACGCAGCCCCAGGCGTCGCCGGCGCCAAGATCGCCTACAAACCGCGCTACGACAACTTCATTGGCGGCAAATGGGTCGTGCCGTGCAAGGGCCAGTACTTTGATGTGATCACGCCTGTGAGCGGCCAGGTCTACACGCAGGCCGCGCGCTCCACCGCCGAAGACGTGGAACTCGCGCTCGACGCCGCCCACGCCGCCGCCGAAAAGTGGGGCAAGACCGACGCCGCCACGCGCTCCAACATCCTGCTGAAGATCGCCGACCGCATCGAGCAGAACCTGGAGCTGCTGGCCTACGCCGAGACCGTGGACAACGGCAAGGCGATCCGCGAAACGCTCAACGCCGACATTCCGCTGACCGTCGACCACTTCCGCTATTTCGCGGGCTGCGTGCGCGCTCAGGAAGGTGGCGTCAGCGAGATCGACGAGAACACCATGGCGTACCACATTCAGGAACCGCTGGGCGTGGTCGGCCAGATCATTCCCTGGAACTTCCCGATCCTGATGGCGGCCTGGAAACTGGCCCCGGCCATCGGCGCGGGCAACTGCGTGGTGCTCAAGCCGGCAGAGTCCACCCCGATCTCCATCCTGATCTTGGCCGAGCTGATCGCCGACATCTTGCCTCCGGGCGTGTTGAACATCGTCAACGGCTACGGCCGTGAAGCCGGCATGCCGCTGGCCACGAGCAAGCGCATCGCCAAGATCGCCTTCACCGGCTCCACCACCACCGGCCGCGTGATCGCCCAAGCCGCTGCCAACAACCTGATCCCGGCCACGCTGGAACTCGGCGGCAAGTCGCCCAACGTGTTCTTCGCCGACATCATGGACAAGGACGACGCCTTCCTCGACAAGGCCGTTGAAGGCCTGGTGCTGTTCGCGTTCAACCAGGGCGAGGTCTGCACCTGCCCGAGCCGTGCGCTGATTCAAGAATCCATCTACGACAAGTTCATGGAGCGCGTCTTGAAGCGCGTCGCCGCCATCAAACACGCCAACCCGCTGGACACCGACAGCATGATGGGCGCGCAGGCCTCCAAGGAACAACTGACCAAGATCCTGTCGTACCTGGAGCTGGGCAAGGCCGAAGGCGCTGAAGTGCTGGCCGGCGGTGGACAAGCCCACCTGGGTGGTGATCTGGAAGGCGGCTACTACGTGCAGCCCACGCTGTTCAAGGGCCACAACAAGATGCGCATCTTCCAGGAAGAAATCTTTGGCCCTGTGCTGGCCGTGACCACCTTCAAGGACGAAGCCGAAGCCCTCGAAATCGCCAACGACACGCTGTACGGCCTGGGCGCCGGCGTGTGGAGCCGCAACGGCAACGTGGCCTACCGCATGGGCCGCGCGATCAAGGCGGGCCGTGTGTGGACCAACTGCTACCACGCCTACCCGGCACACGCCGCGTTCGGTGGCTACAAGGAATCGGGCATCGGCCGCGAGACCCACAAGATGATGCTGGACCACTACCAGCAGACCAAGAACCTGCTGGTGTCCTACTCGGAAAACAAGCTGGGCTTCTTCTAAAGCCTGTTGTTCCCCCCGCGCCGCGCCTGCGGCGCGTCACCCCCCAGGGGGCAACGCTGGCGGCCCGGCAAAGCCGGTTCCGCTGCGTTCTGGCATGGGACATCTCCCTTCGGAGGTGTCCCTTTTTGCTTTCAGAACAAGGAGACAAGTCATGGTTGAAAAAGTCATTGCCACACAGGCCGCGGTCGAGCTGATTCAGTTCCTGAAGACGAAGCACGGCCCCGAACTCATGTTCCACCAGTCGGGTGGCTGCTGCGACAACAGCGCGGCCAACTGCTACCTGCCCGGCGAGATCACCATGGGCGCGGGCGACGTGTACCTGGGCCACATAGGCGGTTGCGCGTTCTATATTGGCAAGGCGCAATACGCCTACTGGCGCCACACGCAGCTCATCATCGACGTGATCGAAGGCCATGGCGGCACCTTTTCGCTCGAAGGCCCCGAGGGCAAGGCCTTCTTCACGCGCTCGCGGGTGTTCACCGAGGCCGAGATGGCCGAACTCGATGCCGAAGAGCAGGCCGGAGGGGGCGCGGCGGCGCCCTGTTGAGTCCGGCAGAGGTTCGCTGAAATCCGCGCCCGGCCGGGTGGCGCCGGGTGTTCCATTTCGGCGCAGGGACTGGGTGGCATAAAACTTGTATCAAGGATGCATGTTTAAAACGAACCCGGCCATGCGAACATCGAGGGCGGGCACCACCACCCCACGACGGAGACACCCATGAAGCCCCTCAACACCCTGCGATGCACACGCCTGACGGCGGCCATGGCCCTGGCCTGGGCGGCAGCACCGATCGCCACCGGCGCCCAGACCCTGTCGGAGGTGGTGGTCACCGCCAACCGCGAGGCGCAGCAGAGCTTCGACGCGCCGGCCGCCATCCAGGGCATTGGCCGCGAGACCATCGAAGCCGCCGGACCGCAGGTCAACCTCTCGGAAGCCATCAACCGCATCCCGGGCGTCACGGTGCTGAACCGCCAGAACTACGCGCAGGACCTGCAACTCTCCATCCGCGGCTCGGGTTCGCGTGCGCCCTTCGGCATCCGCGGCGCGCGCCTGATCGTGGACGGCATCCCCGCCACCATGCCTGACGGCCAGGGCCAGGCCTCCACCATCAGCCTGCCGTCGGCCGAGCGCATCGAGGTGCTGCGCGGTCCGCTGGCACAGCTGTACGGCAACTCGTCGGCGGGCGTGCTGCAGGTATTCACCGCCGACGGCCCCGAGCGGCCCGAGCTGCGCACGAGCGTCGACCTGGGCAGCGAGGGCCTGCGCCGTTACGGCCTGCAGGCCGCGGGGCAGAGCGGGGCGCTCAACTACGTGGTGGACGTGAGCGACTTCCAGACCGACGGCTGGCGCGCCAACAGCGCGGCCGAGCGCCGGCACCTCAACGCCAAGCTGCGCTGGGCCTTCAGCGAGCAGACCCGCCTGACCCTGGTGGCCAATGTGTTCGACCAGCCCGTTTCCGGTGATCCGCTGGGCCTGACGCGCGAGCAGTTTGAAGCCGACCCGCGCCAGGCGGTTGCCAACTCCACGCTCTACCAGGCCGGCAAAGACGTGTCGCAGAGCCAGCTGGGTCTGGTGCTGGACCACCGGCTGGACGCCGCGAGCAGCCTCACGGCGCGGGTCTACGCCGGCCAGCGCGATCTGGACAACCGCCTCTCCATCCCGCTGTTTGTGCAGACCGCGCCCACTGCGGCCGGTGGCATCGTGCAGCTGGACCGCAGCTACAGCGGGGCCGGCCTGCGCTACACGCGCCGCATCCCCGCCGGTGAGGGCCAGGTGCAGCTCAGCGCCGGGCTGGACCTGGACCGCATGAGCGAACAGCGCCGCGGCTACATCAACAACTTCGGTGTGCAGGGCGACCTCAAGCGCGACGAGGACGACAGCGTCAACAGCGCCGGCCTCTACACCCAGGCCGACTGGGCCATCAATGACGCCTGGAGCGCTGTGGCCGGCCTGCGCCTGAACCGGGTGGACTTCCGCGTCAAAGACCGTTTCATCAACGGCAGCAACCCCGACGACAGCGGCGAGGTCGACTTCAGCGCCAACAATCCGGTGCTGGGAATCACGCGCCACCTGAGCGCCGACACCAATATTTACGCCAACGTCGGTCGGGGATTCGAGACACCCACGCTCACCGAGATCGCCTACACCGCCGACGGCAGCGGCCCCAACCTGGCCCTGCGCTCGGCGCGCAGCACGCACATGGAACTGGGCCTGAAAACGAAGCTGGCCGAGGGCCACCGCCTCGACGTGGCGCTGTTCCGCATCAACACCAGCGACGAGATCGTGGTGGCGTCCAGCAGCGGGGGCCGCACCATCTACACCAACGCCGGCAGCACCCGCCGCTCTGGCCTGGAGCTGGCCTACAGCGGGCAGCTCGCGCCCGAGTGGCGCACGCACGTGGCGCTGTCCACGCTGAGCGCGAAGTTCGCCGACGCCTTTGCCAGCAGCAGTGGCGCCACGGTGGCCAAGGGCAACCGCATTCCCGGCACGGTGGACCGCGCGCTGTTCGCCGAACTGGCCTGGCAGCCGCGCGCCGTGCCCGGCATGACGGCCGCGCTGGAGCTGGTGCACCAGGGCGGCATGGCGGTGGACGATCTCAACAGCGACCGCACCGAGGCCGCCACCCTGTTCAACCTGCGCCTGGGCTTCGAGCAGAAGCTGGGCGCCTGGAAGCTGCGCGAGTCGCTGCGCCTGGACAACGTGGCCGACAAGGCCTACATCGGTTCGGTCATCGCCAACGACGGCAACCGCCGCTTCTTCGAGCCCGCGCCGGGTCGGCAGTGGGGTCTGGGCCTCTCGGCCACCTACACGTTCTGATCCCTCTCCCTCTCCCCCTGGGAGAGGGCAGGGGTGAGGGCGTGTGCGCTCACAGGCCCGGTGTTTGCAGCGCGCGCAGCACCTCGGTCTGGAAATCGCCGCCCTGCGATGCCTGCATGAAGGCGTCGATCGAACCGTCAAAGCGCACCGTGCCCTGGTGCAGCAGCATCAGGCGGTCGGCGACCTTCACCTCTTCGATCAGGTGTGTGGCCCAGAGCACCGCCATGCCGCGCGTGTGGCACAGGCTGCGCACGGTGTCGAGCAGGTGCTGGCGCGAGGCCGGGTCCAGGCCCACCGTGGCCTCGTCCATCAGCAACACGGCCGGTTCGTGCAGCAGCGCGCGCACCAGCTCCACCTTGCGCCGCGTGCCACCCGAGAGGCTGCGCACCACGGCCTTGGCCTGATCGCCCAGGCCCATGGCCGCCAGCCCGTCGGCGATCCGCTGTTTGGCCACCGCGCGCGGCAGGCCGTGCAGGTCGGTGTGGAACAGCAGGTTGGCCATCACCGAGAGGTCCATGTCGAGCGCGCTCTGCTGGAACACCACACCCAGCGAAGCGAGCGCCCGGCTGGGGTGGCGCTGCATGTCGTGGCCCATCACCACGATCGTCCCCTGGTCGGGGCTGAACAGGCCGGTCAGCAGCTGCAGCAGGGTGGATTTGCCGGCGCCGTTGGGCCCAAGCAGGGCCAGCATCTCACCGGCCTGCAGCGCCACGTTGACGCCCTTGAGCGCGGGTTTTCCGTTGTAGGCCTTGTGCAGGTTCTGCGCGGTCAGCAGGCAGGTGTCTGTCATCGTTCGGGTGTTCGTGGTGGAGCGGTCAGCTGGTCGGGCGGGCCAGCAGGTTCATGCGTTTGAGCAGGCGCTTTTCATGCTCCACCGTGGCCAGCACGGCCTGCCGGTAGTCGTGCGTGTTGAGGTAGTCCAGGTCCTGATCGTACTTGGCCAGCGCAGCCTGGTGCCGCTCGCTGAACATGGCGCGGCGGAACACCGCGTGCAGTTTCTGCACCACCGCCTCGGGCGTGCCGCGCGGTGCGGCCAGGCCCCAGGGCGAGGTGTAGACCGCCTGCTCGTAACCCAGCTCGCGCATCGTTGGCACCTCGGGCCAGCGTGGGCTGCGATGCGCGCTGAACGTGGCCAGCAGGCGCATCTGGCCGCGGTCCACCCAGGGCGCAAAGCCGGTGGAATTGACGCCGGCCATGATCTGCGCGCCCGCGATCGCCAGCATCTGGTCGGCCGTGCCCTTGTAGGGCACGTGCACATAGCGCACGTCGTGGTTCAGCAAGATCTCTTCCATCGCCAGATGGGCCGTGGTGCCGATGCCGGTCGAGCCCAGCACCAGTTCACCGGGGTGCTTCTGGGCCCAGTCCACCAGATCGGCGAGCGTTTTCCAGGGGCTGCTGGCGGGCACCAGCACGCCGAAGGTGACACCCGAGACCTGCAGGATCGGGCTGAGGTCGGTCACCGGGTCCCAGGGCACATGGTTCATCAAGGCATGGCGGTACACCGTGATCGGCACCTGGCCGATGGTGTGGCCGTCGGGCTCGGCGGCCTTGAGCAGCGGCGCCACCTGCGTGCCCGCCGCACCCGGTTTGTTGATGACCACGATGGGCTGACCCAGCAGCGGCTCGGCCTCCTCGCACAGCACGCGCAGCGTCAGGTCGGTCTGGCCGCCCGCGGGCCAGGGCACGATGAGCTGCAGCGGTTTGTTGGGCCACGTGGCGGCCACAGGGCTGCCCGGCTGCGCCAAGGCGCGGGGCAGGGCGGATGCGAAAGCGAGCGATGCGCCCAGGCCCATGAAGCCGCGCCGTGAAACCCCGATCGTGCAGTGCTGGAACGCATCAAGGGTTTTCCCTGTGCCATTTTTGAACGCTGGGCGTGACGGTATGTGTCTCATGGGGCGGTGTTTGTGTCTCCAGCGCCCGGGAAAGTCCCGGGCACCGGTGGTTTTCAGGCAATTTCTGTTCCCGTGCGCCTGGCACCTTTTTTGCAGACCACTCGTGTGCACCTCGACGTGCACCGGACGAACACCGTTCGCCGATACCCAACAAGACAGGAGACTTTTCATGCCCCTTCGTGCCCCGATGGCTTGTGCCCTGCGCGCCGTGTCACTCGCCGCAGCCGCCGCCTCGCTCGCCTTGTCTGCCCAGGCCCAGGGCGCCGGCAAGGTCTATGTGTCCAGCGAGAAGGACAACAAGATCTATGTCTTCGACACCCAGGGTGAGCGCACCGGCGCCATCGACGTCTGCAAGCGTCCGCGCGACATGAGCTTCAGCGGCGACGGCCAGCAGATCCTCGTGATCTGTGGCGACAGCAACGCCATGGGCCTGGTCGATGTGGCCACGGGCAAGCTGGCCGGCACGGTGCCCCTGGGCGACAGCCCCGAGATGTTCGACCTCAGCCCCGACGGCAAGACCGCCTACGTGTCGATCGAAGACGAGAACGTGGTGGCTGCCTACGACATCGGCACGAAGAAGGCGGTGTTCGAGGTCAAGACCGGTGGCGAACCCGAAGGCGTGCTGGTCACGCCGGACGGCAAGACGGCCTACGTCACCTCCGAAGTGGCCAACGTGGTCCACGTGATCGACCTCGGCACGAAGAAGGTCGCCAAGAACATCAAGGTCGGCAAGCGGCCGCGCCGCTTCGTGCTGTCGCCCGATGGAGCTGAGCTCTGGGTGACCAACGAACTGGACGCCACGGTCAGCGTGGTCGACACCAAGACGCACACCGAAAAGCAGAAGATCAAGTTCGAGGTGAAGGGCATGCGCCAGGCCGACATCACGCCCGTGGGCATGACCATCAGCCCGGACGGCAAGAGCATCTGGGTGGGCTTGGGCAAGGCCAACCATGTGGCTCAGATCGACGTGGCCACCAAGGCGGTGAAGAGCCAGATCCTGGTCGGCAAGCGCGCCTGGGGCATGGGCTTCGCGCCCGACGGCAAGACGCTGTACGTGGCCAACGGACTGTCGGACGACATGACGCTGGTGGATGCCGCCAGTGGCAAGGCGATCAAGACGGTGCCGGCCGGGCGGGTGCCGCACTCGATTCTCGTTAAATGACCCCCCCCGTTGCTTGCTCGCTGCGCGTAGCCGCATACCCCCCCAGGGGGGCAATGCCTGCGGCCCGGCAAAGCCGGTTCCGCGGCATTCCCGGTTGGGGTCTGTGGCGTGCTGCTGGGTTGGCGTTGCTCGGCTTTGCTAGCTTGTGTTCATTGCCTTCTTTCGCGGCGACCAAGATCACCATCGCCGTGGTGTCGCTCGACGGCGATCCGCGTTACGCGCCGCGGCGCATGGAGAAGGCCTACCCGGGTCATCCGACCGGGCGCGCCGTCGACGGCGTGAAGCTGGCGGCGGAGGATTCGGCATTTGAGCTGGATGCGGCCGGGCTGGAGCTGGTGGTGAAGGACGTGGTGCTGCCCAACGCCGCTGCGCTGCCCAAGGCGCTGGCCGAGCTGAAGGCGGCCAAGGTGCAGCACGTGGTGGCCGATCTGCCGCTGGCCGAGCTGCGCGCGCTGGTGCAGGCCGTGCCCGCTGCACTGGGCGGTGCCATCGTGTTCAACGCCGCGCTGGACGACGACAGCCTGCGCGGCGCCCAGTGTGCCGCCCACCTGCTGCACACCGCCCCCAGCCGTGCCATGCTCGGCGACGCGCTGGCCCAGTACCTGGCCGCGCGCAACTGGCGCAAGGCGCTGCTGCTGCAGGGTCCGTTGCCCGGTGACGCGCTGATGACCGAGGCCTTCAACCGCTCGGCCAAACGCTTTGGCATCAAGGTCGTGGCGCAGAAGCCGTTCAAACTCACCGGCGACCCGCGCGAACGCGACCTCGGCAACACGCGCCTGCTCACCGGCGACCGCGAACACGAGGTGGTGGCGGTGATGGACAGCGACGGCGAGTTCGCGCGTTTGCTGCCCTACGCCACGCAGTGGCCGCGCCCGGTGGTCGGTACCAACGGCCTGGTGGCCACGGCCTGGCACCCGCAGTGGGAGCGGTACGGCGGCCCGCAACTCACGCGCCGCTTTGTCAAGCTGGTGGACCGGTCGATGCAGGGCAACGACTGGGCGGCCTGGGCCGCAGGCCGCGCGGTGGCCACGGTGCTCGCCGAGAACCCGAAGGCGCCGGTGGCGCAGCAGCTCAAGGCGCTGCGCGGCGGCAGCACCACGCTCGACGGCTTCAAGGGCCGCACCCTGTCGTTTCGCGCCTGGGACGGCCAGCTGCGCCAGCCGCTGTTCCTGAGCCATGTGGACGGCGTGGTCGGCACCGCGCCGCTCGACGGCGTGTTGCATCCCAAGGAAGTGCTCGATACCTTGGGCGTCGATGAACAGGAGAGTGCATGCAAGTCGCGTCCGTGATACCGATCGCAGCGCCCTCGCTGCCCCTGCACCTGCTGCGCGCCCTGCGCGCGGTGGTGGGCCGCGAGCTCAACCGCTTCCTGCGCCAGCCCACGCGCCTGGGCTCGGCGCTGGTGCGGCCGCTGCTGTGGTTCGTGGTGTTTTCGGCCGGCTTCAACAACGTGTTCGGCGTCGCCATCGTGCCGCCCTACGAGACCTACATCGAATACAAGGCCTACATGGTGCCCGGCCTGCTCGGCATGGTGGCCCTGTTCAACGGCATGCAGAGCTCGCTCTCCATGGTCTACGACCGCGAGATGGGCGTGATGCGCCTGCTGCTCACCGCGCCGCTGGCGCGCGGCTGGCTGCTGGCCTTCAAGCTGCTCGCGGGCACCTGCCTCTCGGTGCTGCAGATGGGGGTGTTCCTCGCGATCGCCTGGGCCTTCGGGGTGGAGGTGCCGCTGGCCAACCTGCCGGGCCTGCTGGTCGCCATGGCCTGCGGCGCCACGATGCTCGCCGCGCTCGGGCTGATGCTCTCGGTGTACGTGAAGCAGCTGGAGAACTTCGCGGGGACGATGAACTTCGTGATCTTCCCCATGTTCTTCATCAGCCCCGCGCTGTACCCGCTGTGGAAGCTCGAAGAATCGGGCGCCTGGTGGCTGCTCAAGCTGGCCGAGTGGAACCCCTTTACCCACGCGGTGGAGGCGATGCGCTTTGCCATGGTGGGGCAGTTCACGGCGTTGTCTTGGTCGGTGGTGGTGGGCTGCGGTGTGGTGTTTTTTGTAGCGGCGCTCTGGGGCTACGACCCGCAACGTGGCTGGGTCAAGAGCAAGGGAGGTGGCGGATGAACCCGTTCATTCAACGCCGTCGCATGCTGGGCAGTGGCTTGATGGCGGCACTGCTGCCCGCCGTGCTGCGCGCGCAGGACGATCAGACCGGTGGCGACCCGCTGGGCTCCATGCAATACCCCAGCCTGCGCGAGCAGACCATCGGCAAGGCTACGGCGAAGTTCTCCGACGCGGTGATGGTCAAGGGCCCGGCCTTTGCCGACGACGCGATGAACGTGCCGCTGCTGGTGGATGCGCGGGGACTCGACAAGGTGGGCGGCGGCGTCGCGCGCATCCGCGTGGCGGTGGACCGCAACCCGGTGCGCCAGGTGCTGGACTTCGAGCCGCTGCGCGCGCTGCCCATGTTGGCCTTTCGCATCCGCATGGAGCAGGCTTCGCCCGTGCGCGCTTTCGTGCAGACCAAGGACGGCCAGTGGCATGTGGGCAGCACCTGGGTGCAGGCGGCGGGCGGTGGCTGCACGGTGCCCGGCCTCACGCGCGCCGACGGCTCCTGGAGCAAGACCCTGGGTCAGGTGCAGGCGCGCTTTTTCAACAACGTGCTCGAAGGCAGCCGGCGCCTGCGTGTGCGCGTGATGCACCCGATGGACACCGGGCTGGTCGCGGGCATCCCGGCCTTCTACATCGAAGAGCTGCAGCTGCTGGACAGCACGGGCCAGGCCTGGTGGAAGCTGGCTTTGCACGAACCGGTGTCGGAAAACCCGCTCATCACCTTCGAACTGCCACCGCAGGCGGTGCCGGGCCTGCGACTGATCGGACGCGACAACAACGGCAACCGGATTGATGCCGAGGTGGGGGCATGAGCGCAGCGCCGGGCCGTTCCCAAGCAAGCTCGCACCGCAGCCCGCAGGGCGGAGGTATCCCATTGAAGCGGTGGCTGCTTTTTACAACGCTTGCGCTGGCGGGTGCCGCGCAGGCCCAGTCCATCCCGGTGCCGCCGATGGCAGCCAGGCCAGACGCCGCCACCTTCAACTACGACCTGCAACCTCGCCAGATCGCCGAAGGCACCTGGGTGATCGAAGGCGCGGTGCAGGACTTCAGCCGCGCCAACGGCTGCAACATCATCAACACCGCCTTCATCGCCACCGGCGCGGGCGTGGTCGTCATCAACACCGGGCCGTCGCGCCTGTACGGCGAGCAGCAGCGCCGCGCCATCGAACGCGTCACGCGCGAGCCGGTCGTGCGTGTGCTCGAACTCAACCTGCACCCCGACTATTTCTTCGGCAACCAGGCCTGGGCCGACCGGCCCACGCAGGCGCTGGCCGGCAGCATCGCCGGCATGCAGGCCGAAGGCACGGCCTACGCCGACAACCTCTACCGACTCTGCGGCGACTGGATGCGCGGCACCGAGTCCACCCCCGCGCGTGAGACCGTGCTGCCGCAGACCCTGCAGCTCGGCCAGCACCAGCTGGAACTCAAACGCCTGCACGGCCACACCGCCGACGACCTGGTGCTGCTCGACCACCGCACCGGCGTGCTGTTCGCTGGTGGCCTGGTGTTTGCCGAGCGTGTGCCCACCACGCCGCACGCCGACTTCGCCGCCTGGCAGGCCAGCCTCGACGCGCTGGAGCAGTGGCACGCCAGCGGCGCGGTGAAGCAGGTGGTGCCCAGCCATGGGCCGGTGCACAGCGGTCTGGCCGGTGTGCAGCAGACGCGCGACTGGTTGCGCTGGCTCACCGCGCTGATGCAGGAGAGCGCCGGGCGCGGGCTCGACCTCGGCGAGGTGCTGGAAACACCGGTACCCGAGCGCTTCGCACGTTGGGCTGCGCAACCCGCCGAGCTGCACCGCAGCCTGACGCAGTGGTACCCGCGCTACGAGCTGCGTGTGCTCGTCGCTCCTGGCGCACGCTGATCCGCGTGCAGCTGTTGCAACGTGGTTGCGACATTTCTGAACACTGTCACAAGGGTGTCTCTTCACCCGGTTCGGGTTTGGCGCAATTGCAGCCACCCGGGACCACTCGCGTGGCCTTGCGGGGGTATTCCGATCGGTGAAAACCCTAGGGTTTGACGGGTGCCAGGTGCTGGCACAGAAGTTGCCATTTCTTGCTTGCGTGCATGCCCCGGCTGGAGAGGGACAACACCAGCGAGCAGCTGGGGCGGCACGGCCAGTTCCCACAAGTCATCAACCTCACAAACGAGCAGGAGACCACCCAGTGAAACGCACTCTATTGAGCCTTTTGGTCATGGCCGCCACGGCCCACGTCAGCGCCCAGGGCGTGACCGACGCGATGATCGCGGACGACGCCAAGACACCCGACAACGTGCTCAGCTGGGGCCTCGGCACCCAGGGCCAGCGCCACTCGCCGCTGACCGGCATCAACGAAAAATCCATCAGCAAGCTGGTGCCCGTGTGGTCCATGTCCTTCGGTGGTGAAAAGCAGCGCGGCCAGCAGTCGCAGCCGCTGGTGAACAACGGCAAGATGTTCGTCACCGCGTCCTACTCGCGCATCTACGCGGTGGACACCAAGACCGGCAAGAAGCTCTGGAAGTACGAGCACCGCCTGCCCGAAGGCATCATGCCCTGCTGCGACGTGATCAACCGCGGCGCAGCCCTGTACGACAACCTGGTCATCTTCGGCACGCTGGACGCCCAGCTCGTGGCGCTCGACCAGGAAACCGGCAAGGTGGTGTGGCGCGAGAAGATCGACGACTACTCCGCCGGCTACAGCTACACCGCCGCACCCCTGATCGCCGAAGGCCTGCTCATGACCGGTGTCTCCGGCGGTGAGTTCGGCGTGGTTGGCCGCGTCGAAGCGCGCGACCCCAAGACCGGGAAGATGGTCTGGACGCGCCCCGTGGTCGAAGGCCACATGGGCTACAAGGACGGCAAGGAAAACGGCATCACCGGCACCACCAACGCCACCTGGCCTGGCGAGACCTGGAAGACCGGCGGCGCGGCCACCTGGCTCGGCGGCAGCTACGACCCCAAGACCAAGCTGGCCTATTTCGGCACCGGCAACCCCGGCCCCTGGAACAGCCATGTGCGCAAGGGCGACAACCTGTATTCGGCTTCCACCGTCGCCATCGACGTGAAGACCGGCCAGATCAAGTGGCACTACCAGACCACGCCCAACGACGGCTGGGACTACGACGGCGTGAACGAGTTCATCACCTTCGACATGGACGGCAAGCGCGTCGGCGCCAAGGCCGACCGCAACGGCTTCTTCTACGTGATGGACGCCGAGAACGGCAAGCTGCTGAACGCCTTCCCCTTCGTGAAGAAGGTGACCTGGGCCACCGGCATCGACCTCAAGACCGGCCGCCCGAACTTTGACCCGGCCAACCGCCCGGGCGACCCGACCGCCGCCGGTGGCGACGGTGCCAAGGGCAAGTCGGTGTTCTCGGCGCCGGGTTTCCTGGGTGGCAAGAACCAGATGCCCATGGCCTACAGCCCGAAGACCGGCCTGTTCTACGTGCCCACCAACGAATGGGGCATGGAGATCTGGAACGAACCCATCACCTACAAGAAGGGCGCCGCCTACCTGGGCGCGGGTTTCACCATCAAGCCGCTGTTTGACGACCACATCGGTTCGCTGCGCGCCATCAACCCCAAGACCGGCAAGGTCGAGTGGGAAGTCAAGAACGAAGCCCCGCTCTGGGGTGGTGTGCTGACCGCGGGCGACCTGGTGTTCTGGGGCACGCCTGAGGGCTACCTCAAGGCCGCCGACGCCAAGACCGGCAAGGTGGTGTGGCAGTTCCAGACCGGCTCCGGCGTGGTGGCGCCTCCCATCACCTGGACCGAAGGCGGCGAGCAGTACGTGAGCGTGGTCTCCGGCTGGGGCGGCGCGGTTCCCCTGTGGGGCGGTGAAGTGGCCAAGAAGGTCAACTTCCTCGAACAGGGCGGCTCGGTCTGGACCTTCAAACTCATGAAGTGATTCAGCGGCAGCGGGGCGCAGCCTGAAGGGGCGGCCCTGCCACATTGGGCGGTGTCGGCCGCCGCACGCGTGCGAACGGTCGACCCCGCCCCTTTTTTGTCCCGTGTTTGTTTTCCATCTCTCTTTTCTTCTTTCAGGTAGCCCTGCCATGCGTACCGTTCTGATCCTTGTCTCTGCCCTCGCTGGCCTCAGCGCCCCGGTCCACGCGCTCGACGCCGCCGCCGCCATCGAAATGGCCAAGGCCAACGGCTGCTTCTCCTGCCACGCGGCCAACGAAAAAGTGGTCGGCCCGGCCTACAGCGCCGTGCACGAAAAATACAAGGACGACAAAGACGCCGTGGCCTCGCTGGTGCAGTCCATCCAGTACGGCTCCAAAGGCAAGTGGGGCCGCATCCCCATGCCGCCGCACCCCGGCATGAGCCCCGCCGACATCAAGACCCTGGCCGAGTGGGTCATGACCATCAAACCATGAACCTGCGGCGCACACCGCCCACTGCGCGCCGAAGCTGGCGCGGGGGGCTGGCGTGTGCACTTCTGTGTGGCCTGAGTCCCACCGCGGGTGCCCAGACCTTCGAGCTGAGCGGCGAGAAGGCGCTGGTGGCGCTCACCAAGGATGGCCAGCGCACCCGCATCGGCGCGGTGTTTTTCGAGCCGCAAGGACAGGGAACCGCCCGCTTCCGCGTGCAGATGGACCCCGCCGTGATGCGCGACCATTTCCTCTCCATGCGCGAATTCAAGTGCCTGCCCGCCGTGCAGGAAATCAGCTGCTTCGTCCCTTACCCCTATGCCCAGCCAGGCACCGTCTCGCCCGGCCAGTTCGCCTGGCTGGAGCACAGCCTGCTGTTCTTCTTCAAGCAGCCCGCCGACTTCGGCGCCAAGCTGTGGAACGGCATCATTTTCAAGTTCAGCCTTACGCCCACCGGCCTCGTGGGCAAGCCGCAGGCGGTGGACCTCAACCGCATCGGCGTGCCGCCCGACAAACTGGACGAGCCGCCCTACGGCCCCTTTGATCGCGACGACTTCACGCCAGGGGCGCGCTGGGTGCAGGAGCTGCGCATCGAGTGAGGCGGGCCCGGGCAGTTGTGCCGCGGGCACCTCCGGCTCTCGAAACGCTTCCCGGGAACGGCCCGCGACCGCGCGGCAATGTTTTTCAAGAGGCCGCGCATTTTTCCGTTAATGTGACGGCATGCCCTTCACCCACCCGTTCAGATACGGCCTTCTCAGCCTGCTGGCGGTGCTGGGCATGGTCGGCATCGTCAGTGTCCCACCCGACACCGCCAGCGGGCTGCTCGCCGGACGCATGCTCGAACTGCACCTGCTGCTGGAGCTGTTTGCCATCGTGATCGCCGCGCTGGTGGTCACGGTGTCCTGGCACACCCTCGACCGCCAGCTGGACCACAGTGCCAACGCCTTGTTGGCGGGTTTTGTGGTGGTCATCGGCTGCGATCTGATGCACGCCCTGACCTACGAAGGCATGCCGCCCCTGCTCACCGAGAGCAGCACGCCACAGGCCATCTTCTTCTGGCTCATGGGCCGCAGCTTCGAGGTGTTGACACTGGGCGCCGTCGCGGCGGGCCTGGCACCCCGCTGGCCCCGGGCGGCCTCGCTGGGCATTGGCCTGGTGGTGGCGGTGGCCACCATCGCCTTTGGCTCTTTCGCGCTCGACCGGTTTCCCGTCACCTTCGTGCCGGGGGAGGGAGTGACGCCCTTCAAGGCGGGCTACGAATACGTGCTGGTGGGGCTCAACGGCCTGCTCGCGCTGGTGCTGTGGCGCCGGGCGAAATCCGAACAATCGCGGCAACCCGCGCTGCTCGCACTCTCCTGCCTCTTCATGGGCCTGGGTGGATTTGCCTTCACGGCCTACGTGGCACCCTCGGATTTCCAAAACGTGGTGGGTCACGTCTACAAAGTGACGGCCTACGCCCTGCTGTACCGCGCCACCTTCATCACCAGCATCCGTGCGCCTTTCGAGGCCCTGCGCCTCTCGGAAGCCCGGGTGCGGGAAAGCCAGGCCCGCATGTACGCGCTGGGCGCCAACCTGCCGCACTCCGTGCTGTATCAGGTGGTGCTGGAACCCGATGGGCATCGCCGCTTCACCGAGGTTTCCGACTCGGTGGAGCGTGTCTGCGGCGTGCGCGTGGCCGATGTGCTGCGTGACCCGGTCACGATGTACGGCAGCATCCACCCGGACGACATGGCCAGCCTCGCCGCCACCGAACAGCGCTGCGCCGAAACACTGCAGGTGTTTGACTGCGAAGCCCGCTTCTGCCGGCCCGACGGCAGCGTGCGGCGCATGCACCTGGTGTCTGCGCCGCGGGTGCTGGACGGCGGCCTCATCGTGTGGGACGGCCTGCTCACCGACGTCACCGACCGCACCGAAGCGCAGGAGGCCCGCCGGCGGCTGGAGCAGCAGCTCGGCGAAGTGCAGAAGATGGAGTCCATCGGCACGCTGGCCAGCGGCATCGCCCACGACTTCAACAACGTGCTCGCTGCCATCCTGGGCAACGCCCACATGGCCCGGGAAGACCTCAAGGGCGGCAACCCGGCCGATGTGGCGCTCAGCCTGGAACAGATCATCAAGGCCAGCGACCGTGCCAGGAACCTGGTCGACCGCATCCTCAGCTTCAGCCGGCGCGACGCCGCCCGGCGCCAGGTGCAGCCCCTGTTGCCGGTGCTGCGCGAAAGCCTGTCGCTGCTGCGCTCCACCCTGCCGGCCGGCGTGCAGCTGATCGAAAGCATCGACGACCCCGAAGCCAGCGCCGAGATCGACCGCACCCAGTTTGAACAGGTTCTGCTCAACCTCTGCACCAACGCCTGGCATGCGCTGGGCGACCAGGGCGGGCGCATTGAAGTGGGGCTGGGCACCGTGCTGCTTGACGCCGAGGCTTCCTTGCCGCTGGGCCTGCTGCCCGGGCGCCATGTGCGCCTGTGGGTGCAGGACAACGGGAGCGGCATGGACGATCAGGTGCGCCAGCGCATCTTCGAACCCTTCTTCACCACCAAGCCGGTGGGCAAGGGCACGGGGCTGGGGCTGTCGGTGGTGCACGGCATCGTGCGCTCGCACGACGGCGCCATCGGCGTGCATTCACAACCCGGTCAGGGCACCCGGTTCGACATTTTCATTCCGGCCCCGCCCGGTGGAATGGCGCCCGCCCCGGTCCGCGGCGCAGTGGCTCAGCCCGATGCCGGGCGCGGGCAAGGCGAACGGGTGCTGCTGATCGAAGACGACCTGCTCATGTCCGCCATGCTGGTAAAGCTGCTCGTCCGCCACGGCTACCGCGTGTCACACCACAGCGAGCCCGAGCAGGCCATGGCCGCGATGCTTGCCGACCCGCAGGCGTTCGACATCGTGGTGACCGACTACAACATGCCCCAGCACTCCGGGCTCGACGTGATCACCGCCATTCGCCGCATGCGCCCGGGTCTGCCGACCATCCTGGTCTCGGGCTACGTCAGCGACGAACTGCGCGCCCGCGCGGCCGCACAGGGTGTGTGCCAGGTGCTGGAGAAAACCCGCGTGCTCGATGAACTGGTGAAGCTGCTGGGTGACACGCTGCGTCCTGCGGTGGCCCAGGTGGCTGAAGTTTGAACCTGCGGGGCCGCATGGTCCGTCGCAAGACGCCCGCGTTCAGGCCTCATTCAATCCTTGCTGTCGTCCTCACAGGCCGATTTGCCCACGGCGTCGCAGAGGTCGTCGTTGCCGCTGTCCGAGTCATCGTTGGCGTCGTTGTCGTCCGAGCTGTCATCGGAACCGCTCTGGTTTTCGACCTTGACACGGCTGGCCACCATCGTGCCGTTGCTCATCGCTCCGTAAACCTCGACGCGCATGCCGATGGCCAGGGTGGTGGGGACGGCGCTCGCGTCGACGGCAATGCCATCCACGCTGAAACGGGTAGGCCCTGAGTAGGCCGTCACACGGCCATCGAGTTCGTTGGGGTCCATGTTGCCGTCGTCGGTGTCGTCGTTGTCATCGAGCTCGACGCGTCGGGCCTGCAGCCTTCCGTTGACCATCTCGCCCTGAATCTCGACCCGGGTTCCCGTGGCCATGCCTTGGGGCACGGCATTGGAGCCACTGGCATCGACCGGGATGCCGTCAACGCTGAAGCTCTGCGGGCTGTCAAAGGTGGTCACCGTGCCTTTGTACGACTTGCCACTGGTGGTCGCGCTGTCGTCGTCACTGCCGCCGCCGCAGGCGACCAGGCCGGCCATGAGCAATGAGGCAGACAGCAGCCGCAACGCGGCCAATGGGGAACGGTTGGAGAGTGTGTTGGCGTGGTTCATGCGTTGGTGTCCTCTGTGGGTGTTTGTGGTGACGCTGCCGACCCGAAACCGGGATCGGCTGTTGGTGGGTGCCCTTGCACCGCCATCGCTACGATGCGGGCCGTTGCTTAACGCCACCTGAAGCCGGCGAGGCTTTCTCGGTGGTTGTGCTTCGTTGGCCGGCCCGCAAGGTGGGTCGTGCGGTGCTTCAGTCATACATCTCGTCACATTTTTTGACGGGGCCTGCAGCTACCCTGGATAGCATCCCGTCTGTCTTTTCGTTCACATGGAGAACCTCATGAACACAACACCCCGAATCCACTCCCTTCGCCCGCTCGTGCTGGCCGTTGCCTGCCTGGCCGCTGGCGCCAGCTGGGCCCAAGTCACCGTGGACGTGGTGGTCGCTCCGGTGGCGGTCGTTGACCCAGCCGTGGCAGCGCGGCAACAAGAGATGGCCCTGCAACTGGCCCGGGCGAACCTCAGCCAGCAGGGCATCAGCGAGCCGAGCACCGGGCAGCTCGCCCTGGCCACCAGCGATGTGCAGGCGCTGCGCGACAGCGGCATGGGCTGGGGACAGATTGCCAACAGCCTGGGTCTGCGCCTGGGTGCCGTGGTCAGCGCGGCCAACCGGGCCGACAAAGCCGACAAGGCCGACGGCGTGGCCGTCGCGGCCACCACCACCCGCCTGGCCACGGCTGGCAGCAAGGCAAAGGGTGGTAACAGTGGCAACAGCAATGCCGGTGGCGGACAAGGCGCTGGCAACAGCGGCAACCAGGGCGGTGGTTCCAATGCGGGCGGCGGCGGCAACGCTGGTGGCAAGGGCGGCAACTCCGGCAATGCCGGCGGCAAGGGTGGCAACTCCGGCAATGGCGGAGGCGGCAACGGCGGTGGGAAAGGCGGCGGCAACGGCGGCGGCAAGCGCTGAGCCTGTGAGGGCCTGATGAATCCAGATCCGGATGGTGGGGCTGTCGACCGGGATGGAGTTCAGTCATCGATGCCCTCTGCTTCAAAGGCAGGCTGATCGTCCAGCATTCACATGCTGGACGATGTCGCCATGAACCTGCGCCTTCAGGTGATTGGCCTGAGGCTGACCATGATCTGGGCAAAGGCGGACAACGAGGTGGTCGTCATCTCCGACATCATCGGACCCAGAAGTTCAAAGAACAAAAAGTGCCTGCACTGAGCCGCATGTCGGTTCAGTTTCCCCCGGACGGACCGCTGTTGTCATCATCGTCGTCGTCGTCGTCGTCGTCGTCGTCATCGTCGTCATCTTCTTCATCGTCATCGTCATCGTCATCTTCGAGTTCAATGCGACTGGCCTGCATCACTCCGTTGACGATCACGCCATGGATTTCCACTTCATCGCCAAGGGCGAGCGTGATCGGGACGGCGGTTGCATCGACGGGAATGCCGTCCACGCTGAAACTGGTCGGACTGGTGAAAGCCGTCACCCGACCTTCGAGCTCGTTGTCGTCGTCGTTGTCGTCATCGTCGTCATCGTCGTCGTCCAGTTCGACGCGCCTGGCAACAAAGACACCATTCACCACTTCACCGTGGAGTTCCACGCGACTGCCTGTTGTCAGGCTCTGTGGCGTGGCCTGTGCTCCCGAGGCATCCACAGGGATGCCGTCCACGGTGAAGCTCGATGGACTGACAACGTCGGTGACGACGCCCTTGAAGGATTTGGCGGTCGTCAACGCGCTCTCGTCGTCAGAACCACCACCACAGGCGGCCAGTGACGCCAGTGCCAGTACCGCGGTTGCTCGTTTGATGGCATTCCAGCGAAAAGGTGAGAACGGAATGAATGAAGTAGGCTTGTTCATGATGTGTCTTCCAAAAAGGTGGACTGAACATGCCGGCGTCGGTGTTGGCGTCGGCACGGACCGGATTTTCAGTCCCCTGACTTGTGTAAAACGAAAGTGACGCCCAGCGATTCGGGAGTTACATTTGGTATCAACGCGCCTGACTGATTTGTCAGTTTCTCGCCATTTTGGAGCCCCTTAGACCTCAGGTGGCGTCCCGATTCCAGTCCTCTGTGAGGGGCTCTGGCTGCCAGGGTCTGCGGTCACCGCAGCCACTCACCCGTGAGCAGGCCTCCGCTCAGGAAACCCGAGGGCACCTTTTCTTCGCGCTCGAACTTCACCAGCCCCTCGCCCTGGCAGTACCACTCGCGGCTGATCAGGGGCACGTCGGTGAAGCCGTTGACCGGGTCGGTGTAGAGGTTCAGGCGCGCCTGGCCGACCACGCGCAGGCAGGGTTGGTGTTCGCTGCCGTCGCCGAGCTTCACGATGTCATCCACCGCTTCGATGCGCCAGGTCATCTGTGCCTTGTGGGTGTACTTCAGGTCGCGCGGGTGTTCGTTCTTGCGCTGGATCAGGTAGGGCACGGTGGGCGTGGTCCACTCGGTGCCGACCTGGTAGGGCGCTTTCAGCACCCAGATCGGGTCGGCATCTGCCGTGGGCTCGTTGTCGATGTCGGTGCGGGTGGCGATGCGGCGGATGCCTTGCTCGTCTGCCTTGAGGTAGTAACTCACGCCGGCGGAGTGGTGGCGCACGGCGACGGTCTGGTCCTGAAAGGTTGCGGGCTGGGCCACGCGCAGGGTCCATTGTTCGGGCTCACGCGGTTCTTCGCCAGCGTATTGCACGGCGTAGTCCTGTGTTTCGCCTTCGCGCAGGGGGAACCAGTCATTGCCTTGGTTGCGGTTGCCGCACCCGGTCGCGAGCAAGGCGATCACAACAGAAGCCAGCCACGTGTGCGCGCAACCCGGCACCCACCGTGGAACCGGCTTTGCCAGGCCACTGGAGGGGTCCCCCCCGTGGGGGGGAAGACGCGAAGCGGCGCAGGGGGGGCTCATCATTTCTCCGGCAGCTGCGCGCGTGGCAGGTCTGTCAACTTGATCTCCACCTTGTCGTTGCTCGCGGGCAGCAGCCAGGCCAGGCCGCCCTGGCCGCGCTTGGGCTCGGTGCTGCCCATCTGGGTGTTGCCTTCGCGCGCTTTCTTGATGCCGTCGCCGAGGATGCGGTGCAGGTCTTTTTCATACGGCAGGCGAAACACGCGCGGCATCTCCAGCGGCGCGTTGTCTTTCATGGGGTTGACCCAGATGTAGATGGCACCCTTGTGGCCGCGGCCGGGGCTGGGTTCGTCGAACACGGCCGAGAGCAACATGAAGCGTTTGGGCAGGGCGTCGTCGCTCGGCCAGCCCGCGATGCCTTGCAGCGTGTGGTGGCCAAACACGTAGAAGCCGCTCACCAGCAGCACCATCGCGCCCTTCACGGCCCAGGGCCAGCGCGTGGCCAGGCACAGGCAGAGCAGCAGGAACGCCAGCAGCGCGTACACCAGCACGAGCAGCAGCAACTGGGAGGAGACGGCAGGGATCATTATTTTTCAGACCATGTCAGTAGGTGAGTAGCCCGGCGTGCGAAGCGCAACAGAAGAAGCATGGCCAACCCAGTACACACCCTGGCGCCGGCTTTGCCGGGCTGTTGGTGTGGTCCCCCAGGGGGAAAGACGCGAAGCGGCGCAGGGGGTGTTTCATAGGCCGGAGCGCTGGACGATGGTGAGCGGTCGGGTGTTGAGGTCGATGACGTTGCCGCCCTCGTCGATGCTGAAGCGCACCAGGGTGCGCTCGTCGCCCTTGGCGGGAATCTGCTGCGTGCCGGTGTAGACGATCTCGGCCTGCGGGTTGACCTTCACCACCGCGACCGACACGTCCACCGGCAGCTTGTCCTTGCTCTCGTAGTAGTGCGCGTTCACCACGTATTCGCCCGGCACCAGGCCGCGCAGGGTGACGATCTCCTGGCGGATCGGGCTGGTGATCTCCCTGCCATTGACGATGACGCTGTTGTTCTTGGCGCCGCGGTCGTCGCGGTCCAGGTGCAGCATGCCGGCGTCGCGCTGGCGGAACCACAGCGTCTTGCCGCCGGGCTCCAGCACCCAGGCGTCGACGTCGTTGGGGTTGTTGTCGGGCCAGGACACGGTGACGATGAATTCGGCCTTGGCCGGGATGTCGCCGGCCTTGCGGGCCTTGGGGTTGAACGAAAGGATGGCGATGACGAACAGGAAGACGAAGGCGATCAACATGTTGAACAACATGTCGTAGAACGGATCGGTCTCGGTGTCACGGACCGCGCGGCCGATCGCCATGGGGCGGCTCCTGCGGTGGGGTGGCGGGCGGCGCGAGGCCGGCAGCCAGGGTGTCGGCCACGAGGGCGTCGGCAAAGCGGTCGAGGCGCATGAGCTGCAGGCCGAGCAGGATGTTGCCGGTGAGGCCAGTGACGGTGGTGAGCAGCGCGATGCCGAGGCCACCGGTGAGGTTCTTGAGCAACTGCGACGACTGGCTGGCGTCGAAGCTGTCCATCTGCCCGAGCTGCAGCGCGAGGATGGAAAAGCCGATCACCTTGCCCAGCAGGCCCAGCTTGAGCTGGATGCCGTTGAGCCACCAGGCCATTTCGTGCGGACCGTGGGCGCGCTCGCCCAGCACCTGCAGCCAGATGGAGTGGTCGGCGCCGGGCAGTGCGCAGCCCTGGTGGTATTCGGCGCTCCAGTCGGTGGGCTCTATGAGGCTGGAGGCAGCGAGCCGCGCGTCGAGCCGCTGGCGCTGCAGGCCCAGCACCCAGGCGCGCTTGCCTGCCCAGATCGAGCAGCCGGTGAACAGCAGCACGATGGTGACGGTGAGCCCCGTCGGGTCGGCGTCGATCAGCCGGTGCCAGGCGCCAGCCTGCCACAGCAGCAAAGCGCCGAACACCAGCAGGCCCATGTAGGCCAGCCAGAGCAGGAACAGGCCGTGCTCCATGCGTTCCAGCGCGAGCGGACTGTGTCGCGCGCCCGGAATGCGGCTCACCAGCGCTGCACCGAGCATGCGGTGGTGCGGGGCGTTCGCGGGCGTGGGTGGATTCATGCGTTGGGTTCGGCGTGCAATAGCCTGGATTCGGCATCGCTGCGGAAAACGATCGGGATGCTGCGTCGCGTGGGCGCCTGCTTCACCAGCTGCACCACCTTCTCGTGGTGCGGCGACTTGCTGCATACAGGGTCGGCCTCGGTGGCGTCGCCGGTGATCAAAAACGCCTGGCAGCGGCAGCCGCCAAAGTCCTTGTGGCGCTCGTCGCAGGTGCGGCAGGGTGCCTTCATCCAGCTGTCGCCACGAAACGCGTTGAAGGCGTTGCTGCGTTGCCAGATCTCTGCGATGGACGTGTCTTTCACGTTGGGCAGTTGCAGGCCCGGCAGGTCGCGCGCGTTGTGGCAGGGCATGGCCAGGCCGTCGGGCGCGATGGAGAGGAACACCGAGCCCCAGCCGTTCATGCAGGCCTTGGGTCGCTCCTCAAAGTAGTCGGGCACCACGAACAGCACGCGGGTCCTGGGGCCGGTCTTGCCTTCCTGTTCAGCGCGGAAGCGGTTGACCACGGCCTCGGCTTCCTGCAACTCCTCGCGCGTGGGCATGAGGTGATCGCGGTTGATCCAGGCCCAGCCGTAGTACTGCGTGTTGGCGAGCTCCAGGTACTCGGCTTCGAGCGCCACGGCCATTTCGATGATCTTGCCCACGTGCGGCAGGTTGTGCCGGTGCAGCACGCAGTTCATCACCATCGGCCAGTCGTGTTGCTTGATGAGCCTGGCCACGCGCTGCTTGAGATCGAAGGTCTTGGTGTGGCTCAGAAAGTCGTTCAGCTCTTTGGTGGAGTCCTGAAACGAGAGCTGCACATGGTCGAGCCCGGCGTCTTTCAGCTTCTGCGCGCGAGTCGGCGTGAGGCCTACGCCGGAGGTGATGAGGTTGGTGTAATAGCCCAGGCGGTGGGCTTCCTGCACGAGTTCTTCGAGGTCGTCGCGCAGCAGCGGCTCACCACCCGAAAAACCGAGCTGCGCTGCGCCCAGCTTGCGCGCCTGCTGCATCACGTCCACCCACTGCGCGGTGCTCATCTCGTCGTTGATGCGCGCGTGCTGCGTGGGGTTGTAGCAAAACACGCAGTGCAGCGGGCACTGGTAGGTGAGCTCGGCCAGCAGCCACAGGGGTTGGCCGACGGTGGGGGTTTCAGTCGATCCAGCCACGGCGTTGTCCTTCTTCAAGAAGTGACTGGACTTGCGGCGCCAGATCCTGTGCGTTGAACGCCTGTTCCAGCTCGGCCACGATCTCCGGCAGGCTGCGCTCGCCGTCGCAGCGCTGCAGGATTTCCGCCGCGCTGTGATTGAGCTGCACCATGCCCTCGGGATACAGCAGCACCCAGCGGCTCTGCGCTTCCTCGTACTGCAGGCGGAAGCGGCGCGAGAGCTTGGGGCGCTCGGACAAGGCGGCAGTCATTGACAGGCTTTCTCGATGGCGTCCAGCATGGTCCAGAGGATGTCCAGCTTGAACTGCAGGATGTCCAGCGCATGGTGCTGCGCTTCACGGGTATTGAAGTACGACAGCGTGACCTGCAGGCCGTGTTCCACGTCGCGGGTGGCGAGCGGGATGCGGCTGCGGAAATAGGCCAGGCCGCTGGCCTCGATCCAGGGGTAATGCGTGGGCCAGGTGGCGAGGCGGTCCTTGTGGATCTGCGGCGCAAACATTTCGGTGAGCGAGGAGCACACGGCTTCCTGCCACGGTGCCTTGGCCGCGAAGTTCACGTACGCGTCACAGGCAAAACGAACCGCCGGCACCACGCCCTGCAAAGACCACAGGTCTTCGCGCGATATGCCGACCGCTTCGCCCAGCCGTGTCCAGGCTTCGATGCCGCCCGCGGCCGAGCCCTCGTAGTCGCCATGGCCGTCGTGGTCCAGGATGCGTTCGATCCACAGCCGGCGGTGCGCGCGGTCGGGCATGTTGGCGAGGATGGCGGCGTCTTTGCGCGGGATGCAGATCTGGTAATAAAAGCGGTTGGCCACCCAGCAGCGGATCTCGTCGGGCGTGCAGCCGCCCGAGTTCATGCGCACGTTGAAGGGGTGGTGAATGTGGTAGCTGCGGCCCTTGTCGCGCAGCTGGGCCTCGAAGGCTTCGGGGCTCCAGGCAGGCAGGTGGCTGTCGTTGCGGATGGCTTGGGCGATTTCCATGGCCGGGTCTTCAGAACGTGATGTCCATGCCGTCGTGGGCGACCTCGATGCCGTGCGCGGTGAGTTCGGCGCGTTCGTCGGAGTCTTCCACCAGCATGGGGTTGGTGTTGTTGATGTGGATGAGGATCTTGCGGATGCCAGCGGGCAACTGGTCGAGCTGTTCGATCATGCCGCCCGGGCCGCTCTGCGGCAGGTGGCCCATGTCGAGCGCCGCCTTGGCCGAGAGGCCCAGGCGCTGCATTTCGTCGTGGGCCCAGAAGGTGCCGTCGATCAGCACCACGGCGCAGCCGCTCATGAGCTCGATCAGCGCGGGCGTGACCTCCGCCAGGCCTGGCGCGTAGAACGCGCGCTGCCGGGTGGCGGGGTTGGTGATCAGCAGGCCGATGTTGTCACCGGGACGCGGGTTGCCGCGGAACGGTGAATACGGCGGTGGCTTGGAAGAGAGCGACACGGTCTGCACCTGCAGACCTGGCAGGCCGGGCACGTTCACCGTGCTGCCGTCGATGGGCAGCTCCTGGCGATGTACGCCGCAGTAGTGCGACAGGATGCCGGTGATCGGGAAGCCGCTGGAGATGTCGGAGAACACCTCGGGCGTGGCGAGCAGGGGCAGCGGCGTCTGGCGTTCGCGCAGCATCAGCAGGCCGGTGACGTGGTCGATCTGCGCATCCATCAGCAGCACGGCGGCGATGCCGCTGTCGCGGATGGCGCGGGCCGGCTGCAGCTCGGGCGCTTCCCGGATCTGGGTCAGGATGTCGGGCGAGGCGTTGACCAGCAGCCAGTCGCTGCCGTCGGCGCTGATGGCGATGGACGACTGTGTGCGCGCATGCGCCTTGAGCGTGCCACGGCGAAAGCCGTCGCAGTTGGGGCAGTTGCAGTTCCATTGCGGGAAGCCTCCGCCGGCCGATGAGCCGAGAACCCGGATGCGCATGGTCGAGCCTGTTGTACTTTGGGGGTGGGGTGAAGAAAAAAGCGCACGGAGGTGGGGCCGTGCGCTTTCAGGTCAAAGCCCGCCGCGTTTCAGCGGTTGGCGATGTACATCGTGATTTCAAAACCGAAACGCAGGTCGGTGAAAGCGGGGGTGGTCCATTGCATAGTCTGTCTCCGGTAGGTGGGTTGGCATGAAACATGTCTGCTAACTTGTCAGCACCACTGCACCTCAAGTTGCACCCCATGAACAGCAATATCGATGCCACGAAAGACCAACCTAGGGATACCCCTGAGTCGGCGCTTTCCGCGGGTAGGCGCAGCGCCTGGCCACCGCCGGCCTACCTGTCCGTCGGACGCGGTCACCGCATGGCGTTTCGCACCGTGGGCAACCCGCAGGGCGCACCCTGGCTGCTGGTGCACGGTGGCCCCGGCAGCAGTTGCCAGCCGGGCATGCTCGCCCCGCTGGACCTGTCGCGCCAGTGGGCCATCGCGCCCGACCAGCGCGGCTGCGGAGCGAGCCGCCCCAGAGGGAAAACCGCGGCCAGCACCACCCATGCGCTGGTGGCCGACATGGAGTTGTTGCGGCAACATCTGGGCATCGAACGCTGGTCGCTGCTGGCGGGTTCGTGGGGCACCGTGGTGGCGCTGGCCTATGCACGAGCACACCCGCAGCGGGTGCAGCGACTGGTGTTGCGCGGTGCATTTGCGCTCAGCCGGCGCGAGGTGGGCGGGCTGTTGCAGCCGTCACGCCGGGTGCTACAAGCCCTCGGCCGCGAGGCCGCCTGGCCCGCCGCGCCGGGGGTGTCGTTGCCCGCGATGCTGGCCCGGCTGAGACAACTGCTTCAAAGTGGAACACCCGGTGTTGCAGGCCTGCGCGTGTCGCGGCGCTGGGCCTTGCTGGAGACGGCCTGCGTTTCGAGCGGCATGCGCCGCGCGCTGCGGCAGGCGGTGACGCAGGCAACGGCTGCCCAGGCCGCAGCAATCCGGCGCGACTGGGCCGCGTTGCGGCGCCGGCAACGGAAGGCACAGGCCAGCCGAAACCGCCTCGCCACGCAGTCGCCGGATCGGGCGGCGCTGCACAAATTTCGCATCCAGGCGCACTACCTGCATCACCGCGGCTTTGCGCGGCCCGGCGCGCTCGATGACGCCGTGCTGGGCCTGGCGCGCCAGGGCGTGCCGGTGGACTGGGTGCACGGCGCCTGCGACGCTGTCTGCCCGCCCGCCAACAGCCGCGTCTGGGCCGCGCTGGGCCGGCGCCTGGCGCCACTGCAGGTCACGCTGAGTGAGCCCCTGAGCGGCCACCTGGGCGCCGAGCCGGGCATGCTCGCCGCCTTGCGCGCGGTGGTGCGGAGACCCGGATGAGGACGCATTCCATACGCACTCACCGCCGTGCACAGCACGCAGGCCCTGCGATGAGCGCCGTGCTGATCCGCTGGCTGGTCGCGCTGTTGTGCTTCGGCGGCTTCGTGATGCCGTCGCACGCGACCGGCCCGTCACCCGATTGCCAAGCGGTCGACGCCGTGCCGTGGCAGCCGGTGGCCCCGGGTATCTGGGTCTGGCCCGCGGCGGAGAACGGCGAGGTGTCGCCCGCCAACGCCGGCCATGTGCTGCCGACCAGCGTGGTGGTCAGCCGCGGCGAGGCGCTGGTGATCGACCCCGGCCCGAGCCACCGCCACGGCCTGCGCGTGCGCGAATCGCTCGCCTGCCGTTTCAAGGCGCAGGTGCGCTGGGTGGTGAACACCCACGCGCACGCCGAAAACGTGATGGCCAACTCGGCCTTTGCCGACCTGCTGGAAGCCGGTCAGCTGGAGATCCTGGCCAGCGCCGCCACGCGCAGGGCCATGCAGCAGCGCTGCCCGGATTGCCTGGCCAGTCTCACCACCCGCGCGGGTGCAACGGCGATGGCGGGCACGCACATCGTGCTGCCCAGCCGCACCCTGGCGGTGGGCGAGCGTCTGCGCGTGGGCCTGCTGAGCTTGCGCGTGCAGGCCATCGAGCCCGGCCACACGGAGGGCGACCTGGTGCTCTGGAACGCCCGCCACCGCGTGCTGTGGGCCGGCGGTCTGGTGTACGACGGGCGTGTGCCCGAACTCGCGCAGGGCAGCCTGGACGGCTGGCTCGCGGCGCTGCCGCGGCTGCTGGCGTTGCGGCCGCAGCAGGTGATCGGCACGGTATGGTCCCGCGCTCCCGCAGCTGAAGCGCCACCGCCTGCGCTGGGTGCCACAGAACGCTATCTGAAGGGGCTGCGAGCCCGCGTGTTGCTGGCGATGGACCAGGGCCACCAGCCGCAGGAAACCACCTGGGGCGATCTACCCGCCTACCGCGACTGGGCCGGTTACAGCGAGCGCCACGGCTTCAACCTGCAGCGCGCCTGGCGCGAGCTGGAGCCGGTGTGGATGGAGCAGGGCGCGGCGCCAGCGAAGTAACCGTGTTGGCGGGGTCACAAAGTCCCCGGCGGTAGCAGATCTTTTTTCCGGTAGATCGTGTTGCGCGAAACGCCCAGCGCCTTGGCCGCGGCCGACACGTTGCCTTTGTGCAGCCGCAGCATCTGCGCCATGGCGCTCAGCGCCACGTCTTCCAGGCGTGTGCCTTCAGGCACCGTGGGTTCGGGCATCGGGGCGGTGCTGGGCGCATCGGGCAGCGGCTGGGCCGGGCCGATCGATCCCATCAGGCGCGACGGGATCGGGTTGGGCAGGCCGTGTTCCAGCTCTTCCAGGAAATCGTCGGGCAGGTGGCTCAGTTCGATCACGCCCTGGCAGCCCACCATGACCACGGCGGTGCGCATCAGGTTGTGCAGCTGGCGGAAGTTGCCCGGCCAGTGGTAGCGCTTGAAGATGTTCATGACCTCGGGCGAGATGCCGATCTGCTCGCCGTTCTCGCACAGGGCCTTGAGGATCTTTCGCACGACGAGTTCGAAGTCGGAGCGTTCACGCAGCGCCGGCAGGCGCACCACCAGGCCGTTGAGCCGGTAGTAGAGGTCTTCGCGGAAGTCGCCGCGCGCGATCATGTCCTTGATGTTCTTGTGCGTGGCGCAGACCACGGCCACGTCCACGTCCACTTCCTTGCCCGCGCCCAGCGGGCTGACCCGGCGCTCCTGCAGCACGCGCAACAGCCGCGCCTGCAGGTGTTTGGGCATGTCACCGATTTCGTCAAGGAACAGCGTGCCGCCATGGGCCTGCAGGATCTTGCCGATGGCGCCCTTCTTGCGCGCACCGGTGAAGGCTCCTTCTTCGTAGCCGAACAGCTCGGACTCGATCAGGGTCTCGGGAATCGACGCGCAGTTGACCGACACGAAGGGCTGGCCGGAACGGTCCGAGTCACCATGGATGGCCTGCGCCAGCAGGTCCTTGCCGGTGCCGGTTTCGCCCAGGATCATGACCGGGATGTCCTTGCCCGACACCATGCGCAACTTGTGGATGACCGACGACACCTGGGGGTCACCGGTGTCCAGGTATTGCAGCGATGAGAGCTGCGGGCGTTTGACGGGTGGCTTGGCCGGCGCGTGCGCTGCCGCGCCCTGACCCGTTTCCGCGGTGAAGGCCTGCGGTCCCTGGGGGCTATCTGGCCGGGTCGCCGACCAGGGATGGGCCGTCTTGACCTTGACGCGGCACCACACCGAAACACCGTTGTGCAGCACCAGCTGCTTGGGGTTGGGCATGGCGCCGCTGAACAGCTCGAACAGCGCCGAGATCGGGATGCCGAACAGCGAAGAAAAGGTGTGGGCCTTGAGCGCCGCGAAGGGCAGGCCGATCTGGAACTGCCCGCTGCGGTTGGCCGAGATGAAACGCCCCTCGGGCGAAAACACCGCGATGCCTTCGACCAGCGTGCCCAGGAACTCGGAGCGGGTGTGGAAGTGGATGCGGATCGCCTTCGGGAAGATGTCGGCGAACATGTGGTTCTCGATCATCTGCGCCGACATGCGCACCAGCGCCAGCGTGTGCTGGTGGAAGCTGCGGTGGTCACCCGTGACGTCGAGCGCGCCGATGACCTGGCCGTAGGGGTCGAAGATGGGCGCGGCGGAGCAGGTGAGGAACTTGTTGGCGTTCAGGTAGTGCTGGTTGCCGTGCACCGTGAGCGCTTCTTCTTCGGTCAGTGCGGTGCCGATGGCGTTGGTGCCCTTGGTCTGCTCGGACCAGTCCATGCCGGGCGTGAGCGCCACGCGCGAAGCTTTTTCCAGAAAATCGGTGTCGCCCAGCGAGTGCAGCACCATGCCGCGTGCCGAGGTCAGCAGCACCATGCTGTGGGTGTTGACGATCTGGTCGTACAGCGTCTCCATCACGGGGGCGGCATGCTGGAAGAGAAAGCGGTTTTCGTCCAGCGCGTCGTTCAACACGCCACGCGAGGGGCTGGAGAAGTCGGGTTCGGCCTGCGCCGTGATGCCATAGGCTTGCGAACGCTGGTGGGACTGGCCGATCAGGTCGGGGTTCGGGGAGGCGCCAGCTGGCCCAGCCCCGACGCGTCCTTCGTCGGGGCGCGTGTGGATGCCTGCACTCATGTCGTCTCCAGGGTCGGGCGGAAATCCCCCCCAATAGTCCATGGCCCAGGGCGCATCGCACGGGGTCAGGAGGGGTGTTGTCTCGTCTGTGTCTTGTTGGTCTTGGTGCATGTGATTCTCTTCATATCTGTCCCATGAATCAACACTGGGTATTCCCGGTATGAAACATGTTGTACCGACTGCCTCTTTGTGAGACATAGCAAGTAGCCCGCCACCGGGTGCAGCCACCTGGGACCCGCTGGCGGGTGCTTTTGAATGCCAGTCTGTGACAGCGCGCCGGTCCGATGAGGCGCAAATGATTCAAATTGGAACAACTGTGCCCGGCGCGTTCGCGCTGGATGGCCGCCTGTCCAAGGATTTCAAGGCACCCGGTGTCGGTGGCCCGCATATTGCTGATTGGGGGTGGAAGCCCTTTGACAACAGGAGACATCCCCCATGAAAGCCTCACTCTTCAAGAAACCTTCTCGTACCACGCTGCGTGTCCTGGCCCTGGCGGCCAGTGGTCTGGTGGCCGCCGCCGTCATGGCCCACGGCGACGTGGTGCCGCAAAGTGTGGACACCACCACGCTGCCGCAGCTCGGCGCCAAGTGGCTGGACGCCAACCCCTACAACGAACAGAGCCCCGCCCGCAAGGAAGCCTTGCGCATCGGCACCTCGGCCTACAACCAGAACTGCGCGCGTTGCCATGGTCTGGAAGCCATTTCCGGTGGCATCTCGCCCGACCTGCGCAAGATCGACAGCGACTGCACGGGCCTGGCCGACGCGGCCAAGAAGGCCGCCTGCTTCAAGGAGATGGACGACTACTTCCTCTCCACCGTGCGGCGCGGCCGCGTGCGCGATGGCCGTGTCTACATGCCCCCGTTCGAGGGCACACTGACGCAGGAAGCGGTGTGGGCGATCCGCACCTACATCGAGACCCGTCGCGAGCCCTGATTCGGCCCAGCCGCCACACCCATAACCACAAGAGAGACAACACACCATGCCGTCCGTTTCGAAAAGCTTTCAGGAACACCCGCCTGTGTCCCACGGCCTGACCCGCCGGCAGACCCTGGCCGTGTTGATGCCACTGGTCGCCGGGCACTACTCGGTGTACGCGCAGACCGAGCTGACCGATCTGGCCCGCATCCGTGCCAACGGCATGTTGAAGGTGGCGGTTTACAAGGACAACGCGCCGTTCTCCGATGGCGCGGCGGCCGAGATGAAGGGGTTGGATGTGGCACTGGCCGAAGCGCTGGCGCGCCAGATGAGCCTGAAGCTCTCGCTGCTGCCCTTCGATGCCGGCGAGAACATGGGTGACGACCTGCGCAACATGGTCTGGAAGGGTCACTACCTGGGCTATGGCCCGGCCGACGTGATGCTGCATGTGCCGGCCGACAAGTACCTCGCACAGAAGAACCCGCAGGTGATGATCATGGCGCCGTACATGCGGGAGTCGGTGGTGCTGGTGCACGACACGCGCAAGCTGGCCGACGCCGCAGCGCCCGAAGACCTCAAGGGCGTGCAGCTCGCAGCCGAGCGCGGCGCGGGTGCGGCCAGCGTGCTCATGGGCTACGGCGGTGGCCTGTTGCGCAACCAGGTGTCGATCTTCAACACCGGCACCGAAGCGGTCCAGGCCGCGGTGGACGGCAAAGCGGCGGCGGCCCTCGTGACGCGGGCGCAGGCCGAGTCGGTGCTGTCGCGCAACCCGGGCAGCGCCACCCATTTCCGCATCACCAAGCTCAACTTCAACAACGGCATCGCCGACACCGGCTGGCCCGTGGGCATGGCGATCAAGACGGGCCACAAAGAGCTGGGGCTGGCGCTGGAGGCGGCACTCAAGTCGCTGCGTGAGAACGGTGAGCTGCTGAAGATCTTCCAGCAGCACGGGATGACGCTGACTGCGCCGTAGCGGACTCCCCCCGCGCCGCCTGCGGCGTCACCCCCCAGGGGGCAACGCGAGCGGCCTGGCAAAGCCAGTTCCGCCGCGTTCTGGGTGGAGGCACGCTGCTCCGGCGGGATCTCGGGCGATTGATTGCCTCACGTTCTGCAAATACTTTTTCGGAGAACGTGTATCAACGAAGAACGCGGTGGAACCGGCTTTGCCGGGCCGCTCGCGTTGCCCCTTGAGGGGCGGAGTGGTTACGCGCAGCGAACAAGCGACGGGGGTGGGGCGAGTGCCCCGGCTCTGCCGGTCCAAGGGCGTGGTCCCCCTGGGGGGAAGCCGCGAAGCGGCGCAGGGGGGCTACCGCCGTCCGATTTTGCGGTACACCGTGGCCCGGCTGATGCCGAGCACGCGGGCAGCTTCCATCACGTTGCCGCGCGCTTCTTCCACGGCGCGGCGGATGAGCGCGGTTTCCACGTCTTTCAGCGGCACGCTGGTGCTGAGCGGTCGCTGCGATGCGGCCGTGCTGGCGCGCCCGTCGTTCAGGCGCGCAAGTACCTGCAGGCGCAGGCCCGACCACAGGGGCAGCTCGACCGCACCGCGTTGCGCGCGGGCGGCATCGAACAGGCTGTCGGGTGGCACGGCGATCACGTCGCTGCAATGTGGCCAGGGCGCGCCGGCGGGCAGGGTCAGCATGTCGGCCGCCGCGCGGTTGGCGCCGGTGATGCGGCCATCGGCATCCAGGCACACCAGACCGTCGCTCTCTTCGCCGGGCGTGCGCCCGGGCCAGTTCAGGCGCAGCAGCAGGTGGTGCGGCTGCGCCAGTGTGAGCGCGTTTTCAATGCTCAGCGCCGACTGTGTCACCAGGTGTTTGAGGGCCGGGCGTTCGGGCACGTTGATGCCGGTCAGGTCGAGCATGCCGACGCAGCGGCCGTCGGGGCCAAACAGCGGGGCGCCGGCGCAGCTGTAGGCGCTGGTGTCGTCAAAGAAGTGTTCGCCGCGGTGCAGCCACACGGGCTGCTGCTCGGCCAGCGTGGCGCCGATGGCGGTGGTGCCCACGGCCTGCTCCGACAGGTCCACGCCCACGCGGGCGATCAGGTGCGCGAGGCGGTTGTGGTGATCGATCGGGCCGTTGACATCGATCACCACGCCCTGGGCATCGGTGAGGATGGCGAAGTAGCGGGTGTCGGCCATGGCGCGCGCGAGCTGCTGGATGACCGGCGCCGCCGCGCGCAGCAGCGGCTGGTTGGCCTCGATCACGCGGCGCATGGCCACGCTCGACACCGGGTCGAAAGCCAGTCGCTGGTCGGGCTGCAGGCCTTGCGCCAGACAGCGCCGCCAGGAACGTTCGATCCAGGGCTCCAGCCGGGGCGCGGCGGCCATGCCGTCGCTCTGGAACACCGCCTGGCGTGCGTGCTCGATGAGGGTCAGCCGGTCGGACGTGCTGCTGGCTGCCTGGGGGGGCTGGCGGATGCTCATGGGAGTGTCTCGTTTTTGTTCAAATTTTTGTCTGCCATGCCACAGACAGCATCAAGTATGCCAACGGCCGCGGTGTTTCATTTTGAGAATTTCCGTGGGTGCGGCAGAGCGAATGAGGGATAACCCTCACCACAAAGTGGAACAGCCCACCAACAATGGCTAGGCAACTCTTTTCATAAGCATGGCGCAGCACAAGTGGCGCCGCACCCCCACAGGAGAACCTCATGCAGAAAGTCCTGCACATCAACCCGGACAAATGCACCGGCTGCCTGCAGTGCGAAATGGCCTGCTCGTTCGAGAACTACGGCACCTACGCCACCTCGAAGTCGCGCATCAAGGTCTTCGATTTCCACCACACCGGCAAGAAAGTCCCCTACACCTGCACGCAGTGCGACGAGGCCTGGTGCCTGCACGCCTGCCCGGTGGAGGCGATCACCGTGGACAAGATGACCGGCGCCAAGGTGGTCAACGAAACCACCTGTGTGGGCTGCAAGGTCTGCACCATCGCCTGCCCCTTCGGCACCATCAACTACGTGCAGGAAACCGGCAAGGTCCAGAAGTGCGACCTGTGTGGTGGCGAGCCGGCCTGCGCCGAAGCCTGCCCGACCGCGGCGATCACGTTCGTCGACGCCAACTGGACCGGTATCGACAAGATGAAGCAGTGGGCCGACAAGCTGGGCAACCAGCCGTCCGCCGCCTGATCCCCCAACCCATTCAAGGAGCACAACATGTCTTGGGCTGGAAAAATCCTCCGCGTCAACCTGACCGCGGGCACCGTCAAATCCGAACCGCTGAACATGGAGTGGGCACGTTCCTACCTCGGTTCGCGCGGCCTCGGCAGCAAATACCTCATCAGCGAGATCGACCCCAAGGTCGACCCGCTGTCGCCGGACAACAAGATCATCTGGGCCACCGGCCCGCTGACCGGCACCATGGCCTCCACCGGCGGGCGCTACACCGTCATCACCAAGGGCCCGCTGACCGGTGCCATCGCCTGCTCGAACTCGGGTGGCTACTGGGGCGCCGAGCTCAAGATGGCCGGCTGGGACATGATCATCTTTGAAGGCAAGTCGGACAAGCCGGTCTACCTCTACATCAACGACGACGACGCCGAACTGCGCGACGCATCGCACCTCTGGGGCCAGAGCGTGTGGAAGACCGAAGAGATGCTCAAGACCGGGCTGCAGGACCCGCTGCTGCGCGTGTCGAGCATCGGCAAGTCGGGCGAAAACGGCGTGCTGTACGCCGCCGTGGTCAACGACCTGCACCGCGCGGCCGGCCGCTCGGGCGTGGGCGCTGTCATGGGCAGCAAGAACCTGAAGGCGATCGCCGTGCGCGGCACCAAGGGCGTGGGCAACATCCGCGATCCGAAGGCCTTCATGAAAGTCACCTTCGAGAAGAAGAAGATCCTGGCCGAAAACGCCGTGACGGGCCAGGGCCTGCCGGCCTATGGCACGCAGGTGCTGATGAACGTGATCAACGAGATGGGTGCATTGCCCACGCGCAACCACCGCGACGTGCAGTTCGAAGGCGCCAAAGACATCTCGGCCGAAGCCATGGCCACGCCGCGCGAGAGCGACGGCAAGAAGCACCTGGTGACCAACCAGGCCTGCTTCGGCTGCACCATCGCTTGCGGGCGCATCAGCAAGATGGACGAAGGCCACTTCACCGTGGCCAACAAGCCGCAGTACTGGGGCGCCAACGGCGGCCTGGAATACGAAGCGGCCTGGGCGCTGGGCGCGGCCAACGGCGTGAACGACCTGGAAGCGCTGCAATACGCCAACATGTTGTGCAACGAAGAGGGCTTCGACCCGATCAGCTTCGGTGCCACCGTGGGCGCGGTGATGGAGCTCTACGAAATGGGCGTGCTCACCGCGGAGCAGCTCGGCATCGACGCCAAGTTCGGCTCGGCGCAGGCGCTGGCCCACTTCGCCGAGATCACCGCCAAGGGCGAAGGCTTCGGCAAGGAGATCGGCCAGGGTTCCAAACGCCTGACCGAAAAATACGGCCACCCCGATCTGTCGATGAGCGTCAAGGGCCAGGAATTCCCGGCCTACGACGGTCGTGCGATCCAGGGCATCGGCCTGGCCTACGCCACGTCCAACCGCGGCGCCTGCCACCTGCGCGGCTACACCATCGCGTCGGAAGTGCTGGGCATTCCGGTCAAGACCGATCCGGTCGAGAGCGAAGGCAAGCCGGAGCTGGTGAAGGCGTTCCAGGACGCCACCGCCGCATTCGACTCGTCGGGCCTGTGTGTGTTCACCACCTTCGCCTGGGGCGTGGCCGATCTGGCGCCTCAGCTGCAGGCTGCGTGCAACGAAGAGTTCACCACCGAAGAGCTGGAAAAGATCGGTGAGCGCATCTGGAACATGGAGCGCGAATTCAACAACGCCGCCGGCTTCACCGCCAAGGACGACAACCTGCCCAAGCGCCTGCTGACCGAAGCGGCCAAGACCGGTGCCTCCAAGGGCATGGTCAGCAAGCTGCCCGAGATGCTGCCCAAGTACTACGCCGCGCGTGGCTGGGACCCCGAAGGCCGCCCGACCGCCGAGACCAAGGCACGCTTGAGCCTCTGATCTTTCGCATCGGGGACATCAAAGAAGCGGTCCCCTGCGACCGCTTCTTTCTTTTGGAGAACACTTTCATGACCCACCACGTCATCCTCGGCGCCGGCCCGGCCGGTGTCATCGCGGCCGAGACCATCCGCAAGCACGCGCCCCACGACCGCATCACCGTCATCGGTGATGAAAACGAAGCGCCGTATTCGCGCATGGCGATCCCCTACCTGCTGATCGGCAAGGTCGGCGAAGAAGGTACGCACCTGCGCCACACAGCCGGCCACTTCGAGGCACTGAACATCAAGGTCTTGCGCGGCGTTCGCGCCAAGCAGCTGGACTCGGCCAATCGCAGTATCGGGCTGAGCGACGGCAACACGCTGCACTTCGACAAGCTGCTCATCGCCACCGGCTCATCGCCCGCGACGCCGCCGATTCCAGGCATTGACGGCCCGGGCGTGCACAGCTGCTGGACGCTGGCCGACGCGCGTGCCATCGCCAACCTGGCCAAGCCCGGCGCCAAGGTGCTGCAGATGGGTGCCGGCTTCATCGGCTGCATCATCATGGAATCGCTGCAGCAACGCGGCGTGGAGTTGTCCGTCGTCGAGATGGGCGACCGCATGGTGCCCCGCATGATGGGCCCCACCGCGGGCGGCATGATCAAGGACTGGTGCCAGAAAAAGGGTGTGAAGGTCTTCACCGGCGCGCGGGTCGAAGCGATCGAGCGCGGTGACGGTGCCGAGCCCGGCCTGCTGGGCAAGATTGCGCAGGTGGTGGGCATCGGGTCGTCGAACGCATCCAACGGCAAGATGCAGGTGCGCCTGTCCACCGGTGACCGCCTGGAGGCCGATCTGGTCATCAGCGCCACCGGCGTCAAGCCCAACATCGGCTTCCTGGAGAACAGCGGCGTGCGCTGCCTGGTGGGCGTGCTGACCGACGAACACCTGCAGACCAACGTGCCCGGTATTTACGCCGCGGGCGACTGCGCCGAGGCTTTCGACAAAGTGAGCGGCAAGACCATCGTCAGCGCCATCCAGCCCAACGCCGCCGAGCAGGCCCGTGTGGCCGCGCTCAACATGGTGGGCCAGTCTGCCGAACTCAAAGGTGTGACACAGATCAACGTGCTCGACACGCTGGGCATGATCTCCACCAGCTTCGGCAACTGGGAAGGTCTGCCGGGTGGCGAACACGTGGAGCTGACCGATGAGAAGTCGGGCCGCCACCTGAGCCTGCAGTTCAAGGACGACCTCATGGTCGGTTGCAACAGCGTGGGCTGGACCGACCATGTGGGCGTCATGCGGGGTTTGGTGGAAGGGCAGGTGCGACTGGGCGAATGGAAGGACACGCTGATGGCCGATCCGACCAAGCTGATGGACGCCTACCTCGCCAGCGCGCAGGGGCAGGGACAGTGGAGCGGTGCTGCCGACGACCGCCGCCGCTGAATCCATTCCGCCGCTCCTTCAGGGGCGATACCCGGCGCTGCTGACGCGGCGCAGCCCGGAATGGGAAAATCACATTCATGAAAATCACGTTCAAGCTCTTCGCCACCCTGACAGACTACCTGCCCGCCGAGGCGCGGCGCAGCAACCTCGTCGAGCTGGACGTGAGTCCGGCCGCGCCCATCAGCCAGATCATCGAGCCCTTTGGCCTGCCGCCGAAGCTGGTGCATCTGGTGCTGGTCAACGGCAAATACGTGGAGCCTGAAAAGCGCATGACAGCGACGCTGGCCGAAGGCGACGTGCTGGCCATCTGGCCACCCATCGCGGGCGGTTGACTGTGCACCCCCGCCGCGCTGCTGTGCGCGACCCCCTCAAGGGGGCGGCACCGGCCGTCTGGCGGAGCCAGCCCGGCGGTGCCTCTGGGTTGGATCGTTCTCTCCGTTTCGGGTTGTGGGTCTCGGGGCAGGGAGGCTGACATGCAATCGAGCTACGCCGAGACTTTCGAACGCGACATGGGCTGCACCGAGGCCGAATGGCTCGGCTGGCTGCCCGCGGCCATTGGCAGTTGCCCCTGGCAGGCCGGGAGCGGCTCAGCCCGGGTGGACATCGCACCCGGTGCGCTGCAGCTCCGTTGGCAGGTGATGCCGCCGCGCGTGATTGCACTCATGCGCATGCCGGTGCTGCGCGTGAGCTTCGCTTTCAGCGAGCTGGACGCGACTCAGCGCTTTGCGTTCATGAAGCGCTTCGACCTGTACATGCAGCGCGGGGGCGGCTGATCCGTATCAGTCTTCCATAGCGCCGGAGTGCCACCCAGGCGCATGCTGCGATGCAGCCGAGGGCACCGCCGGGCCGGCTTTGCCGGACGGCTGGTGCCGCCCCCTTTAGAGGGGGTAGCTCGAAGCGCTGCGGGGGTGTTTCATTTCAGACCGCCACGGCTTCGGGTTCGGGCATCGCCACCTTGTTCCCGGTGCTGAACTGGTAGTCCTTGAACACGTGTTCGGCGCTGAGCAGCTGGAAGCTGCCGTCGGCGTTGCGCACGGTGGTGTCTTTCAGGCGCCAGGTGAGCTGGCCGCAGGTCCAGATGTCGAAGTTGCGCATGTGGGTGCACAGGCAGGTCTTGTCCAGCACCTTGATGCGCTTTTCATCGGGGTGCGCCGCCACTTCCCGGTTGTAGGCCGTGACGTAGGCGCACTTGCCGTTGGCGTCCAGCAGGTAGCCGTAGGCCTCGCAGTTCGGGCGGATGCCGTCGCCGATGCCGGGGCTGCTCTTGATCATGCGCATCGGGTAGCCCGTGGGCGAGATCTCGTTGACCTCGATGTCGTCTTCGTTGGCCTTGAAGTACTCCTGCTTGATGTCGTCGGGCAGGCCACATTCTTTGGTGACGGTGAAGCGCGTGGCCACCTGCACGCCCGAGGCGCCCATCTCCATGAAGCGCACGGCGTCGCTGCCGGTGAAGATGCCGCCGGCGGGAATGACCGGGATGTCGAGCTGCTCGGCCTTCATCCAGGCGAGGATCTCGGCCACGATGGTGGCCAGGTCGTACTGCGCCCAGTCCATGCCGAAGCCGAGGTGGCCGCCAGCCAGCGGGCCCTCGACAACCACGTAGTCGGGCAGGCGGTTCAGGCGGCTGTTTTTCTTCAGGAACAGCTGCAGCGCACGCAGCGAACTGACGATGATGCCGAGCTTGGCGTCGCGGAAACGCGGGTGGTCTTCGATCAGCGCGAACGAGCCGAGGTGCAGGCCGGCGGCGAGCGTGATGCCGTCGATACCCGCGTCCAGCGCAGAACTCATGCGCACCTTCAGCGTCTCCTTGGGCGCGTTCATCGTCAGCTTTTCCATGCAGTTGATGAACACCTGACCCGGTCCCGATTTGCGGGCCATGGTGTGTTCCACATGCAGTCGCGTCGCCTCGGCGAGGTCGGCCAGGTTGAACTTGATGGCGGACTTGTCCTCCGAGGCCATGTTGTACTTGTACATGGCCTGTTTGGCCTTGACGAACTTGGTCTTGTAGCGGCGGTCGGTCACCGTCTTGATCATGGCGTCGGAGATGTGCCCGACGCCGCCCAGGCGGGCGGCTTCCAGTGCCAGGTCGGCAGAGGAAATGTCCACACCCATGCCGCCGATCATGATGGGCACCATTTCCTGGCGGCCCATCTTCAGGCGGAAATCTTCCAGTCGTCTCATAGTCAGCTTTCGAATGTACGGCCCAAGCTTACCCGGTCCATGACACTGTTTTTTTCACGGATTTGTCAAATTTGAACCGGGGTTGGCCGGCGCCCGTCGTCGGGCGCGAAGGTTCAATTGTTCTGCACAGGGGTGATTTTCGGTCAAACCTGTGACGGTACCCGGAAAAAGCAACATAGCCCTTACGCGATGTCGCTGAAAAAGGCGAAGACCGCGCTGCGGCGGCCTTCGCAAACGGGCTGGCTGTCGTGTTCAGCTGGTTGCTCGCCGCGGGGACATCCAGCCCATGAGGGTGTAGGTCAGGATCACGGTAGCGACCAGACCCACGCCGTAGACGAGCGCGATCAGGAACCAGTCGGCCGGGCCACCGGCGTCGGTGAAGCCCGAGGATGACACCTTGGCCATGATCACCAGTGCAAGCGCTCCACCAAAAACGCCGAGCACTTCGGCGCGCACGAGGCGGCGCGAAACAAGGCCGCGTTCGCGCACCAGCAGCGCCAGAAACGCCACCGTGCCGACCACCGCCACCAGCAGCATGACCCAGAGCAGGGGCCCCAGCATCTCCTGGAACACGGCGACAAAAACCAGCGGATCGAGTTCTTTCATGGGAATCTCCAGAGGGTCAGGCGCGGCCGCGCAGCATGCTGATGTAGGTGGGTTTGAGGGCCATGGTCTTCATGACCCAGCTGATCCAGAGTTCCTCGAGCGGTGCGATGACGCCGGGGAAGGACATGATCAGGTTGTCCTTGTAGTCGAACTCGATCAGCATGGCCTGGCCCAGGCGGGTGATCAGCGGGCAACTGGTGTAGCCGTTGTAGACCTCGCTGGAGGCCTTGCCGGCGATGTCGCCGATCAGGTGTGACACGGCCACCGGCACCTGCCATTTCACGCTGGCCGCCGTCTTGCCCTTGGGCACACCGGCGATGTCGCCGACGCCGAAGACGTTGGGGTAGCGCTTGTGGCGCAGGGTGTCGCGGTCGACTTCCACCCAGCCATCTGCCGCGAACGGGCCTTCGGTCCAGGGCAGGGGGCTGTTGCGCACGACCTCGGGCGCCCGCATGGGCGGCACCACATTGATGAAGTCGTATTTCTGCTCGGCCGTTCCGGTGAGGGTCTTGTAGGTCGCGATGCGCTTGTCCAGGTCGATCGCCTGCAGCACGTGTTCGTGGTTGACCTTGACCCCCCGGTCCTGGAACAGCATGCGCACCTTTTCAGCCACGATGGGCACGCCGAACAGCGACTTGCTCTGGGCCATGTAGACGATCTCGGCCTTGCCGCGGTTGCCACGGCGACGCAGGTGGTCGTCGGTGATGAAGGTGTATTTCAGCGGAGCGCCCGCACATTTCATCTCGCCCGCCGGGCGGCCGAAGACGCCGATACCGCCCTTGTCCGCAAAGGCCGACATGGCCTGCCAGGTGGCGGTCGCGGCCTGAGGGCTGTGGTAGATGCTGCCCATGCCGTTCTGGCCGATGCGTGCGGTGTCCATGCCTTCGATGCCGGCGTAGTTCAGCTCCAGGCCGGTCGCGAGGATCAGGAAGTCGTAGGCCACGGCCTTGCCACTTTCGGTGACCACCTTGTTGCCTTCCGGATCGATCTCGGCCACCCGCTCGGTGACCCATTCGACGCCCTGGGGCAGGTAGTCGCCGGTGTTCGACACGGTGTAGGCTTGCGGCTTGATGCCCGCAGCAACCAGGGTGAAGCCGGGCTGGTAATAGTGCTCCTTGCGCGCATCGATCACGGTGATGCTGGCGTCCTGCAGACGGGCCGCCAGTTGCGAGGCGGCGGCCAGGCCGGCCGCACCCGCACCCGCGATCACGATGCGGGCGCTGCTCTTGACGCTGGCGGCCTGCGCCGGCGTGCTGGTCTGCGACAGCGCCGCGGTCAGGGGCAGGGCGCCCAGACCGGCCAGGAAGCGTCGGCGCGCGGTTTCAACCCGCGGGTCGGGTTGCAGGGTCTCGGACATGGGTGTCTCCTGTGAGTGAATGGCTTCGGTTGTTTTTGATACCCCGGGGAGTTTGTTAATATAGAGATCGACCGCAGATCTGGATTTGACATTGGTCAATTTGGTGACCTGTGCACCCTATCGGAAACCCTCGACCACCGACCCCGCGCCGAGCGGTCGCCAACTTCAGGAGCTCCCATGAGCGAAAACGCCAGCGTGACCATCACTCGCCAGTCGGGCTACCAGTTTCTGGTGGATTTCGGCGCAGCCATCCCGCAGATGCTGGCCGACGAACCGGCGCCTCTGGGGCTGGGTGCAGGCTCGGCGCCCGACCACATGTTGCTGGCCGCGGTGGCCAACTGCCTGAGCGCCAGCCTGCTGTTTTCGTTGCAGAAGTTCAAGCAGGACCCGGGCGCCCTCAAGGCGACCGCCACGGCCGAGGTCGGGCGCAACGAAAGCAAGCGCCTGCGCATCATGGGCATCAACGTGAAACTGGAGCTGGGGCAGGCCGCAGCCGACATCGAACACCTGGACCGCGTGCTCGCCCAATTCGAGGAGTTCTGCACCGTTTCGATGAGCGTGCGCCAGGGCATTGCGATCAACGTGCAGGTGCAGGACGGCACCGGAGCCCTTCTCAAAGGCTGAGCGCCTGGTCGGCTGGCTTTGCTGCGGGAGGCGCTGCGATGTGCAAGGTGGTACCCCGTGACCACTGGGCCTGCCGCCTTGATGCAGGGCGCCTGGCGCTCGCTGTTTTGACGGTACAGTGGTCCATTCTCGAACGCACACTCTTCTTCTGACAGGCTGATGACCCCATGCGACTCACCCAATGGACCGACTACAGCTTGCGCATGCTGATGTATTGCGCGGCTTGTGAAGGGCGCGAGCATCCGCCGACGGTGAACGAGATCGCCGAGGCGCATGGCATCTCGCGCAGCCATCTCACCAAGATCGCCATGATCCTTGCCGCGTGCGGCTGGATCGCGACCACGCGGGGTCGGGGCGGTGGTCTGCGCTTGCTGAAGCCGGCCGGAGAACTGACCCTGGGCGAAATCATCCGCCAGACCGAAACCGATATGACGCTGGTGGAGTGTTTTGACCGCAAGACCAACACCTGCCGCCTGGATGGCTATTGCCGGCTCAAAGATTCCTTGCACAAGGCGATGCAGGGCTTCTTTGACGTGCTCGATGGCATCACGCTGGCCGACCTGCTCGCGCCGATGGCGGCAGGCAAGGGGCCTGCGGGGCAGTTGCCCCACCTCATTCCCATTCAGTTTGCGTCGCTGGCCAGACCGAAAAAGGCCTTGCCCGACGCCACCAAGCTCGCTCGCCCGGCCAAGCCCGCAGCGACGCGAAAACCGAAGCAGGCCAAGGCCGGTTGAAGCAGCGCCGGGGGCGTTCTCAGGCCGCTTGCAGGTGCTCGCCCATGCGTCCCGTGATGAGGACCTTGGCGCTGGCGTCCACCATCAGGCTGTCCACCCCGCGCAGGGGCGCAAGCAGTTGCTGTCCAGCGGCAGCACCCGCCACCATGATCGCGGCGCCCAGGCCGTTGACGGGATCGGGCTGGCGCGACACCGTGACCACGCCCCGCATGCCGTGGCTGGGCATGCCGGTGCGCGGGTCCAGCACGTGGTGGTAACGCCGGCCGTTGCGCAAGAAGCAGCGTTCGTAGTCACCGGACGAGGCCACGCAGGCATCGCGCACTTGCACCGTGCCGATCAGCCGTTCGGGGGCCCGCGGGTCGCGGATGCCCACGCGCCAGTCCTGGCCCAGGAGCTGGCCGCGCGTGAGCACGTCACCACCGCCATTGACCATGGCGTGGCGCAGGCCGTGTTGTTCGAGAACGCGAAGGCCCGCCTGCAGGATGGGCAGTTTGGCCACGCCCCCCAGGTCGATGCGCATGCCCGGGCGGCTCAGGCCGGCCTGGCCCGTCGTGGAGTGGATCAACACATCGCGGAAGTCCACCAGCCGGCGTTCGCGGCGCAGGTCTTCCGGCGCGGGCACCCGGGCGTCCTGCGGGTCGAAAGACCAGCCGTGGTACGCGCCCACGGTGATGTCGAAGGCGCCTTCGCTGAGCCGGGACAGCTCGGCGGCACGCTGCAGCACCGCCACCAGTTCGGGCGGGGCCATCACCAGGCCCTGGCCCGCGTTGCGGTGCATCGCGCTCACCAGGCTGTCGGCGCGGTAGCGGCTCATCATGCGTTCCAGGCGCTGCATTTCCGCAAAGGCCGCCTGCACGGCGGTGGCCGTGGCGCCGGGGTTGTCGCCTTGCGCCACGATGTCCACCCGCGTGCCCATCAGGACGCGGGACGCGCGGTGGACGGTGGGGCTGGCCAGCGCCGGGCGCATGCCCAGGCCGGCGACGAGCAGGCCGCCCAGTCCGGCCAGGCACTGACGGCGTTGGAGCAGGTGTGTCATGGTGGGGCCGGGTGGGTTCAGAGCGACTGGGCGACCATGTAGTCCACGGCGGCCTTCAGTTCGTCGTCGGTGAGGGTGCTGCCACCGCCACGCGCGGGCATCATGCCCTTGGCACCGGTGAAACCTTCGATGGCGTGCTTGTAGAGCGTGTCGTTGCCTTGCGCAATGCGCGGGCCCCAGTCGGCCTTGTCACCGGGCTTGGGTGCGCCGGCCACGTTGGCGGCGTGGCACATCGAGCACACCGAGCCATAGACCTTTTTGCCCACGGCGTTCTCGGCCACGGGGGCCGGTGCGGGTTCCGGGGCAGGCGCGGGAGCAGCGGCCACCGGGGCGGAAGCCGCCGGCGCCGCAGCGGTGTCGGCGGGCTTTTCGCCGCAGGCCATCAGGGCAGCGCTGCAGCCCAGGATCAGGAGAAGGTTCTTGGCGTTCATGGGGCGTCCTTGCGTGAGGTTGTGAAAGGGGTGGGGTGGATTTTAATATTCATTTTATATGAATAATTAGGCTCGCATTTGACACGCATCAAAGTGGGTCGGGCTTCAGTGGGCGTGCGGGGCGAGCCGCTGAAGCGATGCGGGCAGGCCCTGGCGCAAGCGCGTGGCCGTGAGCCACTCGCCGCCTTCCTGCGCGGCGAAGGCGCGCGCCTGGTCCAGCGTGGCGAACGCGGGCAGGTTGCCCGACCGCATCGGGCCCATCTGCCCGGACCCGTGCACATACCAAGCCTGCCCGGCGGGTGTCCAGGCGCCGGTGTCCAGGTCGGTGACGTACGAGGCCAGGATGCGGGCGGCGCTCTGGCCGGCGGTGTAGCGCGGCACCCGTTGCAGGTACAGGAACAGGCTCAGGGGCGAGTCGAGGTACTGCACGTCGCCGTTGTCGAAGATGACCTGGGCAGCCCAGCGCCGCTGGCGCGCCGGGAACATGCCGCAGACCGGGCAGCGGGCTCCGGGCGGCACCTCGCGCGCCGCCCGCATGGGCAGGCCCGAGGCGGGATCGTAGGAGAAGGTGGGCGCCACCAGGCAGACGTCGGACGGCAGTTCTGAGTCGGTACCGGCAACCGCCACCGAGTCACCGGGCGAGCGCAAGCCCAGACCGGCGAACACCGCCACGCTGCCCAGTACCGAGAGACCGATGAACCGGCGGCGTTGCGGCATCACATGCGGGTGTCGTGCAGGGCGCCGCCGCTGAGATCCACCATCTCGGGCTTGATGTCGGCGTAGCGCAGCAGGCGGCCGCCGTATTGCTGCACGAAGGCCTGGGCCTCGGCTTCGGCGGCAAAGCTGGCGGCCGTGGGGCCCATGGAACCGTGGCGTTTGCTGCCCAGCACGTAGAGCGCCTGGCGCGCGTCGATCCAGTGCCCCCGGGGCTGGTCCCAGTCGGCCTGGCCCATGTCCTGCACGTGCACCGACACCACCGCGCGCACCTGCTCGGGCGCCAGCAGCACCGACAGCAATTCCACCGAATCACAGAACCACTGCACCTCGGCCACGCCGGCGTAGCGGATCTGGCCTTTGGGGCCGGGGTAGTCGGACAACTGCATGCCGTCCAGCGAGCAGCTGGACTGGGCGTCGATCTCGGCCGGGGCGCTGGAGGTGGCATCGCCGCGCTGGCCGCAGCCCAGCAGGCTGAGGGTGGCCAGGCCGGCGCAGCCGCACAGCAGGCGGCGGCGGTTCAGGGGGAATTGGGATGGGGTGTTCATGGTCGGAATCTCCAGGAAGCCAGGGCAAGGGGCGCGACGATCCAGGCCAGCATGGCGCTGGCGAGCCAGCCCACCTGGCTGAGCGCCGGGGGCAGGATGCTGGCCAGGCCGTACAGGCGCTGCACGTCGTCGAGCGAAAACACGTTGAGGATGCGGAAGATGTCGGCCGGGTTCAGCAGCAGCAGGTAGGCGACGGATTCACCGCCGAACTGGCCACCGGTGGCCACCAGCAGGCCCAGCAGCAGCAGGTCGAACACCAGCACCAGCGCGAACCACAGCGCGATGGCCAGGCCCGAGGCGCGGGTGCGGTCGCGGGCCAGCACCGACAGCAGCACCGCCAGGCTCAGGAAGGCCAGCCCCAGCAGCACCGAGCTGAGCACGAAGCCGGCGTAGTGGTACAGGCCGGCCCAGCTGAAGCGCTGGTACAGCAGCAGGGCCACCAGCGCAAAGCCTGACACGGTGGACAGCGTCAGCGCACCCGCGAGCCCCAGGTACTTGCCCAGCAGCAGTTCCAGCCGCGTGATGGGCAGGGCCAGCAGCAGGTCGAGCGAGCCGCGCTCGCGCTCGCCGACGATGGCGTCAAAGCCGAGCAGCAGCGCGATCAGCGGAATCAGGTAGATCACCAGACTGACCAGACTGGCGATGGTGAGCTCGATCGATCGCGGACCGATCTGCCCCTGCGCGGCCGAGCCGAAGTAGGTGATGAGCAGCGAGAAGACGGTGAAGACCACGGCCACGGCCAGCACCCAGCGGTTGCGCAGCCGGTCGCGGAATTCCTTGGCGGCCACGGCCTGCACCTGGCGCCATTGCAATGAAACGGTCATGGGGCCTCCCTCAGGCCGAAGTACACGTCCTCCAGCGAGGGTTCGTGGATCTGCAGATCGCTCAGCTCCGCGTTGGCCAGCCAGGCCAGCACGCGCATCTTGTGCTCGCGGGGGCAACGCAGTTCCAGCAGGTCGGGTTCGCGCTGCTGCAGGGCGATCTCGGCGCCGGCCAGTTGCCCGGGCAGTTCGGTGACCAGGGTCTGCAGCCAGGTCGGCGCGGCGCGCAGCTGGAAGACCAGGGGCATGCGCGAGCGCTCGCGCAGCGCCTGCACCGAGCCCTGGGCGCACACACGGCCGTTGCTGAGCATGGCCAGGGCATCGACGCGCTGTTGCAGTTCGGCCAGGATGTGCGAGCTGATGACCAGGGTCACGCCCTGCGAGCGCAGCAGGTCGAGCTGGTCGTAGAAATCGCGGATCGCTGACGGGTCCAGGCCGGTGGTGGGTTCGTCGAGCAGCAGCAGCTGGGGGTCGCCCAGCAGGGCCTGGGCAAACCCCAGCCGTTGCCGCATGCCCTTGGAGTATTCGCGCACCGCGCGCCCGCCGGCCCGGGTCAGGCCGACGCGGTCGAGCAGGGCGGCGCACTGCGTCTGCGGTGCGCCTTTGAGGCGCGCGAAGAAGCGCAGCGTCTCCAGCCCGGTGAGGTTGTCGTACAGCACCAGGTTCTCGGGCAGGTAGCCCAGGGCGCGCCGCGTGGTGCGGAAGTCGGGGCCGTTCACCGCACAGCCGTTGACCTGGATGCGGCCCTGGCTGGGGGTGATGAGACCGAGCACGAGCTTGAACAGGGTGCTCTTGCCGGCGCCGTTGTGGCCGATCAGGCCGAAGAGCTGGCCGCGCGGCACCCGCAGGCTCACGTTGTCCAGCGCCAGCAGCGCCGCACGCCGGCTGCCGTAGGGTTTGGTGACGCCCTCCAGGTGCAGGGCCTCAGCGGAAATACTTGTCACGCCATGTGCTCCAGTGGGGGTGTTTCGGCGCCATGGCCGGATGGGGGTCGATCACGCTGGGTACGCGCAGCACCGGGAACTGGTGTCCCAGCACGCGCAGGGCCTGCACGGCGGGGCTGCCCAGCAAGAGTTGAATGGAAGGGTGGCGCCACTGCAGGCGGTCCACCAGGTCGTTGGCTTCGTAGGACAGGTCGCCGATGCCGTTGCCGTCGCGGTCCCAGCCCAGGTAATTGCTCCAGTAGTTGCCCTGGCCGGGCTTGGGGTGGCCCCAGGGTTCGTCGCGTGCGCCCACGTAGCGCACCTGCTCCCGGTTGGCGATGAAGTCGTTGCCCACGACCTGGTTGCGCGTGGACCCGGCCGAGAGGTGCACGCCGACGTGGTTGTCCACCACCAGGTTGTTGCGCAGGGTCACGTACTCGACGTCGTAGATGAAGAAGCCGCGCGCGTTGCCGGCCACCACGTTGTTTTCGATCACCGAGTCCTGCAGGGTGCGCAGCATGATGCCGTGGTCGGAGTTGCCCCAGGTGCGGTTGCCGCGCACCACCTGGTTGCGCACTTCCATCAGGGCCAGGCCGCCGCGGTTGTAGTAGCTGTCGTTGTCTTCCCACAGGTTGTGGTACGAGTTCATGTAGTGCGCGCCGTAGCGGCTGTGGTGCAGCCGGTTGGCGCGGAACTCGGCGTTGTGGGACACGTCGACGTACAGCGCGTCCCGCACGAAGCTGATGTCGTTGCCGGTGATGCGCGCGCCCTGTGTGTTGTAGAGCTGGATGCCGTTGCCGCGCTGCGAGGAGTTGAGGTCGCGCAGGCCGGTGATGCGGTTGTGCTCGATGCGCACCTCGTTGGCCTTTTCGATCCACAGGCCGAAGAGGTTGTAGGTCAGGTCGCAACGCCGCACCACGGCGCGGTGCGAACCGGGCTGCACGTAGATGCCCGCGTGCTGGCTCTTCAGACTGGTGCCCGAGTCGCGCACGATCAGGTTTTCGATCAGCACGTCGGGCGACGCGACGCGGATGGTGTCGCCTCGCTGGCCGCCGCTGAGGGTGGGGCGGTGAATGCCGCGCAGGGTCAGGGGCTTGTCGATGCGCAGGTTCACGCTGTAGAAGCCGCGCGCGACTTCCACCACGTCGCCAGCCGCGGCCTGCGTCACGACGGCCTGGATGTCGCCGCCCGGTTCGACCCGCCACACGGCGGACCATGCGGGCAGGGCCAGGCCCAGCAGCCACACGCAGGCCAGCCGTTGGCGCCAGGAGGCTGGGGTCTTCACGCCAGGTGCCCCAGGGTCTTGAGCGCGAGGAACAGCGTCGCGCCGATCAGCAGGTTCTTGAACCCGACGTAGCTGAGCATGTCCATCCAGTTCGCCACGCGGTAGCGCGCCTGCCACCACGGGCCGTCCTTCACGTAGCGCTTGCCCGCCATGCGGATCAGCACCTCGTAGACGCTCCAGCCGAACCACCAGCCGATGATGGCGCTGGCCGACAGCCGGCCGTCGGCCGCCAGCAGCCAGGCCAAGCTCGCGGCCAGGGCCAGCGAGAGCCCGGCGAACTGCAGGGCGCGCTGGTTCTTCCAGCCGTCGCGGCTCCAGGGCCACAGGTGGTGCTGCACCTCCTGCCACAGACCTTTGAGGCCAGGGGCACGGCCGCCGGGCCAGGGCTGGGCCGGTGCGGTGGGCATGCGCGGATCGGGGCCCTGCGCAGCCCGGGCGCTGACGGGCGAGACCGGTTCGATCGGGATGAAGTAGCCGTTGCGCCCGATCGGCGTGATGAGCAGGCCGTCGCGTTCGCGGCGCTTGCGTTCCTTGGCCAGCGGCGGGCAGCCCTTCTGGTCGGTGTAGAGCACCATGCAGTCCAGGCAGTGCAGGCACTCGCGGTGGTCGATGCGGCCATCGGCGTCGATCGCCTGTGCGCCGCAACCCACCGCGCAGGCCTTGCAGCTGTTGCAGTCCTGCTTGCGCTGCAGGCCGAACCAGCGGAACGTGCTGGGCATGGCCAGCGAAGCACCCAGCGGGCAGATGTACTTGCAGTAGGGGCGTTCGATGAACAGCGACAGGCCCAGGATCACCACCACGAACAGACCGTAGGGCCAGCTGCGGTTCGTGATGCCGACCAGGAAGGTGGTCTTGAACGGTTCCACCTCGGCCAGCACCTCGGCCAGGCCCATGGAGAACATGGACACCATCAGCAGGCCGATGAAGATGGCGTATTTCAGCCACTTGAGCCGGTCGTGCCAGACCTGCGGTACCTTGGTCTGGAAGCGCTTGAGGCCGATCACGCGCCCCACCTTGTAGAGCGCCTCGGAGAGCGAGCCGAATGGGCACATCCAACCGCAGAACAGCCCGCGCCCGAACACGAACACGGTGACGATGATGAAGACCCAGAAGATGAAGATGAACGGGTCCGACAGGAACAGCGACCAGGTCCACTGGAACAGCAAGGCGTGGAACCAGGTCAGCACCTGGGTGATGGAAGGCTGTGCCAGCAGGCCAAAGCCGACGAAGCCGATGCTGAGCGCCCAGGCCGAGTATTTGAAGGCGTTGACCGGCCATTTGTTCTTGTGGGTCGAGCGCCGCGTGAGCTTGTCGCGCAGGGCATAGACCACGGCCACAGCCAGCAGCAGGGCGCTGAAGAGGGCGATCTCGATGGCGCGCGATTTCCAGATGCGCACCCAGGGCGCGTCGGGCTCGGTGACCACCGGGCGGCCGCCTTGCAGCATCTCGGCGGGCAGCCAGTACTTGGTCTCGAAGACCGCGAAGCTGCGGTGCCCGGTGGCTCGGTCCACGCGGTTGCCCAGGAAGGCCAGCTTCCAGGGGTAGGCCGCCGAGAAGCTCCCGGAGCGGATCACGAAGATCGCCGACTCGGAGTAGCGCGGCGCCCCCTCGGCTTCCAGCCCGTAGAGGTTGAACGAGTCCAGGTCGCGGAAGGTGAAGGCATCGGCGCCCTGCTTGACCTGGATGCGGTCGTAGATGCCACCGCGCACGAAGCCCGAGCCCTTGAAGGATTCGATGCCGGCACTGCGCACCACGAACAGCGCCTGTTCGCTGTCTTTCAGGCGCGAGCGCAGCGTGGCGAAGCCCGACTTGCCGAGCAGGCTCTGGCCCACATCGGGGTGGTTGAGGTCACCGAACCACAGCTCGATGAAGGGCTCGGCGCTGCGCTCCAGGCCCAGCTGCTCGGGCATCACGCGCAGGCGCTGCACCGCGCCCATCTTCACCAGCTCGTCCCAGCGGTAGGGCCGGCCGCTGGTCACGAAACGTGCGGGGTCGCGGCGTGTGGGTTCGATGATGCCGACCTGGCGGGCCACGGCCGCGCCCGAGAGCTGCATCACCTGGTTCTGCGCGATCACCGTGACGGTGGCGCCGGAGATGGCGTCCAGGCCCAGGATGTTCTCGTCCGGGCGCGAAGGACCGACCTCGATCTGGTCGGTGACCGACTTGCCGAGGTACTGGTTGTTGAAGTTGACCAGCGTGGACTCTGGAATGCCCAGCAGCAGGATGGGCTCGGAGTGCTTGAGCACCTTCACGCCGACGTAGCGGCCGCGCGCGTCCATGCCGATGAGCGTGATCACCGGCTTGCCGGAATAGGCCGGGGTGTCGGTGATGTCGGTCGAGAGCATCACGTAGCCCAGCAGGGTCTTCTTGCCCGGCTGTTGCGGGTCGGCGTCGCCGTAGGCCTCCACATACGGTGGCTGGCCCAGGCGCTGGGAAAAACTCTGGGCGCCCGGGAACACCTCCGCGCAGGGCACGAGGGCGCACAGGTCGGGGTTGGTGGCCAGGTCGGCGGGCAGATGGGCTTCGTAGGCCTGCGCCTGGGCTTCGTTGCCGAGCGGGCTCAGCAACAGAGCGGCGGCGGTCAGCGCGGCCGAGAAAAGGCGTGCAATCGACATCGTTGGGATCCAGGGGGCGGGGTCCGACGCCAGCGCCACACAGCGCGGGCATCGGACCTGGCAAAGCAGGACCTCCCCGGGGGGAGGTTTTGAAGGCTTACGCCTCCACGATCATGCGGGTGCGCATCTCCAGGTGCAGGGCGTGGCAGAAGTGCGTGCAGTAGCACCAGTACACGCCGGGCTCGCCCGCCGTGAAGGTGACCGAGGCGGTTTCGCCCGGGTTGACGATGAAGTTGACGTCGTGGTTCGGGATCGCGAAGCCGTGCGTCAGGTCTTCGATCTTGTCCAGGTTGGTCAGGATCAGCGTGACCTCGTCACCCGCCTTCACCTTGAATTCGCGCAGCGAGAAAGCCGGGGCCTGCGACGTCATCTTCACGGTCACCTTCTTGCCGTTGCGCACCACGCCCGAGTCCTTCGGGTCCTTGACGGCGTTCGGGAAATCATCGAGGTTGTAGACCTGCTTGGGCTTGACGAGGTCGCGCTTGAAGATGATGAAGTCGTGCGGTTCGCCGCGCACCGGGTGGTCGGCCAGCAACACCATCTTCTCGCCCGACATGTCGATGATCTGCTCGTTCTCGGCGTGCAGCGGGCCCACCGGCAGGAAGCGGTCTTTCGAGAACTTGCAGCCCACGGCCAGGTACTTGCCGTCGGCGGCAATGGTCTCCGACTGCGAGCCGTTGATGTGGCCCGGCTGGTACTGCACGTCCAGGCGGTCGACCACGTACTTGGCGGCCTTGTCGCCGGCGTGGAACTTGATTGCGGCGTCCACGTTCCATTTCACGATCTGGCTGTCCAGGAACAGCGTGGTGTAGGCGTTGCCGCGGCCGTCAAATGCGGTGTGCAGAGGACCCAGGCCGATCTCGACCTCGGCCACGATGGACGCGTCCAGCTTCTCCAGCTTGCCGTCGAACCACTCCAGCACCTTGGCCAGCTCGATCACCGTGGCGGTGGGCGAGAGCTTGCCGGCGCAGATGAAGTACTTCTGGTCCGGGCTGGCGTTGACGCCGTGCGGGTTCTTGGGCACCGACACGTAGGCGGTCAGCGCGGCCGTCGGGTCCTGGTTGCCTTCGTGCGTGCCGTCCACCACGGGCACCTTGGAGCTGCCGAAGGTCTTGAACTTGCCGGCCTTCACCGCCGCTTCGATGCGGGCGATGTTGAAGAAGATGCAGGCATCGCGCTCGGCGGACATCATGTCCTCGTACTTCGCGCCCATCTCGGTGTTGTACTGGTTCGACGCGGCCAGCTTGCCGTCGTAGGACGTGGCCACCAGGTCGCAGTTGCCGTCGATCAGCACCTGCCAGCGCACTTCCATGGTTTCGGCATCGACGCAGCTGAACAGCGAACGGTACTTGCCCGCGTCCTCGGTGCCAGTGTTGGGCAGCGGAATGCCGAACTCGCCGCCGCAGAACACGCGCGTGGTGTAGTTGATGGCGGGGTCCACCGGGTCGCGTTTGTCGGGGAAGATGCCGTGGAAGCCCTGCACGTTGGGCAACTGCGTGATCTTGTCGCAGATGAAGTAGTCCAGGCGGATGCGCGCGATGCGTGCGTTGATCTTGTCGTTGATCCAGGCGTAGCGGCCGTCGTAGTTGCCGTCCTTGTACGAGGCGTGCGTGTGGTGGGTATCCCCCACGGTGTAGCGCAGCGCTCCATTGGGCTTGGTGCCCATGATCTTCTTGGACTCGTTGGTGATGCCCCAGCCCACCAGGGCGTCGGGCACGAAGCAGGGGATGCGCAGCAGCTCGCGGCCCGAGGGCAGGCCGAGCACACGCATGTCGCCGGTGTGGCCACCGCTCCACAGACCGTAGTAGGTGTCGAGCTCGCCGGGCTTGAGGTGCGTGGCGTTGGCGCTGCTGTGTGCGGCATCGGGGGCCGCGGCCGGCGCTGCGGCGGGGGCGTTGGCGGCACCGGATTCTTTTTCGGTGCAGGCCGCGGCGCCCATCGTCAGTCCCGCCAGTGCGGCGGTGTTCAGGAAACGTCGGCGACCCCACGCGGTGGTGTCTTTGGAGGGCAAGCTGCTGTCGCTTTTCATGTGTGAACCTTTTGGGTTTGGGTTTGGAAAAGGGGTGGGCCACGCGCGGGAGGTGGCATGGCCGCGGGAGAGGTGTGCGCACGGCGCTCGGCACACGCCGTCAGCGTGTGGTGGGTGTGCCGTTCGGTGAACGATGGGTGTGCCGTTGGCGTGGGCAGGAACGGCGGCAGGCACAAGGCGCAGTCCAGCGTCGGGACAGGCACCGAGTCCGGGCTGTCGTCGGCATCGACCCACTTGACGCCACTGCCGCTGCAGACCTCCGTCATGCCGCGGTGGGTCAACAGCGGTGATGCAAAAACGATTCCCCAGCAGAGCAGAAGGCACAACAAGACCCAGCGCTGGCGGGCTCGTTGGGGGTGCAGAAAACTGGGCATGCGCGGACTATAAGCCCGATATCATTCATTTGTAGTGAATATTTAAAGAAGATTGATATGGATCAATTTCAGCTGTTCCAGCCGTGCCCATGCGTGGCTCCGGTGAAGCGCCAGCGGGAAGCCATGCCTGCAGCAAGGGATGCCACCGCAACCGGGAAGTTGGAGAGCGTGGTCAGCACGCCAGTGCCACGCGGCAAGCCCTCTTCAACGGGCCCGGCGCAGCGTCCACTGGAATCTGTTGCGCTACTTGGGCCTCGGGCGTTTCAGAGCAGGCCGCGCCGCCTGCAGCCGGCCGACGCGCAGTTCGACCACGGCCTGGGCCACGGCCCGTGCCACGTTGCGGGTCTCTTCCTGCAGGTCTTCATCCCGGTCCAGGGCTTCGTGGCTGTTGGCGTAGGGTTCGTAGTAGCCGATGTAGCGGTCCAGCCGGGCCTGTACACCCGCATCGAGAAAACCCATCCAGTCCAGCCAGTCGCACAGCGAGCGCCGAGCCCCTTCGATGCCGGCCACGTCGCCGTGCACCAGCACGCCGTAGGCCCGGCCGGCCAGGTGCTGCGGGTAGCTCCAGCCGGCCATCTCCAGGGCTTTGGCTTTGGCGGGGTCTTTGCCTCCCGTCGCGGTGGGGTCGGGGTTGCCGCCATCGGCACACACCATGCGGTCCATCATGAGCTTGAGCGGACTCGGGCTCTGGTACCAGTAAACCGGGGTGACGATCAGCACGGCGTGGGCCGCGGTCCAGCGCTCGTAGATCTCGGCCATCCAGTCGTTGGTCTGGTTCAGCGCGTGGTTGGGGTAGCAGCTGCAGGGCCAGTGGCACAGCGGCATCGCGGTGGACAGGCAGCCCTTGCAGGGGTGGATCTTCAGGCCGTATTCGGAGGTGAGCAGGCTCAGGTCCAGCACATCGGTCTGCAGGCCCAGCGACGTCAGCACTTCGCGGGCCGTTTCCATCAACCGAAAACTCTTGGAGATCTCACCCGGGCAGGTGCCGTCGTTGCGCGCCGAGCCGCAGACCAGCAGCACGCGCGAAGGCGTGGCCGGGTCGGCCCAGTGCAATTGCGCGGCGTCCAGCCGCTGCTTGGTGGTCACCCATTCGTCGGACAGTTCGTAGTGCGGGTCCGCATAGCCGTCGCCGGCTTTGTGGGTGAACGGTGCTTTGCGGCCTTCGCTGAAGGCGGCCCAGGCGATGGCCTCCAGCCGGGTGATGGACGGGTCTTCCGCGCGGAAGGCCGGGTCCATGAACGAGGCGCGGAAGCGCTCGGCGAATTGCGCCCGTGCCAAGGGGGCGGGCGCCTGCCCTTTGCGAATCTGGATCATGATCGGCCTCCAGCGGCAAGTTCTGAGACGCCCAATCTGGGCCCATGGCCCGAGAGCGTCTGTGCGATACCGCACCCAGTGCCGGAGGGTTCGGCGCGCTGGCCGTCAGCGCGTCAGCGTCAGGCCGGGGTCCACCACCAGCCTGCCATCTTCATGCCGAGCACCGTGAGCAGCAGCGAGCCGAGCAGATGCAGGACCGCGGTGCCCGTGGCGAGCAGCCAGCGGCCGTGCTGCAGCATGCTCACCACCTCCACCGAGAAGGTGGAAAACGTGGTGAGCGCCCCCAGAAACCCGGTCACGATGGCGAGACGCCAGGCTGGGTCCAGCTGCGTCTGGCTCTGGAAAAACACCACCGCCACGCCCACCAGCCAGGCCCCGGTCCAGTTCGCCGTGAGCGTGCCCCAGGGCAACACCGCGTGGCCCTGGTTGAGCCACAGGCTGAGCTGCCAGCGCGAGAGCGCGCCGATGCTGGCACCGAGGCTGATGGCGATCACTTGCAGCATGGCTCAGTGGGGGATCAAAACGGTGGGTCTTCGTCGTCGCCCACGGCGGTGACGGCCTCCTGTTTGGGTTTGGCCGGCGCGGCCGTTGGCGCATCGGGCATCGCCATGCCGGGCACGATCTCGCCGCCCAGGGCTTCGATCAGTTCGGGGATCAGCTTGTTCAGCTCGCCGGTGCTCAGTGCCACGTCGGTGTCGAAGCCGCTTTCGCCGTCGGCTGCGCGGTCGTCGAACACGCCTTCGAGGAACGCGAGTTTCTTGAGCTGCATGGACTCGGTGAGAACAAAGCCGATGCGGCCTTCCCAGCTCATGGCCAGGCGCGTGGGCAGCTTGCCCTCAACGATGTGTTTGCGCACCTCGTCGGTAGCGAGGTTGTGGCGCGTGAACTTGACGACCGATTTCTCTTCGTCGCCCGATTTCAGTTCGCACTCGCGCTCGACCGAGAAGCCACCCGGTGCGCCGCCTTCGTCTTCGTCGGACACCGGGGCCGAGAGCCACGAAGTCATCGCGGTCTGCGGCGTGACCGCGGTCTGCAGCAGAGTGAGCGACAGGTCGTTGAAGGCGTTGACCAGCGCGGTCACCAGCTCGTCGAGCTTGCCCTGGCTGCTGGCGTCGGTGACCAGCAGGCCGTTGGCCAGATCGATCCAGACCCACACGCCCATGCGGCGAGGAAAGGCCTGCGGCAGCAGGGACAGCAGCGCGTCTTCGCGCAGTTCCTTCATCTGCTTCTTGCCGGGCTTGCGGCCGGTGGTGGCCTCGATGTGCTCGGCTTCTTCGTCTGCCTTCTCGCGCACGACCGAGCCGGGCACGGCCTTGGTCTCGATCATCAGCTTGAGGATGCGTTGGCCGGCCACGGACTCGACCAGCGGGCCGTGCGCCTCGCCGCGCGGCTCGACCCAGCCCACGGCCTTGTCCTGCGTGGCCCCACAGGGCACAAAACGGGCCGCGTCGAGCGCGGTTTCCATCGACTCCAGCGTCGCCGTCCAGCCGGGCGCGATGCGGTAAATCGTTACATTCTTGAACACGGAATTCCTTGGGTTGTGCCGGTGCGTTGAGGACCGGCGCCCCCTCCCGTCAGCGGGAGAGGGTTGGGGTGAGGGGCTTTGATGATACCCAGCCCAACCCCGGGGTTCAGACCAGCGCGGTCAGCGGTGCGTGCTGGTAACCCGCCTTCTCCAGCGCGAGGCGGATCTGCTGCGCCGAGGCCACGGCGTCGGGCCCATCGCCGTGCACGCAGATGCTGTGTATGGGGGTGGGCAGGCGCTGGCCGTCGGCGGTGACGATGCCCCCGGCGTCGAGCATGCGCAGCACGTGTTGCACGCAGGCGGGGGCGTCGTGCAGCACGGCGCCGGGCTGCGAGCGGGGTGTGAGCTGGCCGTCTGGCTGATAGGTGCGGTCGGCAAACACCTCGCGGCCCACGCGCAGGCCGGCCGCATCGCCGGCCGCTTCCAGCGCCGAGAGCGCGGGTGCGAGCAGGATGAGTTCACGGTCCAGCGCCCGCACGGCGCGCGCCACGGTGGCGGCCACTTCGGCGTTGGCGCAGGCGATGTTGTTGAGAGCGCCGTGCGGCTTGACGTGCGTGACACGGCCGCCTTCGGCCGCGGCCATGGCCTGCAGCGCGCCCACCTGGTAGAGGATGGTGGCTTCCAGCTCCTTGGCCGACAGCTGCATGGCGCGACGGCCGAAACCCTGCAGGTCCGGGAAGGCTGGGTGGGCACCCAGGCTCACGCCGTTGGCCAGCGCCAGGCGCACGGTCTCGCGCATGACAACCGGGTCACCCGCGTGAAAACCGCAGGCGATGTTGGCGCTGCCAATCACCTGCAGCAGCGCCGCGTCGTCACCCATGCGCCAGGCGCCGAAGCTTTCGCCGAGGTCGGCGTTGAGGTTGATGGTCGTTTGGGTCATCGGGTGCTCCTGTTCAGGGGTCGGCGCGTTGCATGCCGTCGATCAGATTGGATGCGTAGAGTGCGGCCTCGTCCACCGTGCCGGGCGGCAGGTAGGTCTCGCGCGAGGCGAGCCAGCGTTTCCAGCGTTGATGTTCGTCCAGCAAGGCTTGGTGCGCCGCTTCATGGCTCACGGATTCAAAGCGAACGCGCGTGCCGGGCCTCAGGTGCGCCAGCCGCGGCAGGTCGGCGCTGATCACGGTGGCGATCTTGGGGTAGCCGCCCACGGTCTGACCGTCGGCGAGCAGCACGATGGGCAGGCCGTTGGCCGGCACCTGGATGGCCCCGGGCGTCACGCCGTCGGACACGATGTCCGCCGCCGCAGCGTTGACATGCGCCAGCGGTTCGCCCTGGAAGCGCAGGCCCATGCGGTCCTGCGCGGCGGTGGCTTCCCAGTCCTGGCCCAGGAACTGCGCGATGGCGTCGGCGGTGAAATGATCCTGCTGCGGGCCGAGCAGCACGCGCACCGGGCCCTCGTTGGCGGTCCACGGAGAACGGCAGCGCCACTCCCTCGGGTCGGCGTGGCTCCAGGCGCCGCAGGGCAGCGCGTCGCCCGGGCGGAAGGCGCGGCCCAGCACGCCGGCCAGCCCGGCGCGCCAGTAGCTGGCGCGGCTGCCGAGCTGGGGCTCCATGAGCAGCCCGCCGGCCACGGCAAGGTAGGCGCAACCGCTCTCGGCCGCACCGAGCAGCAACTGGTCGCCCTCGCGCAGCGTGACGCTTTGCCAGGCGGGCAGGGGGCCGCGGCTGCTGTCGCTGCGCAGGCAGGTGGCGGCGATGCGGCCCGCCAGCGCCACGCGCACCGGCCCGGCCTTCACACGCAACACCGTGCCCGTGCCGCGCAGCTCCAGCACGGCCTCGTCGGGCGGGTTGCCGAGCAGGGCGTTCGCCGCCCGGGCCAGCGGTCCGTCGAGCCAGCCGGAGAGCGGCATGCCGTGGTGCCGGTGGCCCGCGCGGCCACGGTCCTGCACGGTGGTGCCGATGCCGGGTTGTGCGATCTCCAGCAGGCCGCTCATCGCTCGGGTGCCTTCAGAAACGTTTCGCGTGGCATGCCACGCGCGATCTCCGCGGCCAGCCGGTCGTGGGTGGCGCGCTCGACAGCGTGGCAACGCACCTCGTCGCCGGCCGCGAGCAGGGCCGGCTGCTCGGCGTAGCGCAGGTCGAACAGCACTACCGGCGTGCGACCGAGCAGGTTCCAGCCGCCGGGGCTTTCCCAGGGGTAGACCGCGCACATCTCGCCGGCCACGGCCAGCGATTGCGCGGGCACTTTCTGGCGCGGCGCCGGCAGGCGTGGCATGTGCAGCTCGGGCGGCACGCCACCCATGTACGGGAAGCCCGGCTGGAAGCCGAGCATGTAGACCCGGAACGTGGCGGTGAGCAGGCGCTGGATCACCTCGTCCGGGCTCAGGCCTTTGGCTTCGGCCAGGCGGGGCAGGTCGGGCGCGAAGTCGGCGTCGAAACACACCGGCAGGTGCCAGAGACGGCCCGGCTGCATGGCCTGATGACCGTCTTGCGCCAGCACCTGCAGGCGCTCGCCGAGCGCGGTGGCATCGGCTTCCAAGGGGTCGTAGTGCACCGTGAGCGAGCGGAAGGTGGGCACCACATCGGTGACAGATGCCATCAACGGTTCTTCCGATGCACGCGCCTGCGCAACGCGCGCGGCCAGGCCCATCACGCGGGCGTTGATGGCCGGGTCGATGGCACTGCCGAACTCCAGCGTCCAGGCGCTGTCGCCGAGGGCGAGCAGGCGGGGGGATGTGTCAGGACTCATGGGAGGTGATGTGCGAAAGGGAGACCCGGGCTCGGCGGCGGCCCCTCACCCTAGCCCTCTCCCCAGAGGGGCGAGGGAGCAAGGCCCGGGCAGGGAAGCTGCGAAGGGGGAGTCCAATGGCATTGCCGGAGCGCGTGCCTGACCCAGGGCAGCCGTGGAACCGGCTCCGCCGGGCCACCAGCTGCGTCCCCCCTCCGGGGGGAAGCCGCGAAGCGGCGCAGGGGGGCGTCACAGTGTTTCACAGTGACGCCGCGGACCGAGCCGCCTGGTCGTACATGCCCGAGAGCACGCGCAGCAGGCGCGCAAGCTCGCCGATGTCCTTGTTGAGCGCGTCGTCGGCGTGCAGCGCCTGGATCAGGCATTGCTCGCGGATCTCGCGGTAGCGCTGCACGCTGACGCTGCCGGCTTCGGTGGCGGCGTAGGTCACTTCCTTGCCCGACTTGCTGGACACCACCACGCCCAGGCTCACCAGCTTCTTGAGCGAGTAGTTGACGAGGTGCGTGTCCTCGATGTTCATGATGAAGCAGATGTCCGACAGGCGCTTGTCCCGCGCCCGGTGCGAGACGTGGTGCAGCACCAGCACGTCCAGCGGCATCAGGTCTTTCAGGCCGGCGGCCGACATGCAGTGCACCACCCAGCGGTGGAAGGCGTTGCTGGCCACGATCAGGCCGAACTCGAACTCGCTCATCTCCGCGCTCTGGGGCGAGACCAGGTGCGCCGATGACACGATGTGTGAGCCGGGCGCCTTGGCGGCGGGCGTGGTTGTTGCTTTGGGTGTCTTGGCCATGTGCTCTCCTGCGATGGCGCCGAGTTTAGATTTTTTGCTGATGATTTGCCAACAATTTGTTGACGATAAGGGAAAACACCCATCACAATCCGCCAGCCCGGCGCCTACAGTCCGTGCACCCTTTCCCGCAGGGTCTGCCTGCAATCTGTTCCACCTCACCCACCGGAGCTCCTATGAAACGTCGCGCATTCCAACTCTCGATGGCCGCTGCCGCGCTCGCACTTTCGACCTCGGCGTATGCCCAGGCCAAGTGGGATCTGGCCACCGCCTATCCGGCCACCAACTTCCACACGGTCAACATCAGCCAGTTCGCGGCCGACGTGGACAAGGCCAGCGGCGGCAAGCTCAAGATGACGGTGCACGCCAACGCCGCGCTGTTCAAGGCGCCCGAGATCAAGCGCGCGGTGCAGGGCGGCCAGGCCCAGGCCGGCGAGATCCTGCTGGTGAACTACCAGAACGAATGGCAGGTGTTTGGTGCCGACGGCCTGCCGTTCCTGGCCGACAGCTACGACGAAGCGGCCAAGCTCTGGAAGGTGCAACGTCCGGTGCTGGAGAAGAAGCTGGCCGAGCAGGGCATGATGGTCTTGTTCGCGGTGCCGTGGCCGCCGCAGGGCGTGTACAGCAAGAAGCCGCTGAACAGCGCGGCCGACCTCAAGGGCATCAAGTGGCGCGCCTACAGCCCGGCCACCGCGCGCATCGCCGAACTGGTGGGCGCCCAGCCCGTCACCGTGCAGGCGGCCGAGGTCAGCCAGGCCTTCGCCACCGGCGTGACCGAAAGCATGATGTCCAGTGGCTCCACCGGCGCCGACGCCAAGCTGTACGAACACGTGAAGTACTGGTACGACACCCAGGCCTGGTTGCCCAAGAACGCGCTGCTGGTGAACAAGAAGGCCTTTGATGCCCTGGACAAGCCGACGCAGGACGCCGTGCTGAAGGCCGCCGCCGACGCCGAGACCCGCGGCTGGGCCGAGAGCAAGAAGGCCAACGGTGAAAGCCTGGACAAGCTCAAGGCCGGTGGCATGCAGATCCTGCCGGCGCCCGCGCAGCTCAAGACCGACATGAAGCAGGTCGGCGACACCATGCTCAAGGAGTGGCTCGCCAAGGCCGGCCCTGAAGGCCAGGCCATGGTCGACGCGTTCCGCAAGTGAGCCACGGCAGCACCATGCGACGCACGCTGGATGCCTTGTACGACGGCTGCGCCTGGCTCGCGGCGGTGTTCATGATCGGCGTGCTGGTCATGGTGCTGCTGTCGGTGCTGGGGCGGCAGTTCCAGTTCCACGTGCCGGGCACGGACGCCTACGCCGGCTACGCGATGGCCGCCGCCGGCTTCCTGGCGCTGGCGCACACGCTCAAGCGCAACGAGCACATCCGCGTCACGCTGGTGCTGGGCATGCTCACCGGCCGCGCCCGCCGGGGCCTGGAGCTCTGGTCGCTGAGCGTCGCGGTGCTGCTGTCCGGGCTGTTCGCCTGGTTCGCGGCGCGCCTGGTGTGGCAGTCGATCGAGTTCCACGACATCTCCACCGGCAACGACGCCACGCCACTGTGGATCCCCCAGCTGGCGATGGCGTTCGGCACCCTCGTGCTGTTCGTCGCTTTCGTGGACGAATGGGTGCTCGAAGCCCGTGGCCAGCGCCAACGCATCGACGGATCGGAGACCCGCCATGAATGAGATGGTCGTCACCGGGTTTCTGATCGTCACCCTGTTCGCGTTGCTGGGCAGCGGCGTCTGGATCGGCCTCACGCTGGCCGGCGTGGCCTGGATCGGCATGGAGCTGTTCTCTTCGCGCAGCGCGGGCGATGCCATGGCCGTCACCATCTGGGGCTCCGCCAGCAGCTGGACGCTGACCGCATTGCCGCTGTTCATCTGGATGGGCGAGATCCTGTTCCGCACCAAGCTGTCGGAAAACATGTTCAAGGGCCTGGCACCCTGGGTCAATGCGCTGCCCGGTCGGCTGCTGCACACCAACATCCTGGGCAGCACCATATTCGCGGCGGTGTCGGGTTCGTCGGCGGCCACCTGCGCCACCATCGGCAAGATGACGATCCCCGAACTGACCGAGCGCGGCTACCCGCCGGAGCGCGTCATCGGCTCGCTGGGTGGCGCGAGCACGCTGGGCCTGCTCATCCCGCCGTCCATCGTGATGATCGTTTACGGCGTGGCCGCCGAGGTGTCGATCGCCAAGCTGTTTGTCGCCGGCATGATTCCCGGCCTGATGCTCGCCGGGCTGTTCAGCGGCTACCTGATGGTCTGGTCGCTGCTCAACCCCGACAAGATTCCGCAGGCCGATCCCGGCATGAGTTTCACCGACAAGTTGCGCGCTTCCAGTGAACTGATCCCGGTGGTGTTGCTCATCGGCGGCGTGATCGGATCGATCTACGTGGGCGTGGCCACCGCCACCGAGGCGGCCGCCATCGGCGTGGTCGGTTCGCTGGTGCTGTCGGCGTACCAGAAGTCGCTCAACTGGCAGAACTTCAAGGATGCGCTGCTGGGCGCCACCCGCCTGTATTGCATGATGGCGCTGATCCTCGCCGGGGCGGCTTTTCTCACGTTGTCCATGGGCTACATCGGCCTGCCGCGCCACCTGGCCGAGTGGGTGGGTTCGCTGGGCCTGTCGCCGGGGCTGCTGCTGATCGCGCTGGCGCTGTTCTTCATCCTGCTGGGCTGTTTCCTCGACGGCATTTCCATGATCGTGCTGACCATGGGTGTGCTGATCCCGACGGTGCAGGCCGCGGGCATCGACCTGATCTGGTTCGGCATCTTCGTCGTCATCGTGGTGGAGATGGCGCAGATCACACCGCCGGTGGGCTTCAACCTGTTTGTGCTGCAGGGCATGACCAAGCGAGAGATCAACTGGATCGCCCGTGTCTGCATGCCCTATTTTTTCCTCATGGTGCTGGCCGTGTGCCTGCTGTGGTGGTTTCCTCAAATCGTCATGTGGTTGCCGGGGAACATGTGAACGACATCTTCAGGCCCGCAGGAATCGCTCGGGTCTGAACGGGCTCGAATCGATGTTGGTGGGCTCGCCCAGCATGAGTTGCGCCAGCAACTCGCCGGTGCCCGGCCCGGTGGAAAAGCCGATGTGCTGGTGGCCCAGCGCCAGCCAGACCCCCGCCTGACCAGGGCACTCGCCGACCATCGGGCGGCTGTCGGGCAGGGTGGGGCGGCTGCCCAGCCAGTCGGGTTCAGCGGTGCGTTCACCCAGCGCCACCGCCTCGCGCGCGGCCCGCTCGGCGGCGTCCAGCTGCGCCGGCCGAGGCGGCGCGTGTTGTGCGTTCAGCTCCACCCCGGTGGTCAGCCGCAGGCCTTGCGCCATGGGCGCGAGCACGTAGCCCGCAGCCGTGTCATAGACAGGGCGGTTCAGCAACGCGCCATTCTTGGGCGTGAAGTGCCGGTGGTAGCCGCGCTCGAAGCCCATGGGCAGCTTCAGTCCGAAATGCTGTCGAAGGAAATCGCGCGACCACGGACCGAGCGCGATGACCACGTGATCGGCACGCAGGGCGCGCCCATCGGACGTGCCGACGGACCAGCCACCGTTGTCTCGTTGCAGGTGTGTGGCCTCGGTGGTTTGCAGCTGCCCGCCGAGTTCCACCAGCCACCGCGCGTAGGCGCGCACCAGCTCACCCGGGTTGTCCACCGAGCTGGCGTCTTTCACCCACAGGGCCTTGCGGAAGATGGGCTGCAGATGCGGTTCCAGATCGTGCAGTTCGCGTGCGCCCAGCTCGGCAGTGGCGACGCCGAAGCGGGCCAGCGTCTCGCGTCCGAAAGCGCCCGATTGGAAGCCTGCTTCGCTGCGGTAGAGGAACAGCCAGCCCTCGTCGCGGCGGCGCTGCGCGACACCAGCCGCGTCCATCCATCGGTGGTGCACCTCACCCGAGTGCCGGATCAGCGCGTCCAGCGCGGTGGTGGTCTCGCGGAAGTCCTGTTCGCGCGCATGGGACAGGAACGACAAACCCCAGCGCCATTGGCCCAGCATCGCCAGCGGGTCGTAGCGGAAGCCCGGACTGCGTCCGCGCAGCAGACCCGGCAACTGCGACCACAGCCGGGGGTGGTTGAACGGCATGAGCGAGCTGCGCGCCAGCACGCCGGCATTGCCGTGCGATGTCGCAGCGCCCGGACCCAGCGGGTCGATCAGGGTCACGGCCAGGCCGCGCTGGCGCAGCGAGAGCGCGCAAGCGATGCCCACCATGCCGGCGCCCAGCACCACCACCTGTTGTCCCAGCCTTGCCTGCGTCATGCTTCCATGTTCCCATCGTTGGTGTTTTCAACCCGCAGCTTATCGCCATGAAGGACACGAAGACCGTCGCCGAGGGATGCCTGGGCGTCATCATGCTGGACACCCGCTTCCCGCGCCCGCCGGGCGACATCGGCAGCCCGGACACCTGGGCACGCGCCGGCATCCCGGTGCGCTTCATCACCGTGCCGGGGGCTTCGGCCCGGCGCGTGGTGCAGGCGCAAGACCCGGCGCTGCTCGGCCCCTTTGTGGAGGCCGCCCGTTCGCTGGCCCGTCAGGGTGCCCGGCTCATCACCACCAGTTGCGGCTTTCTGGCCGGCTGGCAGGGCGAGCTGCAGGCGGCGGTGGACGTGCCCGTGATCACCTCCAGCCTGCTGCAATGCGCCCGGCTGCCGTCACCGGGCATCGTCACCTTCGACGCCGCCTCGTTGCAGACCGGGTTGCTGCAGCGTGCGGGCGTACCGGCGGGTACACCCGTGGAGGGCCTGAGGCCCGGTTGTGAGCTGCAGTCGCGCATCCTGGCCGACGATACCCAGCTGGACCTGCAGAAGGCATCGGATGACGTGGTGGAGGCGGCGATGCGCCTGGTGGCGAAGCATCCCGAGGTGCAACACCTGGTGCTGGAGTGCACCAACATGCCGCGGTACCGGGCAGCCGTGGCCCAAGCCACCGGAAGACCGGTGCACGATCTGGAATCCTGGCTGCAGGAAATTTGGAATGGGCAACACGTTTGAAGTGGAGGGGAAGCCCAACCCAGAACGCCGCGGAACCGGCTCCGCCGGGCCGCCAGCGTTGCCCCCCAGTGGGGGGTGACGCGCCGCAGGCGCGGCGCGGGGGGCGTCACAGCTCCTCTACGCGCCGTGCCGGGTAGCTGTCCCAGCTCTGGCAGCCCGGGCAGAGCCAGAAGTGCTGGCGAGCCTCGAAGCCACACGCGGCACAGCGGTAACGTTTGAGTGGGTTGCTGGCCTGCTCCAGAGCACTCTGCACCTGCTTCTGTGCGCGCGGGTCCGACAGGGTTTCGCCGGCCAGCCACTGGGTGGCCACCACCAGCGAGGGCTCGCGCTCCAGGTGGTTGAGGTAGCGTGCGCGGGCGCTCTCGGCATCGGGGCTCAGGCGGGCCAGGGCCTCGGTCACATCGAGCGAAGGACCCCGTTCGTGGGCGGCCTGCAGCAGCACCAGAACCTCGGCCTGCCGCCCGGTTTTCTGCGCCAGTTCCGCGAGCGCATGGGCGGCCAGCGGCAGGCCTTGCGGCGCCTGTTGCGCCAGCTGTCTCAAGGCAGCCAGTGCGCCGGTTGCATCGCCTTGCTGGGCTTTGAGCGCAGAGAGCGCCATCCAGCCCCGTGGCAACTGGGGCGCGTGTTGCACCGCGTCGCCCAGCAGGCGCTGTGCCAGCGCGGTGTCACCATTTTTCTGGGCCAGTTCGGCCTCTTCGCACTGGTAGTGCGCCAGCCGGGTGGTGAAGCTGCCCTGTTCGGCCGCTTCGAGGCGCTGCGCGACGGCCTGGGCCTGGCGCCAGTCGCGCGAGCGCTCGTAAATGGCCAGCAGCGCCAGCAAGGCTTCGCCTTCGAAGGCCGAGCCTTCAAGCTTGTGCAAAGCGGCTTCGGCGCGGTCGAGCAGGCCGGCCTTGAGGAAGTCCAGCGCCAGGGCGTGCTGGGCGCGGTCCCGGTCCTTGCGGTTGATGTCGGCGCGACCCAGCAGGTGTTCGTGCACGCGCACGGCGCGGTCGTAGTCGCCGCGGCGGCGAAAGAGATTGCCCAAGGCAAAGTGCAGTTCGGCGGTGTCGGGGTCGCCCTGCACGGCTTCGATGAAGGCGTCGATGGCCTGGTCCTGCTGCTCGTTGAGCAGGTGGTTCAGGCCCCGGAAGTAGGCTTTGGGTGTCTGGCGGCTTTCGATGCGCCACTGCCGAAGATCGAGTCTTGAGGCGACCCAGCCGAGTGCAAACGCGATGGGCAGGCCCCAGAGGAGCCAGGTGAGATCAAGATCCATGTCGCGTCAGGGAGCGGGAGGCACGATGGTGTCAGCACCAGCATCTGCCGCGCTCAACCGGGATGTGGCAGGTTGGCGCGCGCGCCTCGCGCGCAGCCACAGCGGCAACATCACGAGCACGCCCAGGCTGACACCCAGGAGCAGGGCGATGAACAGCACCAGCACCAGCGGAGCCTGCCACTGGGCGCCAAAGAACAGGTGCAGCGTGACCGCGTCCTGGTTGTTCAGCGCGAAAGCGAAAAGCACAAAAAAAATGGCTGCATTGAGCAGCCACATCAGGTATTTCAAATCATCCCCTCTGTGGTGGGACGATTGTAGCGATCCAGTCTTTCGATCAGTCCGCCTTTTTCTGTTCTCGACCCAGGATCTCGGCGGTCTTCGCGTCCACCTGTTCGCGCAGGGCTTTGCCTGGCTTGAAGTGCGGAACGCGCTTCTCCGGAATCATGACGCTCTCGCCCGAACGCGGGTTGCGTCCGATGCGGGGTGAGCGGCGGTTGACGGAGAAACTGCCGAAGCCCCGGATTTCAATCCGGTGCCCTTTGACCAGGGCGTCACCCATCGCATCGAGGATCGCTTTGACGGCGAACTCGGCGTCGCGTTGGGTGAGCTGGCCAAAACGGCCGGCCAGTGCTTCAACGAGGTCGCTACGGGTCATGTCTGGGAAAGGGCTTGGTCAGGCTGACGGGCTGGCCCGGGCAGGTGCTGTGACGCACCCGCCCGGACTCAGTCGGCTCAGTTGTTGTTGTCGAGCTTGGCGCGCAGCAGGGCGCCCAGGCTGGTGGTACCGGCGTTTTCGCGGGCCGATTGCTGGCTCAGGGACTGCATGGCTTCGTTCTGGTCCGCCATGTCCTTGGCCTTGATCGACAGCTGGATGTTGCGGGTCTTGCGATCCACGTTCATCACCACGGTGGTCACTTCGTCGCCTTCTTTCAGCACGTTGCGCGCGTCTTCCACGCGGTCACGGCTGATTTCGGAGGCGCGCAGGTAGCCCAGCACGTCTTCGCCCAGATCGATCTCGGCGCCCTTGGCGTCAACCGTCTTGACCTTGCCGGTCACCACGGAACCCTTGTCGTTCACCGACACGAAGGTGGTGAACGGGTCGCCGTCGAGCTGCTTGATGCCCAGAGAGATGCGCTCGCGCTCCACGTCGATGGCCAGCACGATGGCTTCGACTTCCTGGCCCTTCTTGAAGTTGCGCACGGCGGCTTCGCCGGTTTCGTTCCAGGACAGGTCGGACAGGTGCACCAGGCCGTCGATGCCGGCGGCCAGGCCGACGAACACGCCGAAGTCGGTGATCGACTTGATCGGGCCCTTGACGCGGTCGCCGCGCTTGGTGCCTTCAGCGAACTCGTGCCAGGGGTTGGCGCGGCACTGCTTCATGCCCAGGGAGATGCGGCGCTTGTCTTCGTCGATGTCGAGCACCATGACTTCGACTTCGTCGCCCAGCGACACCAGCTTGGAAGGTGCCACGTTCTTGTTGGTCCAGTCCATTTCGGACACGTGCACCAGACCTTCGATGCCTGGCTCCAGCTCAACGAACGCGCCGTAGTCGGCGATGTTGGTGATCTTGCCGAACATGCGGGTGCTTTGCGGGTAGCGGCGTGCAACGCCCATCCACGGGTCGTCGCCCATCTGCTTCAGACCCAGGGAAACGCGGTGCTTCTCGGTGTCGAACTTCAGGATCTTGGCGGTGATTTCCTGACCAGCCGTCACCACTTCGCTCGGGTGACGGACACGGCGCCAGGCCATGTCGGTGATGTGCAGCAGGCCGTCGATACCGCCCAGGTCCACGAACGCACCGTATTCGGTGATGTTCTTGACCACGCCGTTGACGATGGCGCCTTCTTTCAGCGTGTCCATCAGCTTGGCGCGCTCTTCGCCCATGGAGGCTTCCACCACGGCGCGGCGGCTCAGCACCACGTTGTTGCGCTTGCGGTCGAGCTTGATGACCTTGAATTCCAGGGTCTTGTTTTCGTAAGGCGTGAGGTCCTTGGTCGGACGGCTGTCGACCAGCGAACCGGGCAGGAAGGCGCTGATGCCGTTGACCATGACCTTGAGGCCGCCCTTGACCTTGCTGGAGGTCGTGCCGGTGACGAATTCGCCCGACTCGAGCGCTTTTTCCAGCGACATCCACGAAGCCAAGCGCTTGGCCTTGTCGCGCGACAGCAGGGTGTCGCCGAAGCCGTTTTCCACGGAGTCGATGGCCACCGACACGAAGTCGCCCACCTGGACTTCGAGTTCGCCCAGATCGTTCTTGAATTCGGCGAGCGGAACGTAGGCTTCGGACTTGAGGCCAGCGTTGACCACCACATGGCTGTGTTCGATGCGAACGACTTCAGCGGTGATGACTTCGCCCGAGCGCATTTCAGCGCGTTTCAGGGACTCTTCGAACAGGGCGGCAAAAGATTCAGACATTGAATTTCCTAGAGCCACTCAGCGTCGGCGCAGCAACCACGGTGAGGTGGCTGGAACGGGTAACGACGGTTGGGCGGCGTTGACATTGCGGTGCGTGGCACCGCGGGGTTAAGTAAAAGAACCGTCGGGCCTGCGGGCTGAGAACGCCCGGCTGTGCCGTCTGGGCCATCAAGGCGGTGTTTTCAGGTTTCCGAAAACACCGTTTTGCCTTGCCACCAGTTCAGGACTTGCTGTACCGATTGCTCGATACCCAGTTCGGAGTTGTCCAGCAGCAAAGCATCTACAGCGGGCTTGAGCGGCGCGTGGGCCCGGGACGAGTCCCGGTGGTCGCGCATTTTCAGGTCTGCCAAGAGACTGTCAATATTAGCAGCAATTCCCTTTGAAATCAACTGCTTATGCCGCCGTTGTGCGCGCTGCTCGGCGCTGGCGGTGAGATACACCTTCAGCGGTGCGTCGGGAAAGATCACCGTGCCCATGTCGCGACCGTCGGCCACCAGGCCGGGCAGGCGCCTGAAGCTCAACTGCAGCGCATGCAGGGCAGACCGCACGGCCAGGTGCTGCGACACCCGGGATGCCATGCCGCCGGTGGATTCCAGGCGCAGGGGGTCGGTGATGTCGCGGCCACCCAGAAACACCTTGTGATCGCGGAAGGCCAGTGGCAGCTGCGCGGCCAGGCGGGCCAGGGCGGGTTCATCGTCCAGATCAACACCTGCGTCCTGCGCCGCCAATGCGGTGGCGCGGTACAGCGCGCCGGAGTCGAGCAACTGGTAGCCCAGCCGCTGCGCCACTTCAGACGCCAGCGTGCCCTTGCCCGAAGCGGTGGGCCCGTCGATACAGATCACGGGGATGGCCTGGGCCGGGGTTTGACAAACCTCGAACAGGGTCTCGAAGTAGTCCGGGAAGGTCTTGGCCACGCACTTAGGGTCTTCGATGCGCACCGGCAGGCCGGCCGGGTTGAACGCGGCCAGCGAGACGCACATGGCGACGCGGTGGTCGTCGTAGGTATGAATGGAACCGGTTGTCCAGCTGCTGGGCGGCGTGATGCGAATGAAGTCGGCCCCTTCCTCCACCAGCGCGCCGAACTTGCGGCATTCGGTTGCCATGGCAGCGATGCGGTCGGTCTCCTTCACGCGCCAGCTCGCGATGTTGCGCAGCGTGGTGGTGCCATCGGCGAAGAGCGCCATCACGGCCAGGGTCATGGCTGCATCGGGGATGTGGTTGCAGTCGAGATCGATGGCCTTGAGGGGCCAGGCGCCGCGACGGATGTGCAGGCGGTTGGCTTCGCCGGAGATGTCTGCGCCCATGAGGCGGGCGGCTTCGACGAAGCGGATGTCTCCCTGGATCGAGGACAGACCCACGCCTTCGATGGTGATGCCATCGCTGCCGGGTGTCGGCGATGCCAGCGCACCCAGGGCGATGAAATAACTGGCCGACGATGCATCGCCTTCAACCGGAATGCGCCCGGGTGAGGTGTAGCGGCTGCCGGCAGGGATGGTGAAGCGTTGCCAGCCATCGCGCCGTACCGACACACCGAAGCGTTCGAGCAGGTTGAGCGTGATCTCGATGTAGGGGCGCGAGATCAGCTCACCCACCACCTCGATCACGATGTCCCGTCCCGTCGTCGGGCCGCCCCAAGACGGGACAGCCCCCTCGGGGTGCAGCGAGGACACACCAGTGCCGAGCGTGGGGGCATGGTTCGTGGCGACCAGCGGCAGCGCCAGCAGCAGGGCAGTGAGGAACTGGCTGGACACGTCGCCGCGCACGCGGATCGGCTGGTCGAGCGCCAGCGTCTGAGGGGTTTCGTTGCCCAGCCGAAGCGGTGGGTAGCCCTCCTGGCCCAGACAGTCCACCGGGCAGCCGAGCTGGCGCAGCGCATCCACGAGGTCGCCAATGGGGCGCTCGTGCATGCGGGCGATGCCGCTGAGTTCAAACGCACCACCGTGCACGCTGGCCAGCAGCGCCAGCGCGGCGGTCAGCGGGCGCATGGCCGTGCCTGCGTTGCCCAGAAAAAGTTGCGCCTGCTTCACGGGCAGCGCACCACCGAGCCCATGCACCCGCAGGGCGCCATCGGCCTGGGGTTCGATGCGGCAGCCGAGCTGGGCCAGTGCGGCCAGCATCACCCGGGTGTCGTCCGAATCCAGCAGATCGGCGATGTCGGTGTACCCGACACTCAGGGCCGCGAGCAGCAGCACGCGGTTGGAGATGCTCTTGGAGCCGGGCAGGCGCACGGTCCCGCCTGCGCTGCGCAAGGGGGGGACGTCAAGGTGGTCGATGGCGTACATGATCGAAGTGGGCGAACGGCGGGCACCGCCGATCGTGATCGGCGAAACGCGCTCAGTTTTGCGGTTTGATGGCGTTCATGCGCCAGTGTGCGCGCGAGCTGCTGGCCTGTTCAATCAGCGATTCGAGGGCATCCGGGTTGCCGGCACTGATGGCGTTTTCAAAGGCGTGCAAGGCGCGCTGGAAATGCCGGGACTGGGCGATCAACTCCTCGCGATTGGAGGTGAGGATGTCGCGCCAGACGCTGGGATCACTAGCGGCTATGCGGGTGAAATCACGGAAACCCGGTCCGGCCAGCGACAGGAACTGTTTCGCCTGGGCCTGGCCGGTGATCGCGTTCATGAGCGCAAACGCGATCAGGTGTGGCAGGTGGCTGACCGCCGCGTACGCTGCGTCGTGGGCTTCGGGTGACATCTGTTGAACGTGGCAGCCCAGCGCCGTCCAGACCTGTTGGGCCTTGGCGATCTGTGCCGTCAAGGTGCGTTCGATTGGCGTCAGGATGACCTGCCGCCCGGTGTAGAGCTCGGCGTCGGCATGCTCCACGCCCGAGAGCTCTTTGCCCGCGATCGGGTGCGCGGGCACGAACACGCCGACCTGGTCTTTCAGCACGCGGCGCGCGGCGTCGATCACCTCCCGCTTGGTGGAGCCGACGTCCATGACGAGGGTGTTGTTGTTCAACAGGTGCCGGATGGCCTTGAAGGTCGCTTCTGTGGCCGACACGGGCACGGCCAGCAGCACGAGGTCGGCGCCGGATACGGCCAGCAGGGCGGACGGCGCTTCCACGTCGATCACGCCCATCTGGCGCGCGCGCTCGGTGGTGGACGGCGACTTGCTGTAGCCCACGACGCGTTTGACGAGACCGGCTTTCTTGAGGGCGAGGGCAAATGACCCACCCATCAGGCCGCAGCCGATCAGCCCGAGTTGTTCAAACATGCAGACCCCTGGAGAACCCCATTGAACCCATTGGAACGAGGTGATGCATCTTATTCACTGACCGGGTAGGCACCCAGCACCTTGTAGAACGCGCACAGGCCTTTGAGCTCCTCCAGCGCCGCCGCCACATGGGGCTGCGAGGGATGGCCTGCGATGTCGATGTAAAAGTAATACTCCCACTGGCCGGATTTGGCCGGGCGGGACTCAAAGCGGGTCATGGACACGCCGTTGTTCTTCAGCGGTACCAGCAGGTCGTGCACCGCACCGGGGCGGTTCGGCACCGACACCACGAGGCTGGTGCAGTCCTTGCCCGATGCGGGCGGCATGGCCAGGGTCTGGGGCAGGCTGATGACGGCAAAGCGCGTGCGGTTGTAGGCCTCGTCCTGGATCGCGTGGGCCACGATGTGCAGGCCGAACTGGGCCGCGGCGCGCTCGCTCGCCAGGCCGGCCCAGGCCGGGTTGGTGGCGGCCAGGCGGGCGCCTTCGGCGTTGCTGGACACCGCGCGGCGCTCGGCGTTGGGCAGGTGCTGGCTGAGCCAGTTCTGGCACTGGGCCAGGGCCTGGGGGTGCGCCATCACCACCTCGATGCCGTCCAGTTCGTTCAGCTGGCGCAACAGGTTGTGGCGCACCAGCAGACTCACTTCGCCCACCACGTGCACCGGCGAGCGCAGGAACAGATCGAGCGATCGGGCGACCACGCCCTCGGTGGAGTTTTCCATGCCCACCACGCCGTACTGCGCCGTGCCGGCCGCCGTGGCGTGGAACACCTCGTCGAAGTTGGCGCAGTAGATCAGGTTGGCGGCGCTGCCGAAGAACTCGATGGCGGCCTGTTCACAGAAAGTGCCCTGAGGACCCAGCACGGCCACGCGCTGTGGCGCTTCCAGCGCCAGACAGGCCGACATGATCTCGCGCCAGATGGACGCCACATGCTGGTTCAGCAAGGGTCCCTGGTTGGCCGCTTGGATCTTTTCGATCACCTGGGCGACGCGATCCGGGCGAAAGAAGGGTGAGCCCTCGGCGCGCTTGATTTCGCCCACCTGTTCGGCGACCCGGGCACGCTGGTTCAGCAGCGACAGCAGTTGCTGGTCCAGCGAGTCGATCTGGATCCGCAGGGCGCCCAGGGCTTCGGACTGTGTGGGTTGTTTCATCGTGAGGTCGGCCGGTTTCAAGCCTGCTTTTGTTCGAAGTCGCGCATGTAGGCGACCAGAGCCTGCACGCCTTCCAGCGGCATGGCGTTGTAGAGACTGGCGCGCATGCCGCCGACCGACTTGTGGCCCTTGAGCTGCAACAGGCCCGCGGCCTTGGCGCCGGCGAGGAAGGCCTCGTTGCGCGACTCATCGCGCAGGAAAAACGGCACGTTCATGCGCGAGCGGCAGTCCGGAGCGACCTTGTTCACATAGAACGAAGACTGATCGATGAAGCCGTAGAGCAGCTCGGCCTTGGCCCTGTTGCGGTGCTCCATGGCCGCTATCCCCCGCAGGTTGCCCTCGCTCTGGCGCTTGAGCCACTGGAAGGTGAGCCCCGCCATGTAGATGCTGTAGGTGGGCGGCGTGTTGTACATCGAGCCGTTGTCGGCCACGGTCTTGTAGTCGAAGGCGCTCGGGCAGATCGACAGCGCGTGTCCGAGCAGGTCTTCCCGCACGACCACCAGGGTGACACCCGCCGGGCCGAGGTTCTTCTGGGCGCCGCCAAAAGCCAGCCCGACGCGGCGCCAGTCCACGGCGCGCGAGGCCACATGGGACGAGAAGTCGATCACCAGCGGTGCGTTGCTGCCCAGTGCCTTCAGGTCGGGCAGTTCGTGCAGTTCAACGCCATGGATGGTTTCGTTGCTGCACAGGTGCACGTATTGCGCATCGGGGCTGAGCTGCCAGCTGCCCGGCGCGGGCAGGCGGGTGTGAGAGTCGGCCTCGTTGCTGGCCGCCAGGCGGGGATCGCAGAATTTTCGGGCTTCTTTAAACGACTTCTGGCTCCAGCTGCCCGTGACCACGAAGTCCACCACGCCGCCGCGCGACAGGTTCAGCGGCACGATGGCGTTTTCGGCCAGGCCGCCACCCTGCATGAACAGGATGCGAAAGTTCGGTGGCACCGCCAGCAGCTCACGCAGGTCGGCTTCGGCCGTCTCGATGATGGACATGAACTCCTTGCCGCGATGGCTCATCTCCATCACGCTCATGCCACTGCCGTGCCAGTCCAGCATGTCGGCCGCTGCCTGCTGCAGCACTTCCACCGGCATCGCGGCCGGACCCGCAGAAAAGTTGTACGGGCGCTGCATCACGGCTGCTCGTCCGTGCCGTCAGCCTCGCTGTCGTCCGCCAGCTCGGGCACATTGGCGTCGTTCTCCACGATGCGTTGCAAGCCGGAAAGCTCGGCGCCTTCGTCCAGCGCGATCAGGGTCACGCCCTGCGTGGCCCGGCCCATCTCTCGGATCTCCGAAACGCGGGTGCGCACCAGAACGCCCTTGTCGGTGATCAGCATGATCTCGTCGTCGGTGTGGACCAGGGTGGCGGCCACGACCTTGCCGTTGCGCTCGCTCTGCTGGATCGCGATCATGCCCTTGGTGCCACGGCCATGGCGGGTGTACTCGCCAATCGGCGTGCGTTTGCCATAGCCGTTGATGGTGGCGGTGAGCACGCTCTGCTGTTCGTCTTCGGCCACCAGCATGGCGATCACGCTCTGGCTTTCTTCGATCATCATGCCGCGAACGCCACGCGCATTGCGGCCCATGGGGCGCACGTCGTTCTCGTCAAAACGCACCGCCTTGCCGCCGTCGGAGAACAGCATCACGTCGTGCTGTCCATCGGTCAGTGCGGCGCCGATCAGGAAGTCGCCCTCGTCCAGGTCCACGGCGATGATGCCGGCCTTGCGCGGGTTGCTGAACTCGTCAAGCGCGGTTTTCTTGACCGTGCCCATCGACGTGGCCATGAACACGTAGCGGTCCTGCGGGAAGCTGCGCATCTCGCCGGTCAACGGCAGCACCACGTTGATCTTCTCGCCTTCTTGCAGAGGGAACATGTTGACGATCGGGCGGCCACGCGAGCCGCGCGAACCGGCCGGCACTTCCCAGACCTTGAGCCAGTACAGGCGGCCCCGGTTGGAGAAGCACAGGATGTAGTCGTGCGTGTTGGCGATGAAGAGCTGGTCGATCCAGTCGTCTTCTTTGGTGGCGGTGGCCTGTTTGCCGCGACCGCCACGTTTCTGTGCCCGGTATTCGGAGAGCGGCTGGCTTTTGATGTAGCCGCTGTGGCTGAGCGTGACCACCATGTCGGTGGGCGTGATCAGGTCTTCGGTAGAGAGGTCCTGGGCGCTGTGTTCGATTTCGCTGCGGCGCGCGCCGAGCTTGGTCTGGCCGAACTCCATCTTCACTTCGGTCAGCTCTTCGCCAATGATGGTGGACACGCGCTCGGGCTTGGCCAGGATGTCGAGCAGGTCGTCAATGACGCCCATGACTTCCTTGTACTCGGCCACGATCTTGTCCTGCTCCAGACCGGTCAGGCGCTGCAGGCGCATCTGCAAGATCTCTTGTGCCTGCGTCTCAGACAGGCGGTACAAGCCATCACCGCCCATGCCGAACTCGCGCTCCAGGCCTTCAGGGCGGTAATCGTCGGCGTTGATCACGCCGCCGTCCAGGCGCGAGCGGGTCAGCATTTCGCGCACCAGCTGGCTGTCCCAGCTGCGGGTCATCAGCTCGGCCTTGGCCACCGGCGGGGTGGGGCTCTCGCGGATGATCTTGATGAATTCGTCGATGTTGGCCAGCGCCACGGCCAGGCCTTCGAGCACATGACCGCGCTCGCGCGCCTTGCGCAGGTTGAACACCGTGCGGCGTGTCACCACTTCGCGGCGGTGTTCCAGGAACACCTGGATCAGGTCCTTGAGGTTGCACAGGCGCGGTTGACCATCGATCAGGGCCACCATGTTGATGCCGAAGGTGTCCTGCAGTTGCGTTTGCTTGTACAGGTTGTTGAGCACCACCTCGGGCACTTCGCCGCGCTTGAGTTCGATCACCAGTCGCATGCCCGATTTGTCGGACTCGTCCTGGATGTGGCTGATGCCTTCGATCTTCTTCTCGTGCACCAGCTCGGCAATGCGCTCCTGCAGCGTTTTCTTGTTCACCTGGTAGGGCAGCTCGTCCACGATGATGGACTGGCGCTGGCCCTTGTCGATGTCCTCGAAATGGCACTTGGCGCGCATCACCACGCGGCCGCGACCGGTGCGGTAGCCGTCTTTCACGCCCGTCATGCCGTAGATGATGCCGGCGGTGGGGAAGTCGGGCGCCGGGATGATTTCCATCAGTTCGTCGATGGTGGCTTCGGGCTGCTTCAGCAGGTGCAGACAGGCGTCGACCACTTCGTTGAGGTTGTGGGGCGGGATGTTGGTCGCCATGCCCACCGCAATGCCCGAAGAGCCGTTGACCAGCAGGTTGGGCAGGCGCGATGGCAACACCAGCGGCTCTTTTTCCGAGCCGTCGTAGTTGGGTCCGAAGTTGACGGTTTCCTTGTCGATGTCGGCCAGCATCTCGTGGGCGATCTTCGACAGGCGGATTTCCGTGTAACGCATGGCCGCTGCGTTGTCGCCGTCGACCGAGCCGAAGTTGCCCTGACCGTCCACCAGCATGTGGCGCAACGAGAAGTCCTGCGCCATGCGAACGATGGTGTCGTACACCGCGGAGTCTCCGTGCGGGTGGTACTTACCGATCACGTCACCGACGATACGGGCCGACTTCTTGTAGGGCCGGTTCCAGTCGTTATTCAGCTCGTGCATGGCGAACAGCACACGCCGGTGTACGGGTTTGAGACCATCGCGCGCATCGGGCAGTGCACGACCCACGATCACGCTCATCGCGTAGTCCAGGTAGCTGCGCCGCATTTCCTCTTCTAGGCTGATGGGCAGGGTCTCTTTGGCGAACTGTGTCATGAGCGAAAGCGTAGGGTGCGTGAAGGGCCGGAAGGCAACCCGTCATTTTAGGGCTATGGCCGGGGAGGCCTCGGTAGGTCTTTTGTTGTGTGTCGGCAACGGATGGGCCGTGCGCAGAAAGTGGTTACATCCCCCATTCAAGGCCCTGACGTCCGCGTCAAACGCTTGTGGCACAATAAAATGAGCGTATTGAGTGGTGGTCACTTCAAACGTTATTGTTGATATTTGGCCCGTCCGCGGCTTACACCAAGAGGAAAAACCATGAAAAAACTGAACAAAGTGGCAATGCTGTTCGCAACCGCCGCCATGGCTTCGGCTGTATTTGCCGCGCCCTCCAGCGGTACTGCAACCAATGACAACTGGCGCAATAACCATGGCGACCTGCAGTGGAAGAACGGTGACGGCACCCTGTGCTGGCGCGATGCCTTCTGGACCCCGGCGACCGCAGCCAAGGGTTGCGACGGCGCCATCGTTCCCGCACCGGCTCCTGCACCCGCTCCGGCACCTGTCGCCGCTGCGCCTGCTCCCGCCCCTGCTCCGGCCCCTGCACCCGCTCCGGCTCCCGCAGCCACCAAGGTGACCTACGCTGCCGATGCCTTCTTCGACTTCGACAAGGCTGTGGTCAAGCCCGAAGGCAAAGCCAAGCTGGACGATCTGGCCAGCAAGGTCGGCGGCATCAACCTGGAAGTGGTGATTGCCGTGGGTCACACCGACTCGACCGGCCCTGCCGGCTACAACCAGTCCCTGTCGGTTCGCCGTGCTGAAGCCGTCAAGGCCTATCTGGTGAGCAAAGGCATTGAAAGCAACCGCATCTACACCGAAGGCAAGGGCCTGACTCAGCCGGTGGCCGACAACGCCACCCGCGAAGGCCGCGCCAAGAACCGCCGCGTGGAAGTTGAAGTGGTTGGTACCCGTTCGGGCAAGTAAGCTCCGCTTGCGGCGCTCCTGACGCCAAGCCCCATGCGTGAAAGCGCATGGGGCTTTTTCACGTCTTCAAGTCCCCATGCTCCGTTCACTCAGACTGCTGTGTGGCTTCTTCCTGATCGCTTGCGCCTGGCCTGCAAATGCGCAGGCCGGGCTGCCTGAGGCGTCCTGGCGCGCAGTGCGTGCGATGACAGCAGAGGAGCATGTCTGTTTTGCGGGCACCTCGACCGACGCGAGCAAGCCTGTTGTGGTGATGCTGATGTCTCCGCGCATGGTCTACAGCCTGCTGGAATGGGCACGCATGAGGCAGACCGCCGAAGCTCTAGGCTACCGCGTGCTGAGCTGGAAAGACCCCCGGGTCCCCGAAGCCGAATGGCGAGCGGCATTGGGGTCTCCAGCCGCCACGACGACCGATCCGGAAGCACTGCTTGCCATGCCGGCCCAATGCGATTCACTCTGGCGCGGTATGAACCACTCGCCCATGAGCTTTGTGTTGTTGGAGTCGCATCTCCATCCCTGGGCTGTCTGGGGTGTGATGCCCGAAGAGGCCTGGTCTGAAGCGCTCCGGTTCCGGTTGCTCGCGCTGAGGCGTGCGCTGGTTCAGTCCTCCTCCCGATGAGCGCATAAAAGCGTCCCAATGATGTTCAAACCCGCCTACCTGGTCTTTGCTGGCGCAGCCTTTGCGCTGCCGGGTTTTGACGTCCTGTCGCAGCCCGCACAAACTGCGCGAGACGCATCCTGCATCGACGCCGTCAGCTACCTTCCGCTTGATCCAGCACAGGTGGGGCGCGACAGCCAGGGGGTGGCTGCGTTGGGGACCTACGAACGCATCAGCCCAGACGGGCGCTTTGTCTTGCGCTCGTTTTCGGGTGCGCAACTGGGTCAGGTGGCCCTGATCGAACTGCCGGCAAAACCCGACGGCGGTATGACGGTGCGCAAGACCCCGCTCAGCAATGAGGCCTTCCCCGTGCAGGGCAGCTGGCGCTATCTGGTCGATGTGGATGGCAGCCACTACCGTTTCTCGGACATCGTGCACCAGCCGCAGTTGGCGCGGCCCCTGTTCAAAGGGGGCATGAAGGGTTTTTATGCCGCAGCCTCCGAGCTGAACAGTGCCCGGAGCCCCGACCCTACACTGGTCTGGATTCGCTCCATGAGCTGGCCCCAGGGACGCCGTGCAGGGCAGGGCACCGGTCCGCTGCAGGTGCGAACGCTGGGGTTGCGCGATAGCGCCCGAGGGGTCGAGATCGTTCACGATTCTGGCGCCCAGTTCATCTGCCGTTCTCGTGAAGTCACCGATGGCAATGTCTACACCCTGCCCATGCTGTCGGTTGATGGCCTGGCGTTTTCCGCCATTCCGATCAACCCCCGCCAGGGGAAGCCCGGCATGCGTGTCTATGGCCTGGCCCAGGGCGCGCTGGACACGGATCATCCCTGTGATCTGCGGTGGGACCTGCAGGCCACGCCGGGCAAGGCGGTTTTCGGCTTCCCCACCGACCAGCCCGCGATGTTGACCTACACCGACAACGCGTCGGTGTATTTCGTGGACCCGCGACCGGCGCTCAAAGGACAGGTGTTTCGCGTCGAAGATGGACGCACGCAGGTGCTGGCCAGCGCCTTCCCAGGCTTGACGCGCGACGGGCGGATCGTTTTTGGAGCCACCTGGAAGGATTGCCGACCCGATGGCGCGTGCACCGAACAGGCCGGCTACGTGGTCGTCGATCCCTACCAGAACCCCGACTACCGCCAACAGCTGCGGCGCCTGGGCCTGCAAGCGCTAAAAATCTGCATATCGTCCGCTGATGTCCTTCGCGAGCGACAGCGCTTCGCCTCACAGCACGGGCTTGCACCCTGAAGCCGTGTGAAAATCCATCTCATGAACCCCGTCAATGCCGATCCGGCCGAGCTGGCCAAATTTTCCGATCTTGCCCACCGCTGGTGGGATCCCGAGAGCGAGTTCCGACCGCTGCACCAGATCAACCCCTTGCGGCTGGCGTGGATCGACGAACTCGCCAGCCTGTCGGGCAAACAAGTGCTCGACGTGGGTTGCGGCGGCGGCATCCTGTCCGACTCCATGGCCCGCAAAGGCGCCCAGGTCACGGGCATCGACCTTTCCACGAAAGCGCTCCGGGTGGCCCAGCTGCACGCGCTGGAGGCCAGCACGGCCGGCGTCAGCTACCGGGAAGTCAGCGCCGAAGCGCTGGCCGAGGAACAGCCGGCTTCTTTTGATGTGGTGACCTGCATGGAAATGCTGGAACACGTGCCCGATCCGGCTTCGGTGGTGCGTGCTTGCGCCACACTGGTCAAGCCCGGCGGCTGGGTGTTTTTCTCCACCATCAACCGCAACCCAAAGTCGTTTCTGTTTGCCATCGTGGGCGCTGAGTACCTGCTGCAGATGCTGCCCAAGGGCACGCACGAATACGCCAAGATGATCCGCCCCAGCGAACTGGCGGGCTATTGCCGCGCTGCCAACCTCGATCTGGCCCAGACCCGCGGAATGGAATACAACCCACTCACCAAGCGCTACTGGTTGAGCCAGGACACCAGCGTGAACTACCTGCTGGCCACGCGCAAAGCATGAAGCTTCCGTCCTTTGCGGTGAAGGCGGTGTTGTTCGATCTGGACGGCACGCTGGTGGACAGTGCACCCGATTTGGCGCTGGCTGTCGAGCGCATGCGTGCGGCCCGGCAGCTGCCCGCCTTGCCGCTGGAGGGCTACCGGCCCCATGCCAGCTCCGGCGCGCGCGGCATGATCCAGGTGGCTTTCGGGGTTCCTCCTGCCGATCCCGCCTATGAATCCCTCAAGCGGGAGTTTCTGTCGCACTACGAACAGTGCCTGCTGCAGCACACCCGTTGTTTCGACGGCGTTGACGAATTGGTGGACACGCTGGCACAAGGGCAGATGCCCTGGGGCATCGTCACCAACAAGGCCCAGCGCCTCACCGATCCGGTGCTGGCGGGCCTGCCCACTTTGTCGGGAGCGGGCGCAGTTGTGTGTGGAGACACCACGCCGTGGCCCAAGCCCCACCCCGCGCCCCTGCGTGAGGCGGCGCGTCGCCTCGGCGTGAGTCCGGGCGCCTGCATCTACGTGGGGGATGACGAACGTGACATCGTGGCCGGGCGCGAGGCGGGCATGTTCACCGTGGCCGCTCGCTATGGTTACCTGGGCGTTGGCGGTGAAACGGGGCATTGGGGTGCCGATGCGGAAGTTCTTTCTCCATTGCAGGTCTTGAAATTGCTCCAACTGCCTTAAACTTGGTGACTCAGGGGCTGCACTGGTTTCGACGTGGGTTCGGACACGCAGCAGGGCATGTCGAGGTTCTGTCACCTCGTAAAACCGCAGAAAAAAACTAACTGCAAACGACGAACGTTTCGCACTCGCCGCTTAATTGCCGGTGAGCTTTGCAACAGCAGGCCTATGGGCTGGGCAAGGGTTCAGACGGCGCAAGCCGCGAGAGTCCAGGCTGCAAAGATAATTCAATAGGCTGGCTGGGCGTCGGGTAACTTGGCGCACAGCGAGATTCAAGGTTGCTGGCGTTCTGTATAGCGTGCCGCTGCGCGATACAGGAAGCGAGACTCAAATCAGATGGCTACACATGTAGAACTGCGCGAAGAAGGCTTGCGGACGGGGGTTCAATTCCCCCCAGCTCCACCACCTCATCAGAATCAGCCACCTGGCCTTGCGGCCCGGTGGCTTTTTCTTTTTCCGGCGGTACGGATCGTCCGTGCCGAATGAGCCACCATGATGCAGTTGCAGGACATCCTTTTTTCTCAGGGTTTTGGCACCCGCCGCGTTTGTTGCGGCCTGGTGCAACAAGGGTTGGTGCAATTGGGCGAGCAACGGCAGGTCTGCGACGATCCGACCGAAGTCCTGGATGAGCAGGGACTTGTGTTCTGGGTGCAGGGTGAGCGCTGGGAGTACCACGCGCAGGCCTATCTGCTGCTCCACAAGCCGGCGGGAACGGAATGTTCGCAGAAGCCCAGCACCTACCCCAGCATCTACACCCTTTTGCCTGGCCCCCTGCGCACGCGCGGTGGAGGTGCCGCTGCAGGCGTGCAAGCGGTGGGGCGCCTGGATCAGGACACCACCGGCTTGCTGCTGCTGTCGGACGACGGCAAGTTCATTCACCGTCTGACTTCACCGCGGCACCATGTGCCCAAGGTGTACGAGGCGCAACTGAAGCATCCGGTCACCCCGGATCAGGTGGCGCGCTTGCTGGCGGGTGTGGTGCTGGATGACGATCCCCGGCCGGTGAAGGCGGCGGCGTGTCGCGCCGTGGGCGAACACCATTTGCAGCTCACGCTGACCGAGGGCAAATACCACCAGGTCAAGCGCATGGTGGCCGCTGTGGGCAATCGGGTGGAGGGTTTGCACCGGTCGGCGATCGGCGGATTGCAGCTCACCGACGCACTGGCGCCGGGCCAATGGCGCTGGCTCAGTGGCGAAGAGGTCGCTGCCCTGACGCTGAAGGTGCCTGCTTCGAAGCCGGCCTGAGCGAGGCGCTCAGAGCAGTTCACCCTTGCGACTGTCGAGCGGGACGAGGAACGAGTTGTCCTGCCACTGCGATCCGAGGTCGCTGACCCGGGAGTCGTCTGTGGTGCTGCTGGGCCAGGTGGACAGCGGGCTGAAATCGCTCTGGCGGTTGCTGCGCTGGCGGGTCAGCGCAGAACGCAGGTTGTTTTGCGCGGCGATCATGGCGCGCTCTTCCTGCTCACGTTCGCGCATGGACTGGGCGGTGGGCGTTTCGCCCAAAAATTCGGCCCGGATCTCTGAAACCGTGGGCAAGGCGCTGGAGCGAACCACCCAGTAAGGCAGGCCACACTGGGTGAGCAGCGAGTGCTTGAGCAGGCGCGTGCTGCGCGGCAGGGCGTTGCGGCCTGGCACATCCAGGCACCCCACCACACGTCCATCGGACTTGCAGACGGTGAACGTGCAATACACGCCGCCGAGCAGCTTGTACCAGTCCATGCCTTTCTCCTTGTCCCGCGGCAGGGTGAAGCGCGTGACCGGCAACTTGATCATGATGTGGTGGTCGTAAAACGCACGAGCCAGCCAATGCCAGACGCGTGCCTCTTCGCTGTTGGCGATGGCTCGGGCGCTCAAGGGCCAGTGCTTGGGGATGCGCCGACGCGCCTTGGCCTGCCTGGCTTCCCAATAGCGGTGCAGCACGGCGCCCAGTACCAGCAGAGCGGGCACCAGCACGGCCAGCAGCCATGGGTTGTTCCAGGAAGTCATGGTGAAGAAGGGCTCGAATCAGAAACGTTGGAATGGTGTGTCAAATGTATATTTTCGATACAGAGAGAGCCACTTTTGTGGTGATATCACACGGGTTTACCGTGAATTCCTTGCGTTTTGCTGGGGCCTTGTGGGGGACCTGCAGGTTGAATCGTGGTTCGAAACGTTGATGGGGGCGTCACTTGGGCGTCCATCTGGCGCTCCTGGGCTTCGCTCACGACCCCGCCGCGCTGGGCTCGCCGGTGACAGGTGACTGGGTGTTGCCTTGACGGATGGCCAGGGCGGTCCCGAACCAGGCGCCATTGAGCAGTCGCAGTGCCTGCCAGAAATTGTGCCTGTGGCGGTGGTCCGCGTACATCCCCCGGAAGGGTGATTCAGGGCCAGGGAGCGAGAAAGCGCACGGCGGCGCTGTTCATGGGATGGCGGCGTGGATCCATGGATGGCCAGGTCCAGCAAGGGCCTGGCGGGTTGAAAGCCTGTATTCTTGTCGCGATGAAACCCATGCTCGATGCGTTCTGGCGCGCTGCGGTGTACTGCATGCATCCGCGGGTGATCGCCTTGTCGTTTCTGCCGTTGATCCTGATGGTGGCACTGTCGTTTGGCCTGGGGTTTTTTTTCTGGGAATCCGCGGTTGCCTCCGTGACGGCCTGGCTGGAGGCATCTGAATTTGTTCAGAGCGCCTTGGGCTGGCTGGAGCGCGTGGGCATGGGCGCGTTGCGGGCGGCTTTTGGGCCGTTGCTGTTGCTCGTGTTGGCCATTCCCGCGATCGTGGTGCTGTGCCTGCTGCTGGTGGCCTTGTTGATGACGCCCGCCATGGTCGATCTGGTGGGCAAGCGCCGCTTTCCCGCCATGGAGCGCAAACAGGGCGGCTCGCTGATCGTGAGCGTGCTCTGGTCGCTGGGCTCCACACTGCTGGCGCTGGTCGCGCTGGTGGTGTCGATGCCGCTATGGCTGGTGCCGCCGCTGGTGTTGATCCTGCCGCCACTGATCTGGGGCTGGCTCACCTACCGGGTGTTTGCCTTTGATGCGCTGGCGGTGCATGCCAGCGCCCCCGAACGCAAGGCGCTGATCCGGGAGCACCGGGGGACCTTGCTGTTGATGGGCATCCTCAGCGGCTATCTGGGCGCCGCCCCCAGCCTGATCTGGGCCTCGGGTGCCATGCTGATCGCCCTGGCTCCGCTGCTGATTCCGGTCGCGATCTGGATCTACACGCTGGTTTTCGCCTTTGCCTCGCTCTGGTTTGCCCATTTCGCCCTGGCGGCGCTGGAGCGCCTGCGCGCTGCGTCGGCGGTCGAGGTGCTCGATGCGCTGCCTCGGGACGGCCTGGAACGGATCGAACCGCTGCCGGATGCACCCGACTCGCCGCCTTTTTTGCCGCCACCCACCTCACCTGGAAGTTGAATCCCTTCATGTCTTCGAGCGAACCCGCAGCGCCATCTTTTGGCCTGATCATCATTGGCGACGAAATCCTCTCGGGCAAGCGGGCCGACAAACACCTGCCCAAGGTGATCGAGCTGTTGCAGGCTCGGGGCCTTTCTCTGACCTGGGCGCGCTGTCTGGGGGACGAGCGGTCCCGCATCACCGCGGCCCTGCGCGAAGCTTTTGCCTCATCCGATGTGGTTTTTTCCTGTGGCGGTATCGGCGCAACGCCCGACGACCACACGCGCCAGTGCGCGGCCGCGGCGCTGGGGTGCGATCTGGCCCTGCATCCGCAGGCCCGGGCGCTCATCGAGCAGCGCATGCGCGATCTTGCGCAGGAGCGCGGCGATGTGTATGACCCGGAACGCCCCGATAACGTGCACCGCTTCAACATGGGCGTCTTCCCGGTGGGTGCCCGCATCATCGACAACCCGTACAACCGGATTCCGGGTTTTTCCTGTGATGGTCCGGGTGGGGGCACCGTGCACTTTGTGCCCGGCTTTCCGGTGATGGCCTGGCCCATGATCGAAGCGGTGCTCGACCAGAACTACGCCCATCTGCACCGTACGGGGCGCTGGCAGGAGCGTTCGGTGGTTGTCATGGGTGCCATGGAAGCCACGCTCACGCCGCTGATGGAGCAGATCGAGCGGCAGCACCCCGTCAAGGTGTTCAGTCTGCCCAGCGTGGACCACCCGGTTTTCGGTCGCCATATCGAACTCGGGGTGAAAGGGGAGCCCGCGGCGGTGTTCACGGCATTCAACGACTTGCTGACCGGTCTGCGCACCCACGATGCCCAATTGGGCCCCGAGATGGTGCGTTAAAAGATTGCACGACTTTGGTGCATTGTTTTTTGTGCACTTGTTTGGTGCTTTCTGTCGGGGTTCTTGGTGCCCGCTTTAAATCAGGGTGCGGGTGGTCGCTGACAGGCCGTCCGGGCCATGGTGGTTCGGGTCGCCTGCGCCATAATGGCCGGCCGCGTGCGAACCAGGTTTGTGGGCCCGCCAGTCGGGGGCGATAAATGGCACAAAAACTGCTTCACACCAGCGTCGTATCTATTTCCACCTACCAAGTAACAGGAGTATTTGATGGCCAAGACCGTCGCAGACGTGATGCAAATGGTGAAAGACAATGAGGTCAAATTCGTTGACTTCCGTTTCACCGACACCCGCGGTGCGCAGCAGCACACCACCGTGCCCGTCTCGCATTTCGACGAGGACAAATTCATTTCGGGCCACGCGTTTGACGGTTCGTCCATCGCTGGCTGGAAGGGCATCGAAGCCTCGGACATGCAACTGGTTCCCGATCCGAACACGGCCAACATCGACCCGTTCTACGAAGAAACGACGCTGATCCTGACCTGCGACGTGATCGAGCCCGCCGACGGCAAGGCCTACGACCGCGATCCCCGTTCCATCGCCAAGCGCGCCGAGGCTTACCTCAAGTCCACCGGCCTGGGCGACACCGCCTTCTTCGGACCGGAGCCCGAGTTCTTCCTGTTCGACGGCGTGCGCTGGAGCACCGCTCCGGGCCACACCTTCTACGAAATCGAAGAGTACGAAGCCCCGTGGAACAAGGGTGCCAAGCTCGAAGGCGGCAACCGCGGCCACCGTCCCACCGTCAAGGGCGGCTACTTTCCCGTGCCCCCGGTCGACAGCACGCAGGACATGCGCGCCGAGATGGCCCTGATCCTCGAATCGCTGGGCATTCCGGTCGAAGTGTTCCACCACGAAGTGGCGGGCGCCGGCCAGAACGAAATCGGCACCCGCTTCAGCACCCTGGTGCAGCGCGCCGACTGGACCATCCTGCAAAAGTACGTGGTGCACAACGTCGCCAACGCCTACGGCAAGACCGCGACCTTCATGCCCAAGCCCTACGCCGGTGACAACGGTTCCGGCATGCATGTGCACCAGTCGGTCTGGAAAGATGGCAAGAACCTGTTCGCTGGTGACGGCTATGCCGGCCTGAGCGAATTCGCGCTGTACTACATCGGCGGCATCATCAAGCACGCCCGTGCCCTGAACGCCATCACCAACCCCGGTACCAACAGCTACCGCCGTCTGGTGCCGCACTTCGAAGCGCCGGTGAAGCTGGCCTACTCGGCCAAGAACCGCTCGGCCTCGATCCGCATCCCTTACGTTGCGAATCCCAAGGGTCGTCGCGTGGAAGCACGCTTCCCCGATCCACTGATGAACCCCTACCTGGGCTTCTCGGCCCTGCTGATGGCCGGTCTGGACGGCGTGGAAAACAAGATCCATCCGGGCGAAGCCGCCACCAAGGATCTCTACCACCTGCCGCCGGAAGAAGACAAGTTGGTGCCGACCGTCTGCCACAGCCTCGACATGGCGCTGGAGTATCTGGACAAGGACCGCGCCTTCCTGACCAAGGGTGGTGTGTTCACCGACTCCATGCTCGACGCCTACATCGAGCTGAAGACGGCCGAAGTCAACCGCGGCCGCATCGAAGTGGCGCCGGTCGAATACGACATGTACTACAGCCTGTGATCCTTGTCCCGGCTTGACCGGACGGGTTTTCAGCGGTCCACGGATCATGTGGATGCCAAAAAAAAGGGACGGCCAAAGCCGTCCCTTTTTGCATGGAGTGCGGCAATTTCGCCACCCCGTCACCGCGTATGGGCACTTTCGTGGGCAATCTGGGTCATACTAAAAAGTGCACTGACCAGAGTCCCCCGAGACGGAGAAGCCGATTTGTCGACCTTGAATCCCACCCACATGATTCGCGGGCTCGTTGCCTGTCTGGCCGGGCTGTGCCTGGTTCCAGCGCAGGCGCAGGAGCGCATCTACCGCTGTGGCAACGAGTACACCAACAACGCTGAAGTCGCCAAGAGCCGGGGCTGCAAGCTCATGGAAGGTGGCAACATCACCGTCATCCAGGGGCCCGCGCCACAGCGCACGGTCGCACCCAGTGCGCCGCGGTCCAGCAGCACACCGGCGCGCAACGGCAACACCCGCACCGATTCGGCCGAGCAACGCGCCCGCGACAGTGACGCGCGCGCCATTCTGGAAACCGAACTCCGCCGGGCCGAAGAGCGTCTGGCCGAAGCCAAAAAAGCCTATGCCGATGGCGAGCCGGAAAAACAAGGTATCGAATCGCGCAACTACCAGCGCTATCTGGACCGCGTTGCCGAGCTCAAAGCCGCACTGGCGCGTGCCGAGAGCGACGTGACCAGCATCCGCAATGAGCTCAACCGGCACAGTGGTGCCGGGACACCGGCCGGTAATGCCGCAAAATAGGTGGCTTGAAAAAGCCCACCACACTCCCCCTCTCGACCCGCTACGAAGCGGCCCCACCTGCAGAGCACAATGCGGTCCGTGCGTCCCCACCCACGAGCCGGTTCCAGTCGCTTGACCTGCTGGCCACGCTCGTGGCCGTCGTCGCGGCTGATGGCGCCGTGCTGTATGCGAACACCGCACTCGAAGATGCGCTGGGCATGTCCCGGCGCAGCATCACCGGTTCGCGCTTGCAGGACTGTTTCACCGAGCCTACGCTGCTGCAAAGCGCCTTGAGCGGCGCCCGCGGCAACGAGTTTGCGGCATTGCGCTACGACACCTGGCTCAAGCGCGCCACCCACGAACCGTTGCCGGTGCACGTGGTGGTGGCGCAGACCGAGGTGCCGGGCGAGGTGATCGTCGAACTGTTGCCGCTGGAGCTGCAAACCCGCCAGGAGCGCGAGGAGCGCCTGATCGACCAGGCCCAGGCCAACAAGGAACTGATCCGCAACCTGGCGCACGAGATCAAGAATCCGCTGGGCGGCATCCGGGGCGCCGCGCAGTTGCTCCAGATGGAGCTCGAATCCAAAGAGCTGATCGAATACACGCAGGTCATCATCCACGAGGCCGACCGCCTGCAGTCGCTGGTGGACCGTCTGCTCGCGCCGCACCGCCGGCCGCACGTGGTGGGCGACGTGAACATCCACGAAGTCTGCGAGCGCGTGCGTTCACTCATCGTGGCGGAGTTTCCCAGAGGGCTGAAGGTGGTGCGTGACTACGATACCTCCATCCCCGAGTTTCGCGGTGATCGCGAGCAGCTCATCCAGGCGGTGCTCAACATCGCGCACAACGCGGCGCAGGCGCTGGGCGAGCGCATTGCGGCCGGTGATGGACAGATCATTCTGAGGACGCGTGTGGGCCGGCAAGTGACCTTCGGCAAGCAGCGCTATCGGCTGGCACTGGAATTGCATGTCATCGACAACGGGCCTGGCGTTCCAGACTCGATCAAGGACCGCATTTTTTTCCCGCTGGTGTCGGGACGCGATGGTGGTTCGGGTCTCGGACTCACGCTGGCTCAAACTTTTGTCCAGCAGCACCATGGCCTGATCGAGTGTGAGAGCGTGCCGGGTCACACGGATTTCAAATTGCTGATTCCGTTGCCGTGAAACCGAAACAACAACGCCTCGCCTGACGAAGGGAACACGAACACATGAAGCCGATCTGGATAGTGGATGACGATCAATCAATCCGCTTCGTGTTGGAGAAGGCGTTGCTGCGCGAGAACCTGCCCACGCGCAGTTTCACCAACCCGCAGGAGGTGCTCAAGGCCCTGGCCGAGACCCCCGAGAGCGAAGGCCCCCAGATCCTCGTGAGCGACATCCGCATGCCCGGTGGCTCGGGTCTGGATCTGCTGGAAAAGGTCAAGGAAAAACTGCCCGGCCTGCCCGTCATCATCATGACCGCGTTCTCCGATCTGGACAGCGCGGTTTCGGCCTTCCAGGGGGGGGCGTTCGAATACCTGCCCAAGCCGTTCGACCTGCCCAAGGCGGTGGAGCTGATCCGTCGCGCGGTGGAAGAGAGCCAGCGCGAGGAAGTGGCCGAAGAACGCATGACAGCCGCGCCCGAGATGCTGGGCCAGGCGCCCGCCATGCAGGACGTGTTCCGGGCCATCGGGCGCCTGAGCCAGAGCCAGGTGACGGTGCTGATCACCGGCGAGTCGGGCTCGGGCAAGGAACTGGTGGCGCGCGCGCTGCACAAACATTCGCCGCGTTCGGGGGGGCCCTTTGTAGCGATCAACACTGCGGCAATCCCGAAAGACCTGCTGGAGTCCGAACTTTTCGGCCACGAGCGCGGGGCCTTCACCGGTGCGCAGACCATGCGCCGCGGCCGCTTCGAGCAGGCCGATGGCGGCACGCTCTTTCTCGACGAAATCGGCGACATGCCTTTTGACCTGCAGACGCGTTTGCTGCGGGTGCTCTCCGACGGCCATTTCTACCGCGTCGGCGGCCACAGCGCGGTGCGTGCCAATGTGCGCGTGATCGCCGCGACGCACCAGAACCTGGAGCAACGTGTCAAGGAGGGCGTGTTCCGCGAGGACTTGTTTCACCGCCTCAACGTGATCCGCCTGCGCCTGCCCGCGTTGCGCGAGCGGCGTGAAGACGTGCCCATGCTCACGCGCTTCTTCCTGCAGCAAAGTGCCAAGCAGCTGGGCGTGGAACCGAAGCGCATCTCCGAGGCGGCACTCAAGCTGCTCGGCACTTTTGATTTCCCGGGCAACGTGCGCCAGCTGGAGAACGTGTGCCATTGGCTGACGGTCATGGCGCCCTCGCAGGTGGTCGACCTCAAGGATCTGCCCCCCGAAGTGCTGGCCATGGCTGGCGCGGCCCCTGCGGACAGCCCTCCGGCTGCGATCGCTGCAGCGCCCGAATTGGTCGGGTCGGCGTGGACGCCACCGCCGCAGCCGGTACCGGTGTCAGCCGTGCCCATGGTCACCCCTGCGCCCGCGATGGCGGCAGCCTCGCCCGTGGTGGTGGCGCCCGTTGAGGGTGGCGTGACTGCGTGGGAGGCGGGTCTGCAGGCAGAGGCGCAGACTTTGCTGGAAGCGGGGCGCACCGATGTGTGGGATGTGCTCACGCACCGCTTTGAAACCTGTCTGATCCAGACGGCGCTGGCGAACACCCGCGGGCGCCGCATCGAAGCGGCCCAGAAGCTGGGCATCGGGCGCAACACGATCACCCGCAAGATTCAGGAACTCAATCTAGAGTGAGCACCACCGGTGCGTGGTCACTGGGGCGCTCGTTCTTGCGCGGCAGCTTGTCCACCTCACAGGCGGTGGCGCGGGCCTTCAGCGCTTCGCTGATCAAGATGTGGTCAATCCGCAGGCCGCGGTTGCGGCGGAAGGCGAAATCGCGGTAGTCCCACCAGCTGTAGTTTTTTTCGGGCTGCGGAAACAGGCGAACCGAGTCCGTCAGACCGAGACCGATCAGCGCCTGCAGGTGGTTGCGTTCTTCGGTTGTGCAGTGGATGGTCTCGCGCAGGCCCACCGGGTCCCACACATCGGCGTCGTCAAAGGTGATGTTGTAGTCGCCCATCAACACCAGTTGCGCATGCGCCACCAGTTCGGCGCGCAGCCACTCGCGCAGGGCGTCGAGCCAGCGCATCTTGTAGGCGAACTTGTCGCTGCCGGGTTCCTGGCCGTTGGGGAAATACGCGCAGATCACCCGCACGCCGTCAAACGTGCCACACAACACGCGCGATTGTTCGTCGGCAAACCCGGGGATGTTGCGGACCACGTCCTCGGCGGGTGACTTGCTCAGCAGCGCCACGCCGTTGTAGGTCTTCTGACCGAACCACTGGGCTTGGTAGCCGATGTCGGTGAACGCCTGCAGCGGGAACTTGTCGTCGCTGAGTTTGAGTTCCTGCAAGGCCAGCACGTCCACCGGGTGGGCCGTCAGCCAGTCCAGCACCTGGGGCAGGCGCACGTTGAGGGAGTTGACGTTCCAGGTGGCTAGTTGCATGGGGGCGGGCGGGTGGAGAGGAAGGAGCCGCCATTCTAGGTTTTGCCGCTTCTGGCGGCGGGTCCTTGCCACGGTTAAGGGCCATTTAATGTAGCCCGTCGACCATGCCCCCGAAGTCACCCGGTTCATCTGGAAACCGGGGCTGACACAAGGAGCTTGGATGTTGATGGCCCTGTCCTCTTTTCCGGATGATCGCCTGCCGACCCTGGTCGCGCCAGCGCCCGTACCCCGCCTGACCGTGCACACCGTGGACGATCCGCGGCGTGGCGAAGTCGAAGCCTTCATTGGTCGCGTGTACGCACGCCGGTTTGGCGCCCGGGTGACGGGTTTTGCGCCCACGCTGGTGTGCCTGCGCGATCCGCTGAGCCAGCAGATCGTTGCCGCGGCCGGCTACCGGCGGGCGCACCAGGGCACGCTGTTCCTGCAGCGTTACCTCGACGCGCCGATCGGGCAGTTGCTGGCCGCGCACCAGAATGGCGCAGCTGTGGCGCCGGAAGGCATTTTTGAAGTGGGCCACCTGGCCGCTGAGCGGCCGGGTGAAGGCCGTCGCCTCATCTTTCTGATGGCGCACCACCTCGCGGTGGAAGGGGCTTCGTGGGTGGTCAGCACGCTGACCGAAGAACTGCGCCACCTGTTCGTTCGCCTGGGTGTCACACCGCTGGCGCTGGGGCGCGCCGACGCGCAGGCCCTGGGTAATGCGGCTTCCGAGTGGGGCAGCTACTACGAGCACCACCCGGTGGTCCTGGCCGGCCAGGTGCAGCAGGCCTTGCGTCTGCTGGAGCGCCGCCAGCGCAGCGCGGGAGCCGCTTCTTGAACACCGACGCAACCACCATCGCGCTGAACGACGGTCAGCGCGGCATCACGTACGCGGCCATGCACGAGGCCGCTCAAACCTTGGCCGATGTGTTGCGGGCCCAGAGCACGCGCGTGCTGGCCACGCTGATGGACAACTCGCCCGCCTGGGTGATCGCCGATCTGGCGGCCGGGCAGGCTGGCGTGGTGCACGTGCCGCTGCCCGCGTTTTTCACGCCCGCGCAGATCGGTCATGCGCTGATGGCCGCGGGCGTGGACAGCCTGCTGACCACCGAAGCCGTGGCCAAACAGTGGGCGCATGCGCCGCGCCAGGACTGCACCGTGGCCGGTCAGGCCCTGCAATGCCTGCGTCTGCCCGCGCTGCAACAGACCTTTCCGGCCGGTACGGCCAAGATCACCTTCACTTCAGGCACCACCGGCCAGCCCAAAGGGGTCTGCCTGACCGCGCAGGGCATGCGGCAGGTGGCCGATGGCCTGGTGCTGGCGCTGGAGCCGCTGGGCATCCGCCGCCACCTGTGTGCGTTACCGTTTGCCGTGCTGCTGGAAAACATCGCGGGTGTGATGGCGCCCCTGGCGCGCGGTGCCGAAATCATCGTGTTGCCCCTGGGCGATCTGGGTCTCACCGGTTCGTCCAGCTTCGATCCGGCCCGCTTCCACGCAGCCGTGCAACAGCACCAGCCGAACAGCCTGATCCTCTTGCCGCAGATGCTGCGGGCCTGGGTCGGCTGGCTCTCCCGCCAGGGGCAGCGAGCGCCGGCCTCGCTGCGCATGGTCGCTGTGGGCGGTGCGGCCGTCGGGGCGCCGCTGATCGAGGCCGCGCACCGGCTGGGCATTCCGGCCTATGAGGGCTATGGACTGTCGGAAGGGGCTTCGGTGCAGACGCTGAACCTGCCCGGTGCCGACCGCCCCGGCAGCGCCGGCAAGCCGCTGCCGCACGCCAGCGTGCGGGTCACCCGCGATGGTGAACTGGAAGTGAGCGGCAGCCTGTTTGCGGGCTACCTGGGTGACCCGAAGGCGCCACCGGACTGGTGGCCCACCGGCGATCTCGGGCACATCGACGCCGACGGTTTTGTCCAGGTGCGTGGGCGCCGCAAGAACGTACTGATCACCGCCTTTGGCCGCAACGTGTCGCCCGAGTGGGTGGAGACCGCATTGCGCGGCGAAAATGCCATCGGCCAGGCCGTGGTGCTGGGGGACGGCCAGGCCGCGCTCAGCGCGGTGCTCTGGCCGACGAACCCGGCCATCGCTGACTCGGAACTGCACGCTGCCGTGCACGTGGCCAACGCCAGCTTGCCCGACTACGCCCGGATCCGCCACTGGGTCCGCGCCGCCGCTGCTTTTTCGGCCGACACCGGCATGGCCACGGCCAACGGACGGCCCCAGCGCGACGCCATTCTGGCCCGCCATGCCGAAGCGCTCGGCCTGCTGGCCGACGCCGCCCTCTGAACCGATCTCCCCTCTCCGAAAGACCAACATGCCATTTCACGCCGAGTTGCTGAAAGAAACCGAACAGGCCCGCATGGGGCTGCTGTCCGCTCCCATCATCCAGGGCTGCCTGCAGGGCGTGGTGTCCCTGCCGAGCTATGTGGCCTTCCTGACCGAGGCCTACCACCACGTCAAGCACACCGTGCCCCTGCTGCAGGCCTGCAAGGCCGCGCTGCCGGCGCACCACGCCTGGCTCAACGACGCGATGGACGAATACGTCGAAGAAGAACGCGGCCACGAGGAATGGATCCTCGACGACATCCGCGCCTGCGGTGCCGACGCCGAGGCGGTGCGCAACGGTCAGCCAAGCCACGCCACCGAAGTGATGGTGGCCTATGCCTACGACACCATCGCCCGGCGCAATCCGCTGGGCTTCTTCGGCATGGTGCATGTGCTTGAAGGCACCAGCGTGTCGCTGGCCTTGCTGGCGGCCGACAGCATCCAGCAGCCGCTCGGTCTGCCGGATGCGGCCTTCAGCTACCTGCGCTCGCACGGCACGCTGGACCAGGAACACACCGCCCATTTCGCGCTGCTGATGGACCAGATCGAGGACCCGCAGGACCAGCGCGACATCGTGCACGGCGCCCGCGCTTTCTTCCGGCTCTATGGCGACGTGTTCCGCAACTTGCCGCTGCCTGTGGTCCAGGCGCAGGCCAACAACAAGCAAGAGGCCCTGGCATGAAGGCATCCAGTGCGCGCGTGGTGCTCACGGGCGCCAGCGGTGGCATCGGTCAGCCCGTGGCGCAGGCACTGCTGAAGGCGGGTGCTGCCGTGATGCTGGTCGGCCGATCGGCGGCGGGCCTGGCGGCCCAGGCCAGCGAGCTGTCCCAGCTGACCGGTGTGAAGTCGCCCCGCATCGACTTCCGGGTGGCCGATCTGTCGCGCCCGGAGGACCTGGCGAGCCTGTCGGTGCTGGCATCCGCCTGGGGCTGCAACGTGCTGGTGCACAACGCCGGTCTCGCGTCGTTCGGTCGTCTGCAGTCGCTCGATGCCCGCGACATCCAGGCCGTGGTGCAGACCAACCTGATCGCGCCGATGCTGCTGACGCAGGCGCTGCTGCCGCACCTGCTGGCCCAGCCAACGGCCCAGGTGATCTGCGTCGGTTCGGTGCTCGGACGCCTGGGTCTGCCCGGCTTCAGTGCCTACAGCGCGAGCAAGTTCGGTCTGCGCGGTTTCGCCGAAGCCTTGCGCCGCGAGCTGCAGGAGACGCCGGTGAAGGTGCAGTACCTCGGCCCGCGCAGCACGCGCACCGATTTCAACAACGAGGCGGTGGCGGCCTACAACCAGGCCACCGGCACCGCGATGGACAGCCCGCAGACCGTGGCGGTCGAGCTGCTGGCGCTGCTGGAGAGCGAAGCGGCCGAGCGCTTCGTGGGTTTTCCCGAGTCGCTGGCCGTGCGCCTCAACGGGCTCGCGCCCACCTGGCTCGATGCGGGCTTCAAGCGCAACAGCCGCGCGTTGCCCGCAGCCGCCACCACCGATCACCCTCCGGTGATCACTCCGCTGAGCTCCCCCATTTGAAGTGAAGGATCCGAAGATGTTTGATACCACCCAACCAACTCTCCAGGTCGGCGCGCTGCGCCGCCGTTTCCTGGGCGCCACGCTGTCGGCCCTGGCCTTGCTGGCGGTGCCGCTGGCGGCCAGCGCCACCACCGTGGAAGAGTCGGTGCGCGAGCTCCAGCAAGCCTGGGAACAGGTCAATTACAAGACGCCGGCCAAGGAGCGCGAGAAGCGTTTTGAAGCCCTGGCGACCCGGGCGCACCAGGTGAGCGAGAGCTTCGCCGGACGTGCCGAACCCCTGGTCTGGGAAGGCATCATCCTGAGTTCCTGGGCGGGTGAAAAAGGCGGCCTCGGCGCGCTGCCGCTCGTGAAGCAGGCCAAGGGTCTGTACGAGTCGGCGATCCAGATCGACGGCAGCGCTCTGGACGGTTCGGCCTACAACAGCCTGGGCGTGCTGTATTACAAGGTTCCGGGCTGGCCGCTGGGTTTTGGTGACAAGGCCAAGGCGCGCGAGCTGCTGCAGAAGGCGCTGACGATCAACCCCAAGGGCATCGATCCCAATTACTTCTACGCCGATTTCCTGGTGCAGACCGACGAGCCGCAGAAGGCCGTGCCCTACCTTGAAAAGGCGTTGCAGGCGCCGGCTCGCGCCGGTCGCCAGATCGCCGACGAAGGCCGCCGCGCCGAGGTCAGCGCGCTGCTGGCCAAGGTCAAGGGCCAGTGATCTTCCAGGACCTGCGGCCCTTCGAAGTCGCAGGTCAGAGGGCTGCGGCGCGCTGGTAGGTCACGAAGCTGAAGGGCAGACCGCTCGCGGCCACCTGGTCTTCGCGCTCGACGGCGGTCCACCCGGGGCCGAGTTCGGGCGCCAACGCGTCGCCTTCGAAGTCCTGCGCGATCTCGGTCACGACCACGCTGGTGGCCAGGGGCAGCGCCTGCGCATAGACCTGCGCGCCCCCGATCACCCAGGCGTCGCTGCCGGGCGGGCAGTGGTCGCGTGCGGCTTCCAGCGAGTGGGCGACGGCCGCGCCTTCGGCCGTCCAGCCCGTGTCGCGCGTGACCACGATGTTCAGGCGCCCGGGCAGCGGCCGGAACTTCGGCGGCAGCGAATCCCAGGTCTTGCGCCCCATGATCACCGGGCAACCCTGTGTGGTGCGTTTGAAGTGCGCCATGTCTTCGGGCAGGTGCCAGGGCAGGGCGTTGTCCTTGCCGATCACACCGTTGGCGGCGCGGGCGTAGATGAGGTGCAAACGGGCGGGCGTTGAGGCGGTGGTGTCAGGCATCCGTCGATTGTGCCGCGACGGGCCGCCGTCGCAACGCGCCCGGCGGCAACAGCACGCTGGCGATCGCCAGCATCACGAAGCCCATGGCCAGCCAGTCCTGCCAGTGCGGCACCTCGCCGATGATGAAGGTGGCGCTCAGCGTGCCCACCAGCGGGATGGCCATCACGCTCATGGCGCTGGTGGCGGGCGGCAGGTTCCGCGCCATGCCGAACCAGATCAGCTGCGCGAAGCCGTAGTTGATCAGCACGCCGTAGGCCAGGCTGACCCACGTCATGGTCGAGAACGTGGCCGGCTGGGGCAGTGGTTCCAGCGACAGCGCCAGCACCCAGACCACGGCGCTGCCGAGCAGCAGCATCCAGACCGTGACCACGAGGGGCGAGAGCGTGAGGTGCGCGCGGCGGAACATCAGCGTGCCCAGCGCCCACGAGGCGGCGGCGCCCAGCATCCAGGCCACGCCCACCGGGCGACCAGAAAGGCGTTGCAGTTCGTTCCACAGCAGCAGGGCGATGGCGATGCTGACACACAGCACCGCCAGCCGCACGCGCGGCGTGATGCGTTCACCGAAGAAGGCCGCGCCGATCAGCACGGTGAAGATCGGCATGGTGAAACCGAGGATGGCCGCACGCCCGGAGGCCAGTTCCTGCACACCGAAGATCGACAGCGTGTGCCAGCCCAGCACGTTGGGCAGGCCGAGCCAGACGATGGCCCACCATTCGCGTCCGGCCGGGCGCATGCGCTCGCCCTTGGCCGCCACATAGACGAACAGCCAGGCCGCGCCGAGCAGCATGGTGCTGGCGCGGAAATACAGCGGCGAGAGCTGCTGCAGCGAGAGCTTCATCATGGGCCAGTTGACGCCCCACATGAGCGTGAGGGCCAGCAACGCCCAGAGCTGGCGGCGGGAGATCACGGGGCCGAGCCGGCGCCGGGCCGCCCCAAGCCGGCGAGCGCCCCCTCGGGGGGCAGCGCCCACACGAAGTGGGAAAGCGTGGGGGTCATTCCTAAACTGCCACCGGGGCTTTGATCGCCGGGTGGCACTCGTATCCGACCACCTCGAAGTCTTCGTACTGGTAGTCGAAGATGGAATCGGGTCGGCGCTTGATGTTGAGCGTCGGGTAGGCGAAGGGCTGGCGGCTCAGCTGCAGTTCCACCTGTTCGCGGTGGTTGTCGTAGATGTGGCAGTCGCCGCCGGTCCAGATGAAGTCGCCCACGTCCAGGTCGCACTGCTGCGCCACCATGTGGGTGAGCAGGGCGTAGCTCGCGATGTTGAAGGGCACGCCGAGGAAGATGTCGGCGCTGCGCTGGTAGAGCTGGCAGCTGAGTTTGCCGCGCCCACCGGGTTCGGTGGCGGGGGCCACGTAGAACTGGAAGAACGCGTGACACGGCATGAGCGCCATCTTGTTCAGTTCGGCCACGTTCCAGGCGCTGACGATGATGCGGCGCGAATCGGGGTTGGTCCTGAGCGTCTGCATCACGTCGGCGATCTGGTCGATGTGTCCGCCGTCGGGCGTGGGCCAGCTGCGCCACTGCACGCCGTAGACCGGGCCGAGGTCGCCGTCGGCGCGCGCCCATTCGTCCCAGATGGTGCAGCCGCGTTCCTGCAGCCATTTCACGTTGCTGTCACCGCGCAGGAACCACAGCAGCTCGACGATGATGGCCTTGAGGAACACCTTCTTGGTGGTCACCAGCGGGAAGCCTTCGTTGAGGTCGAAGCGCATCTGGTGGCCAAACACGCTTTGGGTGCCGGTGCCGGTGCGGTCGCCTTTGTTCACGCCCTGGGTGAACACATGGCGCATGAAATCTTCGTATTGCGAGCGCACAGGGCGCTGGGGGCTATGGTCGGTCATGGGACAGTTTCAGAGGCCAACGGGCAGGCGAAACCACGATTGTGCCCGCTCTGGATCACCCCTGCGCCGCGGTGGACCGCCACGCCCCGGCGGGCTACGATGCGGCCTCGTCGCACCCGCCAACCGGAGACTCCGCCATGCCCTCACTGACCCTTTACACCAACCCCCAGTCCCGCGGCCGCATCGCGCACTGGATGATGGAAGAACTGGCTGAGCCCTACGAAACCGTCTGGCTCGACTACGGCACCACCATGAAGGCGCCCGATTACCTGGCGGTCAACCCCATGGGCAAGGTGCCGGCGCTGCGCCATGGCGACGCGGTGGTGACCGAGGCTGCTGCCATCTGCGCCTACCTGGGCGACCGGTTCCCGGAAAAAGGCCTGATCCCGCCGCCCGGTTCGCCGGCCCGGGCCGACTACTACCGCTGGCTGTTCTTCGCCGCCGGGCCGCTGGAGCAGGCCGCGGTGGCGCGCTCGCTCGGCTGGGAAGTGCCCGAAGGCCGCAGCGCCATGGTCGGCTTCGGTTGTTACGCCGACACGATGAACGCGCTGGAGCTCGGGCTTTCGAAGGGGCCGTATGTGTGCGGTGAACAGTTCACCGCAGCCGATGTCTACGTGGGGTCGAGCCTGGTGTGGGGCCTGATGTTCGGCACCATCGAGAAGCGGCCGGTGTTCGAGGCCTATGCCGCGCGGGTGCAGGCGCGGCCCGCTTCACAGCGTGCGTTCGAGCTCAACGAAGCGCGTCTCAAGGCAGCCTGAGACTGCGGCGTTTCAGGTCAGCCGGTCGAGTGCGCGGGTTGCCCAAAGCAGGGCGATCAGCAGCAGCATCACCATCGGCATCACCGCGCCGAGCCCGACCCAAGTGGCCAGCAGGCCAAACGCAGCCGGGATGACCGAGCCGCCCGCATAGGCGGCCATCATCTGCCGGCCGATCACGGTGCGCGCCACGTCGGCCGGAAAGCGCCGCGCGGCTTCGTGCATCAGCGAGGGAAACACCGGCGCGCAGCCCAGACCCATCAGCACCAGGCCGGCCAGTGACAGCAGCGCCGGCAGGCCGGGCAGGGCGAACAAGGCAGCGCCCGCCAATGCCAGTATGACCCCCAGGCGCACCAGCCGCCGGTTGCCCAGGCGGTCTGACACCAGGCCGACGGCGAAACGCCCGAGGGTGATGGAGCCGAAATACACCGACACCCAGAAACCCGCCTGGGCCAGGCCGATGCCCCGGTTGTTGACGAGGATGCTGGCGGCCCACAGGCCGGTGCCCATCTCGGCGGCGACGTAGAACAGGAAACACAGCGGCGCCAGCCACAGGGCGCGGCGCGCGACCGGTTTGAACACCATCGGCGGCTCGCCGGTCGCAACGGGGTCCGCCGGCTGGCTACGCTCGCGCCGCCAGAGCGACAGCGTGGCCCAGAGCAGCGCAGCCAGCGTGAGCTGGGCCAGCCCGAGGGCGAGGATGCCGCGCGTCCAGCCGCCCGGACTGGCCAGCGCCAGACCCATCACGGCCGGGCCGGTCGTGGCGCCCACGCCCCAGAAGCCGTGCAGCCAGTTCATGTGGCGCGACGAGTAGTGCGCGGCGACGAAGTGGTTCAGGCTGGCATCGACCGCACCGCCGCCCGCTCCCAGCGGAATGCCGAGCAGCACCAGCCAGGCAAACGATGGCGCGACGGAGAAGCCCACCAGGGCCAGCGCGGTCATCAGGCAACTGGCCGCGACCACCACGCCGGTGCCCACCCGCGCGACGATGCGCCCGGCGAAGCCCGCGCTGAGCGCGGCGCAGACCGTCATGGTGAGGGTCAGCACGCCCAGAGCCGCCAGGGGCTGGCCCATGTCCGCGCGCATCGCCGGCCAGATCACGCCCATGACGGCGTCGGGCAACCCCAGGCTGACGAAGGACACGTAAACGATGGCGAGCAGGAGCAGGTGGGCCAAGCGGCGGATTCCGGTGTGCAAAGAGGCCGGCGTGACCCGGTGCCAGGGTCAGCGCGGCAGCACGCGCCCGGGGTTCAGCAGGTTCTGCGGGTCCAGCGCCTGCTTGATGGAACGCATCAGCGCCAGTGCGACCGGGTCCTTGTAGTGCGGCAGCTTGTCGGCCTTGAGGCTGCCCACGCCGTGTTCGGCGCTGATGGAGCCGTCAAAGCGGGCGACCGCGTCGAACACCAGGGTGTTCACGTGCGCTTCCTGATCATGCAGGAAGGCCTTGGGATCGCCGTCGGCGGGCGCCTGCACGTTGTAGTGCAGGTTGCCGTCGCCCAGGTGGCCGAAGTTGACCAGGCGCACGCCGGGGATCTCGCGCGCCAGCAAGGCGTCGGTTTCGGCGCAGAAAGCCGGGATGCTGGACACCGGGATGCTGATGTCGTGTTTGATGTTCAGGCCTTCTTCGGCCTGCGCCAGCGGGATGCTTTCGCGGATGTGCCAGAGCGCGTGGGCCTGCTGCAGGCTCTCGGCCACCACGGCGTCGCTCACCACGCCGTTCTCGAAAGCGGTTTCGAGCAAGCGCTCGAACTGCGCGCGCGCGTGTTCTTCGGACTCGCTGTCGCTGTTTTCCAGCAAGACACAGTAGGGTGTGTCTTCCCACAGCGGCACGCGCTGCTGCGGGAAGTGTTTGGCCACCAGGCTCAGCGCGAACTGGCCCATGACTTCGAAGCCGGTCAGGCCCGCACCCAAGTGCTGGTGCGCCAAGCCCAGCAAGGCCACGGCCGATTCCAGGCTGGGCACGGCGGCCCAGGCGGTGAGCTGCGCGGCGGGCAGCGGGTAGAGCTTCATCGTGGCCGCGGTGATGACGCCGAGCGTGCCCTCGCTGCCGACGAAGAGGTCGCGCAGGTCGTAGCCGGTGTTGTCCTTGCGCAGGCCGGTCAGGCCGTGCCACACGGCACCCTGCGCGGTGACCACTTCCAGGCCCAGGCAGAGATCGCGCGCATTGCCGTAGCGCACCACCTGCGTGCCGCCGGCGTTGGTGGCCAGGTTGCCGCCGATGGTGCAACTGCCTTCGGCCGCGAGCGAAAGCGGGAACAGGAAGCCGGCCTGTTCGGCGGCTTCCTGCAGCGCCTGCAGCACGCAGCCGGCATCGACCGTCATGGTGAGGTTGGCGCCGTCGATGGCGCGTACGCGGTTCATGCGTGTGAGCGACAGCACGACCTGCGTGCCGCTGTCATCGGGCACCGAACCCACCACCAGACCGGTGTTGCCGCCCTGCGGGACGATCGATGCGCCGGCCGCCGCGCAGGCTTTCACCACCGCCGCGACTTCGGCGGTGGTCCCGGGGCGCACCACGGCCAGCGCGTGACCGCGTGCGCGCTGGCGCCAGTCGTTTTCCCAGGCGCGCAGGTCGGTGGTCGGGTCGTCGTGCGTGAGCACGTGGGTCGCACCGACGATGGCCCGCAGTGGGTCGAGCAGTGCGTTCATGGGCGGGTTGTGGAGGTGGTGTTGACAGGGTCGGCCGCGGCGCCGGTGGCGGCGGCGTGGCGGGCCTTGTCGGCGGCCACGGCTTCCTCACCGGCGGCGCGCTGGCGGACGCGCACGTGCAGCGCACAGGCCACGAACAGCAGCACGCACAGCAGCACCTCGATGCCCGCCAGCACGGCGGAGAGGCCGCTGTCGCTCGTGGCGCGCACCGCGCCTTCGGTGAAATAGACCCACACCAGCAGGCTGAGCCAGCGGTAGGTGTACATGCGATTCTTCAGCAGCCCGGCAAGAGGCAGGGTCAGCGGCAGCACCTTGAGCACCAGCCAGGAGCCACCCGGGCGCAACGGCGCTAGCCAGAGTTCCCAGGCCAGGCCCAGCACGATCAGGCCGAGCAGGCTGCCCACAGCGAGCCAGCGGGTGAACGAGACAGCGGGCAGGGTGGACGACGGGGGCGTGTGCAGGGCAGCGGACATGAAGGGGATCGTTGGTGGGCAGCGGCACCGGAGGTGCGCCCGTGGACAATCTGGGATGATACCGGGATGACCCTGAATGAGCGCCTGCGGGCGACGGAAACCTTTCTGCGCGAGCTGTGGGAAGACACGCTGAAATTCCCCTGGCGCAACACCGCCATCACGCTGCGCGAGCGCTTCCGAGAGGACCGCCTGGGCGTCACTGCCAGCAGCCTGACGTTCACCACCACCATCTCGCTGGTGCCGCTGTTCACCGTGGCGCTGGCGATCTTCAGCGCCTTCCCGATGTTCGCCCGCCTGCAGGTCACGCTGCAGGGCTGGCTGGTCAAGAGCCTGATCCCGGACAACATCGCCCGGCAGGTGCTGAGTTCGCTCAACCAGTTCGCCGCCAAGGCCGGCCAGATGGGCTGGGCGGGCGCACTGGTGCTGCTGGTGACCGCGCTGGCGCTGATCCTCACCATCGACCGCAAGCTCAACGACATCTGGCGCGTGCGCCAGGCGCGTCCGCTGACGCAGCGCATCCTGGTCTACTGGGCGGTGCTCACGCTGGGCCCCCTGCTGCTCGCGGTCAGCCTCACCGTCACCTCCTACGCGCTGACCGCTTCGAGCGGCATGGTTTCGGCGCTGCCGGGGGCCGTGCGCCTGTTGCTGGACACGGTGCAGTTTGCGATCGTGGTGGGCGGCATGGGCGCGCTTTACCGCTACGTGCCGAACACCCACGTTCGCTGGAGCCATTCGCTCATTGGCGGCTTCTTCGTGGCCAGTGGCCTGGAGCTGGCCAAGAAAGCGCTGGGCTGGTACCTGACGCAGGTTCCGACCTATTCGGTGGTCTACGGCACCTTCGCCACGGTGCCGATTTTGCTGGTGTGGTTCTACGTCGCCTGGGTGATCATCCTGCTGGGCGCGGTGGTGTCCGCCTACCTGCCCAGCCTGATGGCGGGCATTGCGCGGCGCGGTGACAGCCCGGGCTGGAGCTTCCAGCTGGCGCTGGAGGTGCTGGAGCAACTGCACCTGGCGCGGGGCGCGGCGCAGAAAGGCCAGAGCCTCGCCGCACTGGCCCACACGCTGCGCGTCGAAGCACTGCAACTCGAAGAACCGGTGGCCGCCCTGGTGGCACTGGACTGGCTGGGGCGGCTCGACGAAGACGACGAGCGTTACGTGCTGCTGATCGATCCGGCGCAGACGCCGGTGGCACCGCTGGCCGAACGGCTGTTGCTGAGCCACTCACCCAGCACCGAGGCATTCTGGGCCGCCAGCAGTTTGCGGAACCTCTCGGTGGAACAGGCCTTGACGGTGCCTTCGGTGCCTTGAGCGGTCAGTCGCCGCGGACCTGGTACCACGAGCCCCTAGCTGACCGTGAACGGCGCGTTCAAAAAACCGCGGAAGCGCGCCCGCCCGCCGCGGGTCGGCGCCTCACTCAACTGGTAATCCGGGAAGCGCTGCAGGAAGCGGCCGATGGCGATGCGCCCCTCCAGCCGCGCCAGGCTCAGTCCCGCGCACTGGTGGATGCCGAAGCCGAACGCGAGGTGTTTGTTGGTGGCCCGCCGCAGGTCCAGCGTTTCGGGGTCGGGGAACTGCACCGGATCGCGGTTGGCCGCGCCGATGCACAGCGTCACGAGCGCGCCCTCGGGCAGGTCCACACCGCCGACTTGCGTGGCTTTCAGGGTGCGCCGGTTGCCGAGCTGGTTGGACGATTCGAAGCGCAGGCACTCGTCCACCGCCAGCGTGAGCACCTGTTCCTGCGCGGCGGCATCGCTGGCCGTGGCCTGCAGGTCGGCCAGCAGCTGCGCACGCGCCGCCGGGAACTCCTGCAGCAGGATCAGGCCGTTGCCGATCAGGTTGGTGGTGGTCTCGTGGCCGGCGTTGAGCAGGAAGATGCAGTTCTGCAGCAGCTCGACCTCGCTGAGTTTTTCACCGTCGACCTCACCCTGGATCAGGCGCGTGAGCACGTCGTGCTCGGGGTCGCCGGGGTGCTGCCGCCGGTGCGCCACCAGCGCGCGCAGGTACACCAGCATCTCGCTCACGCTCTGGTTGCCCAGCGCGTGCTGGGCCGGTGTCACCACCGGTTCCAGCGCGCCCAGGATGGCGAGCGACCAGGCGCGCAGCGGCCCGCGGTCTTGGTGCGGCACGCCGAGCAGGTTGCCGATGATCTCCACCGGAATCGCCGAAGCGAAATCCTCGATCAGGTCGCCGCCGCCCTGCGCTTCAAGCCGGTCCAGCAGACTGTCGACCAGCGCGATCAGGCCGGGCTCCATGTCGGCGATGGCGCGGCGCGTGAGGGCGCCCATGATGAGCTTGCGCACACGGGTGTGCAGTGGCGGATCGTTGAACACCAGGCTGGTGGTGTGGTGTTCGAACAGCGGTGAATCCGCGCCGTACTTGGGCGCGAACTCCACGTGTTTGTCGGAGCTGAAAGTGGCCGCGTCGCGGTACACCGCCACCAGGTCGGCATAGCGGGTGAGGAACACCGAGCCGTCGGGCATGTGGCGCACCGGCTCGTGCTCGCGCAGAGCCGCGTAGACCGGGAAGGGGTTGGCCAGGAAGTCGGCGGGCAGGGCGCGCAGGTCGAAGGCGGTGGCGATCTCGTGCGCCCGCGCCGCGCTCAGGGGTGGGGTGATCTGGTCTTGAAACATGGTGCGGCCATTGTGGCGGCGGGCGGTGGAACACGTGTGCTGGTTTTCCCGCCACGCAGTCGCCTAAGCGCGCCGCAATACCGGGGGCGTCGGGTCGGCGGTGGGGCGCTCCAGCATCTGGCGCGCGATCTCGCCGATGCGCGCCAGGGCCTGCATGGTGACGGTGTTCCAGGGGCCCGAGAAGTTCAGCCGCAGGCAGTTGCGGTAGCGGTCGGTGGCGGTAAACAGTTCGCCGGGGCCGAAGGTGATGCCCTCGCTGGCACAGCGTTTGAAGAGGTCCATGCTGGCGATCGCCGGGTGCAGCTCCAGCCAGAGCGTGTCGCCCGACGGCGGATTGCTCACCCGCGTTCCCGGGGGGAAGTGGTGCGCGATCAGATGCCGCGCTTCGTGACGGCGTTGCCGCATGGACGCCGTGAGTCGGCGCAGGTGGGCTTCGTAGCTGCCCTGGGTCAGCAGATCGGCGAGCGCCTCTTCCAGTACCACGTTGGTGGCGGCGCCCTGCAGCCGCTTGTGGGTGGCGACGGCATCCCGCCAGCGACCGGCCTCGACCCAGCCGAGTCGGATCCCCGGCGTCAGCGTCTTGGCAAACGATCCGCAGACCATGACGTTGCCTTCGGTGTCCCAGGACTTGGCGGCCTTGCGCCGTTCGTCACCGGACAACAGGTCGTTGAACACCACGTCTTCGATCAAGGGCACCCGCCGCTGGGCCAGCAGGCGCACCAGCCGCTGTTTGGCCGCCAGTGGCATGACCGATCCCAGCGGGTTGGACAGCGTGGGGGCCGCGAGCACGGCCTTGACGGGTTGCGTGTCCAGCGCCAGTTCCAGCGCGGGCAGCGAGAGCCCGGTGGCCGGGTGCGTGGGGATCTCCAGCACCCGCAGGCCCAGGGATTCGATCAGGTCGAGGTAGCCAAAAAAAGTGGGCGATTCGAGCGCCACCACGTCGCCCGGCTGCGTGACCGCGCGCAGGCACAGGCTGACCGCCTGCGTGCAGCTGGCGGTGATCACGATGTCGCTGGCGTCCAGTGCACAGCCCAGCTGCAGGGCGCGCTGGGCGACCGCCTGACGCAGCGCGGGCCGTCCGGCATCGGCCTTGTTGTATTCGGTCAGGCTGTGCCGGTGCACCCGCGAGGCGCGGCCGATGGCCACCCGCAGACGGTCCTCGTCAAACAGTTCGCTGCTTTGCGGGGTGAAGCCACCAAACGTCGCCCGGTCGCCGGGCTGGTGCAGCATGGCGAAGGCCTCGGAGCGGCTTTGCCGCTCCAGCAGAAAGCTGCGCTGGGGCGGCGCGCTCAGGCCGGGCTGGGCGATGCGCTGGGCGCGGCGCACGAAGTAGCCCGCCTTGGGGCGCGCCTGCACCAGGCCCTGCTCTTCGAGCTGGCGGTAGGCCTGCATCGCGGTGGAGATGGACACACCCTGCGCCAGCGCCGTGGCCCGCACAGACGGCAGGCGCTGACCGGCCTTGAACGCACCGCTGTGGATCAGCTGCGCCAGTGTCTGCGCGATCTGCTGGTACAGCGGCAGGGCAGGGACCGGTTCGACCGACGGGGCCGGACACAGCGCGAGCGGGGAAGGGGGCGGGGGCATGGCGTTTCCATGCTAACCGAGTGCCGGCCCACACAAGGCGCCCACGGACGTGGATGACCGGTACAGATGGACCCCAAAGAGACCACACAGATGGCGCGAAAAGCGCGTCTGGTGCACACGAGCTGGGCGATCTGTGTGTCTGTTGCGCCAGGGCTCAAACACGGACAGTGGAGCCTCATCCACAGGAGGTCCGCCATGCACCCCACCACCGCCCAGCCCACCCGTTTGTTGCCGCGCCAGACCCGCCTCATCCACGCCAGCTCCGGCGTGCGTCTGCGGGTGGTCAGCGGCCGCCTCTGGCTGACCCAGCCGAACGTGGCGCAAGATTTGTTTCTCGGCCCAGGCGCCAGCATCGACCTGCTGCAGGACTGGGTGGTGATCGGCGCCGACGCCGAGCCCAGGTCGCCGGTGGGGTCACCCGACCCCTACAGCGAGTACCAGCTGGCGCCGTTGGTCCAACCCGCGTCGCGCCCGTCTGCCTGGGTTGTGCTGTGGTGCAGGGGCACACGGCTGGTCAGGTGGGTCCGCGCGTCGGCCTCGTTCGCTTCGGCGGGAGCGCGCTGAACCCGATCCCGGACCGTCCTCAGGCTTTTCCCTTCGGTAGCGAGAAATAGAACGTCGCACCGAAGTCAATGGCTCCTTCTGCCCACGCCCGGCCGCCATGCCGGGCGACGATCCTGAAAACGTTGGCCAGGCCGATGCCTGTGCCCTGAAAATCCTCCATGCGGTGCAGGCGCTGAAAGACGCCGAAGAGCTTGTCGTGGTATCGCATGTCGAAACCGGCGCCGTTGTCCCGGACGAAGACCACGGTTTCGGCCGCTTGGTCAGGCAGGCTGCCGATGGTGATTTCCGCGCGCTCACGCTTCTGGGTGAATTTCAGGGCGTTCGAGATCAGATTGACCAGCACCATGCGCAACATGGCCCGATCACCGGTGACCACGGGCAGTTCGGCAATGTGCCAGTCGATGTCCCTGCCCGCGGTCTCCGGCGCCATCTCCTGAACGACTTCGGCCACCAGGGCACCCAGGTCAACCTCTGTCTTGCTCATCTCCTGGCGCCCCATCCGCGAGAAAGACAGCAGGTCGTCGATCAGCATGCTCATGCGGCGGGTCGCGCTGGCAATCGTTTCGATGTGTCGCAGGTTGTCTTGATCGAGCGTCGGCGCAGCGCTTTCCTTGAGCAGCGTCAGATAGCCGTCGATGTGGCGCAGCGGCGTGCGCAGATCGTGCGAGACAGAGTAGGAGAAGGCCTCCAGTTCCTTGTTCTTCGCGGCCAGCTCGGCCGTGCGTTCGGCCACGTCGCGCTCCAGTTTTTGACTGTATCGCTTCAGCCGCATGACCCGCAGGCGGTCAGCGCTGAACGCCAGGCCCAGCAGGAGCGCCAGCACCAGGCAGAGGAACCACCACGTTGCCCACCACGGCGGCGTGATGGTGACCTTGAGGCGGGTCCCTTGATCGTTCCAGACCCCATCTTCGTTCGAACCCATCACCCGGAACAGGTATTGGCCCGCAGGCAGGCCCGTATAGACCGCCAACCGCTCGTTGCTGCCCACCTCGCGCCAGCCCTGATCAAAACCTTCGAGTCGGTAGCGATACCGGTTTTTGGTCGGCGCGACATAACTCAAGGCTGAAAACTCGAACGAGAGGCTGTTCTGAAAGTGAGGAAGCTTCAGCGCCTCCGTCCTGTTGATGTTCTTCGTCAGCACCGGGTTCCCGCCACCGACCGGCACCGACTTGCCAAACAGCCGGAAGTCGGTGAGAACGACCGGCGGAACAAACGGGTTGTCTTCAATGCGGTCGGGATCGAAGACGTTGAAACCGTTGATGCCGCCGAAATACATCTCGCCGGTCCGTGCGCTCTTGTGGAAGGCCGTGAAAACGTTGAACTCGTTGCTTTGAAGACCGTCCAGGACATCGTAGTTCCGGAAAGTCTTTGTCTCCGGGTTGAAGCGGGCCAGGCCGTTGTTGGTGCTGATCCACAGCTTGCCCTGCGTGTCTTCCAGGATGCCTTCGATGGTGTTGTTGGGCAGGCCTTCCTTCTGGGTGTAGACCGACGTGCACTTGCTTTCGGTCCGGTCGAAGGCACACAGGCCGCCGGCGGTGCCCACCCAGAATTGACCAGCCTGGTCTTCATGCAGGACTCGCACAGCGTCGTCGGGCAGGCTGGCCAGATCCTTCGGATCGCTCCGATACCGCTTGAAGGTTTCTGTCGCCGGGTCGAACCGGTTGAGACCACCGCCTTCCGTCGCCACCCACAAGGTGTGCGCCCGGTCTTCGTAGATGTCGGTGACCGAACCGCCTCCCAGGCTGTCCGGGTTGCCCGGGTCGTGCCGGAACTGCCGGAACGTTTCCGTTGAGCGATCAAAGCGGTTCAGTCCGTTGTTCCATCCGCCTGCCCACAGGACGCCGCTGGAGTCGCGGCAGAGCGAGCGGACGATGTCGTCGCTGAGGGCATGGGGGGCGGTGGGGGATGTCTTGTAGGCCTTGAAACGGTGGGTCTTGGGGTCGAAGCGGTTCAGCCCGCCGTTGTAGGTGCCGAACCAGAGCGTGCCATCCGGGTCTTCCTGCGTGGCCGTCACCGAACCATTGGAGATGCTGGTCGGGTCTGCGGGGTCGTTGCGATAGGTCCGCCAGGTGTTGGTGCTGCGATCCCAGCGGTTGAGGGTTCGGTCATTGCCGATCCATACGATGCCATTCCGGTCCTCGAAGATGGAGAGGATGAAGTTGTCGGCCACGCTGTTGACGTCCAGCACGTGCCGGTAGCGGGAAAACTTGGGAGGCCGCGTGGAGAGCTTGTTCGCCCCGCCGCCCAAAGTGCCCACCCACAGCGTTCCGGAAGGGTCTGCCCAGAACGAGCTGACGAAATTGTTGCGCAGGCTGTGGGGGTTGGCAGCGTCGTTCTTGTATTGCAGGAGGTGGCCCTGAGCCGGGTCAAACTTCATGACCCCCGCGCCTTCGGTGCCCAGCCAGAGGACGCCATCGCCATCCTCATGGATGTCCTTGATCGCATTGAGACTGGCCGCGTCCCGCAGGCCGGTCGCGATGGCATAGCGGGTGAATCGGCCGGTTCGGCGATCCAGTGACGCCAAGCCTCCGTTGGTCAGCACCCACTGCCGGCGCGGTCTTCGTAGACCGCATGCACGCGCGGGTTCGGCAGTGTGTGCGGGTCTTCGGGGTGAGATGTGTACCGGGTGATCCGGCCGGTGACCGGGTCCAGCCGGTTGAGCCCCGCGTCCGCTGTGCCAATCCAGAGTGTCCGTTCAGAATCCTGGTAGATGCTTTCGAGGTTGTTGCTGCTCAGGCTGTTGGCGTTCTTCGGGTCGTGGCGAAAGTAGGTCACGGCACCTGTGAGCAGATCGATCCGGTTCAGGCCACTGTCGTTGGTGCCCACCCACAGCACACCCTGCGGGTCCTCCAGCAGGCCCTTTCTGGAGATGCTGTTGCTGCTGAGGCTGGTGGGGCTGGACGGGTTGTGGCGGTGGTGCGTGAAGGTCTCAGTCACCGGATCGAACCGGTCGACCCCGCCACCGGTGGTGCCCAGCCACAACACCCCGTTGTGCCCCATGAGGATGGAGACGACGGTGTTGTGCGCCAGACTGTTGGCGTTGTCCCGGTCGAAGCGGAAGGTACGCAGGGAATAGCCGTCGTAGCGGCTCAGTCCATCGCCAGTGGCAAACCACAGAAAGCCCTGGGTGTCCTGGGCAATGCCGTACACATTTCCCGAGGGCAGTCCCGCTTCTCCAGTGAGGGCTGTGAACTGGATGTCTTGGCCCGCCACCACGGTCAGTCGCACGACATCCGGGGCGCTGCCTGCATGGGCCGGCTGGAGCGGGGAGCCCAGAAGAGCCAGCACCATCAGAAGAGGCGCGACCAGCGTTCGCAAGGAGGTGCAAGCATTCATCTCTTTTCGTCGCCGATCAGGTGCAGGTTCTTGTTCACTTATTGCTACACATTCTTCAGTATTGCAGCTACCTCCGTGTTTGACAAATGTCACAGATTCCGCCGGAGCGTCGAGGAACCGACGCAAACGGCCGGGCTTTCGGGCGCTCCCGCACCCCCTGGCTTCAGTGTCCGAGGAAGTCGCGGATCGCGAACAGCGTGGCGTCGGGCGTTTCCGTCATCTGGTGGTGGCCGACCGGCAGGCTCACCACCTGCACGCTCTTGCCCGCCGCCTGGGCGGTCTTGATCAGGCTTTGTGCCGCCTTGGGTTGCGTCATCTGGTCCTGGGCGCCGAGCAGGAACAGCACGGGGCAGGTGATGGCCGCGATGGCCTGCTCGCCATTCGCATACGTGTTGCAGGCCACGAAGCCGCGGTGGAACACATTCACCTTCGGGTTGCTGGCCAGCACGCGTTTGCCCAGCGCCATGCTGGCGCCGTAGACCCAGGTCCCCGGGCCGAGCGCCGAGGGCGGTGCTGCGAGGGTGCTGCGCGAGAACACGTTGACCATGGTCAGCGCCTTCAGGGGTTCGTTCAGCGAGGCCTCGATCAGTGCGGGCGACACCTTCATGGGGTAGGCCGTGCCCACCAGCACCAGGTAGCTCACGCGGTCTTGCAACCGGGTGGCGGCCTCCATGGCGATCAGCGAACCCCAGCTGTGGCCGACCAGCGCTGCCTTCTGCGCGCCGACCGCGTCGAGCAGGGCGACGATGAAGTCCGCTGCTTCTTCGACGGAGGACGGAGCTTCACCGCCACTTTTGCAGTGGCCGGGCAGGTCGACCGCGAGCACGTTGAAACCGTGGTTCGCGAGGTAGCGGCTTTGCAGGATCCAGACGCTGTGGTCGTTGAGCACGCCGTGGATGAAGACGACGGTGGGTTTGGCGGCATCGAAGGCTTTGCCGCCGGTGTAGCAGTAGGTCTGGGCGCCGTTGACTTGCAGGTACATGGTCAGGCCTCCCGCCGGGCCGCCCCAAGGGAGGCCTTTACCCCCTCGGGGGGCAGTGAATACATGAAGTGATGAACGTGGGGGCTCATAGATTTCCCGCTTTCTCTGCCGCTTTCAGCGCGCGTTTCAGATCGTCGATCAGGTCGTCCGGATCTTCCAGTCCGATGGACAGGCGGATCGTGCCGGGGCCGATGCCGGCGCCGGCCAGCGCCTCGTCGCTCATGCGAAAGTGGGTGGTGCTCGCCGGGTGGATCACCAGCGAGCGGCAGTCGCCCACGTTGGCCAGGTGGCTGAAAATCTTGAGTGCTTCGATGAAGGCCTTGCCCTGTTCGCGCGAACCTTTGATGTCGAAGCTGAACACCGCGCCCGCGCCCTTCGCGCCGTGTTTCAGCAGCTTCTGCGCCAGTGCGTGGCTGGGGTGCGATTCGAGCAGCGGGTGGCCCACGCGGCTGACCAGCGGGTGGCTGGCGAGGAACTGCACCACCTTCTCGGTGTTGCTCATGTGCCGCTCCATGCGTAGCGACAACGTCTCCAGCCCTTGCAGGATCAGCCAGGCGCTGTGCGGCGAGAGGCAGGCGCCGAAGTCGCGCAGGCCTTCGCGGCGCGCACGCAGCAGGAAAGCGCCCACGGTGCTTTCTTCGCTGAAGGTCATGCCATGGAAGCCGTCGTACGGCTCTGTCAGCTCGGGAAACTTGCCCGAGGCGTCCCAGTCGAAACTGCCGCCGTCCACCACCACGCCACCGATCACGGTGCCGTGGCCGCTGAGGAACTTGGTGGCCGAGTGGTAGATGAGGTCGGCGCCGTGCTCGAAGGGTTTGATGAGGTAGGGCGTGGTCAGCGTGCTGTCCACCAGCAGCGGCACCTTCGCTTCGTGCGCGATCTGCGCCACGGTCGGAATGTCCAGCACGTCCAGGCCCGGGTTGCCCACGGTTTCGCCGAACAGCAACCGGGTGTTGGGCCGCACGGCCGCTTTCCAGCCGTCGATGTCGCCGGGTTTCACGAAGGTGGTTTCGATGCCGAAGCGGCGCAGCGTGTAGTGCAGCAGGTTCTGGCTGCCGCCGTATAGCGCCGTGCTGGCGACGATGTGTGAACCCGCACCCATGAGCGTGGCGATGCTCAGGTGCAGCGCGGCCTGGCCGCTGGCGACCGAGATGGCGCCGATGCCGCCTTCGAGCGCTGCCATGCGCTGCTCGAACACCGCGTTGGTCGGGTTGCTGATGCGGCTGTAGACATGGCCGGCACGCTCCAGATTGAACAGGGCCGCGGCGTGGTCGCTGGACTCGAAGACGAAGGAGGTGGTGAGGTGGATCGGCACGGCGCGCGCGCCGGTGGCGTCGGGCGTGGCGCCGGCATGCAGCGCCAGCGTGTCAAAGCCGGGGTCGGAATAGCCGGGCATGGGGTCTGTCTCCTGTGGGGTTCGAATGCGTCCGCATGGGGTTGAACGCGGTGGTTTTCGGGTTTATTGTGGGCTATATTCCCATGCATGCCAGACCGGCTGGCGACACCAAACACTCCGAGGAGAACGGCGATGAAAGTCAGTGACATCCTGCGCGTCAAGGGCGGAACCCTTTACACCTGCCACCCCGACGACACGCTGATCCAGTCGGCGGCCACCATGGCCCAGTTCGACATCGGATCGCTGGCCGTCATGGAACACGGCGAGCTGGTGGGCATGTTGACCTTCCGGGAAGTGATCCACACGCTGGCCAAGAACAATGGCGTGCTCGGGACCCGCGCGGTGCGCGCCGTGATGGACGACCACCCCATGAGCTGCACGCCCGAGACCGAACTCGACGAAGTGCGCCCGCTCATGCTGGAGCGCCACACCCGCTACATGCCGGTGATGGACAACAAGATGCTCATGGGCGTGATCAGCTTCTACGACGTCGCCAAGGCCGTGGTCGACAGCCAGAACTTCGAAAACAAGATGCTCAAGGCCTACATCCGCGACTGGCCCGAAGACGAGACCGGCAAGACCGAGCCGAACTTCCCTTGAACACCAGTTCCTCTCCAAGCAAAACGCCCCGCATGCCGGGGCGTTTTGCGTTCAGGCACTGAGGGGTTTTATCCCTGGCTGGCGTGGATGTGGTCGCGCACCCGCGGATAGATCTGCTGGTTCCACCGTCGACCGCTGAAGACACCGTAGTGGCCCACGCCGGTCTGGATGTGGTGGGTCTTCAGGTAGGGACGCACGTTCGGGCACAGGTCCTGCGCGGCCACCGTCTGTCCCACGGCGCAGATGTCGTCGCGTTCGCCTTCGACCGTCATCAGCGCCGTGCGGCGGATCGCGGCCGGGTTCACGGTGCGACCCTGGTAGGTCAGCACGCCGCGCGGCAGGTCGTAGGTCTGGAACACCTTTTCCACCGTCTCCAGGTAGAACTCGGCCGGCAGGTCGTTCACCGCGAGGTATTCCTCGTAGAAGTCCTGAATCACCTGGGCTTCTTCAACGCGGCCTTCTTGCAGATGGTCGTAGATGTTGCGGAACGACTGCTTGTGGCGCTCCGGGTTCATGCTGATGAAGGCAGAGAGCTGCACGAAGCCGGGGTACACACGGCGCATGAAGCCGGCGTGCGGCAGCGGCACGTGGCTGATCAGGTTCTTTTCGAACCAGGCGATCGGTTGGCTGGTGGCGAGTTTGTTGACCTCGGTCGGGTTGACGCGGCAGTCCACCGGACCGGCCATCAGCGTGAGGCTGCGCGGCTGGGCCGGGTTGTCGTCTTCGGCCATGATGGCCGTGGCAGCGAGCGCGGCAACGCAGGGCTGGCACACGGCGATCATGTGGCTGCCTTCGCCCACGGCTTCGGTGAAGCGCATCAGGTAGCTGATGTAGTCGTCCAGGCTGAAACCGCCGTGCAGCAGCGAGACGTCGCGCGCGTTGTGCCAGTCGGTGATGTAGACGTCGTGGTCCTGCAGGAGGGTGCGCGCGGTTTCGCGCAGCAGCGTGGCGAAGTGGCCCGAGAGCGGCGCAGCGAGCAGGACTTTGGGTTGATCCGGCAGGCTGGGATCGTCCTTGCGAAAGCGCAGCAGGGTGCCGAAGGGCAAGGTGAGCACGGTCTCTTCAACCACCGGGATCTCGGTTTCGCCCACCGTCACCGAGTGGATGTTGTAGGGCGGGCGCGAATGCGTGAGCCGCAGGCGCGACAGCACATCGCAGGCGGCGGCCACCTTGCGCACCACCGTGCGCTCGGTCTTGTGGATCCAGAGCGATGCGCTCAGATGCTGGGCAGCCAGACGCAGCGGCGACACCAGGTCGGACTGGAGTTGGTAGGCCTGATACAGCATGAGGTTCTTTCCTGTTGGATGGGCTTTGTGCAGGCAAGGAACGGGCCAGAACCGCTGCACCCTGCTGGTGCGCCCGCGATGCACAAAGGTGGCACAGGGATTGCTGCATCCGTGGCACTCACGAGGAGCATTCCATGGCCAAAGCGGTTCTCACGATCAGCAGCAAGAATTACGGCGCCTGGGCCTTGCGCGGCTGGCTGATGGCGAAGCTGGCCAAGCTGGAGTTCACCGAGCACATCATCTCGCCCGACGACCCGGCCATGAAAGCCGAGATGCTGCTGCTCTCGGCCTCGATGCGCGTGCCCTCGCTGGACCACGATGGCGTGCACGTGTGGGACACGCTGGCCATTGGCGAATACCTCAACGAAATCAAGCCCAAGGCGGGGCTGCTGCCGGCCGACCGCGCGGCCCGCGCGCACTGCCGCGCCATCTGCGGCGAGATGCATTCGGGCTTCAGCGCCATGCGCTCCTCGCTGCCCATGAACATCAAGGCGCATTTCCCGGGCTTCAAGCTCTGGTCGCGCGCACAGACCGACATCGATCGCATCGAGATCATCTGGCAGGAATGCCTGGCCAAGTACGGCGGCACGTTCCTGTTCGGTGCCAAACCCTGCATCGCCGACGCGATGTTCGCGCCCGTGGTCACGCGCTTCATCACCTACGACGTGCCGCTCGATGAAGCCTGCGTCGCTTACTGCGACGCCATCATGGCCTTGCCGGCCATGCAGGAATGGGTCAAAGCAGCGGAAGAAGAGCCCGACGAGATTGACGAACTCGACGCAGAGTTCTGAGTCACCCCCGCGCCGCGCCTAAGGGCGCGTCACCCCCTCGAGGGGGCAACGCTGGCGGCCCGGCGAAGCCGGTTCCGCGGCGTTCTTGGTGAAGGCATTCTGCGCCGGAGATTCCTCGCTCATCGCTTCACGGTTCGGTCCATGGCGTCGGCTTCGGGATCTCACACACCGGGTCGACCGGCACCGACTTGAAATCCGCCGGAGAGACGATCTCCAGGTACTCCATGTCGGGGGAGTAGTCGAACAGGTAGTGGCGGATGCCCGGGCGCTGGTGCACCACGTCGCCGGCTTCCACCAGCGTCACCTGGTCTTCGTACATGAACTTGGCCCAGCCCTTGGTCATGATCACGATCTGGAAATCGGCCTCGTGGATGTGCCAGCCCGTGCCGCCGTCGGGCGGCAGGTTGGCTTTCACCAGGTGCGCGACCACCTTGCCGTGCGTGGCGGCGGCGATGCCCAGGTCGCGGTAGAGGAAGAAGTCGCGCAAACCGCCGCGAATGAACTCGGTTTCACCGGGTTTGACGTGGGAGAACAGGGTGGTGGTTCGGTCCAGCATGGGGCGCTCCTGTTGGTGGAATGCAAGCGGATTGTTGCAATGCAGCACAAAGCATGAAGCGTTCCATTGGCCTTTCGGCTGCTATGGGTACCCGGGCGCACCGAAAGCCGTTGGCGGGCGCACCAAGCTGGGCGCCGCAGCACCATCCCGGCACCCGCGCGGCCCTCTGGGATAATCCGTCCACTATGAGCGGCAACACCTTCGGCACCCTGTTTTGCGTCACCAACTTCGGTGAATCCCACGGCCCGGCCATTGGCTGCGTGATCGACGGTTGCCCGCCCGGCATGGCCTTGTCCGAGGCCGACATCCAGACCGATCTGGACCGCCGCCGCCCCGGCACCAGCAAGTTCGTGACCCAGCGCAACGAGCCCGACGCGGTGGAAATCCTCAGTGGCGTGTACGAGGGCAAGACCACCGGCACGCCGATCGCCCTGCTGATCCGCAACACCGACCAGCGCAGCAAGGACTATGGCAACATCCTGCAGACCTTCCGCCCGGGTCATGCCGACTACACCTACTGGCAGAAGTTCGGCATCCGCGACCCGCGCGGTGGCGGCCGCAGCTCGGCCCGCCTGACCGCGCCCACCGTGGCCGCCGGCGCCGTGGCCAAGAAGTGGCTGAAAGAAAAATACGGCACCACGTTCCACGCCTGCATGACGCAGGTGGGCGACGTGGCGGTGGGTTTCGAGAGCTGGGACCACGTTCCCAACAACCCGTTCTTCGCGCCGGTGGCCGACGTGTCGGCCATCGAAACCTTCATGAACGGGCTGCGCAAGAGCGGCGACTCGTGTGGTGCGCGCCTGCGCGTGGTGGCGCAGAACATGCCAGTGGGACTGGGCCAGCCGCTGTACGACAAGCTGGATGCCGACATCGCCTACGCGATGATGGGCCTCAACGCCGTCAAGGGCGTGGAGATCGGCGCCGGTTTCGCCAGCGTGACCGACCGCGGCAGCACGCACGGCGACTCGCTCACGCCGGGGGGGTTCGTGGGCAACAAGGCCGGTGGCACGCTCGGCGGTATCAGCACCGGGCAGGACCTGGACGTGTCCATCGCCATCAAGCCCACCAGCTCGATACTGGTTCCGCGCGATTCGATCGACGTGGCCGGCGCGCCCACCGAAGTGATCACCAAGGGCCGCCACGACCCCTGCGTCGGCATCCGCGCCGCGCCCATCATGGAAGCGCTGCTTGCCCTGGTGGTGATGGACCACGCGCTGCGGCACCGCGCGCAGTGTGGTGACGTGAAGGTCGAGACACCGGACATCGCAGCCGCAGGAAGGTGAGCACCCCCTGCGCCGCTTCGCGTCTTCCCCCTGAAGGGGGACCACACCAGCAGTCCGGCAAAGCCGGTTCTGCGGTGTGTGCTGGAGGCGTGCCAGCGAAGTTCTCCTCTTGCTGACCAACGTGCCGCACAAGCCCGAAAGAAAACAGCTGCTGCCGTTTGCAGCGTTGTCCGCGAGCTACTTCGCGCACATCGGCTTCTTCAACCCCTACCTGCCGCTCTGGCTGAAGGAGCTGGGCTTCGGGCTCATCGCCATCAGTGTGCTGACCTCGGTGCAGTCGGCCACGCGCCTGTTTGCGCCCTACGCCTGGGGCACGCTGAGCGACCGCACGGGTGAGCGCGTGAAGCTGCTGCGCTATGGCGCCACGGTGGCGCTGCTGCTGTCCATCGGGCTGTGGTTTCCGCTCGGCGGCGTGGCGCTGTTCATCGTGTTGCTGCTGATGTTCACCCACACCAGCGCCATGATGCCGATGAGCGAAGCCGCGCTGGCGCACCTGGTGAGCCAGGGCGGGGCGTTTGACGCCAGGCGCTATGGCCGCGTGCGGCTCTGGGGTTCGCTGGGTTTTCTGCTCACGGTGGTGGTGGCGGGCTGGTGGTTCGAGCGTTTCGGCATGGGCCATTTTCCGGCCTGGACCCTGGGCACGCTGGCCGCGGTGACCGCGAGTGTCTGGCTGCTGCCGGACTTCAAGGAGGCCGCGCACTTTGAGGCCGATCACCCCGACATGTGGCCCGTGCTGCGCCAGCCGCCGGTGCGCTGGTTCTTTGCGGCCGTGTTTTTCCACGTGCTCGCGCACATCTTCATCTACGTCTTCTTTTCGCTCTACCTCGATTCACTGGGTTACAGCAAGACCGTGATCGGCCTCTTGTGGGCGGTGTCGGTGGTGATCGAGATCGGCTGGTTCTTCACCCAGGGGCGCTGGCTGCCGTTGCTTTCGCTCACCGGCTGGCTGGCGCTGGCCGCGAGCCTGATGGCGCTGCGCATGGGGCTCACCGCCGGGCTGCCGCTGGTGTGGCCGCTGCTGTTGCTGGCGCAGGCGTTGCACGCCATCACCTTCGCCGCGCACCACACGGTGTGCATCGCGCTGCTCTCGCACCATTTCCCGGGCCGCTTGCGCGGGCGCGGCCAGGCGCTTTACACCGTGATCGGCTACGGTCTGCCGGGTGTCATGGGCGGACTGGGCGGCGGGTTGCTCAGTTCCGCTTTCGGCCTGGCCAGCGTGTTCTGGCTCTCGGCGGCCTGTGCGCTGGTGGCCACGGGTTGCGCGTTGCGGCTGCGGGCGCTGGAGCACCGCGCTTCGGCCTGAAGCCGTCCACTAAACTCGCAGACCCGGTCAGCCAAACATCACAAGGAACTCCCCATGGGCGCGCAGTGGAAAGCAAAACACAAGGATCTGGCCGCCAACGCCAAGGGCCGCCTCTTCGGCAAGCTGGTCAAAGACATCATGATCGCCGCGCGCAACGGCGCCGACCCGGCGGCCAACGCCCGGCTGCGTCTGGTTGTGGAGCAGGCGCGCAAAGTCTCCATGCCCAAGGACACGCTGGACCGCGCCATCAAGAAGGGCGCTGGCCTCACGGGCGAGGCGGTGAACTACGAGCACGTGATCTATGAAGGTTTCGCGCCGCACCGCGTGCCGGTGATGGTCGAGTGCCTGACCGACAACGTGAACCGCGCCGCCTCCGACATGCGCGTGCTGTTCCGCAAGGGCCAGCTCGGCACCAGCGGCTCGGTGTCCTGGGACTTTGACCACGTCGGCATCATCGAAGCCGAGGCTGCTGCGAAGGATGCGGATGCCGAGCTGGCGGCGATCGAAGCCGGTGCGCAGGACTTCGAACCCGCTGACGAAGAAGGCGTGAGTGTCTTTCTCACCGACCCGACCGACCTCGACCTCGTGAGCCGCGCGCTGCCCGCACAGGGCTTCACCGTGCTGTCGACCAAGCTGGGCTACAAGCCCAAGAACCCCATCGACCCGGCCAGCCTGAGCGCCGAGGCGCTGGAAGAAGTGGAAGCCTTCCTGGCCGCGCTGGACGACAACGAAGATGTGCAGAACGTCTTCGCCGGTCTCGGCGGCTGACGCTGTTCACCGGGCCACCAGCGAGGCCCACTGCCACAGCGCAAACCCCGCCAGCAGCCCGGCCGAGCCGCGGTTGATGCGGCCGCGCCAGGCCGGCGTGAAGCGGCTGCGCTGGTGAGCGATCAGCGCCGTGAGCAGCAGCCACCAGGCGGCCGATCCCGCCAGCACACCGGCCACCATCCACAACGGCGAAGGCGCCGTCTGCAGGCTGCCGCCGAGCGAGCCGAACACCGCGATGAAGGACACGATGGTCGCCGGGTTGGCCAGGGTCAGCAGGAAGGTGCCCGCCGCCAGCCCGAGCAGGTTGCGCGCGTCGCGCGCCGGAGCCACCGTGTCGGTCACGGGCGCGCGCCAGGTGCGCCAGGCCAGCACCAGCAAGATCGCGCCGCCGCCCAGCGCCAGCGGCGTTCTGGCTTCGATCAGGGCACGGATCAGCCAGCTCACACCAAACGCCCCGATGGCGCCGTACAAAGCGTCGGCCACCGCCGCGCCCATGCCGGTGGCCAGCCCGGCGGCCAGGCCGCGCTCCAGCGTGCGCTGCATGGTCAGCAGACCGATGGGGCCGACCGGTGCGGCGATGAGCAGGCCGATCAGGGCGGCCTTGAGGAAGACGGTGAGCGATGTGGCATCCATGCCCCGATGCTAAAGCGGTGATTTGATGTGGAGAATCACGAAAATTAGGCCGTGTGACTGTTTTTCGATAAATTCTTAGGCTTCATCGGCAGCAGGGAGCAGATCATGGAAGTGGACGACAAGGCCTGGCGGTTGCTGTCCGCCTTGCAGACCGATGGCCGTGCCTCGCTCAAGGAACTGGCCGCGGCAGTCGGGCTGTCGGTCCCGGCCACGCTGGAGCGGCTGCGGCGCCTGCAGGAGGCGGGCGTGGTGCGCGGTGTGCACGCCGACATCGACCCCGCCAAGGTGGGCTACGGCGTGCGCGCCATCGTTGGTATCAACGTTCCGCAACCGGGCAAGAAAGCGTTGATCGACAAGCTGCGCGCCTCGGCGCGGGTGCTGGAGTGCCACCACGTCAGTGGCGAGGACTCCTATGTGTTGCAGGTCGTGGCCTTGGACCTGCCCGATCTGGAGCGCTTTCTCGGCGACATCAACGGCTACGGTGAGACCCGCACCTCCATCGTCTTCTCGACACCGATCCCGCGCCGCGGCGTGGTCCGGCCGACGGACGCCGGCTCCTAGGGTGTTGCCCTCGACAGCGTCAGGTCCATCGGCCCGTACCAGGCGGTGACCGAATCGCCCGAGTTGTTGGTGTCGCTCATCAGGCCCAGACCGACCAGTGGGCCCGGGGCTTCGCCGAACGCCCGACGGAAATCGGCTTCGATGTCGCGGTCAAAGTCCACCCACTGGTTGAGCCGGTCCGGCCCGGACTCGACCACGATCTGGCGGATGCGGTCGGTGTAGGGGTTGGGGATCACGGTGCCCGCGGGGTAGCGGCTGTCCCAGACGTACATGATCGACGCGAACGGCAAGGGCTTGCCCGCGATCAGGCTGGACAGCTCGGACACCAGGTGGTCGCGCGCGCGCCAGTGCGTGCTGCGGTCGCCCTCGAAGCTCAGGATCATGCGCACCACGGCGTCGTCTTCACCCTTCTCGCCCAGGTCGAACTTCGGGTTCAGCGCCGGAACGAACCACGAAAACCGGATGCGCTTGGGCAAGGCACCGGGCGGCGGGTTCAGGGGCAGGCTCAGCGTGCTGTTGGCGCCATCGGCCCGGGCCATCACGGCGGGTCGGCCGGCGTGTTCGGTGGCGCTGTAGCGCGTCGGCCGGCGGCTGGCGTAGGTCTGGTGCTCCCAGTGTGTGCCGGGCACCAGGCCCTCGATCCGGTTCCGGTTCTGCCAGTCCGTGCCATCGAGCACCACCGGCGGCACCGGGGCACGGCGGCGGCTGTCTTCGAGCTCGTCGGCCTCGGCCTCGGCGACATCCGTGGATGTCGGTGCAGGCGCGGCGCAGGCGGCGAGCAGGGCGCACAGCAGCAGTGGCGTGCAACGGGACCTGAACAACGAGGGGCGGGAAATGGATGGCAGCATGGTGATCGGCGGTCTGGGCCCGGCCGGGTGCCAGGGCAAAAAATTCGGGCCTATTGTGCCGCGCCCCGGCTTATGCAAGGCTTGCAGGACGGGTGCACTTGCCTTCGGTTACGGCCGTCGCGGCCTGTTACGCCGAGGCGCCGCCGCCCTGCGCGCGCGTTCAGGCTTTGGCATCCAGCAGCGCGCCCAGCACGCGGTCCTGCGTTTCGACCGTGCGCAGGTTGGCGGCAAAGCTGTAGACGCTCATGCGCTGCGCGACCATGTCTTCGGCCAGATGGCCGAAGACATCGCCGGCTGCCGGAGTGGTCTCGGACGCCCGCCCGGTCTGCGCGTCCACACCGCCCAGGCCGGGCTGGGCAGATAGCGTCACCACCTGCCGCTGGAAACCCGGCGTCAGCGCGTTGGCCACGTTGTGCGCGCTCGTGTCCAGCCGCTGCTGCGCGGCGCGCATGCCGCTCAGGCCGATGGCGGCGGCTGAAGAACCAGAGAGGGCAGAGAGGGACATGGTGGGTGGGCAACGCGGGTCGGTGAACGGGGCTTCAACGGCTTGTATCGGCAGCGCGCGGGAGGCCTTGAGCGTGAAGAAGCCGGCTGCCGACCGGTGGTGCCAGAGCGGGGCAGGGCACTGGCGTTCGGGTGACGGCAGGTCTATGCTCATAAGCTGGCTGACGATGCCCCGGATCGCCATTCTGGGGCGGGAGCAGCCAGGTCTCGTGAAAGGAGTGCATATGCTCAGCAACGCTTCCGTGACCACGATGCTGCCCGTGAAAGACATGGCCCGGGCCCGGGCGTTCTACGAACGCTGCCTCGGGTTGACGCCAGGCGACTTCCGGCCCGATGGCAAGTTCGAGTATGCGGTCGGTGGCAGCACGCTCGCCCTGTTCCCCAAACCCGAGGGGACCAAGGCCGAACACACGGCCATCAGCTTCCAGGTGCCCGACATCGCCGCGAGCATCGCCGAACTGAAGCAGGCCGGCGTGGTTTTCGAAGACTACGACCTGCCCGACTTCAAGACCGTGAACCACGTCTGTGTGCTCGGTTCGGAGAAGGCGGCCTGGTTCAAAGACACCGAGGGCAACTTCCTCTGCCTGCACGAGGACCTGGCGTAGGTCGTTGCGCATCGTCACGAACCGGAGGCGGTGCTGGGGCATCCCTCCGAGCAGGGATGGCGGCCGCAAAAGATGGCCGCAAAATGGCGGCACCGTTTCCGCATCCGAAAGGAGCACGGCATGGACCGCACGCAGCCCGGCCTGATGAACAACCAGCCGCCGCCCGCCGATGCGCAGGCGCTGTGGCGGCACTTCTCTGAGACCTATTTTTCCCTGAGGTTCGGGCTGGCGGTGCTGGCCTTCGCCTTCCCGGCGTTCCTCTACTTCTGGGGGCGCTTCGTTCACGACCTGCCGCTGCAGCCCTCCATGAGCGCGTACTTCTTCGCCGCCCGCGCATCGGCCGAAACCGGGGCCGCGCAGTGTGCCGAATTCCCGATGCGCACTTTTTTCGTCGGTGGGCTGTGCGCCATCGCGGCAGGCCTGCATCTGTACAAGGGGCTCACGCGGCGCGAGAACACGCTGTTGAACACCGCGGCCATCTGCGCGCTGTTGGTCGCTGTCTATCCGGAACGCATCACGGGGAAGGCTCTCAGCGGCGACGACCGTGTCATGCAGCTGGTCAAGGACTGCCCCGCCGTGCTGGACTGGGCCGGGCGGCAGCCCGATCTGCCGATCCACTTCGCGGCCGCGGCCGCGCTCTTCGTCCTGCTCGGCATCGTGGCCTGGCAATGCGCCTGCCATTCGCTGAGCTACCTGCCTGCCGAGCAGAAGCACAAGGAGCCGATGTTCAGGCGCGCCTACCGCGTGCTGGCCGTGCTGATGTTCCTGGGGCCGGCGACCGGCTTCGTTCTGGCGGCACTGCTGGACCGCGGCGGCAGCGTCGTGTTCTTCGTGGAAATGGCGGGCATCTGGACCTTCGGCGCCTACTGGGCGCTCAAGACCTGGGAGCTGTCACTGTCCAAGCTCGAAAAGGACCCCGGCGTGGCCGTGCGAAACGCGGCGCCTGATTCGCCCGCCCCTCGGTAGGGCAGGAGCGCTGGGTGTCTGCCGCTGGATGGATCCACCGATGGGATGTTGTGGGCCGACTGGGGTCATCGGGGCGGGCAGATGTCGGCCATCTGCCGTCGTGCACGGCCGGCCGCTGAACGGCAGGCCAACAACATCGCAGCAATCCTGCCCGCGCCGACAATGCGTTTTGCGCATGCACCGCGCGGCATCAAAAAGGACCGACCCCATGACCTTCCGTCCCGCCAATTTCGACCCGTCCATCGATCCAACGGCCGATCAGGTCCGCGCATTGCGTGATGCCGGCCCCGCCGGCCCGGTGGTGATGCTCAATCTTCTGAAGTTCCGCGAGCAAGCGAACTACCCCGCAGGGTCTCCCCACGCGCCCTGTTCAGGTGCCGAGGCCTACCGCAGGTACCAGACGGCATTCGTGGAATCCGTGGGCGACGTAAGCCATGCCGTGGTGGTATGGGAAGGGAAGATCGACAGACCCTTCATCGGCGATGCCAGCCAGGACTGGGACAAGTGCCTGCTGGTCCGCTACCCGAGCCGCCAGCACTTCCTCGCGATGATGGCCAACGCCGCGTACCGCGAGGCGCTGGTCCATCGCTACGCGGGCCTCGAGCGCACCATCCTCTTGCAGATGCAGGGCTGACGACTCGGCCTGCGAGCAAGGAGGCGTGGTACGGCCTGAGCCTCGCGGCTGGACAGGTTTACCCTGTGGACGCGATCTGCCGCCTGAGTGCGTGATGATCGGTCTACCAAGTGCGCGGCGATCGGGGGGCAGTGCCTTGGTGCTGCGGCCTGCAAGCCGGCCGGCAAACGTTGCCGTCGTGGCAACTGGAGCATACAAGGGTGAGCACAGTCGGCCAACAACAGCCTGTCGCGATGATTGGCCGTGTGCCTGCAGTAGGCTGGGTCCAGCCAGTCGAAACTGACGCCTGAACGTTCGCGAGCGACGTAACCGGTCATTCGCCTAGCCAGGCTGCATGCTTCGGCGATGCAACCCAGACCGGTCGCTCCGGCTCGGGCGCTACGGTAGCGCGATGCACCATCTATCCGTGCGCGATCTTGAACACTGCCACCGCGGCCACCAGTTGCTGCGCCTGCACTTTCAGGCTCTCGGCCGCGGCGGCGCTTTCTTCGACCAGCGCGGCGTTCTGTTGCGTCGCCTGGTCCATCTGCGTGACCGCTTCACCCACTTGAGAAACGCCGGCGCTTTGTTCCTGGCTGGCCGCGGTGATCTCGCCCATGATGTCGGTCACCCGGCGGATGCTGCTGACGACTTCGGTCATCGTCGCGCCCGCTTGGTCCACCAGCGTGGTGCCTTGCTCCACACGTTCGACACTGGCGGTGATCAGGCTCTTGATCTCCTTGGCGGCCTCCGCGCTGCGCTGCGCCAGGTTGCGTACTTCGCTGGCCACCACGGCGAAGCCGCGGCCCTGCTCGCCAGCCCGAGCCGCCTCCACCGCCGCGTTCAGCGCCAGGATGTTGGTCTGGAACGCGATGCCGTCGATCACACTGATGATGTCGGCGATTTTCTTGCTCGAATCGTTGATGCCCTTCATGGTGTCGACCACCTGGGCGACGACGTGGCCACCCTGGATGGCCACGCTCGACGCGCTCTGCGCGAGCTGGTTCGCCTGCTTGGCGTTGTCCGCGTTTTGTTTGACGGTGGACCCGAGTTCTTCCATAGACGCTGCAGTTTCTTCCAGGGCGCTGGCCTGTTGTTCGGTGCGCTGGTTCAGGTCGTTGTTGCCCTGCGAGATCTGCGCGCTGGCGGTGGCCACGCTATCGGCATTGGCCTGCACCCCTCGCACGATGCCTGAAAAGTTGGCCTGCATGCGCGCCATGGCTTCGAGCAGGCGCAGGGTCTCGTCGTTACCGTCCGCATGAATTTCGGCCGTGAGATCGCTCTGGGCCAGACGGTCTGCCACCTCCACCGCGTGCGCCATCGGCAGTGCCATCCGGCGCGCCATCCAGAGCGCTGCGACCACCATCGCGGCCGTCGCCAGCAGCAGGGTCGCGGCAATCGCCAGTTGTACCTGCTTGACGCTGGCCTTAGCCTCTGTGGTCAGCAGCTCGCCCGTCTTCCCGATGGCTGCGGACAGCGCCGCCATCTTGTCTTCAAGTTCGGCGAACGCGGTCTGCAGCGCCGGCATCGCGTCGCGCGCGGCGCCAACATCGCTACCCGCTGCCTTGACGACCCGCCCAGCGGCCCCGATGTACTTCGTGACGAGCGGCCGCGCTGCGGCTTCTGCGTCGCGCGACTCGGCGTTCAGTGGCAGGCTCTGCAGCTTGTCCAGCGCTGCGAGGTAGGTTTCGGCGTGGTCCTTCAGACCCTTTTCCGCCTCGGCAACCCGTGCCGTGTCGTTTTCCAGCGCCCCGATGTACGCGAGTTGCGCGTCGCCCCGGATCGCGTCGTGCATCATGTCGGCTTCCTGACTGGACTGCAGCGCGGCGCCGGCAAGCACCGCGTCGTCGATGGATTCGCCAAGCAGGCTCGAAGCGACGAGCCCGATGCTACCGACCACAGCCGCCAAGGCAGCGCCGGCGAGACCGAAGGCGAGAATTTGAGTGCGCAGTTTCATGATGATGTCTCCTCTTGTTTGAATCGGTCAGAAGCTCAGACCATCCCAGCCGAAGCCCCGGGTACACAAGGTGCCGGAGCCGACACCGGCCACGCGGTCAGATCCACGCCGTTGCTGTCTTTGACCAACCACTCGCGCAGCGCGGTGGCAGCCGCAGCCAACGGAGGCGCCGTGCCACTGGCAGACTGGGTGGAGTTTGAATGCTCATCGGTAGCTCCCTGATGGCAATGACCGGATCAGGCTGCAATGCCAGTACGTTCAGTGCAGTATCGACAGCCGGCGCGTTGCACTTGGATTGAATATCGGCCTGAATACGGGTCAGTTCGGCGCTTTGGGCGCGAACCGGACCGGAGACGTGAAGACAGATCAGAAGTCCGCGCCCGTTCAAGCGATCACGTTGTCCCGGGCCGGATCGTCCACTTCCTTGCATCGCGGAAGTCGCTTGTGGGTCGGTGCCGCCAGTCCAGGCAATAGTGAAACGGTCGGTGGCGGGGCGCCTGCCGGTCGCGGATGCCCTATGACCGCAGTACCTCGTACAGCCGCCGTTGGGGCCAGCACCGGTCACCGTACCCAACTGCCGCTTCGTGGAGGTCAGCGTGCGTGCGCCTGGCAGCACCCACCTTCAGCCTCCGCTGCACACCGGTTTTTGCCAGTTGAACGGTGACTGTTCGGATTGGGTGGCGGATCTCTGTCATTCACCCCTGCCGGACCCGCACCCCCAGCGCCCCGCACACCGCGATCAGCGCCACGCCCACCACGGTCCACACATCGGGGGCGTAGCCGAACACGATCCAGCCCGCCAGGGTGGCGAAGCCGATCTGGGCGTACATGTAGGGCGTGAGGCGTGAGGCCGGGGCGCGGTGGTAGGCCTGGATCATCACGTAGTGGCCGAGCGAGCCGAACACGCCCATGAGTGCCACCAGGGCCCAGAGCTGCCAGGTGGCCATGGGCGCCCACGACCAGGGCAGCGCCAGCGTGCCGAACACCAGGCCGGTGAGCCCGGTGTAGAAGTGCATGGTGCCGGGGTCTTCGGTCTTCACCATCTTGCTGGTGACGATCTGGTAGAGCGCGTTGATGAGCACCAGCGCCAGCGGCAGCAGCATGGCGCCCTGGAAGTCGCTGCCCTTGGGCCGGATCACGATGAGCGCGCCGGCGAAGCCGCCCGCGATGAGCCACCAGGTGAGTGCGGGCACGCGTTCGCGCAGCAGCGGCGCGGCCAGCACGGTGATGGCGAGCGGCACAAGCATGAGGATGGCGGTGAAGTCGCCCACCGGCACGAAGCGCAGGCTCAGGTAGGCCACGGTGCCCGAGGTGACCATGAGCGCTCCGCGCAGCAGCTGCCAGCCGGGCGCGGTGGTGTGGAACAGGGCTTTGCCCTGGCTGGGCCAGAGCAGCGCCACGGTCATGCCGGTCTGCACCAGGAAGCGCAGCCAGATGGCCATGAGAACAGGCACGACACCGCCCACGAACTGGGAGGTGGTGTCGAGCAGGGCGAAACAGAGCGTGGCGGCGATCGCCAGCGCGATGCCCAGGGCCGGGCGGGGATACAGGGGTTGGGACAAAAGGGCGCCGGGGATCAATAGCTCAGGCGGGCCACCGAGCGCAGGACTTCGGGCGTGGTGGTGGGGAAGCCGAAGTATTCCAGATACGCGGGAATCATTTCGAACAACATGTCGGAGCCCACCTGAACCCGACAGCCTCTGGCCTGGGCGGCGCTGAGGAAGGCGGTCATTTCGGTGCGCATCACGACCTCGCCGACAAGTTCGATCAACGCGCAAATGCGTTCCTTGATCGAACGCATTCCGGGGGAAACCCGGAAGGACTCTCAGGGCTTTTGGGTGGCGGCCGAGTTCACGAACTTGCGCACCAGGCCGTCCATGGCGATCAGGTAGCCGTCGACGCCGAAGCCGACCACGATGCCGGCGGCCACCGGCGACACCCACGACTGGTGGCGAAAGGCTTCGCGGGCGTGCACGTTGGAGATGTGGCACTCGATCACGGGCAGTGGCTCCACGCCCTTGATGGCGTCTTGCAGAGCGATGGAGGTGTGGGTGAGTGCTCCGGGGTTGAACACCACGCCCAGCGCCTCGCCGGCTTTGTGCAGGCGGCCGTATTCGTGGAGCTTGTCGATCAGCGCGCCTTCCCAGTTGCTCTGGAAGCACTCGACGTCGTAACCGATCTGCTCGCCGTGGGCGGTGCAGAAGGCTTCCACGTCGGGCAGGGTGGTGTGGCCGTATTGCGCCGGTTCGCGCGTGCCTAGCAGGTTGAGGTTGGGGCCGTTGAGGATGAGGATTTTTTTCATGGTTCGGGCGGGTGGTCAGGGGCGCACGCAGCGCAGGATGGTCTCGACGATGTTGGCACGCCGCTGGGCCGCCACGTCGGGGTGGGAGAAGTCGCGCTGGAAAATCTGGCCAAAGGTGTGCCGGTTGGACACGTTGAAAAACGTCAGTGCCGTGATGGTCGCGTGCAGGTCCACCGGATCCAGGCCCGGGCGGAAAGAGCCGCTGGCTTCGCCGCGTTCCACCAGGCGGCGCAGCGCCGCGATGGCCGGCTCGTTGAGCGGCTGGATGCTCTGGCTTTGCGCGAGATACTGGCCGCGGTGCATGTTTTCCGTCATCACCAGACGGACGTAGCTTTCGTGACTGGCGTGGTGGTCGAAGCTGAATTCGACCAGCCTGCGCAGGGCTTGTTCGGGCGCCAGCTCGTCGAGCTGCAGTTCGCTTTCGATGGCCCGCACACGGCGGTAAGCGTCTTCCAGCGTGGCCAGATACAGGCCTTCCTTGCTCCCGAAGTAGTAATAGATCATGCGCTTGCTGGTCTGCGTGGCGCCGGCGATCTGATCGATGCGCGCACCGGCCAACCCCTTTTCGGCGAACTCTGCCATGGCCACGGCCAGGATGTTGGCCATGGTCCGTTCCGGGTCGTTGGTGCGGGTGGGGCCCCGGGCGGCGGCGCTCTGCCGCACGGTTCTGCGCCGGGAATGTACCAGTTCGTTCATATGTGCAGTATAGGGCGCTGGCGATGCAGCGGAACGCCGGTTTCCGTGGCGGTGGTCGAGTATCGGGTCGGCTGTCACAGTGGTCGGGCAGGCAGTCGGTACCATCGGTGCTTGTTTTCCCTCTTGTGTCCTGTCCGGACAAACCCCCGACGCCATGCAACAAGCCCCCGCCCGCGACGCCGCATCGGCCTTCCGGAAAAAACCGGTCGAATTCGCTCCTGTTGCCTGGAGCGGGCGCCTCAACCCCGACGAGCTCTCGCGCCCCGGTGGCCTGCTGATCGCAGCGCTCTCGCAGTGTGCGGACGAGCGGGATCTGTCGCTGAGCGAACTGGCCTCGGCCATGGGCGTGAGCTACTGGAGCCTGAGCCAGCTGCGCATCGGGTTCCGGCCCATTGAGTCGCTGGACGATGACGTGGTCGAGGCCTGCGCGGCGTTTCTGGATCTGCCGCGCCTGACCATCGAGATGCTCGCCGGTCTGCTGGACCCGGCCGACGCGCTGGCCTGCGACGACCTGACCGGTGAAGACATCCTGCACGCCTGCCGGCTGCTGGCCACCGAACCCGGTGAACTGGAACTGCTGCCACCGCCCAACCGCCAGCGCCCGCTGCAGGGTTTTGCGGTGGACGAACTGGCCGCGATGCACCGCGAACACGGGGCCTACCCGGCGGTGTGCGAGGCTTTGCGGGCCGAACTGCGGCAGCGGCCGATGTCAAAAACCGAGCTGTTGCGCGCCGCGCTGGACGCGGGCGTGGCAGAGGCAGAAACCGAATCGGCCGAGCCGGATGACGCGACTCCGCCCCACGGCATCCTGCGCTGCACCTGTTGCCAGAAGCGTCTGCGCATTCCGCACCTGCCCGAACCCGGCGAGATCCGCTGTCCCAGCTGCCAGACGGAGTACGCCGTGCACTGGCAGGCGGCCATCTGCGTCGTGCAGCGGCTGGAGGCGGAAGCGGCGCCGGACGACGAAACGGATGCGGACGCGGATGCTGATGCGCCAGAGGCCCACGCTTCGGCGCCGATGGATCCCTGGGTGGTGCTGGGTCTGGCCCGGAACAGCTCCTGGGATGCGGTGGAGCGGGCGCGCCGCTCGCTGCTGCAGCAGTACCACCCGGACCGGCTGGGCCATGTGTCACCGCTGGTGCACAAGCTGGCCGAAGAGGCGTTCAAGCGGGTGGGCGACGCTTACGACCAGTTGAAATCACAGCGCTGATCAGGCGGGCCGCTCGTTCAAGGAATCGGGTCTTCCACGCCGCTGCGGCGCAGCGGGTTGAAACCCGTCACCAGCGCGGTCGCCAGCAACACCAGCGCGCCGCCCGCGAAGATGCCGGAAGACACCACCTCGCCCAGCACCAGGTGGCCCCAGGTGACGCCGAAGACCGGAATCAGGAACACCGGGCTCATCGCCGCCACCGGCGACACGTGGCGAATGATGCGCAGATGCGCCCAGTAGGCCAGGCCCGAGGTGATCACGCCCAGCACCAGCAACACGCCCAGTGCGGCGGGCGTGAACTGCGCCTGTGGCCAGGCCAGCGCGGCACCCGGCAGCACGAGCACCAGCGAGATGACGTGGATGCCGGCCGCGATGGCCAGCGGCTGCATGTGCGCCGTGGCGCGTTTCATGAGCGGGGTCGACATTCCGTAGCAGGCAGCGGCCCCGATGCAGGCCAGCGCGGCCAGCAGGGTGGGGGTATCGGGTTGCACCGGCCCGAGCCGCACGATCAGGCCCACCCCCACGAAGCCGCACAGACAACCCAGCAACTTGCGCGCGGTCAGGGTGTCTTCCTTGAACCAGGCCGATGACAGCGTGCCGAACAGCACCGCGGTGGTGTTGAGCAGCGCACTGTAGCCCGCGGGCAGGCGCAGCGCGGCCCAGGCGTAGAGCAGGAACGGCACCACCACCGAGAGCAAGCCGAGCACCAGCAGCTCTCGCCAGTGTTGCCAGGGCCAGCGGTGCTTGAGCACGCGCATGATCACCGAGAGCGTCAGCGCCGCCAGCGCCACGCGCCCGCCCGCCAGCACCAGCGGTCCGAGCAGGGGGCTGGCGATGCGCAGGAAAAGAAAGGAGGCGCCCCAGAGCGCGGAGAGGCCGACGAGCTGGGCGAAGTGGTGGGCTTTCACCGGGCCATTGTCGTGGCGAACCGATGGGGGAACTGTCCGACGGCTGACAGGTCCGGTAGAGTTCAACGCCTGCTTGCTGCCAGCGGTTTGAATCCAGAGGTTCCACCATGTCGCTTGTGCTTTACGGTCACCCCTTTTCCTCGTACACACAGAAAGCGCTCATCGCGCTCTACGAGAACGACACCCCTTTCGAATTCCGCTGCATCGGGCCGGACGCGCCGGAGCATGTGGCCGAGTGGCTGCGGCGCTGGCCCATCGCCCGGTTCCCGCTGCTGCTGGACGGCGAACGCCAGATCGTCGAGACCAGCCTCGTCATCGAATACCTGCAACTCGCCCACCCCGGCCCCGTGCGCCTGCTGCCCGCCGACCCGATGGCCGCGCTGGACGTGCGCTTCCTCGACCGCTACTTCGATCTGTACGTGATGAGCGCTATGCAGCTGGCGGTGGACACCGCGCTCCAGCGCTATCCGATGACGGTCGAAAAAGGGCGAGCCATCGCCAGCGAACGGCTGGAGCGCGCCTACCTCTGGCTCGAAGGGCACCTGGCCGGCAAGACATGGGCCCATGGCGAACACTTCACGCTGGCCGACTGCGCCGCCGCACCGTCGCTGTTCTATGCGGACTGGGTGCACCCGATTCCCGAGAACTACCCCGTGCTGCGCGCCTACCGCGCGCGCTTGCTGGCCCGCCCGTCGTTTGCGCGTGCGGTCGAAGAGGCGCGGCCGTATCGTTCGTTCTTCCCACTCGGCGCGCCGGACCGGGACTGAGGCGCCGCGGCGCTCCCAGCCCATCTCGGCAGACTGGGCATCACTCGATCACTCGATCACTCGATCACGCGGACGCCATGAGGAGGGTCAATGTCTGACCTCTGGCAACTGCGCGCGTACAGCGAGATACTTCCCGATCAGCCACACCGGAAGGGTCAACCATGACTTGTGAATCCTTCGACGCCATCATTGTTGGGGCCGGTCAGGCAGGTCCTGCCATCGCAGCACGCTGCAGCAAGGAGGGCCTGCGCACCGCTGTCATCGAGCGCGGGCACTTTGGGGGCACCTGTCTCAATGTCGGCTGCGTACCGACGAAGACCCTCGTTGCGAGCGCGCGCGCCATGCACCTGGCGCGCCGCGGCGCCGAATTCGGCTTCGATGCGGGTGAGATCCGGGTGGACATGGCCCGTGTCAAGGCACGCAAAGACGGCATCGTCGGCAAGTCTCGCGAAGGACTCGAATCCTGGATGCGGAGCCTGAAGGAAACCGAAGTCATCGTTGGAGAGGCCCGCTTTGTGGCCGCAGCGACGCTGGAAGTCGGCGGACGCCGTCTGACGGCACCTCGCATCTTCCTGAACGTGGGCGGCCGGTCGGTGCGCCCTGATATCCCCGGCATCGACACCGTTCCCACACTCGACAACGTCTCGATCCTGGAGCTGGACCGCGTGCCCGAACACCTGGTCATCGTCGGCGGCAGCTACATCGGTCTGGAGTTCGCGCAGATGATGCGCCGCTTCGGGGCCGAGGTGACCGTGGTGGAGCGGTCGCCGCAACTGCTGCCCCGCGAGGACCAGGACGTCGCCGCCGGCATTCGATCGATCCTGGAGGGCGAAGGTGTGCGCTTTGCCCTGGCCTCGGAGTGCATCTCACTGTCGCGCGAAGGCCAGGGGATCGGGGTCGGCGCGGCCTGTGGCGACGATCGGCCCAGCATCAACGCCAGCCATGTTCTGCTGGCCGTGGGCCGGCGGCCGAACACCGAAGACCTGGGTCTGGAGGCTGCCGGCATCCAGACCGACGACCGCGGCTACATCACGGTCGACGACCAGTGCCGCACGACCGCCGACGGGGTTTGGGCGGTGGGCGATTGCAACGGCCGCGGCGCCTTCACGCACACCTCGTGGAACGACCACGAAATCGTGGTCGCCAACCTGTTCGACAACGATCCGCGCCGCGTCTCGGATCGCATTGCCTGCTATGCGCTCTACATCGACCCGCCGCTTGGCCGCGTTGGCATGACAGAGATCGAGGCGCGCGCGGCCCTGGCCCAGGGTCGCAAGGTGTTGCAAGCCAAGATGCCGATGCAGCGCGTGGGACGCGCGCGCGAGAACGGCGAAACCCAGGGCTTCATGAAAGTGCTCGTGGATGCTGAAAGCCAGCGGGTGATGGGGGCCGCGATCCTCGGCCTCCATGGTGACGAGGTGGTTCATGGACTGCTCGACATGATGGTGGCACAGCAGCCCTACACGGTGCTCTCGCGAGCGATGCACATCCATCCGACGGTTTCGGAGCTGGTGCCGACGCTGCTGCAGCAACTGAAACCGCTGGCGTGATCCGTCAGCGCATTCGCCCTGCGTATGCGTCCTTCTACTCGCGGAAGACCGACGCTGAACAAGATGCTGTGAAGCGGCAGTTCGTGGTGTTACCTCAGTTTTTTTGCCTGATCTTGGTCTCGAGGCTGCAGTTGGGGTTGAGTCCTGGGTGCAAGCTGAGCAGAGGCAAAAGGCAAGCCCATGTTTGTATTTCCTATCCCGGGGCTTTCGCCCAAGGACACGTTCAAGAGGGTGCTGGTGCTGATGCTGGCGCTATCGGGGCTGGCAACCGAGTGGTCATGGGTAGCCGGCGCTGCCACTTTCTGCCGCCGAAGTTGTTTGTGAAGAAATTCCAGCAGCACAATGCCCTGGGTATCGCTGAAACACTTCCGGTACGCATGCGCGTGGCTCGATGCGAAAAGAGGCGTTTCACAGGCCACGCCGGCTATAGCTTTGTCGGGCATACGCAGGAGCGTTGTACCCTTGACCCGAGAGAGAAAGCCCAGATCCCCGGGTGTGTTGTAGGCGTCGTTATCGAAGGAAAACACAAGCGCCGGAATTCGGTCCGCAGATTCAATTTCTGCGGCTTGCTCATCGTGGCGCTGCTGCCAGATATCCGGTCTCCACCGCTTTTTACCGGCAAACGCAGGGGCGAAAGCAATGACAGAGTTGACACCTCCGGGGTAGCGCTTTTCATGCAGCAGCGCTGCCCATCCCCCAGCCGAGTGCCCCACCAGTACGATTCGAGATGGATCAACCCCCGCGCGGCCAAGCTCAGCCAGCGTCTCTTCAATCGCGGCGACCCGCTGGTCGATTTTGATCGGTTCCCCCAGCGCCGTCGCCCTGCCATCGCAGGGTGCGTAAACGACGACCTCCAGCCCCGCTATTTCGACTCCGACCAATTGCCTCACAACCTCCGGCACGGAAAAGCCCGAAGCCTGCCCATTGGGATCGCACTTGTCGTCCAGCTTTTCGATGAAAGAGCCATGCAAAAACACGACAACTGCTTTTGACGAGGGATTGGGGATACTGAAGCCTCGAGAATTCTTCCAGTTTTCTTTCTTGGGAACGAATTCTCCGAGAGCACTCGCTTTGGCGTGAAAGCAAAAAGCGATCAGGAAAACGGCATGACTCGTTTTGACAAAGTGGCGCAGTGCGCTGTGCACCAACAACTTCGATGAATTGGCCAGTGGTGACGCGGTAGCGTTCAGTGGATGCTCCACACACCGGTGATGGCCAACGCGTGGAAGTACCCGCAACACACGTCTGAGCTGATTCCGGGCGACCCGGGGCAATCCACGGAAAACCGATTTGGGCATGGTCGGTCTCACACAAGAGGTAGCGATTCGACAGGCGTATTTTCTGCTTGTTTCGGGCCTCTGTCTCTGGAAAACCCCATTCAACATCAGCCACATGGGGCTGAACATGCAGCTGGAAGGTCAACACGGGTCCATCCCAAAGGTCTGCTTCCCTTCCCCCGAGAAAAAATCAAGCATCGCCGCGACCCGCACCGGCACAAATTTGCGTGTCGGGAGGGCCGCATAAATGGTCAGTCCGCCGGCTTGCCATTGGGGAAGCACATGCACCAATGCACCTTCCCTGAGGTACGGTTGTGCCAAATGCTTTGACACAAGGCACAAACCTGCGCCAGCCAAAGCCGCACGCAACAACACGTCAAAGCTGAGCGACCGCAACACCACATTCACTTCCACTTCGACTGGCTCTGTGTCAAGCACGTCATGGGTCAGCCTCAGGCGATGTCCGCTGCTGTGTCCCGGCGCTTTTTTCCACGGAAACTCCAGAAAATCATGACCCTGCAGTTCGCCCGGGCAGTCCAGCGTTCCAGCGCGAAGCAGGTAGCCCGGTGAGGCACACAGAATGCGTACTGTCCTGCCCAATGTGCGCACCACGGTGTCACCGTTGTACTCGTCTTCGACCGCCATGAGCGTCAGGTCAAATTCCTCAACCCGCAAGTGTGAAAAAGGGTCTACGCTGATATCAAGCATCACCTCCGGATGATGCTCGCGCCATCGCGCGGCCAGCGGGGCTAAAAAAAACGAAGCCAGCATGGGCGTCGTGAGTATGTGCAAGGTACCCATCAGCACGCCAGAGCTGTTTTGGGCGGCTACATCTGCATCATTGATTTGTTGCAATATGTGCCCGGTCATTTGCAGGTAAATGATTCCAGACTCGGTGAGAGTGAGCTTGCGCGTCGTGCGCTGAAGCAGACGGGTACCCAAATGGTCTTCCAGATCACTGACCAAGCGGGAAACAGCGGTTGGAGACAGGTCCAGCGCGCGGGCAGCGGCGGAAAACCCACCTTCCGAGACAACTCTCGCAAACACCTGCAACGACAAAAGCCTGTCCATGGCGTTGGCTCCCGCTGAGTGCGAGACGATAGTCGTTAACGCATGCCTTCACAACCCTCCACACTTGGGCTTGAACCGGTATCCGCACTGGTGCTGTTACAAATTTCGATGCCGGAATCTGGTGTTCACGCGAGCAACCCATGACCTGTTGGCGATTGCGGCGAAATTGGCAACGGTGTATCTCGAAAAGGTGGCTCGACGCCCGGAATTGCTTCATCCACACTGATCGGTCGGTGAAGAAAACATCACTGGATGGCTCACCGATGAGTGACGGACAAGAAGACACAAAGCCCTCTTGGCCGGAGGTCAATTAACGACAAGGAGATCATCATGAAGGTTTCGATCATCAAACCTCTTGCCTTGGCCGGCAGCCTTGCTTGCATGGCTGCCCTCCAAGTGTTTCCCGCTGCTGCGCAGGAGGTCTACCCGCAAGAAGACGAACAATTGAAACAGAGTGCAAAAACACGCGAGGAAGTGCGCTCCGAGTATCTGCAGGCCCTCAATGAAGGGGCTATCCCCAGCAATTCCGAAACTCATGAAGCCCCCTTTGGCAGCCCAATGTGGGCCAAGGCTTCCGCCCCCAGTTCACTGACCCGGGAACAAGTGCAGGCCGACGCCGTTGAATGGATGAGGCTATACCGCGGTGATGTGGAGATGGGCGGCCAGTGACCCAAAAACAGAGGGGCTGATTGTGCGAGCCTGCACAGAATGCCTCCTTGGAGCCTAGAAATCTTGAAGATCAGTCGTAGAGAGTCAGGCCTGGCCTTTTGCCCTTTGACCTGGGGATAATTTTTGGGCAAAAGGCCAAGGCTTCAAAATATCCCGAGAAGTGACTTGCCTGCGGCAGCCGCTCACCTCCAACGGTTGAACGTCCGCTGTTGATCAGGCGCTAAGCGTGCTCATGGCCGACTCCGGTCACCAACCTCAAACCTCTCCCGCCCCGCGCATCGCCTCCGCCGCCTGGGCATTCCCCAAGGCTTCGACCCCCGCTGAAGCCCTCAGCCGGTCGCGCGCTTCGCGGTTCTGGCCGAGCTTGGATTTGCCCACCAGGCGGGTGACTTCGATCTCGATGCCGACGATGGCCTGCAGCAGGCCATCAATGAACTCGGGCGCCGAGTCGCCCATCTTCCAGGGCTTTTCTTGCAGTGAACGCTGCTCGTGTTCGCGCGTGAGGCGCGCCACGAGGCCGCGCAGGAAGCGCTCGTCGTCCATCACGCGCAGGCGGCCGTGGGCGTGCACCACCTGGTAGTTCCAGGTCGGCACGTGGCGGTGATGTTCGGGCTTGCTGGGGTACCAGTTGGGCGAGATGTAGGCCTCGCTGGCCTGGAAGATCACCAGCACGTCGGCTCCGTCCGCCGGGACCTCGCGCCACACCGGGTTGGCGCGCGCCACGTGGGCGCGCAGCGTGCCGTGCGGGCCGGTGGCTTCATCCAGTTCGAACGGGATGTGGTTGGCGTCCAGCCCGTTCGGGCCGTGCGTGACGAGGGCGCCCAGCGGGTGCTCGCGCAGCACGCGCTGCAGTTCGCCGGGACGGTGTTCTTCGAAGGCGGTCGGAATGTACATGGCGGGTCGAGGGTAAATGGGGCTGAAAGAGGTCTTATATCTGTATCGGGCCCGCAAGGGTGCCGGTCCAGCGGGAGTCAGGGCCGGTTGTGCGTGTCCAGGGCGTTCTGCACAAGATCGGCCATGGCCTGCGCCGCCTCGCCGGGGTAGGCACGCAACCCGTTCACCGTGCACACCCGGTCGGCCCAGGCTTCGTCCTGGCTGGCCTTGAGCTTGCCTTCGAGCCGGTGAATGGGGATCTCGATACACACGATGGCGCGCATCAGCGAGTCGATGAAGTCCGCCGGCGCATCGGCCACGTGCCAGGGCGCTGCTTGCCGGGCCTCGTGCGCATGGGTGAGCCGGTTCAGTTGGTCGAGCAGGCGGTCGCGGTCCTCGATCACATGCGCCACGCCGTGCGCATGGGCGACGGTGTAGTTCCAGGTCGGCACGACGCGACCGTGTTCGGCCTTGCCCGGGTACCAGCCCGGCGTGATGTAGGCCTGCGGCCCCTGGAACGCGACCACGCACGGCGTTGCCGTGTGCAGCTCGTGCCAGACGGTGTTAGCCCGGGCCACATGGCCCAGCAGCGTGCCGTGCGGGCCTTGGCTGCGGTCCAGCAGGAAGGGGATGTGGTTCACGATCAGGCCACCCGCGCTCTGGCACACCCAGGTGCCCAGCGGGTGGGCGTCGATCAGTGAGAACAGCGCGTCCCGGTCGTCGAGCCGGTGGTAGGGCGGCAGGTACATGCTGCCGCCTCAGGCGCCCTGCAGCGCCAGCCGCACCAGCAGCGCGGACAGCACCCACATGGTCAGGCCGATCAGCACGTCGAGCACCTGCCAGGCGCGGGGCTTTTTGAACAGGGGCGCGATCCAGCGCGCGCCAAAACCCAGCGCGCTGAACCAGCCCAGGCTGGCGATGCTCGCACCGGCCACAAACCAGACTTGCAACCCGGCGGGTTGCTGGGCGCCGATGCTGCCCACCAACAGCACCGTGTCCAGGTACACATGCGGATTGAGTAACGTGAACGCGGCGGCCTGCGTCATGGCAGCACCGAGGTTCAACCCTGCGCCTCCCTCGGCCGCCTGCAGCTGGCTCGCGTGCCGCGCGCGGCGCAGCGCTTGCCAGCCGTACCAGGCCAGGAAGGCCGCGCCGGCCAGCGCCATGGCCCGGGCCAGACCGGGGTTCTGGCCCAGCGCCTGGGCCATGCCCAGCACGCCGGCGGTGATCAGCACCGCGTCGGCCAGCGCGCAGAACAGCACCACACTGCCCACGTGCTCGCGCCGCAGGCCCTGGCGCAGCACGAAGGCGTTCTGTGCGCCGATGGCGACGATCAGACCCAGGCTCAGGACCAGGCCCTGGGCGAAGACCGGGAACACCTGCGAAGCGGTGGCGGCAATGGTTGTCATGCGCCGAGCTTGCCAGTCGCTGTAGATGAAGACAAACTGTCTTTCCTTCGCACGATTAAGAAAAACTGAATTCATGCTGGACTACGCCGCCCTCCATGCACTTGCCGCCGTGATCCGGGAAGGCAGCTTCGACCGCGCGGCCCGTGCGCTGCACGTGACCCCATCGGCCATCTCGCAGCGCGTCCGCCTGTTGGAGGAACGCGTGGGCTGTGCGCTGGTGGTGCGCGGCCAGCCCTGCAAACCCACCGACACCGGCAGGCGCATGTGTCAGCACTTGGATCGCGTGCGCCTGCTGGAGCAGGAACTGACCGACGCGCTGCCCGCGATGGCGCCCGAGGGTGGTGCGCGCGTGCCGCTGCCGGTGGCGGTCAACGCCGACAGCCTGGCCACTTGGTTCGCGCCCGCGCTGGCCGCGTTCGCGGCCGAGGCGCCGGTGCTGGTGGAGCTGAGCGTGGACGACCAGGACCACACCGCCGAATGGCTGCGCACCGGCGCCGTGGTGGCCGCTGTCACCAGCACCGCGCGGCCCGCCAACGGCTGCAACAGCCGGCCGCTGGGCGCCATGCGCTACCTGGCAGCTGCGAGCCCGGCATTTGTGGACCGGTACCTGGCGCAGGGTGTGGGCGCGGGCAGCTTGGCCCAGGCGCCCAGCCTGCTGTTCAACACCAAGGACGAACTGCAGGCCAGCTGGGTGCGCCGCCTGTGCCACCGGCATGTGGAGCTGTCCCGGCACACGCTGCCATCGCCGCAGGCCTTCGTCACCGCTGCGCTGGCCGGCATGGGTTGGGGCATGTTCCCGCAGGGCATGATCGCGCCGCACCTCGCCGACGGCAGCCTGGTCGAGCTGGTGCCCGGTATGCCGCTGGATGTGCCGCTGCACTGGCAGACGGCGCGGGCCGCGTCGGGTCTGCTGGACGGGCTGACGCGGCAGATGGTGGCGGCGGCGCGCGAGGGGTTGTTGCCGCTGTGAGCCCCGTGTTGGGGTCAGCCCAGCCAGGCCTTCACTCGAGCGGACAGCGCTTCGGTGTTGATGGCATAGCGGTCGTGCAGTGTGGGCAGGGCGACCGCGTCCAGGTAAGGCATCGGGCAGGCCGGCGCCGTCTGTGTACATTGCAGGTTCCACAAGGAGGTAGCAGCACATGCGGGTTTTTCTGATCGATGCCGACAACCTGTCTTCACCCGCCTGGGTGGACGAAGCTTTCCAGGCGCTCGAAACCGCCGAGGGCAGCATCGCGGTGCGGCGGGCCTACGGCAGCGCCGAAAACCTCAAGGGCCTGGCCGATACGCTGCGCACCTGGGCCATCCGGCCGTTCGTGAACCTGTCGCTGAGCAAGAACACGACCGACATCGCGCTCGCGGCCGACGCGATGGAATTCGCCTGCCAGCAGCCGGCGCCGGCCATGATCGTCATCGGCTCGGGCGATGCGGACTTTGTGCCGCTGGTGGTGCGGCTGCGGGAGCGCGGCATCCAGGTGGTCTGCGTGTCCGAGGCCAGCAAGATGGCGCCTGAAGCGGTGCCGGCCTACGACCGGGTGCTGTACGTGGGCCATGCCGCGTCGGCCCGGCGGTCGACACCTTCGCCCGCACCGGCGGCAGCGCCCGCGAAGGCCCGCCGCTCGGCGCCTGCGGCTGCGCCGGCCACCAAGGCCGCTGCGAAAAAGGTGCCGGCCAAAAAGGCGGTCGCCCGCAAGGAAGTGCCCGCGGCCCCACCCGCTCCGAAGGAGGTGGCACGCAAGACGGCCGCGAAGCCGGCCGCGCCTGGCGACGGCCTCACGGTGCCGCGCATCCTCGTCGCGGTACCGGCCCTCGAAGCCGGTGCCTGGCTACCCCTGGGCGATGTGGCCAAAGCCCTGCGCGATGGCGGTTTGCTGGGCAAGAGCGCGCTGTCCACCAAGCTTTTCAAGAAGTTTCCAAAGCACTTCGAGCTCAGGCCAGACCGGCAGCCCAACGAGGTTCGTCTGTTGGCGCCTCCAGCTGCCAACTGAGCGCCAGCGCCCGCCGTGCTCGGGCGCTCAGCGCCACAGCGCGGGCACGTGGGCTAGACCCTGGTCTCTTCTTTGCTGGAGGACTCTATCCGTTTCATCCGTGTCTTTCTGTAAGTGCTCTTGTGGGTGTCTCATGCGGGGGAGTACGCTGGCCGCCCCTCGCGCTCGGTGTTGACCGGGGTGCCGGTTGATCGATGGCGACGGGACCCGATGACGTCAACAACACACAGGAGACGGATATGAAGAAGACCGGTATGGATGCTCGGCGCCTGGCCCGTGGACGATGGAGTGCGACGGCGGTCGCTGCGATGCTCGTGGTGGCTTGCGGCGGAGGTGGCGAGAGCGGTAGCGCCACCTCCGGCGACGCGGCAGTGGCCAAGCTGGCGCCTGCCGGCTCTTCTGCATCGGGGGATTCCTCCAGCTGCGCCAACAGGGTCAACAACACGTTCCAGAAGCTGCTCGAATGCGTCACGCTCGACGGCGTGCGGCGCCACCAGCAGGCCCTGCAGACGATCGCGGATGCGAACAACGGCATCCGCACCTCGGGCACGCCGGGCTACGACGCTTCGGTGGGCTACGCGGCGGAGGTGCTGCGCGAGGCGGGCTACCTGGTCACCATCACGGACTTCCAGTTCCAGACCTTCATCACCCTCTCGGGCACCGTGCTGGAGCAGGTGACGCCCGGACCGACGGCGCCGCTGGCCAACAACACCATGGAGTACTCGGGCAGCGGCGACATCACGGCCCCGGTGACGGCCCTGCTGGCCCCGCCAGCCGATGCCACGCCAGGCTGCGAGGCCGCAGACTTCGCCGGTTTTCCGGCCGGGAACATCGCGCTCATCAGCCGCGGGGCCTGCACCTTCGCCATCAAGGCCACCAACGCCCATGCGGCCGGGGCCAGCGGCGTCGTGATCTACAACAACGCCGACGGCGACCTCAACGGCACGCTGGGCGAGGCCTTCGCGCTGGATATCGGTGTCACCTCGGTCACCCAGGCCCTGGGGCAGCAGCTGGCGGCGACGCCGGGCCTGGTGCTCAGGCTCAAGACCGACACCTTCCGCGGCGAGGCGACCACCAGCAACGTCATCGCAGAGTCGCGCTCGGGTGATCCGAACAACGTGGTGATGGTGGGCGCGCACCTCGATTCGGTGAACGAAGGCCCGGGCATCAACGACAACGGCTCGGGTGTCGCGGCGATCCTGGAGACCGCGGTCCAGATGGCCAAGGTCAAACCCCGCAACAAGCTGCGCTTTGCGCTGTGGGGCGCGGAAGAGGCCGGTCTGGTGGGCTCCACGAACTATGTCGACGGGCTGTCCCAGGCCGAGAAGGAGCGCATCGCGCTGTACCTGAACTTCGACATGATCGGTTCGCCCAACCACGTGTTCTTCGTCTACGACGGCGACGACTCGGACGCCACGGGTGAAGGCCCCGGCCCGGGCGGATCGGACCAGATCGAAAAAGCGTTCGAGGCTTACTACATGCAGCGGGGTGTGCCGTTCAAGGGCACCGACTTCGACGGACGCTCGGACTACCGGGCCTTCATCGAAAACCTGATCCCGGCGGGCGGCCTGTTCACTGGCGCCGAAGGCATCAAGACAGCCGCCGAGGCCGCGTCCTGGGGCGGCACCGCAGGCCAGGCCTACGACCCGTGTTACCACCAGGCGTGCGACACCTACGCCAACAACAACGACGCGGCGCTCGACGTGAACGCCGATGCGGTGGCCTACACCACGCTGCTGTTCTCGATGAACACCTCGACCGTGAACGACCAGCGTGGCAAGGGCAACTTCCGCATGCCGGCGCTCAAGCCGCTGCACCCGGTGCCGTCGGCGAACTGAGCGGTCTCTGAATGCCCCTGCCAGCCGCGCGGCTGGCAGGGGGTGGGACAAGACGGATGGGCAGTCGGTGCAGGGGGCGCCATCCTGAGCAGTTGCCGGTTCAGACAGCGGTCACCTCGGCCCTACGCCGGCCCGCCAGCAAACGCATCCCGATCGGCACCACCAGCATCAGCGCCGCCGCCACCCACAGCCCGATGGTGATGGGGCTGCCCACCAGGATGCTGGCGTCGCCGTTGCTGATGGACAGCGCGCGGCGCAGGTTCTGTTCCATCATGTCGCCGAGCACGAAGCCCAGGATCAGCGGCGCCATCGGCACGCCCTGTTTGCGCAGCAGATAGGCCGCGAACCCCAGACCGGTCATGAGCACGAGGTCAAACGTGGTGGCGTGCACCGCGTACACGCCCACGCTGCTGACGGCCACGATGCCGGGCACCAGCAGCCAGTTGGGCACGCTCAGGACCTTGGTGAACACGCCCACCAGCGGGATGTTGAGCACCAGCAGGATCACGTTGGCCACGAACAGCGAGGCGATCAAGCCCCACACCAGATCGGGCTGCTGGGTGAACAGCGCCGGGCCGGGCGTGATGTTGTAGAGCGAGAGCGCGCCCACCATCACCGCCGTGGTGCCCGAGCCGGGCACGCCCAGCGTGAGCATGGGCACGAAGGAGCCGGTGGCAGCCGAGTTGTTGGCCGCTTCGGGCGCGGCCACGCCACGGATGTCGCCCTGGCCGAAGGTGCCTTCTTTGTCGGTCAGGCTCTTCTCCATCGAGTAGGTCATGGCGCTGGCGATGGTGGCGCCGGCGCCGGGCAACACCCCCACCGCAAAGCCGACCACGCTGGAGCGCAGCGTGCCCCACCAGGTGGATTTGAGCTCCAGCCAGTTGAACAACATGCGACCGGTCTGCGTCACCATGCCGGCGTTGCTGTGGTGTTGCTGCAGCATCAGCAGCAGTTCGCTGATGGAGAACACGCCGATGACGACCACCACGAACTGGATGCCGTCGGAGAGGTGGATGTCGCCGCCGGTGAAGCGGTAGACACCGGAGTTGGAGTCCAGGCCCACGCACGACATGGACAGGCCGATGATGGCGGCCAGCCCGGCCTTGACCGGCGCGTCGCCCATCAGTCCGGCGATGCACGCGAAGGCGAAGCACATGAGCGCGAAGTACTCGGCCGGCCCGAAGGACAGCGCCCAACTCGCCAGCAGCGGCGCCATCAGCACGATGCCGATGGTGGCGACCAGCGAGCCCACGAACGAGCTCCAGGCAGAGATCGACAGCGCCACGCCGCCCAGGCCTTTGCGCGCCATGGGGTAGCCGTCGAGCGCAGTCATGATGGCGCCGGCGTCGCCCGGCACGTTGAGCAGGATGGACGAGATGCGCCCCCCGTATTCGCAGCCGATGTAGACCGCGGCCAGCAGGATCAGCGAGGCCTCGGGCGGCAGTTTCATGGCAAAGGCGAGCGGCATCAGGATGGCCACGCCGTTGATCGGGCCAAGACCGGGCAGCAGGCCGACGATGGTGCCGATGAAGCAGCCCATCGCGGCAATCAGCAGGTTGGTCGGGCTCAGCGCCACGCCAAAGCCCAGGATCAGGTGTTGCAAGGTATCCATGTCAGCTCCCTCCGAGAACGGCAGACAGCGGGCCGGTGGGCAACACCACGTCCAGCACCTTGTCGAACAGCAGGAACAGCACCAGGCCCAGCGCGGCGCCACCAGCCAGCGCCTGTTTCCAGCTGCCACCGAAGGCCATGCCCACCGGCAGCGCCATCAGCGCCGTGGCCAGCGCAAAACCCAGCCACTGGAACAGCAGCGCGTAGACCAGCACGGCACACGCGCACAGTGCGGTGGCCTTCCAGGGCACGCCGCGAAAGGACTCGGCCCCCGCCGTTGGGTGCAGTACCAGCCACAGGCCAGACAGGCCCAGGCCGACGGACAGCAGCATCGGAAACGCGCGTGGGCCGACGGGTTCGTAGGAGATGGCGGCGGCGTAGTCTTGCGCGGCCCAGGCCATGGCGGCGGACGCGACAACACACACCGCACCGAGCAGGCGGTCACTCATGGGGAGACTCCGGTGGGGAAAAGGACGCGAGCGACCGCAGTGGGTGGCGCCGCGAAGCGGGGCCGAAGCCCCGCGGGGATCACTTGGCGGCGACGACGTTCAGGCCGAACTCTTCGGCCAGCTTGCGGTAGCCGGCTACCTGCTTCTTGACGTAAGCGTCCAGCGGCGCGCCGGTCATGGCCATGGGGAACAGGCCGCGCTCGCTGCGCAGCTTGTCGTAGGCGGGCGTGGCCATCAGCTTGGCAAAGGTGTCGGCCCAGACCTTGTAGTCGGCGTCGCTGACCTTGGGGCCGACATAGAAGCCGCGCACGATGGGCCAGTCCACGTCGTAGCCCTGCTCGGTGGCGGTGGGGATGTTGGCCATGTCGCCCGTGAGGCGCTTGTCGTTCATCACCGCCAGGATGCGCACCTTGGCGCCGGCCTTGATCTGCTGCCCGGCCTCGGCCGCGTCGCCGGTGAAGACGTGGATGTGGCCGCCCTGCAGCGCGGTCAGCGCCTCGCCACCGCCTTCAAAGGCCACGTAGCGCATGGTCTTGGGGTTCACACCGCCGGCGCGCGCGGTCAGCGCGGCCTTCATCCAGTCCTGGCTGCCCACGGTGCCGCCAGCGCCCAGCACCACCTTGGTCGGGTCGGCCTTCATGGCGGCCATCACGTCCTTGAGGCTCTTGAACGGCGAGTTCTCGGCCACCACCACGGCGCCGTAGTCGGTGCCAATGGCGGCCAGCCAGCGCACGTCGTTCTCGGTGTAGCGGCCGAACTTGCCCTGCGCCAGGTTCAGCAGCGAGCCGCCGGAGAACGCGACGATGGCGTTGGCCGCGTCGGGCTTCTGCGCTATCACGGTGTTGTAGGCCACGGCGCCGATGCCGCCGGGCATGTAGGTCACGCGCATCGGGTCGGCGATGAACTTGCCCTCCTGCAGCGCGCTCTGCACCAGCTTGCAGGTCAGGTCAAAACCGCCGCCCGGCTTGGCGGGGGCGATGCATTCGGTTTTCTCCAGGGCGCCAGCGGCGAAAGCGCTGAGGGCGCTGGCCGAGACGGCGGCGGCGATGAACTTGGACGTGATGCTCATGAAAGTGTCTCCTCGAAGGGGTGGAACGCTCGCAACGGATCTGTTGCGATGAGGGCACTGTAGAAAAAGCGCACTTTCAGACCGCTTTCAGGCCAGAGGCGAATTTTTCAGGGTTTACCCGCATGAGGTGGCGGGGCGCCGGTGCCGGCCAGTTCCATCGTGACGGCCAGCCCGCGCCCCTCGGGCCCGACGCTCACACGCATCTCGCCACCGTGGCGCTGTGCCACGGTGCGCGCAATCGCCAGCCCCAGGCCGGAGCCGGGCAGTTGACCCTGGCGGCCACGGAAGAAGCGCTCGCCGGCGCGCGCCAATTCCTCGGGCGGCAGGCCCGGGCCGTCGTCGACCACGCTGAAGCGCACATGGCGCCCATCGGTTGCCACGGCCAGCGTCACGTGGCAGCCGGCACCGCCGTGGCGGATGGCGTTGTGCAGCAGGTTGGACAGGGCTTCTTTCAGGAGGCCGGGTTCGCCGCGAAAGGGCAGCGTGGCCATGGGCGCGTGCAGGCCCAGGTCCACCCCCTGCTCGCGTGCCAGCGGCCACCATCGCCGCACCATGTCTTCGGCCAGCACCACGGCGTCCAGCGCTTCGGGTTCGGGCGCGGCGCTGTCGGCCTTGGCCAGCGAGAGCATCTGGTTGGTCTGGCGGATGGTTTCGTCGAGCTGCTGGCGGATGTTGTCCATCACCTCGCGCAGCGCGGCGGGGTCGGCCTCGCGCTGGGCATAGGCCACCTGCGTGGCCAGTGTGGTCAGCGGCGTGCGCAGCTGGTGCGAGGCGTCGTCCACGAACTGGCGGCGCGCTTCGGTCTGTTCGCGGTTGCGTTCGATGTGGTGGTTGAGGGCGCCCACCAGCGGCAGCAGCTCGGCGGGCACGCCGTCGCTGTCCATCGGCGTGAGGTCTTGCGGGGCACGGGCTTCGACGTCCTGGCGCAGGCGGGCCAGCGGGCGCATGGCCCACGCGATGGCCAGACCAAACAGGGTGCTGGCCACGACCACCAGCAGGAAGTCGCGCGCCACCGACTGCAGCACCAGGCTGCGCTGGAAACCGGTGCGGGCTTCCAGTGTTTCGGCCACCTGGATCACTACACGCTGCGGCCCCGCCTGCCCGGCCAGCGGCGTGGCCAGCTCGCGCGCGTAGCTGCCCACGCGCACCGGCTCGCCAAAGTACACGCCTTCGTGAAACAGTGGCTTGCCCGAGAGCAGGGGCTTGGGTGGCGGCGGCAGGTCGGAGCTGCCGATCTCGACCAGCCCGTCTTCGGTCGCCACGCGGTAGTACACCTGCCCGTTGGCGGTGAGCTCGAAGAACTCCAGCATGCGGTAGGGCAGCTCCACACTGAGGCCGCCGCTGGCGGTGGAAATGCTGGAGTCGATGGACTTCACCGCGCCGAGCAGGGAGCGGTCGTAGGCGGCGTCGGCCGCTTCGCTGGCGGTGCGCCAGGCCAGCCAGAGTTCGGCCGAAAACACCAGCAGCAGCCCTGGCACCAGCACCACGAGCAGCATGCGGCGGATGCTGCCGGCGAGCCAGCGCGGCATTTTCATGGCGGGCATTCCAGCAGGTAGCCCATGCCGCGCAGGGTGGTGATGCGCACCGGCGATGCTTCCAGCCGCTTGCGCAGGCGGTGGACCAGCACCTCGATGGCCTCGGGGTTCACGTCCTGCTCGTCGGAAAACACCCGCTCCACCAGTTCGCGCTTGGACAGGGCTTCGCCACTGTGCTGGATCAGCGCACGCAACACCGCGTGTTCGCGCGGCGTGAGCGTCAGCGGTTCGTGCAGCAGGCGGAACTGTTTGGTTGCACTGTCGTAGCTGAGCGGGCCGCAGGCAAAACGCGGGTGTTCACTGCCACGCGCGCGGCGGATCAGCGCGATCAGGCGCGCCTCCAGTTCGCTCAGCTCGAAGGGTTTGGCCAGAAAATCGTCGGCCCCGCCATGCAGGCAGGTCACGCGCTCCATGAGCGAGTCGCGCGCGGTGAGGATCAGCACCGGCAGGCGTTCGTCGGCCTCGCGCAGGTCGGCCAACACGTCGTGCCCGCCCAGGCCAGGCAGACCCAGGTCGAGGATCAGCGCGTCGTACTTCGTGGTCTTGAGGCAACGCCGCACCAGGCGGCCGTCGTTCACCCAGTCGACCTGGAAGTCGTTCTGCGCGAGCGCCTTGACCAGCCAGGTGCCCAGTTCGGTTTCGTCTTCGGCGAGCAGGATGCGCATGCCCCAGTGTCCCCGGTGTTCAGGCGTAGAGCAAGGCGCCGACCGCGCGCACAGCGGCGGCGCGGGACGCGCCGAGGGCTTGCACCACCGGCTGCCAGAGGCTGTCGTAGGGCGGCAGGGCGCCGTGCTCGAAGGCGGTGTGCGGCCAGTCGGACCCCCAGACGAGATGTTCGCCCATGAGAGCGGCCACGCGACGGATGTGGCCATGCAAGGCCTCGTAGGGCGTGCTGGCCTGCAGCCGGTACCAGCCCGAGAGCTTGACCCACGCACCCTGTGCAGCCAGGCGTTCCAGGGATGCCCAGGCTGGATCGGCGGCGCTGATGCCCGCGTGCAGGCCTGCCAGGTGGTCGAGCACGGCGGTGAGGCCACTGCCTTCGTGCAGGTTGGCGATGGCGGCCAACTGGTCGGCCCGGGCGTACCACTGCACATGCCAGCCTCGCGCCTTCAGCCGGGGAGCGAGAGCGCGAAAAGCCTCGGGTCCGTTGCCCACCGGTGATACCAGGTTGAAGCGCACGCCGCGCACGCCCAGCCGGTGCATGTCGTCGAGTTCGGCGTCGGTGACGGCGGTGTCCACCACCGCGACACCCCGGTGACGGCCGGGCTCGCGGGCCAGCGCGCGCAGGATCAGGCCGTTGTCGGTGCCATAGACGCTGGGTTGCACCAGCACGAGATGGCCCATGCCCAGCACCGTGGCGGTTTGCTCGATCTCGGGCAGGTCGCGCAGCACCGGCTGGTAGTGGCCTGTCTGTGCCGGGTGCGTGGGGTCGAACACATGCACATGGCAGTCCCAGCCATCCGCAGGGGTGGGGTGCGTGTTCATCCGGTGGTGATGTTCCGTTCCTTGATCACCTTGGCCCACAGCGCCTGCTGCGCAGCAATGAACTTGCCCGCGCTCTGCTGGCTGGCGTCGGGAAACACGTCGCCACCGAGCTGGCGGATGCGGCCGAGCACCTCGGCGTCTTCCAGCGCCTTGCGGATGGCCGCGACCAGCGTGGCCTTCACATCGGCGGCCATGCCGGCCGGCCCGAGGATGGGGTTCCACTCCAGCACCTCGTAGCCGCTGACGCCGGCCTCGGCCATGGTCGGCACGTCGGGCAGCGAACGCGCACGCAGCGTGCTGGTGACGGCGAGCGGTCGCAGCTTGCCGGCCTTGATGTGGCCCAGCGACGAGGCCACGTTGGCAAAGAACAGCGGCACCTGGCCGCCCATCACATCGTTCATGGCCGGGCCGCCGCCGCGGTAGGCCACATGGGTCAGGGTCACACCGGCGCGCTGCTCGAACAGGGCGCCGGCCAGGTGCTGGGCCGAGCCGTTGCCCGACGAGGCGTAGTTCAGCGGACCGGCCTTGGCCAGGCGGATCACGTCTTTCACGCTCTTTGCTTCGAAGCTCGGCGTGCACACCAGCACGTTGGGGAAGGTGGCCAGCACCGCCAGCGGGGTGAAGGCGGTGGCGGCGTTGTACGGCAGCTTGGGAAAGAGCGATGGTGTGACGGCAAACGACGAGGCGTCGAGCAGCAGCACGCTGCCGTCGGCGGCCGCGCGCGCCACATGCCCGGCCGCCAGCTGCCCGCTGGCACCAGCCTTGTTTTCCACCACCACGGTCTGGCCGAGCGCGGCCTCCAGCCGGGGCGCGATGGTGCGGGCCATGAGGTCGGCACCACCACCGGGCGGGTAAGAGACGATCAGCGTGATCGGCTTGCCGCCAGCGATCTTGCCTTGCGCGTGCGCGCCGATCCAGGGGGCGGCCAAGGTCGCGCCCGCCGCCGTGATGAGGGTACGGCGCGAGAGCCGGACGTCGACGGGGATGCAGATCTTGCTCATGGTGTCTCCTTCAGGTGATGTTGACGGTGTAGTGAAACGCGTGCGCGTCACCGCGCGTGATGCGCAGTTCGACACAGCGCCCGGTGAGGTCGTAGGCCGAGCGCTGCACCTGCGCGCAGGGGTGGCCGGCGGGCAGGCCCAGGTGGCGGGCCTGTGTGGCGCTGAGCTGGGCAAAGCCGATGTCGTCCAGTGCGCGGTGCACGTGGACCTGCACGCGGCGCGCGAACATGGGGTAGAGCAGGTCGTCCCAGGCGCTGAGGTCGTCCTCGGCCAGCGGCTCAAACAGGTCGAGCGGGAGCCAGAGTTCTTCGAACAGGCGGGGCTGGCCGCCCATGAGGCGCAGGCGGTGCAGGCGCAGAACCGGTTCCCCGGTGCCGATGCCCAGCACCCGCGACACCGCGGCCGGCGCATTCACACGACTGCGCTGCAGGATGCGCGACACCGGCACCTCGCCGGTGCCGCTGTCGAAACGGAAGAAGCGCAGCATGGTCGCGCCCGAGAGCCCCTGGCGCACAAAAGTCCCTTTGCCGTGGATGCGCTCGATGAAGCCTTGTTCGGCCAGCAGCTCCAGCGCCCGCCGCATGGTGCCCAGGGCCACGCCGTGTTCGGTGGCGAGCTGGCTCTCGGCGGGCAGCGCAGAGCCGGGCGACCATTCACCCGCGATCACACGCGCACGCAGCGCCTGCGCCAGCGAGGCGTAGCGGCTCAGGCCGGGTTCGGCGGGCGGGACGAGGTGAAGGGCTTTGTTCATGTGATGAACTCTAGTCCTCTATAGGACTAGAGTTCATCAGTGAAAACCCTGATCACGTCACCGCGAAGCGATCACTGCACGATTTCGTCGGCGGGTCCGTGGTGGGTGTCGGGCTGCGCCGTCACCGAGCTGCCCGCAGCGGCGGCCATGATGAAGCCGATGGCCAGCCACTGCAGGCCGCTCAGCTGCTCGCCCAGCACCAGCAGGCCGAGCAGCGCGGCCACGGCCGGCTCCATGCTGGCCATGACGCCGAACGCGCTGTGCGACAGGCGTTTGAGCGCCACCATTTCCAGCGAGATCGGGATGGCGCTGGACACCGCGGCCACACCCAGCCCGAACAGCAGGATGCCCGGGTCCAGCAGGGCGCTGCCCGCGTGCCAGATGCCGAAGGGCACAACGGTGATCGCCGCCATGGTCAGGCCAAGAGCAACGGAGTGGCCCGCGTGTAGATGCCCCACGCGTTTGCCGAACACGATGTACGACGCCCAGCACACCGCGGCGCCGAGTGCGAACACCACGCCTTCGGGGTCGAGGCTGGCCACATCGTGCCCCAGCGGCAGCAGGAGGCCGAGGCCGGCAATGGCCAGCGCGATCCACAGGTAGTCGATGCGCTGGCGCGAGGTGAAGAAGGCCACGGCCAGCGGACCGCTGAACTCGATGGCCACGGCCACGCCGAACGGAATGCTCTGCAGCGACTGGTAGAACATCAGGTTCATGCAGCCCAGCGCCACGCCGTAGCGCAGCAGGCTCATGGCATCGGCGCGCGAGAGCGGCCAGCGCCAGGGTCGCCAGATCAGCAGCAGGAGCAACGCCGAAAAGCCCACCCGCAAGGCTGTGGTGCCGAGCGAGCCGACTTGGGGAAACAGCTGCTTGGCGAACGAGGTGCCGATGCCCAGCGCGACGACCGAGCCGAGCACGGCCAGCAGGGGCAGGGCTTGCGCCCAGCGGGGTGAAGTCATGGGGATGGGGGGTGCGAGCGCCAGAAGCGCCGCAGTCAGGAAGTCGGTCGGGAGGAGGTTGTCAGACCAGCGGCACGGTCAGGCGCGCGATCACCGGCTGTGTGTCGGGCCGCACGCCGCGCCACCACTCGAAGGCCTCGGCTGCCTGTTCGACCAGCATGCCCACGCCATCGGCGATGCGGGTCACGCCCGCGGCCTGCGCCTGTTTCAGGAAGGGGGTGAGGCCTTTCCCGTAGACCAGTTCGTAGGCCAGGGCGCCGGCCGCAAACACGCCCGTGGGCAGCGGCAGCGCGGCTTGCGAGAGGCCGGTCGAGGTGGCGTTGAGCACCACGTCGAACGACTCGCCCGCCAGGTCTTCGTAGCCACCCGTCTGCAGCGCCACCTGCGCGGAGAAATCGGCCTTCAGGCCGTGGGCCTTGTCGGCGCTGCGGTTGGCGATGGCGATCACGGCGGGCTTCTGCTCGGCGAGGGGCACGATGGCACCGCGCGTGGCGCCGCCCGCGCCGCAGATCAGCACGCGCTTGCCGGCCAGCGAAACATCCAGGTTGCGCTGGATGTCGTTGACCAGGCCCAGACCGTCGAAGTTCTGCGCCAGGATGCGCTCGCCGTCAAACTTCAACGCGTTGACCGCGCCGGCCAGGCGCGCGGATTCCATCGGGTCGGTAGCGATTTCGAAAGCCTGCAGCTTGAAGGGCAGTGTCACGTTTATGCCGCGCCCGCCGCTGGCACGAAAAGCCTCCACGGTGGCCCGGAAGCCGTCGAGCGGGGCTTCGATGGCGGTGTATGCGATGTCCTGGCCCGTGGCCCGGGCGAACAGGCCATGGATCAGCGGTGACTTGCTGTGCGAAATGGGGTGGCCGATGACGGCGTAACGGTCGGTCATGGTGCTCGGTGGCGCGGTGGGTGGGAGGCGATTGTCGCGCAAGCCCATGCGTGGCGCCGGGGCTGGTCGGCCTGGAGACTGCAGGCACGGGCGGCTGTCGCTACCATCGCCGCATGAACGCAGCGCCGGGCCGTTCCCCAGCAAGCCCGCACCGCAGCCCGCAGGGCGAAGGTAAACCCATGACCACGAACCTCAAGATCGACTTTGTGTCCGACGTGTCTTGCCCCTGGTGCGCCATCGGCCTGTCCGCCCTGGAGCAGGCCCTGGCCGCCGTAGAGGGCGACATCCACGCCGAGATGCACTTCCACCCTTTCGAGCTCAATCCGCAGATGGGCCCCGACGGCCAGGACGTGACCGAACACCTGACTCAGAAATACGGCAGCACGCCCGAGCAGCAGGCGCAGGTCCGCGCCACCATCCGCGAGCGCGGTGCCGAGGCCGGCTTTGCCTTCAAGCCCGAAGGCCGCGGCCGCATCTGGAACACCTTCGACGCGCACCGCCTGCTGCTGTGGGCCGGCGAAGAGGGCGCCCCGGGCCAGCAGCACGCGCTGAAGAAGGCGCTGCTGACCGCCTACCACGGCCGCGCCGAGAGCCCGGCCGACCACGCCGTGCTGCTGGCCGCGGTGGTCGACGTGGGTCTGGACGCAGCCCGCGCCCGCGAGGTGCTGGGCAGCGACGCCTTTGCGCAGGAGGTGCGCGAGCGCGAACGGTTCTACAACAGCCAGGGCATCCACTCGGTGCCCGCGGTCATCGTCAACGACCGGCACCTGATCTCGGGCGGTCAGCCCGCCGAGGTGTTCGAGCAGGCGCTGCGTCAGATCGCTGCGGGTTCCTGACCAGCGATGCCGTTTGACAGCACCGCTCATGTCCTTTCCGGGTCGCCGGGTGATGAGACCCCGTTTCTGGATCGGCGCCAGAGATGGACCGGCGTCAGCAGCTTTCTGCTGGGGGTGTTGGTCGCGGTCGGCATTGTGTCTCTGTACATCGGCCTGTCGCGCTGGGTGGACGGGGCGGACAGCCTGGCCCAGCTGTCGCTGTACTCCGACGAGCGAGGGGACCTTGACATCGGCGAAGTGGCGGCACTGCCCGCGGGTGCGTTCAAGCCGGTGAGCGCCCAGGTGTCGCTGGGGTATTCAAGCGCGGTACGCTGGTTTCGCGTGGAGATGCCTTCAGGGACGGTCGGCCAGCAGACGCTGGTCGTGCAACCGAGCTACCTGGACGATGTGCGCCTGTACCTGCGCGATGCGGGGCAGGCCGGCGGTTGGCGACTGGAGCAGCAGGGCGACCGGTTCGCGTTCGCGCAGCGGCCCCGGGAAGACCTTGCGTTCACCGCCGAGTCCGAGTTCTCCGCCGGGGTGGCGGCGTTTGTACGCGTGAAGACGCGCAATGCGCACAACGTGCGTGTGAGGGTTATCGATCCCCGGACGGCGCACCGGGAAAATGCCTGGACCTTGGCCGGTGTGGGGCTGTATGGCGGTGTGGTTTTCGTGCTGGCCTGCGCGTCGGCCATGTCGGCAGCGTTGCAGCGCGACCGCTATTGGGCGGTCAATGCCTTGTTCCAGCTGACGTCGATGGTGACGATGTTTTCCTATTTCGGGCTGGGGGCGCAGTTCCTGTTCCCCGAGGCGCCGCGCGCGGCCGATCTGCTCTCGGTCTGGTGTGGCTACTTTCACTTCTTCTTCGGGGCCTTGTTCTATCGCTTGTTTCACGCGCTGTACGGCGTGCCGCGCTGGTTGCTGCGCCTGCAGACGCTGACGCTGCTGTTCCTGCCCACACAGATACTGCTGATGGCCGTGGGGCGCTCCGATCTGGCGCTGCAGCTGCCGGCGATCCTGATGCCCGTTTCCATGGTGCTGGGTCTTGTCAGTGTGTTCATGCTGCGCTGCCATGACACCTTCCTGCTCAATCTGCTGCGGGTCAATGCGATCACCACCACGGCGTATTTCATCGTCCTCTACGTCGCCCACCTGGGCTGGTTTCAGGCGGGTTTCCTGCACCTGTACCCGGGCGTCTTCATCAACCTGCTGACCGCCGTGCTTCTCCATCTGGTGCTGCTGCGGCGCAACTTCCTGTTGAGCCGTCAACAGCAGATGGACCAGCGTGAGTTCGCGCTGGTCCAGCAGCAGATGCACATCGAGCGCCAGAAGCGCGAGGAAGACGGGCGCTTCCTGAGCATGCTGCTGCACGAGATCCGTTCTCCCTTGTCCGTCGTGGCGCTGGCCCGCTCGGCGCTGGAGCGCAAGCTGCCCCAGATCGGCCATGCCACGCGAGACGCGGCGGCGCGCGATCTGCAGCGCATCGACACGTCGGTGCAGCAGATGCGCGAGGTGTTGCAACAGGTGCAGGCCACGAGCGAGCTGGAGCACAGGATGAGCGCCGATGGGAGCTCGGCCAAGGCGGCATTGGGCACCTGCGAGATGTCGGCGCTGCTCAACCGCCTGCTGGCCGAGCACGTCCGGCATGTGTCCGTCGACATCGCGCAGTTGTCGTCCTTCGAGCAGGGCAAGCGCTGGGTGGTCGCCGGGGGGCTGGAGCGGGTGCTGATGATGATTCGCAACCTGGTGGACAACGCGATCAAGTATTCCGTGCCCGGCTCGATGGTGGTGCTGGAGGCGGCGGTGCGTCCGATGAACGGGGACGGGAACTCGCAGTGGGCCCTGGCGGTGCGCAACCAGGTGGGCGCGGTGGGCATGCCGGACCCACAGCGGGTGTTCGAGAAGTATTACCGGGGCCCCAACGCCCACCAGTACTCCGGTTCGGGGCTGGGGCTGTACTGGGTCCGGGGCCTGGCGCAGATGCTGGGTGGTGATGTGATCTGCAGCGTTCAGGGGGGCGATGTGACGTTCACGCTGGTGCTGCCCATCCTGGCGGTCAGTGACCGGGGTTCGACTTATCCGCCGCCGGGCGGGGACAAGGGGTGACGGATGTGGGATGTGCTGGTCTGTGAAGACTTCACCAATTTGCGCGAAGCCCTGGTGGACTACCTCAACGACAGCGGCGTCTGGCGGGTGCGCGCCGTGAGCGACGGCCAGGGTGTGCGCCTGGCCCTGGCCGAGCGCGTGCCCGACGTGCTGCTGCTCGACGTGGGACTGCCCCAGGAAAGCGGCATCGAGGTGGCGCGCTGGGTGAAGGCGGCGCACCCGGGGCTGGGCATCGTCATGTTGTCCGGGCGCACCTCACCGGTTGATCGCCTGGCCGGCTGGCGCTGCGGGGCCGACGTGTACCTGCTCAAGCCCGCTGAAATGGAAGAGGTGGAGCTGGCGCTGACGGCCCTGGTGAAACGCGGCCAGCCCGCCGCCTTAAGGCCCGAGCCCTCCGAAGCCCTGCCGGTGCTGCAGGTCGCCAAGGCCCAGCTGGTCTGCTCCAGTGGCGAAGCCTGCCAGCTGACCGCCCGCGAAGTCATGCTGCTGCATGCGCTGGCCTTGTCGCGCGGCAGCGTGGTGGAAAGCGAGGCCTTGAGGCGCCTCCTCTGGTTGGGGCAGGAAGAAGACATCGACCACAACAATGCCCTGTTTTCCCTGGTCCGGCGCCTGCGCCGCAAGCTTGATGGCATGGGATTGCCCGCGGACGCGCTCAACGTCGTGCGGGGCCGGGGCTACCGGCTGGCCTGCCCGCTGCGGATCGAATAACCGAGCGGTCGCCCTCAGGCATGGGCCCGCCATGCAGGGAGGGGTGCGCCCGAGGGCTAGCCAGACGCCGCCAAACGGCGTGCGACAAATCACGCTTACGGCCAACGTGATCGCAAAACAATGCCATTTATCAAGGTTTTTATTAAGTTGTGACAACTTGTGACAGGTTGTGACAGATTCGCCAAATGCGTGGCTTATATGCTGACATCGGTTACAAAATCTCACTGGAGAGTTCTGATGAAGCGTGAATTTGAGCGATTTGGCGGTGTTGCCAACAGGCAACGTCAAGGCGGTTTCACCTTGGTGGAGCTGTCGGTGGTGCTGGCCGTCATCGGCCTGATCATTGGTGCCATGGCCATCGGCAAGGATGTCCAGCGCAATGCGGAGTTCACCAAGGTCAAGAACAAGTTCATTGACCAGTGGGAGCAGTCCTACAACCAGTATTACCAGCGCACCGGCGTGGTCGTGGGCGACGACCAGGTGTCGCCGCGCCTGATGGTCAACGGCGCGGCCTACGACGCGGCGGATGGCAGTCCGATCTCGGGTGGCAACATGACCGCGGTCGACGCACCGCCCCGGGTGTGCGACAAGGCCGACAACGCCGCCATGACGGCGCGCACCGCCGCCGCAGCCACCACCCTGCGCACACAGATGACGCAGACCGGTATCCGCATGCCGCCCGGCCGTGCCGAGGGTTTTGAAGACCGTTACGTCTACCTCGACAGCAACGGCAACCCGCAGGAGGTGCAGGTCTGCTTCCAGTGGAACAACCCCGGCGACCCAGAGGGTGCGGGCAACGTGATGATCGTTTCGGGTCTCACGCCCGAGCTGGCGCGCATGCTCGACCAGATGGTCGACGGCAAGCCCGATGCCCAGGAAGGCCGCTTCCGCCTGCAGGGCGTGGCCAACGGCGTTGCGAACGCGCCCGGCGTCCAGTGGAACCGCACCAACGACGACACGGCCGCCAGTGCCGCCGCCGATGACGCGGGCGATGACCTCCAGCTCGACGAGAGCCAGGTGGTGACTGTGGTCGCCGTCTACAAGATGAACCAGTGACCCTCAGCCCTCACTCTTCGGGAACAACGCCATGACCTTTTCTTCCAAAACCCGCCGTGGCGCCCAGTCGGGCTTCACGCTGATCGAGTTGACCCTTGTGCTGGCGGTGATCGGCCTGATCATCGGTGCCATCGCCATCGGCAAGGACGTGCAGCGCAACGCCGAATACACCAAGGTCTCCAACAAATTCCTGGACCAGTGGAAGATGGCGTACGACCAGTACTACCAGCGCACCGGGACCGTGGTCGGTGACTGCCAGCAGGCGCCCACCTACATGATCAATGGCGCCGAGACCACGATTGGTAACGCGGGTGCGTGCCAGCGCGACGGTGGCCAGGCCGTCGCCGGCATTCCCGAGAACTTTGGTGGCACGGGCGCCAAGATCTGCGAAGGCCAGGGCTACGCCGCCAACCAGACCGGCGCGGGTGACACCACGCTGGCCGTGCAGACGCTGCGAACGCTCATGACCCGCCACGGCGTGCGCCTGCCGCCGGGCCGCGGTGAAGGGCACGAAGACCGCTACGTCTACCAGGACACCAACGGCAACTCGACCGAAGTGCAGGTGTGTTTCCAGTGGAACCCGGCGGGTACCGCCAGCGGTTCCGGCAACGTCATGGTGGTGCGCGGGCTGACGCCCGACCTGGCCCGCTACATGGACCAGCTGGTCGACGGCAAGCCCGACTCGCGTGAAGGCCGCTTCCGCATCCAGGACCGTGCCGCCCACACCCAGACCACCGACGCCAATGCCCCGGGCACGTCCTGGGAGGCCAACAACACGATCGCCAGCAACATCGACGGCAACAGCCAGAGCGGCAACGACCCCACCGCGGTCGGGCCGAACAACCCTGACGCGGCCACCGACACGGGCCGGCAGTACGACGAAGACCGCGTCACGCTGCTGACCGCCCACTGGATGATGGATCAGTAAATGGCGATGTCCCGTCATGGACGTCTGGTCGTCCTCGGAGTCGTGACCGTCGCCCTGGCGCTGGCGGCCTGGCTGGCCATGAGCCAGGTCTCGCAGCTGAACCAGGCCCGCGCACAGGTGGCCTCCACCCGGGCCGAGCTGGCCCAGCTGCGTGGCCTGATGCCCGTGGTGGAGCAGCGCGAGCGCTTCGCGCGCCAGGACGCCGAGATCCGCGCGCTGGCCGAACGCGAGGGCATAGCCCCCGCCCGCTGGAGCAGCCGTCGTGTGCAGCGCGCGCCCTCGGTGGTGTCGCGTCTGGAGGCCGAGCGCCTGCTGAGCCAGCAGCTCGGCGGCGGCGCCCTCCAGTGGTTTGCCGCCGATCGTTTCGATGTGTCGGTGGTGAGCCCCACGGCGGGTCTGTTCACGCCGGCGCAGCCCGATGACCGGGGTTTCAGCCTGGAGCTCTCCGGTGTTGTCTACTTTCCGTTGGGTGCCCCATGAAACCTGACCAGATCATTCTTGTCTGCGCGCAGGGTTGGTTCCAGCTCGCCGAGGGCCGCTGCCGCGAGCTGCAGCCCTGGGCCGACGTCAAGGGCTCCGCGCTCGTGGTGGTGGAGTTCGCCCAGTCGCAGGTCGGTGTGCAGTCCTGCAAGGGCAAGGCCGAGTACGCCGCGGCCATCATCGAAAAAGCGGTGCGAGCCGAGGGCGCGGTGGACGGCCCCCTGCAGGTGTTCGTGCACCGGCAGATACGCCACGCCGACAGCAGCTCGGTGCTCTACACCGCCATTCCGCTGGACGTGTGGCAGCAGTTCCAGACCTGGTCGCAGCAGCAGCCCGACCATTGCCTGATCGTGCCGCTGGCGGGCCTGTTCCTGGGCAAAGCCGCAGACGAACAGTTGCAGGTGTTGCGCGTGGGCTCGCAGCTGCATGCGTACAGCGCGGCGGGCAGCAAGATGTATTACGCCGGCGCGACGGCCATCGGCAGCGATCCCGCCGACCTGCACGCCCCCTTGCGTACCGTGGTGATGCAGCTCAGGGCCAGTGGCTGGAGCGGCGCGCCCAAGGGCCTGCGCTGGGGCGCTGTGCTGTCCGACGATCTGGACGTGGAGCGCGGTCTGATGGGCAAGCTGGCAGAGGCCGGCCTGAACGACGCGCGCCTGATGCCGCACGAGTCGTTTCGCATCGGCGAGGCGGCCTGCGCCACCGTGCTGCCGCACCTGCTGGATACCATGGATTCCAAAGCGATCCAGGCGCCCTGGCTGGGCCGCATGGCCTGGCTCAGCGAAAGCTATGTGGTGCCGCTGGCCGCGCTGATCGCGGTGATGACGGTGGGGCTGGGCGCCTTTGCCTTCTTCTCGAACCACCTGATCGCGCAGGAACAGGCCAACCTGCAGGCCCTGCAGGGCGAATCGGAGCAACTGCGCCAGCGTGTGAGCCTGGTCGACCGGACCAACGCTTCGGCCCTCGATCCCGCAGAGGCCAGCTTCGTGCGGCAGCTCGGGTTCGCCGCCGTCCACGACCCCATCCAGATGTTGTCCACCGTGCGCCAGGCGGCGCGCCCCGGCGTGCGGGTGCAGCGTGTGCAACTGATCAAGACCGACAGCCAGGCCAAACCCCGCTTCCGCGTGGACGGTGTGGTGGACGGCCCGGCCAACCAGGAATTGCGCCGCTTCCTGGCCGAGCTGCTGGCCCAGGGCTGGCAGGCCGAATCGGTGTCACCCAACGACGGTTCGTCGGGGGCGTTCGCCTACCTGTTGAAACCGGCCGTGCCGGGCAAGAGCATCTGAGCGCCTGGCCCGCGAGCGCGAGGCACGTCGCTTGACGGGCCCGGCGCGGTGTCTTTTTCCGAGTACAGCATTCAGCGACACAGCCCATGAAATACACAGCCCTGACTCTCACCACCGCCGCCACGGCGCTGCTGGTACTGGCGATGGCGGGCATTGCCCAGCAGATCGGCGGCAGCGGCCGGCCGATGCCGCCCCTGCAGGTCTCGCTCAGCCCCTTGAGCGACCAGCAGATGCGCGAGCAGGACGAGGTGAAGGACGCCCTGGTGGTCCTGCGCGGGGCGGCCGCGGGCCGGCCGTATGGGCTGGCCCAGAGCGGCCGGGCGCAGGCCGCGCCGGTGGACCAGGGCGTGCAGGCGCAGGCGGACTACGGCAGCATCTTTGCCCTGCCGCCGGAGGTGGTGGCCACCCAGGCGGTGAAGGGGCGCCTGCGGCCCGAGCGGGTCGCGCGCTCGGCCGTGCCCCTGCCGCGTGTGAGCGTGGTGCTGCGCGCCGGCAGCGAAGGAAAAGCCGTGATCGATGGGTATCTGGTGGGCGTGGGCGACCAGGTGGCCGGTGGCCTCGTGGTCAAGTCCATCCGCATGGAGACGGTCACGTTCTCCGCCGAAGGCGAAGACATGGAGGTCGCTGTTCCGCTGGAGCGCCTGCGGGTGCTGGGTGCCTTTCCTTCGCGGGGCAAGGGCGACTGATGAACAAGGGCGTGCTCGTTGGAGGTGGGCTGGGCCTGCTGTTGCTGGCGTTTCTGGCGGGCGTCTGGCTGTCCAAACCGGTCCTTGAGCAGGGCCCGGTCGCGGTGCTCCCCGCCGCGCCTCAAGTGCGCTCGCCAGCCGGCGGCGCGGTGGACGCGCCCGCAGGCCTGCCGGCCTCGCCCGCCGATGCGCCAGCGCCATCCACCGGCCCCGTGCCGGGCGGGCCGGGGCCGGGCGCTGAAGACAGCACCGCACCCTGGGCCGTTCCCCCCCAAGCCAGCGGCCCGGGTGCGCCGACGCTGACGCGCGAGCAGCGCCGCCAGATCCGGACCCAGATCCGCGCCAAGGTCAACGAACTGCTGAGCAAAGGGCCCCAGTTGTCGCTGGCCGAGACCCAGGGGCTGCTGGACGACATCGAAAAGCTGGGGCAGGGCCAGTTCGATCCGCGGTACTTCCAGGTCATGCGGCAGATGATCCAGCACAGCGTGACGACCCAGCGGCTGAGCGAGGAACTGGGCCGCATCGCACAGAGCACCGCGCCCCAGGACGTCGCGCGCCGCCAGGCCATTCTGGGCGAGCTGCGCGACATCAGCGACCGCATGGCCAAGGGCGCGCAGACCATGCAGTCGTATTCGCGCGACCTGCTGGCCGGCCAGCAGAAACCCTGAGCGAGCACCGGACCATGCACGCCACCCGCTCCCGCCGACCCGCGCAGAAAGGCTTCACCTTCGTGGAGATGGCCGTGGTGCTGGTGGTGGGCGGCTTGCTGAGCTGGGCCGCTTTTTCGGCCTACGACACGGTGCTCGATGCCAAGGACCGCCGGCAGGCCCAGGACATGGCCCGCCAGGCGCAGTCGCAGCTGCGCGCCTTTGCCGTGCGGCACGGCCGTCTGCCATGCCCGGACGCCAGCGTCGCGGGCACGGGCCAGGAGAGTCTGGCCGGCGGTGTCTGCGGCACCGGCAACTTGATCGGCTGGTTCCCCTACGTCAGTGTGGGCGCGGACCTGCCGGTGGCCGAATACCGCGCCCGCTACGCGGTGTACCGCGCCCCCAACGCCAGCGCCGCGGCCGACGCGGACCTGGCGCTCAACCTGGAGCGCAGCGGCGACGCGCCCGGCCATGTGAACCACCGCGACGTGAGCGACCTGATCGTCGCCCTGAACAACGTGGCCGGTCTGGCCCTCGCGACCGACAAGCCCTACCTCACCGGCGACGGCGGCGTGGCCGGTGCGGTGGACTGCGCCACCAACCGGCAAATGTCGGTTGCCTACTGGCTCGTGGTGCCCCTCAAGGACCGCAGCGGTGACGGCGAGCGGCTGGACCCGCCGCAGACCAGCGCCGGCCCGTGTGTGTTCAGCCCGGGCACTCCCGTCAGTGCCACCAACGACGACGTCGTCCTCTCCGAGTCGCCCACGCAGTTGGCCGGCTGGCTGCGCAAGAGCCTGCCCTGAGCGACCGCCCTTTTCTTCACCGTTTTCTCCGCTTCAAAGACCGCCATGCACCACTTCAAGATCTCCATGTTCAAGCCCGGAATGGCCACCACCACCGCGATTGTTTCGGCAGCCTTGCTGGGCGGCTGCGTGGCGCCGCCGCCCCAGAGCGCGAAACACCTGGGCGACCCCGATGTTGATTCCTTGAAGCGCATGCAGGAGGTGACGCGGGCCGAGTCGGCGAAGCTGCTGGCCCAGCAGGAACAGATCATGCGGGAGATGCGCCGCAGCGCTGCGGCCAAACCGCTGGAGCCCGCGGCCCCCACCTACGACCCGCTGGAGGGCAAGACCATCAGCGTGGCCGTCTCCAACGGCAACATCAGCCAGATCCTCACCGCTTTCGCCGACGCGGCCAAGGTCAACCTCATCGTCGAGCCGGCGGTTGTGCAGCAAGGCGCGCTGACCGACATGTTCCTCAAGGACGTGTCGCTGCGCGAGGCCTTCAACGAACTGCTGCGCAGCTACGACGTGGCCGGCGAAATCCGCAACCAGACCCTGCGCGTGAAGCTGCACGAAGAGAAGTTCTTCGCGATGGACTTCCTCAACATCAACACCCAGATGTCGCTGAACTCGGGCGGCAACGTGTTCGGCTCCAACTCCACCGGCGCCAACTCCGCAATCTCGGGCAGCCTGTCCATGAGTGCCGCGGCTGGCAGCCGCGCCGATCCCTACACCGAGATCGAAAACAACCTCAAGACCATCCTGGGCGAGGCCCGCTCGCCGGTGCTGGACCCGGCTTCGGCGGCCAGGGGCAACCAGGACCCGACCCAGGTGGTGCAGCCCAACCAGCAACACGGTTTCACGTTGAACCGCACCTCCGGCACCCTGTTCGTCAAGGCCCGTCCGTCCCAGATGCGCTCGGTGGAAAAGCTCATCAAGAACACCCAGGACATGCTGACCAAGCAGGTCTATATCGAGGCGCAGCTCATCGACGTGACGCTCAACGACGGCTACGAGTTCGGCATCGACTGGACCCAGCTGCGCAGCCGCCTGGCGCTGAACTTCGGCTCCAGCGCGCTGGAACTGGCCGGTGGTTTGGCCAGCCTGCCCAACGCCTCGGGCACGCGCAACTACCCCGCGAGCAGCCTGACCATTCCCTCCCGGCTGGTCGGGCCGGGCACGGGCCGGACCGGCGGCGGCGTGGCCTACCAGGACAGCAGCGGATCGACCGTGATCAACGCCCTGCGTTCGTTCGGCAACCTGCGCATCCTGTCCAACCCGAACATCCAGGTGCGCAACGGCACCCCCGCGATGCTGTCGGTGGGCACCAGCCAGCGCTACGTGTCCAAGTCGAGCTCGGCCGAAAACAACATCGGCGGGGGCGCGACCACCACCTCGTCCGAAGTGCAGACCGACGCCGTGTTCTCCGGCGTGATGGTCGGCGTGCTGCCCATGATCCGCGAGGACGGGCGCATCGAATTGCTGATCAACCCGGTGCAGAGCGACGTGGACCCTCAGAGCCTGGCCCTGGTCGAGGTGAACGATTCCAACCGCGTGAGCCTGCCCCAGGTGGCCTACAAGGGTCTCACCACCACCCTGAACGTGAACGATGGCGACGTGGTCGTGGTCGGGGGCCTGATCGACCAGAAGAGCGGCAACAACAACGGCGGCCTGCCTTTCCTGTCGGACGTGCCTTTCTTCGGCAAGCTGGTCACCAAGGAAAACACCAGCCAGTCCGCCCGCGAGCTCATCGTCGTGCTGCGTGTGCGCCTCCTATGAGCCTCATCTACCAGGCCCTCAAACAAACCGAACAGCAGGCGGCGCCTTCCCAGCAGTCTGGCCGTCGGTGGACCGGCGTGGTCACGCCCGCGCCGGCCCGGCGCGGCTGGAACCCCGTGCCTGCGTTGTGGGGCGTGGTGATCGCGGCCGTGGCGGTGCTGGCCGGGTGGATGGTGAGCGTGGCCCTGGCGGCCCAGCATGGGCCGTCCGCAGCGCCAGCGCCACTGCCCGTGGTGCCGCCCGCACCCGTTGCCCCGGCCCCGGTGAGTGCTGCCCGGGTGGCACTGCCTGAAGTGGACTTGCCCAAGGCAGACCTGCCGCTGCCCACCGCCTCGCCACGCCTGGCGCTCTCGCATGCCTTGTCGATACCGGCCAGCGCGGGAGCGGCCAAGGCTTCGGCCTCAACGGTGCCGGTGCCGGCCGCGGCGGCTCAGAAAGCGCAGAACGTTCAGGACACGCGCCCACCCGCCGAGCCCGCGGGCGGGAAGAAGGGGGTCACCGAGAGTCCGCATGCGCCAGCGGGTGCCCCGGTGTCCAAGCCCTCTCCCGATGAACTGCCGGCCCTGTTCGATGCGCTGAACCAGGCGCTGGCCGGTCACGATGTGGACACGGCCCGTCGGCAGTTGCAGGCGATACAGACCAAACTGCCGGAATCTTCGGTGGCCCGCCTGCGCGCCGAGGCCTGGTTTGCCCACCAGACCGACGATCTGGACGGGGCGCAGCGCCTGTACCGGCGCCTGCTGGACAAGCTCTCGGGCGACGAACACGCCAGCCTCAATCTGGCGGCCATCGAGCGCAAGCGCCTGCGCTTTGACCAGGCCAAGGACGTGCTGGCCAAGTCCCTGCGTCAGAACCCCCATTCGGCTGTGCTGCGCACGGCGGTGGATCAGTTGGCCCGCAGCGAGACCAACCCATGAACACCCGCAACAGCCACCTCGCCGCCCTGGGCCTGGTGCGCAACCCCTTTCCCTACACGCCCGACGCGGGCTGCTATTTCTCGACGCCGCACCTGGACGAGCAGTTGGTCGAGTTGGAGCACTGCGTGTTGTCGCGCAAGGGCTTCTCGCTGCTCACGGCCGAGGTCGGCATGGGCAAGAGCACGCTGGTGCGGCGGCTGATGACGGACCTGGCGGCGAAGAACGTGGTCTCGGCGCTGGTGTTCAACACCTTCCTGCAGGGGCCGGAGCTGCTGGCCGCCGTGCTGCAGGATTTCGGCCTGGAAGGCACCGGCGCGCTGTCGTCCGACATCTCCGCGCTCAACACCTTCCTGCTCGCCAACCACCGCGAGGGCAAGACCTGTCTGCTGATCATCGATGACGCGCAGAACCTCTCGGCCAACTCGCTGGAATTGATACGGCTGCTGTGCAACCTGGAGACCGACCAGGAAAAGCTGCTGCAGATCCTGCTGGCCGGCCAGCCCGAGCTGGAAGAGATGCTGTCCCAGCACAGCCTGCGGCAGCTGCGCAGCCGGCTGGTGAAACATTCGCGGCTGTACGGCCTGACCAGCACCGAGATCGCCGACTACGTGCGGTTCCGCTTCGAGTCGTCCGGCAGTGACGGCTCCCTGGTGTTGCAGACCGATGCCTGCCAGCTGCTGTGGCGCGAAACGCAAGGCGTGCCCCGGCAGATCCACCTGATCATGGACCGCTGCCTGTACGGGCTGGCGGCCCGTAACGGCAACGTCATCGACCCGAACCTGATGAAAGAGGCCATCAACGACAGCCGGGTCGATCTGGCAGGCGCCCCCACGGCGGGCGCCGTGGGCGTGGTGCCGCCGGCCCGCACCCGCCGGCCATGGCTGTATGCCGCTGCCTTCGCCGGCCTCGTCGCCACCGGGGCGGCGCTGGGGTCGCGCTTTGGCGGCGTGGACGCCGGCCACGGGCAGCCGCTGGCGGATGGCGCGGCGGCCCAGGTGGTCGCCCTGGCCCCGCCGTCACCAGCTTCTGCATCGGCCCCCGCGGCGCAGGCCGCCGTGCCTGCAACACAGACCGTGGCGGCGCTGTCTGTTTCGCCGGACCTGGCCTCCACCCCGGGCGCGCTGGAAGCGGCGCCCAGCCTCTTCGGCGCCGGCTGCGAGCCTGCCACCGAGCAGCCCGCCGGGCGCAGGGTGGTGAGCCAGCCCCTGGCGGAGCTCACCCACAAGCTGCTGGGCGCGCGCCTGGCCCGGTTGACCGACGTCTGCATTGACAGCCGACAGGGCCAGGTGTGGCTGACCTGGAGCACGCCCCAGGCCGGCCACGTCATGAAAAAACGGCTGACCGCGGCCCGCTTCCAGATCGCGCTGACCGAGTACGGCAGCCTGCTGCCGCGGGAAGTGGACGGCATCTGGGGCGAGCGCAGCCGCAGCGCCCTGCAGCAATTCCAGAACGAACTGGGCCTCAGTCCCTCGGGTGAGGTGGACCCCCTGAGCGGCCTGCTATTGGAGAAGTTCTATGTACAAGAACAGTGAAACCGGGATGGAATCCATGATCGAACCCCGCCTCAGTTTCAGCCAGATGCTGGTGTCCAACGGTCTGGTGAGCCAGATCGTGATCGACTACGTGCGCCAGAAGCAGGCGGTCGAAGGGCAGAAGCTGGGGCGCATGCTGGTGGAGCTCGGTTTCATCAGCGCCAAGGACCTGGCGCGCCAGTTGGCGATCCAGCGCGGCATCGAATTCCGGGCGGTGCCCGCGGTGGACCCGGAGGTGGCCGCGGCCTTCAACCGCAGCCTGTGCCTGACGCACAACTTCCTGCCCGTGGGCCGCGAGGGTGACAAGCTGCGGGTGCTGCTGGGCGACGCGGAGCCCGAGGCGGTGGCGACGCTGATCCAGCGCCGCGTCGGGCAGGAGGTGGTGTTCTGGCAGGGTGAGTTCTTTGCCGTCATCGACGCCATCCACCAGCACTACTACTTCCAGGAAAACCCGGTCGAACGGCTGATCGAGGCCGAGATCCGCAAGCTCGGCGACGACCGCGACCACGCCTACAGCCCCGACCGGCTGATGGAGCTGATCCTGCACACCGCCGTGCGCGAGCGCGCCACCGACGTGCACCTCGCCCCCACCGCCCACAGCCGCGGGGTGCTGATGCGCATCGACGGCGTGTTGCGCCCGATGTTCGCGATGCCGCCCTCGCTGGACCGCCTGGTGGCGTTCATCAAGCTCAAGGCCGACATGGACGCCAGCGAGCAGCGCCTGCCGCAGGACGGCAGCTTCACGATCAACCTGATGGACGCGACCTACACGATCCGGGTCTCGACCATGATCTCGGAGTTCGGCGAACGCGTGGCCATGCGCCTGCTGGCCGAGCGCAGCGACCTCGACCGCCTGCAGGACCTGGGCTTCCTGGAAGACGACGTGGCCGAGATGGAAAAGGCCTTTGCGCGCCCGCACGGCCTGATCCTGATCACCGGCCCCACCGGCTCGGGCAAGAGCACCACCCTGCACGCGGCCCTGCGGGTGCAGCCATTGGTGGAGCGCAACGTGCTGACGGTGGAAGATCCGGTGGAGTACCGGGTGCCGGTGGCCTGCCAGACCGAGGTGAACCGGCGCGCGGGCTACGACTTCGCCAGTGCCATGCGGCACTTCCTGCGCCACGACCCCGACATCATCCTGGTGGGCGAGGTGCGCGACGCCGAGACGGCGCGGGCCGCGCTCGATGCGTCGTCCACCGGGCACCTGGTGCTCTCCACCCTGCACGTGGGCGGTATCTTTGGCGTGGTGCCCCGCCTGCGGCTGCTCGGTGTGGACGCCGAGACCGTGGCGGAGAACCTGGTGGCGGTCATCAACCAGCGCCTGGTGCGCTGCATCTGCCCCTACTGCAAGGCCCAGCGCGCCGCGACCGAGGACGAAAAAGCCTGGCTCGGGCCCGAGGTGTCGATGGTGCACCACGGGGTCGGCTGCAGCCACTGCCGTGGCACGGGCTACCGCGGCCGGCTGCCGGTCTATGAAATCCTGACGGTCAAGCGCGAGCTGGCCGACGCCATCGTGGGCGAGGCCCCCCGGGCGCGCATCCGCGAGCTGGCCGAGGCCAGCGGGCTCAAGCCCATGGTGGGCATGGCGCGCTACCGGGTGCTCCAGGGCGAGACCACGGTGGACGAGGTGCGCCGCGCCATCGGACTGGAGTAAGCCATGAGCACCGCCGCCGGTCTGCGTACCTACTTCTACCGCGTGCTGCTGCCCCACGGCAAAGTGAAAAGCGGCTTTCTGCGCCTGCTGGTCGAGCGCGACCACTCGGTGCGCCTGCGCCTGGAGCAGACCACCGAAGGCGCCGTGCTGAGCCTGGTGCGCCTGCCGACCTGGCTCACGACCCTGAACGACCTGCGCATGCGGCTGTTTCGCCGCCACGTGCGCCAGCAGGACCTGGCCGGTTTCCTGCGTGACATGGGCATCATGCTGGACGCGGGCGTCCCGATGATGGAGGCGCTCAAGACGCTGGTGGAAGACGAGTCCGGCGACGACGGCGTGGCCGAGGTCGCGAAGCGCGTGCACACCGACCTGGGCTCGGGCATGCGCATGCCGCAGTCGTTCGCCCGGCATCCCGACGTGTTCCCGGAAACCGTGCGCAACCTGGCGGAGATCGGCGACCAGTCGGGTGAGCTGCCGCGCATGCTGCTGGAGTCGGCCTCGCACATCGAGCGGCTGATCGACATCCGCCGCGACATCCGCACCGCGCTGATCTACCCGGTGCTGGTGTTCGCCACCATCCTGGGCGTGGGCTTCTTCTGGCTCTACTATGTGGTGCCCAACATGGCCCAGCTGTTCAAACAGCTGCAGGCCAAGCTGCCACCGCTCACGCAGTGGTTGCTCGCGGTGTCGGACGCGCTGGTCCACTACCTGGTGCTGTTCGCGGTCGGTGTGGTGCTGCTGATCCTGTTGCTGATGTGGCTGTACCGCTCCATCCCCGGCTTCAAGCTCGCCTGCCACGAGCTGCTGCACCGCCTGCCGATCACGCGCACCCTGGCCACCTCGTCGGGCATGGCCTTCATCAGCGAACACCTGGCCCTGCTGGTGCGCGCCGGCCTGGACTTCATGCTCAGCCTGGACGTGTTGTCCCGCGCCACCACCGATCAGTACTATCGCGAGCGCCTGTTGCGGGTACGCGACGGTGTGGCGCGTGGCGAAGGCATCGGCGCGTCCATGCGCCGCGTGGGCGGCTTTCCGGCCATGGCGGTGCGCATGATCGCCGTGGGTGAGGAATCCGGTTCGCTGGACAAACAGCTCGACCGCTTGGCCACCGAATACCGCAAGCGGCTGGACGTGGTGGTCAAGTCGCTGGGCGAGATCATCAAGCCCGCGCTCATCTTGCTGGCCGGCGCGCTGTTCATCTTCCTGATCGTGGCGCTGCTGCTGCCGATCTACGACCTGGTGCGCCAGTCGGTCAACCACTCGCTGGGAGGGGGCTGATGCGTGTGACGTCCCGGGCCGGCCTTCCCGCCCCGACCCCCCGGTGCCGCCACCGCGGCCTGGGCCTGCTGGAGGTGCTGCTGTTCATCGCGATCGTGGGTGGGCTGGCCACGGTCGGTTACCTCGAATGGCGCGAGCGCTCCGCGCTGCAGAGTTCGCGCCAGGAGCGCGCATCGCTGTCCCAGGCGGACACCGCCGTGATCACCTTTGCCACGGTGATGCGCCGCCTGCCGTGCCCCGACACCGACCGCGACGGGCTGGAGGACTGCGGCGCCGGCGCCCAGAAGGGCTGGCTGCCATCGGTGTCGCTCAAGCTGGCGGGGGCCGATGCGGGCGTGGGCGTGGCCCAGCTGCGCTACCTGGTGCAGCGCGGCGCCACGGCCTACGACCTCGCGGTGCTGGGCGACGACTGGCGCCCGCTGGAATACGACGACGGCGCGACCACCTTCGCGGCCATGCGCGACACCACGGCCAGCGGCGGCAGCTACCAGGCCAACATCCTCACCCTGCCCGATCTGTGCCAACGGGTGGGGGAGGGCGCGGTGGCCACCTTCGGCACGGGCATGGCCCACGTGACCGCTTCTCCTTTGCGCCCGGTGGCTTACGCGCTGGTGCATCCGGGTCTGGAAGATACCGACGGCGATGGGTCCCTGTTTGACGGCGTCAACGGCGCAGCGGGCAACACGGTGGAAGACCCCGACCGCTCGCCGCTGCTCAGCAGCTACGACGACGTGGTGCGCGAGCGCTCGTTCGCCAGCCTCCAGTCGGCCTTTCACTGCCAGCCGCTGGCGCAGTCGATCGACACCGTGGCGCTGGGGCTGGACGTGGTGAATCAGGTCGACGAGATGCGCGAGGACAACATCGATGCCGCCGAGCGGGCGGTGATCTTCGCTGCTCTGGGCGCGGCGATCACGGCGGTGGAGCTGACCGCCTCGGTGGTGGAGGCCGCGTCGGACTCGGGCAACGCGGTGGCCGAGGCCACCCTTTGCGGCGCCACGCTGGGCCTGGCGGTGAACGCCTGCGCCGCCTTCCCGCAACACATCGCCTCGGCCGTGCTCGCCGGTGTGTCCACCGCGGCCAACATCGCCACCATCGCCCTGAACGTGACGGCCGCGATCATGGCGGGCAACGCGCTGGTGCTGGCCGACAACAGCCGGCCGCCGGAGTCGGTGTCCTGCCCTGTGCCCGATGTCAGCGCGGCGCTGGCCGCCTCGCTGGACGAATGGAACAAGGCCAAGGCCGAGGTCACCCGCCTGGAGGGCGCGGTGGTGCAGAAGCAGATCGAACTGGCCAACGCGAACGCCACCAAGACCGATGCGATCAACGCCCTGTATTTCTGGGTCCGGTACGGCGGATCATCGTCCGACCTCGACGGCACAGTAACCCTGCTGATCAACGGGTCGAACACCTGGAACCAGGAGGCGCTGGACTACGCCGAGGCCCAGGCCACCCGGACGCGTTTCCAGACCGAATACAACAGCTGGAGCGACATCGTCGTCCGCTACAACAACATGCTGGCCAATCGCACCACGCTGATCCCCCAGGTAGAAGCGGAGATTGCTGCGCTGGACATCCTGATCGCCGCCGAGACGGACCAGACCGCCAAGGAGGCCCTGCAACTCCAGCGCAGCAACAAGCAGGGCGAGCTGGCGCTGCTCAACGACGTCACCACCCTCACCTCGGAGCGTGACAACGGAATCGTCAAGCGGGACCAGGCGTTGGTGAATCTGCAGGCGGCCACCACGGCCGAAGCGAGTGCGCTGGCGGTACTCAACGGCGCGCTCAGCAGCTACCAGACGGCCTACGCCAATCTAGCCAACGGCAGCCTGGGGCCGTACAACTTCTACTACCCGCCCACGACCTTCGTTGCCTGCACCACGAAGCCCCTCCCGGCACCGGCCTGCCCGGCGGGAAGCTATTCGACCAGCCCGTTTGTTCTGTCGGCGATGCAGGATCTGTACGGCTCGGGTGGTGACACCGGATCGACGCAACCCCACGCAGACAGCAAATACATGAGGCCTCTGACGATACAGCGCCAGCTCGACGGCTTGAACGCGCAGCTCACCGCCGCGCGGGAGATGGAAGTCGATACCAAGAAGCGCTACGACGACCTGAAGGCCCAGGCCGACAACCCGCCGGCCTGCAACCTCACCGGCACCGGTGTCTCGCCCTGGTCGCCCACCACCGCCGCTGACCTGCTCATCAACGTCGACGTGAAGGGGGGCACACGATGAACCCCTTTTTCATCCGCCGCCGGCAGCGCGGCTTCTCGCTGATCGAACTGGGCGTGTCGCTGGTGATCGTCAGCGTGATCGGGCTGATGCTCTGGCGCTGGATTGCTGCCACGCAACAACCCGTCTCGGCCCAGGACATGCAGCGCCAGCTGGGCGAGGCGCAATCGGCGGTCGAAGGCTTCGTGCTCACGCGCCACCGGCTGCCGTGCTCCGCGGCCAACACCGCCGGGGTGGAGGCCTGCGGCACGGCCGACGCCGTTTTCCTGCCCTGGAAGACGCTGGGCCTGAGCAGCGACATGAGCGTGCTGCACTACGGCGTCAACCGCGGCGGCGGTGTCGATCTGGCCGCCACCGGCGCGCCCTGGATCGCACCCGACCTGAACATCGATTTCAGCGGCGTTCCGGTGCTGCCGGTGGCCACGGCCGACGCGCCGGCTGCCGCCACCGCCGCCACGCAGGTGACCGGCCTGATCACGGCGGCGGCGGCCCGGCGCACGGCGGTCAACGGGCTGGACTGGTGCCGCGTGTTGCGCGGCTTCGCAGCCAACCCCGCGGCGGCCGGCGTGTTGAGCGCCGGCAACATCACGGCCAGCCTGCCCGTGGCCTACACGCTGGTGCACCCGGGGCTGAACGGCCAGTTCGACGGCAACAACCGGGTGGGCGCGGGCGGCTCGTGGCGGTTCGACCTGCCGGGTCGGGTACAGGACGACGGCTTCGACGACGTCGGCCTGGCCGTGGGGCCGGCCGACCTGTCCGCGCGCATGGGCTGCGTGGCGCGGTTGAGCGCCGCCCAGGGCTCGGCCCAGGCGGCCTTCGCGCAGTACGACACCACCCGCGTGATGCAGGAGTACTGGTCGCTGCGCAATTTCGACGTGACCACGGCCGAAGACGGCGTCAGCGGTGCCGAGACCGGCGTGGCCATGGCGGCCATGGGCCTGGCGATTTCGACCACCAGCACCCTGGTGGGGCTGGCCTCGGCGGCCAACACCGAGGGCCTGACTGTCTATGCCGTGGTCATCGCCGCCGTCAACATGGCCGTGGCCGTCACGGAAACCGTGCTGGCGGCGCAGGACCTGGTGGATGCCCAGCAGGCCCTGGTGGACTCGAAGGCCAAGCTTGTGGCCACCAGCACCTACGCGGCCGGGGTCTACGGCTCGCTGGCCGATGCGCTGAGCCAATCCATCGCACTCGACACGAAAGGACTGAACCCATGAGACAGCGGATGAGGGGGTTCACGCTGGTGGAAATCTCGGTGGCCCTGCTGGCGCTGGGCCTCGTCGTGTGGGGGGCTGTGGCGTTCTGGCAGCAGTCCGCGGGCCAGCGGGTGTCGGCCCTGCAGCTGGACGTGCAGCAACAGGCCCGCCAGTCGGTGCTGGGCTTTCTGTACGCCCGCCACCGCCTGCCTTGCCCGGCGGCCGACGCCAACGGCGTGGAGTCCTGCTCGCTCGCGGGTGGGGGCTTGCGCCAGGTCGGTTTCGTGCCCTGGCAGACGCTGGCGCTGCCGCGGCCCGAGTCCGGCCGGCTGCGCTACGGCGTGTTCCGCGAGGCCTCGGCCACGGCCCACCTGGACCGCGACCTCGCGGTGGCGCAGGACCGCATGAACCCCTTGCGTGTGCGCACGCCCAACCCCCGTCCGCAGAACGGTAGCGCCCCCAACGGCAACGCGCCGCCCCTGCCCGTGGCCACGGCGGGGCTGCTGGGCGCCACCCAGTCCGGCAACGTCGCGGCGCCGCTCAACAGCGCGTGCAACCCGGCCAATGCGCCACCCTGCAGCCTGGGCGGGGCGGCCTCGGTCAACCAGGTGGATGTGTGCCTGGCGCTGAACACCGCCTCGGACACCGCCACCGCGCCCGCCGGGTCACTCGGTGTGATGTCCGCTGGCGTGCGCCGCCCGGCCGCCTTTGCCATCGCCGCGCCGGGCCTGCTCGACGCCGATGGCAACGGCCAGGCCTTTGACGGCGCCAACGCCACGGCCAGCGACGCGTCACCCACGTTTGAGTCGTCCAACACCCGCGCGACCCACGCCTACGACGACACAGTGCTCGCCGCCAGCCACGCCGAGCTGTTTGCCATGCTGGGCTGCGAGACCGGTCTGTCGGTGGCCGCGCACGCCCATTTCAACGCCGCCACCGGGGCGTTCGTGCTGGAGCGGGCGCTGTACGACTACAGGGATCAGCTGTACGTGATGGTCAAGCTGGCGGAAGCGGACGTCGCGGCCGCCACGGCGGGCGTGACCAGCGCCATTGCCGGCGGGGCCGACGCCGCCCAGGCGATGCTCTCGGCCGTGGCCGACACCACCATGAGCGTGGGCGCTCGCTCGTTCCAGATCGGCCTGGCCGCGGTCGGGATCGCCGCAGCCGTGGCGGGCGGGATTGCCGCGGGCGTATCCATGGGGCTGGCCGTTGACTCGCTGGTGGACGCGCAGGACACGCACAACGAATTTGCGGCCCGCACCACCGCCATCACCGACCTGTCCATCTCCATCAACCGCAACGCGCTGCTCGCGGATGCCATCGGCTTCTGAGCCCTACTTTGTTTTCGGGTGTGCACCATGAATCGACCGACCAAGACCCAACACACCGTGCCCGGCCATCGCCAGAGCGGCTTCACCCTGGTGGAGCTGAGCATCACCCTGCTGGTGATCGGCCTGCTGCTGGGCGCTGTGTCCGTGGGCCGCGACCTGCAGCGCAGCGCGGCCAACCAGCGCCTGTCCACCGATTTCGCGCAGGGCTGGCAACTGGCCTACGAAGCCTACGTGAACGGCGTGGGGCGACCGCCCGGCGACAGCGCCACCAACCCGACCGGGCAGATCAACGGCGGCACCGCCCCGGCGGGCACCCAGCTGTGTGGCAACGACATGCTCAACGCGTTTCTGGCCGCCGGCGTGCGCTTGCCCGAAGGGCGTGCGGCCGGCAGCGCGGACCGCTACGTCTACCTGGACAGCAACGGCAACCCGCAGGAAGTGCGGGTCTGTTTCCAGAGCGTGGACTGGGCCGAACCCGGCGCCGCCGTCAACACCTACGTCACCCGCCCGCGCAACGTGATGGTGCTCAGCAGCGTCACCCCGTCGCTGGCGTCCATGCTCGACCAGCAGATCGATGGCCGCAACGACGCCCGGTTCGGCCGCTTCCGCGACATTTCATTCGCCGATGCGATTGCGACCACCGTCGGGCAGATCTGGCCCATCGATGACCGCATGGCGTTCGGCACCACTGTGGCGACCTCGCTGGACGAATCCCAGGTGGCCGTGACCACGGCTTACCTGCAGATGATGCGCTGAGGGCGCTGCCCCTGGGTGGCGCAGGCCGGGTTCAGCGGGCCGCTGCGCCAGATCGCGGCATCCGCGGACTGATTCAGTCCGGCGTCGGTGCGAAGCCGTGCGGCGCAAAAACCGACGCCAGGGAACGCGTGTCGGGCAGCACGTAGACCACGCCTTCGGTGCCCTGAAACGCTTTCATCACCACGTCGTCAAAGAACGTCAGCGCAACGTTGATGCAGCCGAAGGAAATGCGGTTGTCATGGGCGCTGGGGGATGTCAGGCGTTTTGCGCGTTGTTCCCGGGGGTTGTTGCCGCGCAGGGAGTGCAGAGAGATGGACGTTTCGTAGTCGACCCACAGAATCGGATCGCCCGACAGATTTTTGGCCAGGGCCGCCACGAAACGCCCCGCGGGCGTGGTGCGCTCATGGGGTTGGATGCGGGACAGGGGCTTCTGCCCGATGCCTGGAGAAGCGTCGTCACCTTTCGCCAGACCCAGCAACGCGGGTGTGGCACCGAGCAGGCGGGCCTCGGCGCTGAAGACGAACACCTGTGCCTGGCGCTTGTCGATCAACACAAACGGCAGACCGCTGTTGTCCCCCGAACGCATGACCCAGGCGGCCATCTGGCGGCTGTCGGTCGAGGCCTGGGTCCAGGCGTGATGGGCTTCCCCCGGGGCATGGTCGGGTTTTCCGGCCACCAGCGGCTGCGCCGCCGCGCCCCACGCCCACACGAGCGAAGCCAGCACCGCGATCCTGGCGCCCGCTGCCGCTGTCCTCATCTTGTCGGACGGGCGAAGCGGATGCGCAGGCGGGTGGCAGAGCGCAGGCAGGCCCACACGCCGGCCTCAGTTGCGGTCTTGTTTCGGTGGTCGAACCGGCACCACCCTGCGGGGTGCTGGCGGCGCGACGAGCACCGGAGGCGCCACCTCGACAGGGACCACGATCGGCGCTGGCGCCACGGGCACCTGAGGCACCGGGGCCGGGGACTCCAGGGCGAGCAGGACCGGTCCGGTGGGCGCCAGAGGCGCAACCGTCAAGCGATAAGGTGTTTCCTGTGCCACGGGAATGACGGGGAGGTTCCAGTTGCCCACCACCCGGTCCGTGCCCTCGGACGCAGGAACCACCGGCTGTGAAACCGGTGGCAGCGGGGCTGGCGCGGGTGCGGGTGGCCTTGGGCGAGGGGGCCGCGGTGGAGGCAACGGCGTATCGACGGCCGTGATGTCTCCGGACGTTCTTAGCTCGACAGGTCCACAGCAATTGGGAACCGCAAACGCGTAGTTGGCCGTGTCGGGGTCGGCGACGTCCAGCGTGTAGCCGCTGAAGGTCACCGTCTTGTCGAGCCCTGCGGCGGCGCTGGAAAACTGGGCATTGGCTCCGGAGCCGGCCACCAGTTCCACGCCGGGTGGCAGGCCTTTCAGCCCGGTCAGCGTGGCGCTCGTCGTGCCGTCGAAGGTTTTGCTGGCGACCTCCGGGAACACCAGCATGTACTGGGTGAGGACGGCACCTTCGGTCAGGGAAAACTGGGGCTCGTAGTCGAACGGTGGGACGTACGACACCGGGTTGAAGTAGATCGCCGCCGGCGCGTTGGTGACGGCGGTGGTCGGCGCCGTCGTCTCGAAGGTGAGCGTGCCGCCTTCGCCCGGGCTGGTGGCGCCATAGCCGGCGCTCAGCACCAGGCCTCTGGGCAGACCCAGGCTTTGCGCCGGGATGGTGCTGCCGTCGGTCACCGTGATCGCGGCGCCAATGGTGAGGTCCCGCGCAGCGCAGATCATGATGTTCCCGTCGGTCGCGGACAGGGCGCCATCGACGGTTGCATCACGTCCCGCCGCCAGCAGAATGCTGCCGTTGATGGTGGTGATGGCCGCACGCGCCGTCACGTCGATGTCGCGCCCACAGCAGATGCTGACGTTCCCATTGGTGGCTGAGATGGCCGCATCCACAATGACATCGCGCCCGAAGGACACATCCAGGCTGCCATTGGTGGTTGTGATGTCCCCGCTGATGATCACATCCCGCGAGGCGCGCAGGGACAGTGTGTTCGTGGTACCCCATGTGACGGCATCCTCGACAAAGATATCGCCATTGCCAACCCCCGGCGCGTTGGTGATGATCACGTCGTTGTCGCCCAGCGCAAGTGAAAGATCGATGCCCGACATGTTGTCACCGGGGTCGCTGCCGATGGTGAAATCCAGCGGGTCGATCAGCCAGGTGCCGGTCTTGCCCCGGGCCGCTGCGGTGGTGACGTTCGCGCCGCTGATCTTGACGGACGCCGCCGAGGTCTCGATGAAACCGCCATCGCCCCCGTTGGGCGCGCTGGCGTCCAGCGTGCCGCCCACCTGCATGGTGCCGGTCTGCGTGCCGCCCAGCAGCAGGATCGTGCCGTTGCGGTTTTCCAGCGTCCTGGCCTGGATCACGCCGGTGTTGTTGACCGCGTTGGACATCAGGCTGGACGCGGCCTGCGTCGTCATGATCACCCGGCCCCCATCGGCCTGCAGCAGCCCGCCGTTCTCCACCAGTGCGTTGACTGTGCCCTCGTCCACGCTGACGCTGAGCAGCCGGTCGCCCGCCATGTCCAGCGTCAGGCTGCGGCCCGCCGCCAGCGCCACGGTGCCTTTCTGGGCCACCACGTCGCCCTGGTTGGTGACGCCCGCGCCCAGCAGGGCCACGTAGCCACCGTCCGCGGCCCGGATGACGCCCTGGTTGATCACCGTGCCGTTGCCACCGCCCGAAAAGTGGTAGCGACCGGCGCGGAAATCGTCGTCGGACAGGTTCAGCGTGGACGCCACCAAGCCACCCACGTTCACGTTCGAGCCGCGACCGAACAGGATGCCATGGGGGTTGATGAGAAACACCGTGCCGTTGGCAGACAGGTTGCCGTGGATGGCGGAAGGGTCGTTGCCGACCACGCGGTTGAGCGCGATCGAGCGGCTGTCGGGCTGAACGAACCGGACCGACTCACCCGCCGCGATGCCAAAGCCCTGCCAGTTGATGGCCGCGTTGGGCGTCGTCTGCGTGATCGTCAACTGGTTCGAAGGTCCGGCGATGGTGGCGTTGCCGGACGTGACCACGCCCCCGGTGGGCTGTGCCATGGCCACCGACCCGCAGGCCAGCATGACCAGCAAGGACACGGCCTTGATGCGAAAGGCGACGCCCCCCGGGCTGCCTGCCGAGGCGGCCTTGCCCGAGTTGCGTGCGTGCTCGGAAACGGCCACGAAAGTGCCGGTGGAGCGGTTCCAGATGGAGCGATGGATGTGGTTCATGTTGTACCTTCTGTGAGCGAACGGCCCGTCAAGCACGGGCCTGCGTGGGCGCTGGATGAGCGATCAGAAGTACTTGACGGCCTGAACCCAGAAACGACCGGATTTGTGCGGCGCGGACGTGGCCTCGTCACCGCCGAGTGGGCGTGCATAGAACGCTTTGAGGGAGAAATCGTTGGCGCGTGCCCAGTAGATACCCACCCCGGCGCCGCTGAGCTGCCGGTGGTTGGAGCCTTCGCTCCAGGGGTTCTTGTTCAGGGTGACCGAACCCGTATCCACGAAGGCCACCAGCTGGACCTGGCCAGGAACCCGTTCCGACAGGGGCAGCAGTTGCCGCGCCTCCAGCGTCAGCACCGCACCCTGGTCTGCCGAGGCTTCACCCTCGGGAAAGGCGCGCACGCCGTACATGCCGCCGAGCTGCATCTTTTCAGACGAGTCCAGATTGGTGGAGGCCACCTGCCCGGCGACCGAAGCCATGAAGGAGGTCGACGCGGTCACCTGCTGCACGCGCATCAGCTGGAAACCCAGCTTGCCGTAGCCGCCATGGGTGCGCGCGGTGGCGGCGTCGGTGGCGCGCACCGACGGTGTGCGGATGTCCAGGTCGCCGGCCGTGAGGGACAGCAGGTAGCTGTTGAAGCCGCCCCCGCCCACCATGTCGCTGTGGTCGCCATAGATCGACGCCACCGCCACCTGGGCGTGCTTTTCACTCACGAAATCGAACGCGCCCACGTGGTCGTCAAACCGCCGGTTCTCCAGTGTCAGACCCACGCTGTGGTTGCTGTTTCGGGTTCGCAGCAAGGGGTAGCTGCCAAACAGGCTGGCGGTGCGCGCCCGACCGTGGGCGTCCAGGGGCTTGAATTCTTTGCCCAGCTCATAGTCCAGCTGGCTCACAGCCACGCCCACCCGTCCCCTGCCGACGGGCACCTGGTAGGCCGCGTGCCCGTAGCGCAGGCCGGGGCCCGAGGTCAGGGCGCGCAGCTTCACCATGTCGCCCCAGCCGGCGGGGTTGTTGATGTTGAGGGTGGCGCCCACGCGGACTTCCCCCGTGTAGCGGTTGCCGGCGTTGTCGGCGTCCACGCTGCCGCTGATGCGCGAACCCTCGATCACGTCCACCATCAGGTCCGACTGACCGAGCGACGCACCCGGCACCAGGGTGGACCGGACCTCGACGCCGGGCAGATCGGACAACTGCAGCAAACGGGATTCCAGCGGTTCCGATGCGATCACCTCGCCGCTGTTCAGACCACCCAGAATGCCGTGGGCCACCCCATCGTTCAGCCGGCTCGCGTTGTTCAGCTTCACGTTGCCATAGGTGCCTTCCAGCACCGCCATGGTCACGACGCCGTCCTTGACCTCTTGCGCCGGCAGGTAGGCGCGTGCCACCAGATAGCCGTCCTGGCGATACCGGTTGGTCACCCGGTCGGTCATCGCATTCAGGTCGCCCAGCGTCAGGCGCTGGCCGGGCACAAACCCGGCGATGGCCATCAGTTCGCTTTCTGAATAGACGCTGGCGCCGGTCACGGCGAGCCGCTGGACCACGATGGCGCTGGTGTCCGCAGGCGCCGAAACCGGCGCGGGTTCTTTTTGGATATCGAGCCGTGGCGCAGGCACCGTGCGGGGAGGAACCACGGGCAGCTGTTGCAGCTGCTGGCCCGCGCCTGGAACCGTCTGCGCCAGCGCGGCCAGGGACGTGGCGCACAACGCCACGGACAGCGGAAGTCTTTTCAACATATGGGTACCCCTTTTGCTTTTTCTTGCCACTCGGGGCGATTGATCCGCATGTTGGCGCTGCCGGGCTCAGAAGTCTGTGCGCTGGCATACATGTGGCCGGCACGGAAGGCGTCCGCGACCCGCATGACCAGGCGGCGTGGCTCTGCCGAGGGTTTCGGGCTGGCCGATGAAGAACGGCTCAGCCCATCGCGCTGCGATGTGCCTGTGTCTGCGCGGCGATGGCCGCGCGCGCATCCGGCGCCAGGCGGTCCAGGTTCTTCAACTGCATGGCCATGCGCGGGATCTGGCGCAGCAGGGTTTCGTGCCGCATCAGGAAGTCCCAGTACAGCGTAGTGAAGGGGCAGGCACGGGGGCCGGTGGACAGCGCCGGGTCATACCGGCAACCCTGGCAGTGGTTGCTCATGCGCTGGATGTACTTGCCCGTGGCCACATAGGGCTTGCTGCCCAGCAGGCCGCCGTCGCCGAACTGGCTCATGCCAAGGGTGTTGGGCAGTTCCACCCACTCCACCGCATCGACGTACACGCTCAGGTACCAGCGGTGCACCGCCTGCGGCTGCACGCCGAGCAGCAGCGCATAAAGGCCAGTGACCATCAGGCGCTGGATGTGGTGCGCGTAGCCGTGCGCCAGGGTCTGCGTGATCGCTTCACGCAGGCAGGCCATGTGGGTCTCGCCGGTCCAGTACCAGGCCGGCAGCGGGGCCTGGGCATGAAGCGCGTTGCGCTCGGCGTAGCCGGGCATCTGTGTCCAGTAGATGCCGCGCACGTACTCGCGCCAGCCCAGGATCTGCCGGATGAAACCTTCCACCGCCGCCAGCGGCGCGTTACCGCTGCGGTACGCGGCTTCGGCGGCGGCCACCACCTCGCGCGGGTTGAGCAGCTTGAGGTTGAGCGCCGCGCTCAGCTGCGAGTGCCAGAGCCAGACCTCGCCCGACCACATGGCGTCTTCAAACTGGCCGAACAGTGGCAGGCGTTGCGTGATGAAGGCGTTCAGTGCGCGCAGCGCTGCGTCGCGTGTGACCGGCCAGGCGAAGCTGTCCAGCGAACCGGGGTGGTCGGCGAAACGCTGGGTGACCCGTTCGATGACTTCCTGAGTGATCGCATCGGGCGACACGCGGAAGGGCGGCGGCACATCCTGTGGCCCCTGTTTGCCGAAAGACTCGCGGTTGTCGGCGTCGAAGTTCCACTGGCCACCGACGGGTTGTTTGCCCTCCATCAGGATGCCGTGCTTCTGCCGCAGCTCGCGGTACCAGTATTCGAGGCGCAGTTGTTTGCGGCCTCTGGCGTACGCGGCGAACTCGCGCACGGCGCTGAAGAAGTGCGTGTCGTCGCGCAGGTCCAGCGGCAGACTGGCTTGGGTGGCCACCTGGCGCAAGGCTTGCAGCACGCGCCAGTCGCCGGGTGCGGTGAGCACCAGTTGCTGCGGTTTCAGTGCGTCGACGGCGCGCTGCAACTCACCCGCCAGCGAGCCGGTGTTGCCCGCATCTTCCAGCCGGGTGTAGCGCAGGGGCAGGCCGCGCTCGCGCACCTCGGCGGCAAAGTGCCGCATGCTGCTGAGGAAGATCGCGATGCGCTGTTTCGACGACCAGACGTGTGTCGACTCTTCGGCCACCTCGGCCATCCACACCACGTCCAGCCCGGGGTCGAAGCCTTGCAGGGCGGTGGCGTCATGGTCGAGTTGGTCGCCCAGCACGATGACCAGGTGGCGAATCGGAGCGACGGTCTGCTCAGCCATGAGCGGGCGGCGGATTCTTGCGCGCGCGGCAGGCGCCGGAGCAGTACTTCACCTCGTCCCAGTTCCTGGCCCAGGCCTTGCGCCAGCTCATGGGCCGACCGCAGACCACGCAAGGCTTGCTGGGCAGGTGGGCCTTGTTGCCTTTGAAGTCGATCTTCACCGGTGGTGTGTTGTCAGCCTGCGCGGTAGGTGCTGTCGCCGTGCGGCGCTGCGCGGAAGGCGGGCAGCCCCTCGGCCGCTAGCGAGAACGCCACCAGCCGCGGATAGCGCGCGGCGGGCACCACGTCCGGCACCATCTTCTGGATGAACTCCCAGGCCACGGCGGTGCTAACGCCGGCCTGGTCCATGCCCGTCGGCATCGCCTGTTCCAGACCGTCGCAGGCGGACAGCAGCTGGCCGGTGACGCGGTCCAGCCAGGGCTGGTGCAGCTTGTCGGCGGGGCGCAAGCCGTGCTCGTAGACGATCTGCACCGCCTTCTCGCACGCGGCCAGGGCCAGCCCCACAGTGCACAGTGACCGGGCCAGGACCTGCGGTTCGGCAGGCAACAGGCTGCGCCCAGCCAGGGCTTCGGCGTACTGCAGGATCAGCGTCGAGTCCATCAGCACCGTGCCGTCATCGCACACCAGCGTGGGCGCTTTCACCACCGGGTTGGTGCGGCTGAACTCGTCGAAAGTGCGGAACACCGAGAGCGACTGGTGTTCGAACGGGAGGTCCAGCAGTTGCAGCGAGATGGCGACGCGGCGCACATAGGGCGAGTCGAGCATGCCGATGAGTTTCATGACAGATCCTTCGGGGTTTCAGTGGTGGGCGGCGAGTGCTTTCGCTATCTTTCCACGTTTGACGGTGGCGCGCGGCACGGGCTGCGGCAGGTGTTCGAACCAGCGGCGCACGTCGTCTTCCACGCACAGGCCGTGCATGTAGTTGTAGATCGCCTTGCGCAGGCCCTGGCCGAGTGCGTCGTGGTCGGTGCCGGTGGGGTCGATGAAGCCGATGTCGTTCTTGGCAAAGCTCACCGGCGGCAGCGGGATCAGTTCGATGCCATACGCCGCTGGGTCCATGCCCACGGGGGAGTGCACGGTGCAGCTGAAGCGGTGGAAGAAGCCGCTCTGGATGCAGCCGGCCTCGAACAGCTGGCGCACGTATTCGAGCGCGTCCACCGTGTCCTGCAGCGTCTGGGTGGGGAAGCCGTACATCAGGTAGGCGTGCACCAGGATGCCGGCGTCGCTGAAGCCCTTGGTCACACGCGCCACCTGCTCGACCGACACGCCTTTTTTCATCAGGTTGAGCAGGCGGTCGCTCGCCACTTCGAGGCCGCCGCTCATGGCGATGCAGCCGCTTTGCGCGAGCAGCTCGGCGAGTTCGGGCGTGAAGGTTTTTTCGAAGCGGATGTTGCCCCACCACGAGATGTTGAGCTGGCGCCGGATCAGTTCTTCGGCCAGCGCTTTAAGCGCCTTGGGCGGCGCGGCTTCGTCCACGAAGTGGAACCCGGTCTGGCCGGTTTCTTCGACGATCTGCTGGATGCGGTCGGCCAGCTTTTCGGCTGTGGCGGTTTCGTAGCGGCCGATGTAGTCGAGGCTCACGTCGCAGAAGCTGCACTTCTTCCAGTAGCAGCCGTGCGCCACGGTGAGCTTGTTCCAGCGGCCGTCGCTCCACAGGCGGTGCATGGGGTTGAGCATGTCGAGCAGGCTCAGGTAGCGGTCCAGCGGCAGGCCATCCCAGGTGGGCGTGCCCACGTCTTCGAACGGGATGTCGGGCTCGGCAAAGTTGATGTACCTGACCTCGCCGTTCTCCAGCACAAAGGTGCGCTGCAGCCGCTGGCGCCCGCGCTGGCCGTGCAGGTGTTCGATCAGCGAGAGCACCGGCCGCTCGCCCGCATCCAGCGTCACGAAGTCCACGAAATCGAAGACCCGCGGGTCGGACAGTTCGCGCAGTTCGGTGTTCACAAAACCGCCGCCCAGCGCAATGCGGATGTGCGGGTTGTGCGCCTTGATGGTCTGCGCGATGCGCAAGGCCGCGTACACCGAACCGGGGAAGGGCACCGAGAGCAGCACCAGCGCGGGCTTGTGGCGGTGGATGGCGGCCAGCGTCAGGTCGCTCAGCAGGTCGTCCACCAGCGTGGGTGGCGCGGCCAGTGCGGCCGCGAGCGGATCGAAGGTGGGCTGGCTGCTGGCCAGCGACTCGGCGTAGCGCACGAATTCGAAACGTTCGTCCACCGCGTCGCGCAGCACGTCGGCCAGGTCGTTGAGGTAGAGCGTGCAGAGGTGACGCGCCTTGTCCTGCACGCCGAGCGCGCCGAAGGCCCATGCCAGCGGGTCGCCGCTGCCGTCGTCCACGTAGGCGTCGAGCGCCGAGAAGCGCGGGCCTTCGGGCAGCAGGCCGCGCGCGGCGATGCGGTGGGCCAGCGTCGAGTCGCGACCCTGCAGGTAGGCGATGGCGGGGCCGATGGTGCTGCGGTAGTCCGCGAACTGGTCGAGGAAGGCGTGCACGCTGCCTGAGCGTTGCGCCTCGGGCTGGGCCAGCGCACGGCCGCGCACAGCTTCCAGCCCGGCGGGCGTGAACAGTTGGAGCACCAGTGCCAGCGCCAGGTCTTCCTGCACCGCGTCGATGCCGCGCGAACGCAGGAAGCCGGTGAGGTAGGCGGTGGACGGGTAGGGCGTGTTGAGCTGCGTCATCGGGGGGATGACGCTCAGCACGCGGAAATCGGTGGGCATGGGCGGCTCGGCTGGGTGTAACACAGGGAGCTTAGCCCAAGCCCGCCGCGCCAGCGGGCCGGCGCGCGCCATACCCGCTGATCGCCGCTGGTTGCGCGTGCGGCGTCAGACAGCGGGGGCGGGCATCACCTGGCGCGTGTGGCGCTGTTGCGCCTGCCACTGCGCCACATGCCCGGTCAGCTGGTGCGCGGTGATGGCGGAGAGCGTCCAGCCCAGGTGGCCGTGGCCGGTGTTGTAGAACACGTTGGGCGCTCTACCGGGGCCGACGCGCGGCAGCATGTCCGGCATCATGGGCCGGAGGCCGGCCCAGGGCTCGACGCGGCGCGTGCTCACGCCCGGGAAACACTGGTTGACCCAGTTGACCAGCGGGCGGATGCGGTCGGCCCGGATGTCGAGGTTCATGCCGTTGAACTCGGCCGTGCCCGCGACGCGGAAGCGGTCGGCGCCGAGTCGGCTGGTAACCAGCTTGGTTTCGTCGTCGAGCAGGCTGACCTGCGGAGCGGCGGCCTGGCTCGCTTCGTCGTTCAGCATCACGGTGATCGAATAACCCTTGACCGGGTAGACGTTGAGGCGGTCGCCCAGCTGTGCGCCCAGCGCCCGGCTGTGCACGCCGGCGCAGACCACCACCGCATCGCCGCTCACCACCTCGCCGCTCGACAGCGTGACCTGTGCGCACGCGCCATCGCTCTGCACGCGCGCCACCGTCTGGCCGGTGAGCAGCTTCACGCCCAGGCGCTCGCAGGCGAGAGACAGGCCGTGGGTGAACTTGTGGATGTCGCCGGTGCTGTCGCTCTCGGTGTAGTAGCCGCCGTAGTAATCGCCGGCCAGCGTGGGTTCGATGGCGCGCATCTCGTCGGGTGTGACGGCGCGGCGCGGCAGGCCGCCTTCGGCCAGCAACTTGCTGACTTCGCCCGCGTGCTCGAAGCCGGCCTTGTCGCGGTAGATGTGCAGGATGCCCTGCTGCTTCAGGTCGAAATCAATGCCTTCCGCCTGCGCCCAGCCGAACAGGTGTTCACGCGCGGCGATCGCCAACTTCGCGGTGGCGATGGTGTTGTCGCGGTACTTGGGGATGGACGCCGCGAACTCGGCGAACCAGCTCAGCTTGTGCCAGCTGGGCTTCGGGTTCACGAGCAGCGGCGCGTCGGCCTTGAGCATCCACTTGATGCCCTTGAGAAGGGTGGATGGATGGGTCCAGGTTTCGGCGTTGGAGGCCGAGAGCTGGCCGCCGTTGGCGTGGCTGGTTTCCATGCCCGCGTAGCGGTGTTTTTCGATCAGGGTGACCTGGTGACCCTGACGGGCCAGGGCGAAGGCGCTGGTGACGCCGGTGATGCCGCCGCCGATGACGATGAGGTGCTGTGCCATGGGAATCTCTTTGAAGGCCGTCAAACAAAGGGGCACGCCCCGCACACCGTGTGCGGGCCATGACCCCCTCTGTTTGTGACCTGAGAGATTCACCCGCCGTGGCGGCGGGCTTGCTCCTGCGGTGGGCCGGGAGACGAATTCCGGCCACTCTTCAGAGTTGTGCGCCGGGATGGGCGCGGTGCGTCGATCGGTCCTTTTGCCTGAGAGTTTCCGGGGCGGTTGCTCCTTCGGCGCCGGTTCCCGTTGCAGGGCCGGTCTCTCCCGATCGACGGGTTAAGGATGCTCTGCCTGGCCCGCGCTGTGCGCGGCGTGGTCTTTGCGGGATGAGCTGCGAGGCGCGGAATCCAAGGCAAGCCTGGACGGCTTGCCTGATTCCGCAACGCAGCGGATCGCCCGCAAAACCACGGCCCGCAAGGGTTCGGCCAAAAACGGGCGTCTTGCGCACCCGTTGGCTTGCGTGTGCCACCGGCACACGACGCGCCAAGCAGTCACGCAATCCATCCCGTTTTTGACCCGAACGCGCGTAGCGCGGGCCAGGCAGAGCATCCTGTCGGCTTATTGTGCCTGCAGCCCGATGGATTTGACGATGGCGCGGAACTGTTGTGTGCCGTCGGTGTAGGCCTTGTCGGCTTCGGCGAGCGTCTGTGGTTTGGGCAGCAGCTGGCTGTTGGCTTCGAGCGCGGCGTGCACGGCCGGATCGCCCAGCGTGCCGGTGATGGCCTTGTGCAGCGCGGTGACCACGGGCTCCGGGGTGTCCTTCTTCACGAAGTAGCCGGTCCAGATCTTGAAGGTGAAGTCCTTGAGCTGCTTGCTCTCGCTCACGGCGGGGTACTGCTTCACGCTGTCCAGCCGCTCGCTGTTGAGCATGGCCAGCACCTTGACGCGGCCCTGCTTCTGCATCTCGTCGTACTTCTTCCCATAGGGCGCGAGGAAGAAGTCCACCTGGCCGGCCATCAGGTCCTGCTCGGCGGGGGCTGCGCCCTTGTAGGGCACGTGGATCATCGGGATGCCGGTGACCTTGGACAGGTGCTCACCCAGCAGGTGATAGAACGAACCCGGGCCGACGCTGGCGAACGTGAGCGCCTTGCCGTCTTTGGCGGCCTTGCGCGCGTAGTCCACGAACTCGTCCACGCTGTTGACCGGCAGGTCTTTCTTGGCGAGGAAGGCGATCTGCGCGGTGGCGATCATCTGCACCAGGCGGAAGTCTTCGCTCTTGAACCTGATCGATGAAATCGCCAGCGGCGCCAGGATCAGTTCATTGGGCGAACCCTGGAACACGGTGTAGCCGTCCGAGGGACCGTTGAGCACCTTCTGCGCTGCAATCGAGCCGCTGGCGCCGCCCAGGTTTTCGATCACCACCGGCTGGCCGAGCTGCTTGCCCAGGGTGATGTTGACCGAGCGCGCGATCACGTCCGACAGGCCGCCGGCCGGGTAGGGGACCATCAGGGTCACCGGTTTGGCGGGGAAGGTCTGGGCGATGGCCGTGCCGGTCAGGCCGAGGGTGGCCAGTGCGGCGCCGGCGATGAGCGTCTGGATGCGGATGCGTGCGTTCATGGTGTTGTCTCCTGTGATGGTTCTCAAGGGGTGGGGGAAAGCAGGTCCTGCACCAGCGCGATCCAGTAGGCCGCGCCGGGGGCGATGTTGAGGTCGTTGAAGTCGTAGGCCGGGTTGTGCACCATGCAGGCGCCGGGTTCGCCGTCGGCGCCGTTGCCGATGAACAGGTAGCTGCCGGGCACGTGTTCGAGCATGAAAGCGAAGTCCTCGCTGCCGGTCAGCATGGGGCCCTGCGGGTTGATCTGCTCCGCAGGGAAGTGCTTCTGTGCCACGGTGAGCGCGCGGGCGGTCTGCTGCGCATCGTTCACCAGCACCGCGTAGCCCGGGCGCCAATCGAGTTCGGCGCGCACGCCGTAGCTCTGCGCCTGGAGCATCACCAGCTCGCGGATGCGCTGCTCCACGCTGCGCCGCACCTGCGGGTCCAGTGTGCGCACGCTGATCTCCAGCCGCGCTTCTGCAGGGATCACGTTGTTGGCCTCGCCAGCGTGCACCGCGCCGATCGTGACCACGGCCGGCTGCATCGGGTCCACATGGCGCGAGACCACGGTCTGCAGCGCCATGATCAGCGAGGCCGCCGCGACCACCACGTCGGTCGCCTTGTGGGGCATGGCGCCGTGGCCGCCGTGGCCGTGCAGTGTGATGGTGGCGTAGTCGGACGAGGCCATGGCCGGCCCGCTGCGGAACACCAGCTGGCCCTGCGGATAGCCCGGCATGTTGTGCATGGCGAAGATCGCATCGCAGGGGAAGCGCTGAAACAGGCCGTCCTCCATCATCTTCAGCGCGCCGCCACCGCCTTCTTCTGCGGGCTGGAAGATCAGGTTCAGCGTGCCGTCGAATTCGCCTTGCGTGGCGAGGTGCTGCGCCGCCGCCAGCAGCATCGCGGTGTGGCCGTCGTGGCCGCAGGCGTGCATCACGCCGTGGGTGCAGCTGGCCCAGGCCGCGCCGGTGGCTTCGGCGATGGGCAGCGCGTCCATGTCGGCGCGCAGCCCGATGCTGCGATTCGAGGTGCCCCGCACGAGTTGGCCGACGACACCGGTGCCGCCCAGGCCGGTCGTGATCGCGTAGCCCCAGGCGCCCAGCTGGGCCGCCACCAGCGCGGCGGTGCGGCGTTCGTTGAAGGCCAGCTCCGGGTGCTGGTGGATGTCGCGGCGCAGGCGGGTGAATGCCTGGATGGCGGCGTCACTGAGTCGTTCCATGCAAATCACTCCTGAAACATGAACTTTGTTGCATGTTAGGAAGGGCCTGAATTAAAGTCCAATGCATTGATAAGCAACAACCCATGACTTTGAATGGAGGTTCGGGATGACCCTTGTGCAACTCAGGCACTTTGTGGTGCTGGCCGAGCTGGGGACCTTCGTGCAGGCGTCCAAGGCCCTGTTCCTCACGCAGCCCGCGCTCACGCGCAGCATCCAGGGGCTGGAGGACGAGCTGGGCGGGCGCCTGTTCGACCGCCTGGGGCGGCGCATCGCGCTCACGCCGTTCGGGCACGAAGTGCTGCAACGCGCCCGGCGGCTGGTGAGCGATGCGGAAGCGCTCAAACAAACCGGCAAAGGCCTGCATGCGGGCCTGATCGGCACCCTGCGCGTGGGCCTGAGCTCGGCGCCCGGCGCCTTGTTGTCGACGCCGCTGATGCTGCACATGGCCGAACAACACCCCAAGCTGCAGCTGCAGATTTCACGCGGCAACACGGGGGTGCTGATCGATGCGCTGCGGGAGCAGTTGCTGGACGCCGCGGTGGTGGACGTGCGCTCCGTGCGGCCCTCGGCCGACCTGCAGATCGCGCTGACCTTTGAGCTGGGGGCGGGTTTTCTGGTGCGGCCCGACCACCCGCTGGTCCAGCGGGGTCGGGCGGTCACCCTTGACGACGTGCTGGCCTACCCGGTGGCGTCCACGCCGCTGAGCGACGAAGTGGCGCGGCTGCTGATCGGGCGCTACGGCCCGCAGGCGAACCCGGACGACATGGTGACCTTGCGCTGCGACGAGACCTTGAGCATCGTTGAGGTGGCGCGGCGCAGCCACGCCATCGTGCTCACGGCGGACGTCGCGGCGCAAGGACTGGTGAGGCTGGACATGACGCCACCTCTGGACGCCACGGCGCGCTTCGGTCTGGTCACGCTGGCACAGCGCGAGGAGGCGCCCGCCCTGCGCATCCTGCGTGAGCAGTTGCCGACGTGGGTGGCAGGTTTCGGGACGCCAACCGTGGCATGAAAAAAGGGCGCCACCGGCGCCCTTGTGAGTTCCAGCCCGGCCGTTCAGGCGAGTTCGCTGATCGGCACGCAGCTGCAGAACAGGTTGCGGTCGCCGTAGACGTTGTCGATGCGGCCCACGGGCGGCCAGTACTTGGCGTGTGCGCGGGTCGATGCACTGGCGGCGCCCACGTCGCGGCCGTAGGGGTGCGGCCAGTCAGCCTTCATCAGGCTGTCGGCCGTGTGCGGTGCGTTCTTCAGCGGGTTGTCGTCCTGCGGCCAGCTGCCGGCTTCGATCTGGCGGATCTCGTTGCGGATGGCGATCATGGCGTCAATGAATCGGTCCAGCTCTTCCAGCGTCTCGCTCTCGGTGGGTTCGACCATCAGCGTGTTGGCGACCGGGAAGCTCAGCGTGGGCGCGTGAAAGCCGTAGTCCATCAGGCGCTTGGCCACGTCCTCGGCCATCACGCCGCTGGTTTCTTTCAGACCACGCAGGTCCAGGATGCACTCGTGCGCCACGTGGCCGTTGGCCGAGGCGTAGAGCGTGGGGTAGTGCGGCGCCAGGCGCTTGCTGATGTAGTTGGCCGCGAGGATGGCGGCCTCGGTCGCGTGCTTCAGGCCATCGGCACCCATCATGCGGATGTACATCCAGCTGATCGGCAGCACGGCGGCGTTGCCCAGCGGGGCGGCACTCACGGCGCCGACGCGGAACTTGTCTTCCGTCTCTGGCGTGCCGCACACACCGGCCGGCTCGGCACCTGTGCGGTGACCGGGCAGGAAGGGCACGAGGTCGGCCACCACGCAGACCGGACCGACGCCCGGGCCGCCACCGCCGTGGGGAATGCAGAAAGTCTTGTGCAGGTTCAGGTGGCTCACGTCGCCGCCGAACTCGCCCGGCGCGGCCACGCCGACCAGCGCGTTCATGTTGGCGCCGTCCACGTACACCCGGCCGCCGTGGCTGTGCACCAGGGCGCAAAGCTCCTTCACGGTGGTCTCGAACACGCCGTGGGTCGAGGGGTAGGTGATCATCACGCAGGCCAGGTTGGCGCTGTGTTTTTCGCACTGCGTCTGCAGGTCGGCCATGTCCACGTTGCCGTTCTCGTCGCACTTGGTCACCACCACCTGCATGCCGGCCATCTGGGCGCTGGCGGGGTTGGTGCCGTGGGCCGACGAGGGGATCAGGCAGATGTTGCGGTGCGCTTCACCGCGCGAGCCGTGGAAGGCCTTGATGGCCAGCAGGCCGGCGTATTCGCCCTGCGAACCGGCGTTGGGCTGCAGGCTGATGCCGGCGTAGCCCGTGGCCTGGCAGAGCCAGGCGCGCAGCTGCTCGTCGAGTTCCTTGTAGCCCTGCAGCTGGTCGGCCGGGGCGAAGGGGTGCACGCCCGCGAACTCGGGCCAGGTGATAGGGATCATCTCGCTGGTCGCGTTGAGCTTCATGGTGCAGCTGCCCAGCGGGATCATGCTGCGGTCCAGCGCGAGGTCCTTGTCGGACAGCGCACGGATGTAGCGCAGCATGCCGGTCTCGCTGTGGTGGCTGTTGAACACCGGGTGCGTGAGGTAGGCGCTGGTGCGGCGCAATTCGGTGGGGATCAGCGGCTCGATGCCTTTTTCGAAAGCGTCGAAGGTCGGCAGCGCCTGGCCTTCCTGAGCGAACACCGACCACAGCAGCGCGATGTCCTCGCGCGTGGTGGTTTCGTCGAGCGACAGGCTCACGTACTGGCCCCACGACAGCTTCAGGTTGGCACCTTTGGTCACAGCCTTGGCCATGACGGCCTTGGCCTGGGCTGCGTCGGCGGCCTTCACGGTCAATGTGTCGAAGGCCGATTCGCTGGTCAGCGTGTGGCCCAGTTGCCGGAGACCTTGCGCCAGCACGGCGGTGTAGGCGGCCACGCGCTGCGCGATGCGCTTCAGGCCCTGCGGGCCGTGGTAGACGGCGTACATGCTGGCCACGACGGCCGGCAACACCTGCGCCGTGCAGATGTTGGAGGTGGCCTTCTCGCGGCGGATGTGCTGCTCGCGCGTCTGCAGCGCGAGGCGGTAGGCCGGGTTGCCGTGGGTGTCCACGCTCACGCCGACCAGACGGCCGGGCAGGGAGCGCTTGAATTCGTCGCGGCAGGCCATGTAGGCGGCGTGCGGGCCGCCGGCGCCCATGGGCATGCCGAAGCGCTGGGTGGTGCCGACCACGATGTCGGCGTCGAACTCGCCCGGGGGCACCAGCAGCGTCAGTGCCAGCAGATCGGCCGCGACGATGAAGGCAGCCTGCTTGGCGTGCACGGTCTGCACCTCGGCGCGCAGGTCGTCGATGCGGCCGCTGGTGGACGGGTACTGCGCCAGCACGGCGAAGTAGTCGTCGCCACCGAGCGCGTCGGCCCATTCCTGCGCCGAGTTCGCGAGCTTCACCGTCAGGCCCAGCGGCGCGGCGCGGGTCTGCACCACTTCGATGGTCTGCGGATGCGCGTCGCCGGCCACCACGATCACGGAGCCCTTGGCCTTGACCGAGCGCTTGGCCAGGGTCATGGCTTCGGCCGCGGCGGTGGCCTCGTCCAGCATCGAGGCGTTGGCGATGGCCATGCCGGTCAGGTCGGTCACCATGGTCTGGAAGTTCACCAGCGCTTCCATGCGGCCCTGCGAAATCTCGGCCTGGTAGGGTGTGTAGGCGGTGTACCAGGCGGGGTTTTCCAGCACGTTGCGCAGGATCACGCCGGGGGTGTGCGTGCCGTAGTAGCCCTGGCCGATGAAGCTCTTGAACACATGGTTCTTGGCCGCGATGGCCTTGAGCTCGGCCAGCGCGGCGGCTTCGGTCACGGCGGGCGGCAGGTCCATGCCGGTGCTGCGCGCGATGCTGCGCGGCACGATGCCGTCGATCAGGGCGCGGCGCGAAGCCTCGCCGATGACCGACAGCATCAGCGTTTCGTCGGCTTCGCTGATGCCGATGTGGCGGGCGATGAACTCCGAGGCGTTTTCGAGTTCATCCAGGGGTTTGACGGACGGCATCAGCATGGGAATACCTTGTTGCGATAGAGGAAAGTCTGGGTTCAGCGGTTCAGCATGGCGAATGGCAGCCGCATCGAAAGGCGTGACCCCATCCGCGGGCGCCGGGGAACCGGCTTCGCCGGGCCGCCAGCGCCGCCCCCTTGAGGGGGTCGCGCGCAGCGCGGCGGGGGTGGGCCAAATTCAAGCCGCGAAAGCGGCGTAAGCGGTTTCGTCGAGCAGGGCGTCGAGCTGCGACGCGTCCGACAGCTTGACCTTGAAGAACCAGCCGGCGCCCAGCGGATCGCTGTTGGCCAGCGAAGGGTCGTTGCGCAGGGCCTCGTTCACCTCGGTGACTTCGCCGCTGACGGGCATGTACACGTCGGCGGCCGCCTTGACGGACTCGACCACGCCAGCGACGTCCTTCTGGGCGAAGGTCTTGCCCACTTCGGGCAGGTCCACGAACACCACGTCGCCCAGGGCGTCCTGCGCGTGGTGGGTGATGCCGACGGTGGCGATGTCGCCGTCAACGCTGATCCATTCGTGGTCTTCGGTGTACTTGGTGGTCATGGTGGGCTCCGGTGAAGAAAGTTGAAAGGGGTCGGCTCAGCCGCGGAAATAACGATTGGGAACGAATGGCATGGAGGCGACCTCCATCGGCACGGCCTTGCCGCGCACGATGGCGTTGACGCGGGTGCCGATGGCGGCGAACCCGGGGGCGACGTAGCCGATGGCGACCGGCTTGTCGGCCGTCGGGCCGAGCAGGCCGCTGGTGACTTCGCCGATCTTCTGGCCGTCCAGGCTCTGCAGTTCGACGTGCTCACGCACCGGCACACGTTCCAGCGCGATCAGGCCCACGCGTTTGCGGGTCAAGGGCTCGTTGCCGTCGAGCTGGCCGAGCACGCGGGCCGCGCCCGGGAAACCGCCGGCGCGCGCGCCACCGGTGCGGCGCACCTTCTGCATCGCCCAGTTCAGCGCGGCATCCACCGGGGTGGTGGTGGTGTCGATGTCGTTGCCGTAGAGGCAGAGGCCGGCTTCGAGGCGCAGCGAGTTGCGCGCGCCCAGGCCAACGGGTTTGACTTCGCGCTGCGCCAGCAGGGCGCGGGCAAACGCTTCAGCACTCGCCGCGGGCAGGGAAATTTCGCAGCCGTCTTCACCGGTGTAGCCGCTGCGGGTGACGAACAGGTCGGCACCGTTCCAGGTGAACGCGGCGCCGGTCATGAACACCAGCTTCTCGACGCCGGGCAGCAGGCGCTGCAACGCGGTCACGGCTTGCGGGCCTTGCAGGGCCAGCAGGGCGCGGTCGAACTGGGGCTCCACGGTGCATCGGCCGCCGATGCGATCGACGATGTGCGCCAGGTCACCGTGTTTGCAGGCGCCGTTGACGATCACGAAGATGTCGTCGCCGCGGTTGACGAACATCAGATCGTCGATGATGCCGCCGGCATCGTTGAGCAGCAGACCGTAGCGCTGCTTGCCGACGGCCAGGTCGATCACGTCCACCGGCATCAGCGATTCAAACGCGGCCGCCGCATCGGGACCGGAGAGGGTGAGCTGGCCCATGTGTGAGACATCGAACAGGCCGGCGGCATTGCGGGTGTGGTGGTGTTCGGCCATCAGGCCGGCGGGGTACTGCACCGGCATGCTGTAGCCGGCGAAGGGCACCATGCGGGCGCCGAGTTCCAGGTGCAGGGCATGCAGCGGGGTCTTGAGCAAATCGGAGGGGTCGGACACGGCGGGCTTTCTGCGGCGCAAACGCGCTCGCTGAGGGGGCAGGCCTCCCAGGGGAGGGTGGACACGGTTCATCCGTGCGCTGCCCCGCTGTCCGCTTTACCTGAGAGATTCACGCGGGCGATGCCGCGCTTGCTCCTTCGGTGGACCGCCTCGCGGGCGGCCTCTCTCCAGGGGGGGACACCCGCTTTGCAGCCGGTGCTTGCCAGTCCTTTTGCCTGAGCGTTCAGGACCGTGTTCCGGTCGCCTGCGCCTTCGGCGGCTCCCGGTTCGGGGAGCTCTCTCCTGACCCGGCGAGTTTAACGGATAGCTTGCCTTACCGGACTCAACCCATGGTTTCCAGCAGTTCCAGGGGCAGCAGTTTCGCCAGCCGTTCACTGATACCGTCGGCGCGTGCACTGCCCGCCAGCGCTTCCACGTCAACGATCATCTCCCTGCCCACCGCGAGCATGGCCACGGCATCGCGCGCCTCGCGCAGCGCGGACCGGTATCGGGCCGCGAGTGCCTTGTCGCGCGGTGCAAACAGGCGCTCGCTGAGGTCGAACAGGAACATGCGCGCAGTGGCCAGGGATCGGCCGCCCGTGAACGCATCACCATGCGCGCCGGTGGGGCTGGCCTGGTCCGGCTCCTGCGGACGGTTCGGCTTCGACCGCACGTCCGTCGAGGTGCCCTTGTCAGCCTGCCCTGCGCCGCGTCGCTCCAGATAGCCCTGTGTCAGCAGCAGATCGACCAGCGGCCGGCCAGCGCCGGTGAACAGGGCTGCCATCTGCGATTCGCTGTGCTGCCCATCGGCCAGCAGCAGAATGGCCCGCTCACGCTGCCCCAGGGTCCGGTTGCCCGGGCGCAGCTCCAGCCGGCCCTTTTCTGTCTTTCTCAACATTTTTTGCTCCAACGACAGGCGCCACTCTGCCGGCGCCGCATGTCATTGGTGTGAAAGCCGCTGCCAGTCAGGGGTCAAATGCTCAGGAATGTGTAGCAGTTGGCTGCCGGATCCCAGCCAATGTGGCGCTGTGCGCGGTGTGCAGCGGCTTCGATCTGCCGTGCGTTCGGCTCGTCGGTGCTGGCGATCCAGGCCAGCGCCTGCTCGCGGCTGCGGCCGAACTGCTGGTGCCGCGCGGTGAGGCGCCCCAGCCGCAGGGCGGCGTCCACGTGCAAGTACCAGACTTCGTCGAGCAGACCGGCCACCGGTTGCCAGTCGCCTTCGTCGAGCAGCAGGTAGTTGCCTTCGGTGACGATCAAGGGCGTGCGGGCGAACACCGGCAGCGCGCCCGCCACCGGCTCTTCGATCTCGCGCCGGAAGTCGGGCGCGTAGACCACCTCGTCACCGCTTTGCGCACGCAGGCGGCGCAGCAGGGCGGCATAACCTGCGGCGTCGAAAGTGTCGGGCGCGCCTTTGCGCCGGGCCCGGCCCAGCCGTTCCAGTTCGGCCTGCGCGAGGTGGAAGCCGTCCATGGGAACCGCCTGCGCCTGTGCACCCAGGTGTTGGGCGATCAGGTGGGCGAGCGTGGACTTGCCCGAACCGGGGGCGCCAACGATGCCGAGCAGGCGGCGCGGGCCGCTCGCCAGGGCTTGAAGGCGCTGTGTCAGGTCGGCATGGAGGTGCATGGGCGGGGTCTCAGATCGCATACATCGCGATCAGTCGCTGGCGGGTTTCGTAGAGATGCTGGCGCAGGGTGTAGCCGCGACCGGCGTAGCGGTTGGGCAGCTGCATTTGCGCCACCTGCCGCTCGAGGGTGTCCAGCCGTTCCAGCAGGGGCTGCAGCGAGACCGGCTTGTGGGCCGGCTGCCGGCTGAGGTCTTCCTCCATGAAGCGCACTTCCCCGTAGATGTGCTGCAGGGCGGCGTCGACCCGCCAGTCGATGTAGCGCGGCGCGCGCAGCAGCAGGGCCACGCCGAGCAGGCCCAGGGGCAGCACCGCGTACAGGAACAGTTCGGCTTTTTGCGCGGTGCCGAAGGGCAGCAGGGTCTCCATCCAGGGGCGCTCGCCGCGGGCGTGTTGCAGGGCCGCAGGTGAGACCGGGAAGTCGCTGCCGACGGTGGTGGGGTAGCGACCCGGGGTTTCGAGAAAACCGCTCATGACGTGCAGTTCGCCGGCCACATCGAGCAACGCGCGCTGCAGGGCAGGGTGCAGACCGGGCCGGACCAGGAGGTGCGTCAGGGTGACCATGGTGGGCAGGTCTCTGGCCGGCAGCTGGCTGCGCAGCTCGATGGAGCCTTGCGGCATGACCACGGGCCACAGCCGGCGTTCGCGCGCCGCCAGGGCCCCGGCGCGCTCCATGCCCAGGATGTGCACCCCATTCAGCCGGGCGAGCGCGTTGGCGGTCTGGGAGTCGCCGGTGGCGACATGGACGACGGCATCCACTCGGCCCTCGGTCAGTGCGGCGAGCGCCGAGTCACCCACCTCGGGCACGAATTCGACCTCGTCGGGACGGATGCGCAAGTGGGCCAGCAGCAGATCGGCCGCGATCCGGTTCGACGAATCCGCCACCGACGTGGCGATGCGCCGACCCCGCAGTTGTCCCATGTCGGCAATGTCTTCGCGGGCGAAGACCCAGATGATTTCGTGACCGATCACGGCCAGCGCCTGCACGCCGTCGCCCGGGGTGGGCGTTGCATGGGCGGGGGCGTACAGACCCTGGGCAAAGGTGACGTCGATCGCACCGTCACCCGGTTTCATGTGCTGCAGCGCGTCCTGCGGTCGGGGGTGGGGGACGAGGTCGACGGCGATGCCCCGGTGTTCCAGGCGGCTGGCGTAGAGCTGGGCGAGCCGCAGGTAGCTGCTCTGGGCCGGACCGGTTCCGATCACCAGCCGCTGCGGTGGCAGCGGTTGCCAGAGGCGGGTGACGATGGCCAGCACACCCGCCAGCGCCAGCAGGATGGGCAGGTAGATCAGCAGCCAGCGGCGGCGGTAGAGCAGCATGAGTTTCATCGCCCGCGGTACTCCAGGATGCGCGAGCGCACGAACTCGATGTGCTGCCGGAGGGTGAACCAGTGCTGGGCCAGTTCCTCCGGCAGCTGCAGGGTCGCGACGGCCGCTTCCATGCGGCGCAGGCGGTTGTGGATGTGGCTCAGCTCCATGCCCCCGACATCCAGATTCTGGCTGGAGAGATCGTCCTCGATGAAGCGCAGTTCACCGTACCAGCGCATGACGTGCCCTTCGAGGCGCCAGCGCAGCCAGGCCGGCACCAGCAGGAGCAGCAGGGCCGTGACCAACAGCACCGGCAGCCCGATCAGCAGCAGGCGTTCGGCCACCTGGGCCCACCAGAACGGCAGGTGCCTTTCAAACAGGTTGAGGCCCCGCAGCATGACCCTGCGGGATTCCGGCGCTGAGGGGAAGTCGCTGGCGTGCAGGGAAGGGAACTCGCCAGCCCGGTGAAAGGGCCCACTCTGGCCATGCACCTCCAGGGCCACGGCGGTCACCACCCGCTTGAGCGCCGGATGCAGGTCTTCGCGGGCCAGCAGATGGGTTGGCGTGGTCAGCATGGATGTGTCTGCGGAGGGCAGGTTGGAGCCCATGGCGTCCTGGGGCAGCAGGCGGTTTTCGAGGTACTTGTTGCGTTCGGCGATCGCGCCGGTGCCCTGCAGCGTCGCCAGATGCACCCCGGGGGCCGCCAGCAGGGCCTCCACGCCGGGGGCGCGCGGTGCGGCGACCATGAACACCGCATCCACTTCGTGGCGCAGCAGGGCGTCGCGGGCGGGCAGTCCACTGAGTTCCGACCAGCGGATGTCTTCGGGCGGGACCCGGTCCTGCACCAGCAGGCGCCGCAGCAGGTTGCGGTGCCCGCTGCCTTCGGGCCCGGCGGCCACACGCAGGCCCCCGAGCTGCTCCAGTGTGGTCAGCGGGGCGCCCTGGCTGAACAGCCACAAGGCTTCGATGTCCACGTTGGCGAGCGTCTGCACCGGTTCCTTCGGAACGTCCGGGCCGACGGCGGAAGACCAGCCGAAGCCGCCTTGCACCAGGGCCAGATCGGCCGTTGCCGGGTGGGCCTGCAGGCGTTCAAGATTCTGGGGTGAACCGGCCGACAGCTGGATGTCCAGCTGGATGCCCCGGCGGTCGAGGGCCTCGGCGTAGCGCGAGGCATGGAGCGGGTAGGCGCCATCGGCCAGGCCGGTGCTGATGGTCAGCCGGGTCGGCGGCATGGGATTCCACCACCACCAGACCGCGCTGGCCAGAGCGATCGCGAACAACACCAAAGGCATCCGGATCAGTGTCCAGCGGTGCTTGTAGAGGGCTGCGGTGTTCATGGCGGCGGGTCGAGAGGTGTCGCCAGAATATCGGCCTTGATACTTTTTGCAATATTTGACCTGCCGATCGGCGGCACCGTCCGGCCCGGGCGTTGCTGCAAAGGGAAAAGGCCGCTCCGGGGCGGCCTTTTCAGGTTTTGGGCGGCTTCACATGCCCGCGTAGTTCGGCCCACCGCCGCCCTCGGGCGTGACCCAGACGATGTTCTGCGTCGGGTCCTTGATGTCGCAGGTCTTGCAGTG